>Ga0302325_10028282_pt1 | contig 11604 bp, 4 predicted proteins | sample Palsa_T0_2_FD_201948 | JGI IMG/M metagenome (GOLD analysis project Ga0302325, IMG submission 201948) | Peat permafrost microbial communities from Stordalen Mire near Abisko, Sweden - Palsa_T0_2 | ecosystem: Environmental > Terrestrial > Soil > Palsa > Peat permafrost | place: Sweden: Abisko... | reverse complement strand
GCTGCAAACGGGCGGCCGTGCAGCCTTCATCGCGCGCCTGGTCCTGGCGGCGACTCTCTCGTCGAACTATGGGATCTACGGCCCGGCCTTTGAGTTGCAGGAGCACCTTCCTCGCGGGAAGGGCTCGGAGGAGTATCTCCGATCGGAGAAGTACGAGGTTCGGTCCTGGGATCTCGAGCTCCCGACCAGTCTCTCTGCCTTCATCGGTTTGGTGAACAGGATCCGCCGTGAGCACGAAGCGCTGCAGTTCAATGACCGGCTTCACTTTCACGCGACGGACAACGACCAACTCATTGCGTACTCAAAGGTGCGGGAGGGCCCGAACGGGAAGGACGTCGTCTTGACCGTCGTCAACCTCGACCATCAGCACGCCCAGGCGGGGTGGGTCACCGTGGACCTCGATGTGGTGGGTTTCTCCGGCGCACTTCCCTACACGGCCCACGATCTACTCTCGGATGCTCGGTTCACCTGGACGGCCGGGTCGAACTTCGTCTCGCTCGATCCCCTCGTCGTGCCGTGCCACATCCTGGCCCTCGCTCAGGGCGGCTCTTCAGCGGTGGTCGGCGCGTCGTGACGACTACCGATGTGATGCGTGAGCGACGACCGGCTGATCCGGAAGCGTTCGGGATCCAACCCACCTGGTACAAGGACGCCGTCATTTACGAGGCACACGTGCGCGCCTTCCGCGATGGCAACGGCGACGGAATCGGCGACTTCAGGGGCTTGATAGAGAAGCTGGACTATCTGCAGGGTCTTGGCGTCACTGCCATCTGGCTCCTTCCCTTCTATCCGTCGCCCCTGCGTGATGACGGATACGACATCTCCGACTACCGCCAAGTCCATCCCTCTTACGGGAACCTGCGAGACTTCCGGCTCCTCCTGCGTGAAGCCCACCGGCGTGGGATACGCGTCATCACGGAGCTCGTCCTCGCGCACACGTCGGATCAGCATCCGTGGTTCCAACGGGCCCGTTCCGCCCGCGCCGGGTCGAACTACCGCAACTTCTATCTCTGGAACGACACACCCGATCGCTTCTCCGAGGCGAGGGTGATCTTCAAGGACTTCGAGACTTCGAACTGGACATTCGACCCCGTCGCAGACGCCTACTTCTGGCACCGCTTCTATTCTCACCAACCGAGCCTCAACTACGACAACCCGTCGGTACGGCAGGCCATGTTCGACGTCGTGGACTTCTGGCTCTCCATGGGTGTGGACGGATTGAGGCTCGACGCCGTGCCGTACCTCTACGCCAGGGACGGGACGACCTGCGAGAACCTGCCCGAGACATTCGAATTCCTCCGGCAACTGCGTGCCCACATAGACGATCGGTACGACAACCGAATGCTTCTCGCCGAGGCCAATCAATGGCCAGAGGATGCCGTGAAGTACATGGGCCAGGGTGACATCTGTCAGATGGCCTTCCAGTTCCCGCTCATGCCACGCATGTTCATGGCGGCGCGGCAGGAAGACCGCTTCCCGATAGTCGACATCCTGGCCGAGATCCCCAGCACGCCACCGGAATGCCAATGGGCGCTGTTCCTCCGGAACCATGACGAGCTGACCCTCGAAATGGTGACCGACGAGGAACGCGACTACATGTACCGGGCCTACGCGAAAGATCCCCAGGCCCGCGTCAACGTCGGCATCCGACGTCGCCTCGCGCCGCTTCTCGGCAACGACCGCCGACTTATCGAGATGATGAACGGGCTCCTCTTCTCTCTGCCCGGGACTCCGATCATCTATTACGGCGACGAGATCGGGATGGGCGACAACATCTACCTCGGGGACCGCAATTCGGTGCGCACACCGATGCAATGGAACGCCGACAGAAATGCCGGTTTCTCGGACGCCAACCCTCAGCGCCTCTACCTTCCCGTCATCATCGACCCCGAGTATCACTCGCAGGCGATCAACGTCGAAGCCCAAACGCAGAATTCGAACTCGCTCTTGTGGTGGATGAGACGCCTCATCGCCCTTCGCCAGCGCTATAAGGCCTTCGGGCGAGGGTCCCTCGAGATCTTGCTCCCTGACAATCGCAAGGTCTTCGCCTTCATTCGCCGCCTCGGAGAGGAGCGCATTCTCTGCGTGTTCAACTTGTCCCGGCACGTCCAGTATGTAGAGCTGGACCTCTCGGAGTTCCGCGGCGCTGTACCCGTCGAGCTCTCCGGCAACCAGGAGTTTCCGCCGATCGGCGACCTTCCCTACTTCATCACCCTCGGCTCCCACGGATTCTTCTGGTTCTCCCTCGAGCGCGAACCCGAGGAGCCCCTGCGCGGGCTGCCTTCCTTCTCGACGGCAGGTCCATGGACCTCGCTGTTCGACGGCGCCTCCGCGCACCGCTTCGAGTCGTGGCTCGAGACCTACATGTCGGAACGGCGCTGGTTCGGCCAAAAGACCCGGACCATCACATCAGCCTCCATCGTCGAATCTGTGCCTGTTCCAGCCTTGTCGCACGGCAATGGAAACGGGAGCGTCCGGGAGAGCTCGGCTCCCGTGGCCACCATCCTGATCGTGCAACTCGAATTCGATCAGGGTGCAGCAGAGCGGTACGTCGTGCCGGTGGCCTATGTGAGCGAGGTCGAAGCGGAGAATATGAAGAGATGGCAGGCCGATGCCCTCATTGCGGACCTCCGTGTCGAGGAAGACGACGGCGTCCTTATTGACGCCACCCACTCACCCGATTTCGTCAGGGCCGTGGCGGATCTTCTGGCGCGGCGCCGCACCCTTCCCGGACGTCACGGTCAGATCGTCGGACTCCCCTCGCCGAGCCTGCGGCGCTTCAACGGATGCCTACGCGAGGACTGCCCGTCGACCCCCCTGTCAGGTGAGCAATCCAACACCTCGGTGCTGCTTGGTGACCAGGCCATCATGAAGTTCATCCGGCGCTTCGAGGAAGGCATCAATCCCGGAGTCGAGATCAGCCGCTTTCTCAGCGAGCGGGCACGCTTCGCACACGCCCCCCGGGCGGGCGGCAGCATCGAGTACCGCAGCGACGCTCTGGGCGCGTCACCGGCGACCATCTCGGTCCTGGAGGAGTACGTCCCGAACGAGGGCGACGGCTGGCAGTACGTGGTGGATGCGCTCACCCTTGGGCTGGAGGACGCGCTGACGAATGCGCCTTCGAGCGACCTCGAGGCCACCTCGGCGCGGGGAGGTCTCTCCACCCCGGACCTACTGGCGGATCCCGTCCACCCACTGGCGGGCCCCCATCTGGAGTGGGCCTCGCTGCTGGGTCGCCGGACGGCGGAGATGCACGTCGCTTTAGCCAGCGAGCAACGCGACCTGGCCTTCGCTCCCGAGCCGCTCACCAGCCTTGATCGCCAGGCTCTCTTCCACGGAGCGAGAAGCCTGACGCGCCAGGTGCTGCGGGACGTGGTCTCGAAAGGAGCAACCTCGCCTCTGGTCGAACGCGTGCTCCAGAGCGAGAATGAGATCATTGAGCGGCTGCGCCGACTGAGTGCCACGTATGTGGAGGCCGACCGCATCCGTTGCCATGGCGACTACCACCTCGGGCAGGTGCTGTGGACGGGAAAGGACTTCGTCATCATCGATTTCGAGGGCGAGCCCTCGCGCTCACTGGGCTGGAGGCGACTCAAGCGTCCGGCCGCCTTCGATCTAGCCGGCATGATCCGCTCGCTGCACTACGCAGGGCAGGCAGCCGCCCTGAGGGTCAACCTCGAATTCGGCGCGTCGTTCGAAACGGGCCAGCCGGGGCGGCTCGCGGACTGGCTCTCCATCTGGCACCGCGAGGTGTCGGGACAGTTCCTCGATTCCTATCTGGAGGCGGCGGCTGTCAGCCCGCACCTCCCGTCCAGCCCGGAAGACCTCGAATGCCTGCTCGATTTCTTCCGGCTCGAGAAGGCCATGTACGAGCTTGGGTACGAGGTCAACATGAGGCCGACCTGGGTGGACGTCCCCGCCCGCGGCATCCTCGATCTCTTGGGCCACGAGTGACGTTGGGCGGCCAGGACAGCCTGGCGGAGCTGGCGGCTTTTCATGGGATCCAGACGACGTACACAGACGTCGACGGCGTGGGCCGACAGGCGGACCCGGTTGTGATTTTCGCCCTGCTCCAGGCCCTCGGCGTGCCGCTCGAGCAGCCCGAGGACGCTGCCGACCTGCTACGGGATCAGGAGATCGGTGCACTCCGCCGCCAACTCGAACCCGTCGTGGTCCACCGCATGGGTCGTGGGGAGCCGATATCGGCGACGTTGCCGGACGGCACGGAGCCCGGCTCCGTGTGGCTCGCCCTCGAACTCGAGGACGGGACGACCAGTCGGTGCCAGCTGGCCGCGGCCATCACAGGATTCACGACGGACGAAGGGGCTGGGGGCAACCGCTGCGCGCGGGTGCAGTTCGATCTCGACGCCGTTGCGCCAGAGCCCGTCCCCCCGGGCTACCACCGCCTCACGCTGGAGGGTGCAGGCTTCTCCGACTCGGCGCTGGTCCTCGCTGCCCCCAGCTGTCCCGATGGCTCCAAGGAATGGGCAGCCTTCCTGCCCCTCCACGCGCTGCGAACAGAGCAGGAGTCGGGGATCGGCACGTATTCGGATCTGGGCCGCCTCGGCGACTGGGTTTCTTCCCTCGGGGGTGGCCTGGTCGGGACGCTGCCGCTGTACCCGTCGTTCCCCGGACCCCCGATCGATCCGAGCCCCTATCTCCCGATGAGCAGACTCGCCTACAACGAGTTGTTCATCGATCCGTTCGTGCTTCCCGAATACGAAACGGCACTCGAGACCGGGACGCCCGTGCCGGTCGATCAACCCTCGGGACCGTTCGCGGCGCCTCCAGCGGTCGACTACGAGGGGGTCGCCAGGCTCCGGCGACAACAGCTGGAGCCGCTGGCCCGCGCCGTCTGCTCCGGCGCGTTGCCTGACCGTCGCCGACGCTTCGAGGAATTCGCCACGGCGCACCCGGAACTGGTGGCCTACGCAGAATTCCGGGCCGGCCGGGAAAGCACAACGCGCGCCGGGAATCCCGAACCTAGTGCGGTCGGCTACCACCTCTACACCCAGTGGGTGGCGTCGGAGCAGCTGGCCGCAGCAGGCCATCACGCGAAGCAGTATGCCGATCTCCCGGTGGGATCCCATCCCAGAGGGTTCGATCCCGTTTGGTCACCGGAATCCTTCGTCCCGGGGGTGCAGGGGGGATCCCCACCCGATCGCTTCTTTGCCGGAGGCCAGAGCTGGGGGTTCCGCCCCCTTCATCCGGAACGCATTCGGGAAGACGGATACGGTTTCTTTTCCGCTGCATTACGACGCGCTTTCCAGCACGCCGATTGCCTCCGTATCGACCACGTGATGGGACTCCAAAGGATGTACATGATCCCGGACGGGCACGACGCGACTGACGGCGCCTATGTGGCCTACCGGGCCGAGGAGCTCCATGCCCTGGTTGCCCTGGAGGCATACCGTGCCGATGCGGTCGTCGTTGGTGAGGATCTCGGCACCGTGCCCGCGGGCGTCAGGAGACGGATGGCACGAGACCACATGCTGCGCACCTGGGTCTTCCAGTTCGAGTCGACCCCCGAGGTGCCTCTCCCCCGGCCGGCATCGAATTTCCTGGCCTCACTCGGCACGCACGACCTGCCTCGCTTCGGCGCCTTCCTCTGGGGAGAGGACATCGACGAGCGCGAGGGCAATGGCGCGCTCAGCTCCGATCAGGCAAGAGAGGAGCGCAGCACACGCGCTCGCTGGCGCCGCAGACTCTTCGACGCGCTTGGTCTTCCCGCCGACCTGGCACCGAGGCTGGTGACGGCGCAGGCTCAGCGAGAGATCCTTCGGTATCTGGGTCGGAGCGACGCAAAAATCGTCCTGGTGGATCTGGAGGAGCTGTGGGACGAGCGGCGGGCGCAGAATCATCCCGGCACCGAATCGGTCGGCAATTGGCGACGACGGGCGCGGCGCACCCTCGAGGATTTCTCGTCGGACCCGGACATCAACCTGATGTTGTCGGAACTGACCACTGTGCGGGCATCATGACGGCAGGGATCCAGGCGGTCAACGAGTTTCCCGGTGCCGGCGCCATCACGTCCGACGATATCCATTGGTTCAACGAGGGCACGCACCGGAGCCTGGGGTGGCGTTTGGGTGGCCACCCACTTCCAGACGGCGGCGCACGCTTCGCCGTCTGGGCACCGAACGCCCACGCCGTCAGCGCCATCGGTGACTTCAACTCGTGGCAGGAGACCAGTGACCCGCTCCGCTCGCTCGGCGGCTCCGGGATCTGGGAGGCCGTCGTCCCCTCGGCCAGGGTCGGCCAGGTCTACAAGTTCGCCATTACCTCCCCACAGGGGGAAGTCATGCACAAGGCGGACCCGTTCGCGCACTGTACGGAGGTCCCGCCCAGAACCGGCTCGGTCCTGTGGGACCTGGAATACCAGTGGCACGACGAGGCGTGGATGGCCACCCGGAGAGAGGCGATGTCCCTCCAGGCCCCCATGTCGATCTACGAGATCCACCTCGGGAGCTGGCGCCGGGACTCCTCTCGTCCCGGTGGTTTCCTCGGCTACGAGCGGGTGGCAGAACCTCTCATTGAGCACCTCACGCGCTGCGGGTTCACCCACGTCGAGTTCCTCCCGCTGATGGAGCACCCCTTCTACGGCTCCTGGGGGTACCAGACCACCGGCTACTTTTCGCCGACCCGGCGCTACGGCGATCCCCAGGGCTTGATGGCGCTGATCGACCAGCTGCACGGTGCCGGCATCGGCGTGATCCTCGATTGGGTACCGTCTCACTTCCCCGCGGACAGCTTCGCCCTCGCCGAGTTCGACGGCACGCACCTCTTCGAACATGCCGACCCACGTCTGGGCTTCCATCCCGACTGGAGGAGCCTGATCTTCAACTATGGGCGGCACGAGGTGCGCAGCTTCCTCGCTTCGTCGGCCGAGCACTGGCTCGGGACCTACCACGCCGATGGCCTGCGGGTCGATGCCGTGGCCTCCATGCTGTACCTGGACTATTCGCGCCAACCGGGCGAGTGGATCCCGAATCTGGAGGGAGGGCGCGAGAACCTTGATGCCATCGCCTTCCTGCGCCAGCTGAACACGGGGATCTACAGCGATCACCCGGACGTCCAGGTTTTCGCCGAGGAGTCCACGGCCTTTCCCGGGGTATCCAGACCCGTGGACTCCGGCGGGATCGGCTTCGGCCTCAAGTGGGACATGGGCTGGATGCACGACACACTTGAGTTCCTCTCGCGCGATCCGATTCATCGCCGTCACCACCACGGCGAGCTCACGTTCCGCAGCGTCTACGCCTACAGCGAGAACTTCACCTTGCCGCTCTCGCACGACGAGGTGGTGCACGGCAAGGGTTCGCTTCTGACCAAGATGCCCGGTGACAACTGGCAGCGCTTCGCCAATCTACGCCTCCTGTATGCGTACCAGTTCGCGACACCCGGCAAGAAGCTCCTCTTCATGGGTGCCGAGCTTGCCCAGTGGCACGAATGGGACCACGAAGGCGAGCTGGACTGGGCGCTGCTCGGGTCAGCGTTCCACGACGGCATCAGCACCCTGATCGCCGACCTCAACCAGGTGCACCGTGCCGTTCCCGCGCTGCACGAATGGGACACGGACGCCCGCGGATTCTCCTGGACCCAACCCAACGAGCCCCAATCAGGTTTGTTGAGCTTCCTCCGCTTCTCGTCCTCGGGTGACCCTGTCCTCGTGATCTGCAACTTCACCCCCGTCGTACGAACAAACGTCCTCGCCGGCGTCCCTCGTGAGGGCTATTGGAGCGAGTTCTTCAACAGCGATGCCGGCGATTACGGGGGAAGCGGAGTGGGGAACCTGGGAGGCTCCGCCACGCGTCCGCTCCCCAACCACGGGATGCCGCACACGCTGACACTCACCGTCCCGCCACTCGGCTGCCTCTATCTGCAGCCGCAATGAGGTCCGACCTGGGCGCCGTACCCAGCGGTCCGTCCTCGACGACGTTCACCGTGTGGGCACCCGACACGAGGGTGGTGGAGGTGCACGGGAGCACCGGACGGGTCTGCCTTACCCGCGGCGCCGACGGGTACCACAGAGGCTCCGCCCCCTGGGGCCCCGGCTCTCTGTACCAGTACGTCCTCGACGGGGGCACCGCTTTGGCCGACCCCGCCTCGCGCGCACAGCCAGGTGGTGTGCACGGTCCCTCAGAGGTGGTCGATCTGACCTACCCGTGGCGCGACGAAGAATTCCGCCCGGGACCGCTGAGGGAGTGGGTCCTCTACGAGTTGCACATCGGCACATTCACCGATGAGGGCACCTTCGCAGGGGCGGTGGCCGCGCTCGACGACTTGGTGGAACTCGGCGTGACGGCAGTGGAGGTCATGCCGGTGGCGCAGTTTCCCGGGCGGCGCAATTGGGGCTACGACGGAGTGTTCCCCTTCGCGGTGCAACAGACCTACGGCGGCCCGAAGGGTCTGCAGGACTTCGTGGCCGAGTGTCACCGACGGCACATCGCCGTGGCGTTGGACGTCGTCTTCAATCACCTCGGGCCCGAAGGGAATGTGCTCGGCCAATTCGGCCCCTACTTCACCGATCGCTACAGCACGCCCTGGGGCTCGGCGGTCAACCTGGACGGCCCGCTCTCCGACGACGTGCGCTCCTACTTCCTGGCCAACGCACGGCAATGGTTCGAGGACTTCCACCTCGACGCGCTCCGCCTCGACGCCGTCCACGAGCTCATCGACCGCAGCGCTCGGCCCTTCCTGGGCGAACTGGCCGATGCAGTGGAGGAACTCGCCGGCCACATCGGTCGCTCCTGCACTCTGATTGCCGAGAGCGCAGACAACAACCCGCTCACAATCACGCCGACCTCCGGCCACGGGCTCGGCATGGACGCGCAATGGAACGATGATTTTCACCACTCGGTGCACGCCGTGCTGACAACAGAACGAGACGGCTATTACGGTGACTACGGGCGGCCCGACGACGTCGCACGGGCCATGAGCCAGGGCTTCGTGTACCAGGGCCAGTACTCGCGATTCCGGCAACGCCGGCACGGCGCACCCTCGGTCAGCATCCCACCGGAGTGCTTCGCGATCTTCGTGCAAAACCATGACCAAGTGGGGAACCGTCCGGATGGAGCGAGGCTCTCCACCCTCGTTGCCCCAGACCGTCTGCGCCTGGCGGCGGCCCTCCTTCTCCTGTCTCCCGGGCTGCCCCTCCTCTTCATGGGCGAGGAGTACGGCGAGGTGGCCCCCTTTGCCTATTTCGTCGACCACGCGGATCCCGAGCTCCTCGACGCGGTGCGGAGGGGGAGGGCGGCCGAGCACGCGCACAGCGCGAGCGGACCACTCCCGGACCCGGGCAATCCGGCCACGTTTGCTGCGGCCGTACTGCGGCGCGATCGTGTCAGCGACCCCATGAAAGACGACCTCTGGCACCTCTACCGTGACCTCATCGCACTGCGCCGCGACGAGCCCGCACTCCATCATTCCTCCCGCGAGCGGACGCGCGCTCATGCCGACGGGGACGTGGTGACCCTTCTCCGGACCCACGCCGAGGGCTCCGTGGCCGCCTACTTCAACTTGTCCGGAACACCTGGATGGGGGCAGCTGCCCTCTGACGGCCACTGGGAGGAAACACTCCGAACGGACCCGGAGGACGGGCCGGCCGAGAGAATCGCCCTCGAACCCTGGGACTTCCGCGTGTTCCGCTCGCAGCCTCCTCTCCAGGCGTCGGAGGGTCGATGAGAGCCTGGCCCGGAACGCCGTACCCCCTGGGCGCATCCTGGGATGGCGAGGGAGTGAATTTCGCGCTGTTCTCGGAGCATGCCCAAGCGGTTCGCCTCGAGCTCTTCGACGACCCGCGCTCCGGCGTGCCCTCCACCGTGATCCCGCTGATGGAGACGACCGATCAGGTGTGGCACGTCTACCTGCCCGACGTCCGGCCGGGCGCCCTCTACGGCTACAGGGTGGACGGACCGTACGACCCCGAGGCCGGGCATCGGTTCAACCCCAACAAGCTCCTCATCGATCCCTACGCCAAGGCGGTGAGCGGGCCCATCGACTGGAGTGACGATCTGTTCGCCTACACGGTCGGCGATCCGGCGGAGGACCTCTCGTTCGACACGCGTGACTCCGCCAGCGCCCTGCCCAAGTCCGTCGTCGTCGATCCCTCGTTCACCTGGCAGGACGATCGCCCACCCCGGACGCCCTTGAACCGCACCGTGATCTACGAGACGCACGTCCGGGGCATGACCATGCAGCATCCGGGTGTGCCTCCCCACCTGCGCGGCACCTTCCTCGGGTTGGCCTCGGATCCGATCGTCGACCACCTGCTCAACCTCGGCGTGACGGCGGTGGAGTTGATGCCCGTCCATCACTTCGTGGCGGATCGGAACCTGGTCGCGAAGGGCCTCACCAATTACTGGGGCTACAACTCCATCGCCTTCTTCGCCCCCCACGTCGGGTATGCCACGGGGGCGCTGGGTGAGCAGGTCGGCGAGTTCAAGTCGATGGTGCGCACCCTGCACCGGGCCGGTATCGAGGTCATTCTCGACGTGGTCTACAACCACACCGGCGAGGGAAATCATCTGGGACCGACGCTGTCGCTCAAGGGCATCGACAACGCGGTGTACTACCGGCTCTCCCCCGAGGATCAGCGCTACTACGTCGACTACACGGGCACGGGCAATAGCCTGAACGTCCTCCATCCGCGGACGATGGGTCTGGTCACCGACAGCCTGCGTTACTGGGTGACCGACATGCACGTGGACGGGTTTCGCTTCGACCTGGCTCCGGTGCTGGCCCGCGGCGATGGCGCAGGTCAATCCAGCGCCTTCTTCGAGATCGTCCGCCAGGATCCGGTGCTCTCCACGGTGAAGCTGATCGCCGAGCCCTGGGACGCCCGGCCGGACGGCTACCAGTTGGGCCACTTCCCCCAGGGATGGTCGGAATGGAACGGCGCCTTCCGGGACAGCGTCCGACGGTTCTGGCGGGGGGACCCCGGGATGGTCCCCGAGCTCGCGTCGCGTCTCACCGGATCGAGCGATATTTACGCGCCCAGCGGCCGTCGTACCTACGCCAGCATCAATTTCGTCACGTGCCACGACGGCTTCACTCTGAGTGACCTCGTGACCTACGAGCACAAGCGGAACCAGGCCAATGGCGAGGACAATCACGACGGGACCGACCAGAACTACAGCCGGAACTGGGGCGCAGAGGGAGAGTCCGAGTCAGCGCGGATCGAGCGCACGCGTGACCGCATGAAGCGGAACTTCCTGGCGACACTGTTCTTCTCCCAGGGTGTCCCCATGCTGCTGGGAGGGGACGAGATCGGCCGCACGCAGCAGGGCAATAACAATGCCTACTGCCAGGACAACGAGGTCAGCTGGTTCAACTGGGACGTTGGCGAGACCGGCGAGGATCTACGCAACTTCGTCCGTGACCTCATCGCGGTGATGCGGGACAATCCAATTCTCCGGCGCCGGGCCTTTTTCACGGGAGAGCCGCACCCGGGGATGGAGACCAAAGACGTCACCTGGATCCGTCCCGATGGCTCCGAGATGACCGAGCAGGACTGGGCGGACTCCGAGCTGCACACCATCGGCATGCTTCTCTTCGGTCTGGCGACCGACGAAGTCGACGTCAGGGGCCGGTCCTACGCGGGCGACT
>Ga0302325_10028281_pt1 | contig 11604 bp, 6 predicted proteins | sample Palsa_T0_2_FD_201948 | JGI IMG/M metagenome (GOLD analysis project Ga0302325, IMG submission 201948) | Peat permafrost microbial communities from Stordalen Mire near Abisko, Sweden - Palsa_T0_2 | ecosystem: Environmental > Terrestrial > Soil > Palsa > Peat permafrost | place: Sweden: Abisko... | reverse complement strand
CGCCAGCAGTATTTTGGCGTAAGGGCCCAGATAGCGGCCCGTTTCGGCGGCGCGCTGCAGCTTCTGGATCGCCGTGATTTTGTTGCCCTCGGTGTCATCGAATTTTGTGAACCAGCGCACGAAGAAGGGCAGGCTGCCGAGCAGGTATTCGCTGTACCCGGTGGTCAAATAAGCGTCGCCGAAACTTGGATTGATGGCCAGCAGCCTCACCGCGTAGGTCTGCGCGTCTTTGGCATAGCCGAGACTGGCCAGGGGATGCTTCTCAATGAGAGCATCGAAGTCAGCCTGCAAGCCCTCCGAGACGGTCATCACAAAAAGGGCATCCTGGTCTTTGGGATCGACAGCCAGCCGTTGCTGGGCGAGTTTGCGGGCCGTATCCAATTCGCCGTAGAACTGCCCGCGCACGACCGGGTCGGTCTTGAGACCTTTCTTTTCCACAATCTTCTTGTCATCGGTGAAAAATTCGCCCTCGAGAATCTGGAGCCGGGCGAACTCGCTAAACATAAAGGTTGCGGCTTGCAATGCGTGACCCAGTGAACTATCGGGATGCTTGGCGTTCCAGGCGTCAAGAACGCGGTGCGCGCCGCTGAAGTCGTAGTTGTAGAGACGATTCAGCGCCGCCTGCGGCGAATCCTCGACGGCGGCGTGAGCCGGAAACGCGGCCAGGGAAAACCAGAGCGCAAAGGCCGCAACGCGCAGCGCTAACCCAAATCTCTCACCGGCCTGCAGGCCTGATGATAATGTGGCGCGGGCACTCGTGCCTGCCGCGTCGGCACTCGTGCCGACGCTTGTTCCCGGCAGTGTGCCACGGGGGCCAACATGTGTCGAGAAGAGTCTCGACACGGCAGGCAAAAGTGCCCGCGCCACAGTGCCGGACAAGAAACGTGAAGTCATTAATCTCAAGCGAGAGTAGCACGCGTGCGTGCTGCTCAACTGAATATCCGTTCGAATAAGCTTCTGGTTTGATCCTGAAGATGGGTCAATGCGGAATCGATCTCAGCCGGCTGGCGCGGCGTCCCAGTCCAGCGGTAAAGGAGATCGGAAACCATCTCGAGCTCCATCCGTGCCGAAGGCAGCCGTCCTTCGGCGTGGCCGGTGACCAGCCGGATGGCGTGATCGAGCGCGCGGTAGAACGTCGAGGATTCGAGAAGAAACTCGGCGTCGATGCGATCCAGATGACCCATTTTCTCGAGAATGTCAATGCGCTCCGGCGTGTTTAACGACTTGTAAAAGAAACCAGCGCCGCGCAGCCGCAGGTACATGAGGATGAAATCGCAATCGTAGAAGCCGCCGCGCCCCGCCTTCGAAGGGCTGCTGGCGCCCTGCTCGCGCTCGAGACGCAGGCGCATCTGGCGCAGGTCCTGCTTCGAGCGGCCGCCCTGTCCGTAGCGGCGCCAATCGACCTGCTGCAGTTTGGTGAGGAAGCCAGTGGCGCGCTCGCAATCGCCCGCCACGCCGCGCGCTTTCATGTAAGCGATGCCTTCCCAGGCCTCTGCCTTGGATGCGAAGTACTCCGCGTAGCTGGATTCGGTTTGCACCAGCGGGCCTTCGCGGCCGTTGGGCCGCAGCCGCGTGTCGATCGAAAGCATACTGCCGTCGGTGGTGTAGGCCGTGAGAATTTCGATCAGATGCTCGGCGACACGGGTCCAGAACTTGTGCCGGCCGGCTTCCGAATCGGGAATGATGAACAGTAAATCGGCGTCGGAGGCAAGATCGAATTCCCGCATGCCGAGCCGGCCCAGCGCAACCACCATCATTTCGTCGCGGGGCTCTTCAAACGGCTTGCCCGAGAGGGCGCGCCCACGCGCGTGCTGGATGGCTTGCTCGAGCGTGATCCGATAGCCGCGTGCGACGACGAATTCCGCCAGCGCCGACGTGCGGTCCAGCGTCTGGAAGATAGGCTCGGCAAGGCAAATGCTTCCGGCCTGAAGACGCAGCATTTCGCGGGCGAAAAAGCGACGCAAGGCGGCAATATCGTTGAGCGGCGCGGCCAGGCCCTCGAATGACCAGCGGCGTTCCGGATGGTCCGCCACCCGCCGCACTTCCTCGACAAGCTGGGGCTGCCGGATCAGTTGTTCGGAGAAGTAGGGGCTGGTCTCGAAGATCTGGATCACATAGCTGGCCAGCAGCGGATGGTCGTTGAGAGCAGCCAGGAAAGGTTCTTGCTCGTGCTCGAGGAGATTATCGAGGAAGTGCTCGAACGCGCGCCGGGCGCGGCGAATGCCTCGCTTGCTCAACAAATCGGCGAGCCGCGGAGCATCCTGTTGGAGCGCCTCGGCGAGCTTCGGCGAAAGCACCTGGGTTTCCGCCTCTTCGCGGACGCTGCTCCAGTCCCCGCTGTCCGGCCTTGACTCCGGCATCTCCACCCGCGCGCCGTAACGCAGAGGCCGCTGCGCATGCACGATCCGTTCATAAATCGCCTGAACATTCTCCAGATGATCGTTGAGAATTTGCCGGAGCTGGCCCGAGTTGCTGATCTCGACGCCCGAGTGGCTGGCGCCGCCCATGCGCCTGGCAATCCGCTCGAGTGCGGCGGGCTCCGAAGGAAGAATGTGCGTCTGCCGGTCATCCTCGAACTGAAGGCGATGTTCCAGATGCCGAAGGAACTGATAGGCATTCACAAGGCGCGCGTATTCGGTGGTCGAAAGCAAGTCCTTGTCAAGCAGGCGTGAGAGCGCCAGCAGCGTGCCGGCGTGGCGCACCCAGGCCTGCCGCCCGCCGTGAAGCCGCTGCAGACACTGCACCAGGAACTCGATGTCGCGAATGCCGCCGCGCATGAGCTTCACGTCGCATTCGCCCCTGCGCAGGCGTTTCGCCGCCAGCTTCTCGCTGATTCTTTCGCGTGTTGCCGACATCGTCTCGATAGCCGTGAAATCGAGGGTTGTCGAATAGATCGAAGGTTCCACGAAATCGAGCAGGGCCTCGCCCGTAGCTGTGTCTCCGGCCGCCACGCGAGCCTTAATCAGCATCTGCAGCTCCCAATCGCGCGCCCGCTTGGCATAGTAATCGCAAGCGCCGTTCAGCGAGAGGCACACCTCACCCAGACTGCCTTCCGGGCGCAGGCGAAGATCCACGCGATAACACAGACCTTCTGACGTATACGTGCTCAGCAGATCCGTGCAGCGATTCGCCACCCGCTTGGCGAATTCCTTGTTGGTGATCACCTCCGGTCCGCTGGTCTCGCCGTTCCCGGCATAAAGAAACATCAGGTCGATGTCCGAGCTGTAATTCAGTTCGCGACCGCCCAGTTTCCCGAGAGCGATCACTGAAAATCCGCAGAAGTCGCCGGCATCCGGCTGCCCCGGATAAATTGGACGGCCAAAACGCCGGCTGACCTCGGCGATGACCGAGGCGAGCGCAGCCGAAAGAATGGCATCCGCCAGATTGGAAAGTTCCTCGGTGAGATCGGAAAGTGTCGCCAAGTTGAGAACGTCGCGCAGTACGATGCGCAGAAGCTCCTTGCGCCGGAAATAGGCAAGATCGAAGCTGTCGATCTGGCGGAAGCCGGCCGCCGGCTCCGTTTTCACCTTGAGTTTTGCCAGAAGGCCGCCTAGCCGCTCCTGATAATCCGGCACCTGAAGCACGCGGTGCAGGTCGGAGACCTCGGCAATCCATTCGGGGTGCTGCAGAAGTTCTTCGGCTAGGAAGTGGCTATAGCCGAAGACGGTGACCAGCCATTGCAGCCGCTGCCCGTGCTCGGAGGCCGCCAGCGCCAACTGGCCGGGATGCCGCAGCTCAAACTCGTTCAGATACCGCAGGGCGCGTTCCGGCTCAGGCGACGCTTCCACCAGCGGAGCCAACGCCTCTCGCACCCCGGCGGGTACGGGCGCGCCGCTCAGCAACCGGGCTGGCGCACGCAGCACGCTTTCATCCGATCTTGGCATCCGGCACGTTGTTGATGAGCGCCCGCAACGCTCTTCGCCGAGCGAGCCGAGCCTCACGAGACAACCTGGTCTCCCACGTGAATTATACCGTTGAATGCGACATGTGGGGCAGGTTGATAACCTGCGGCCGGCTGAGGTGCAGTGGCCCGGTGCGGCCGCCGTCGAGAAGGCGATCCATGGCGAGGAACGCTCGTCCGGAGGTTGCCGCTTCGGGAAAAATTCGAGATGCAGGCAGGCTGCCATGCAGCCGCTATGTAAGAAAGACAGGCTGGCCAGTGGCGTAATAATGCGGCAGGCGGCGAGCATGGAAAGTGGCCACGAACGGAAGGTGCGCGTGCGCCCGCAGAATTCTCACGGAATGTGGGGCAGGTTGATAACTGTTGATAACCCGCGGCCGATTGTCAATCGGCCTGCCGCTGGACCACGTGACGCGGGTTGCCAACCCGCCGCAGGTTGCCAACTGTTGCTAACCTGCCCCACAGCAAGAAACCGCTACTTATATGTCGTAGTAAAGCGCAAACTCGTACGGATGTGGCCGCAGGCGGATTGCATCCGCTTCGGCTTTGCGCTTGTAGCTGATGAACGCTTCAATCAGCTCCGCCGTGAACACTTCGCCCTTGAGAAGGAATCCATGATCGTCTTCGAGGCAAGTGAGGGCCTCCTCGAGCGAAGCCGGCATCGACGGCACCTGCCGCAATTCCTCCGGCGAAAGATCGTAGATGTCCTTATCCAGCGATGCGCCCGGATCTATCTTGCTCACCACGCCGTCCAGGCCCGCCATCATCATGGCCGCGAATCCGAGATACGGGTTGCAGGCCGGATCCGGCGGCCGGAACTCGAGGCGTTTTGACTTCGGACTCGCCGAATACATCGGAATGCGCACCGCGGCCGAGCGATTGCGGCTCGAGTAAGCCAGGTTCACCGGCGCTTCGTAGCCGGGGACCAGCCGCTTGTAGCTATTGGTGGTGGGAGCGATGATGGCCGAAAGCGCGCGGGCATGCTTCAGCAGGCCGCCGATGTACCAAAGCGCGGTCTGGCTCAAACCCGCATAACCATCGCCCGCAAACAACGGCTTGCCTTCCTTCCACAGGCTCTGGTGAGTGTGCATGCCGCTGCCGTTATCGCCAAACAGCGGCTTGGGCATGAAGGTGACGGTCTTGCCGTACTGATAGGCGACGTTGCGCACGATGTACTTGTAGAGCATCATGTTGTCGGCCGACTTCACCAGCGTGTCGTACTTCTGATCGATCTCGCATTGGCCGCCGGTCGCCACTTCGTGGTGATGACACTCGATTTCGAGGCCGCACTCGATCATCGTCGAAACCATCTCGCTGCGCAGATCCTGATAGTGATCGGTGGGGGGCACCGGGAAGTAGCCTTCCTTGTAGCGCGGCCGGTAGCCCAGGTTGTTGTGCTCCCGTCCCGAATTCCAGCGGCCTTCATCCGCGTCTATGAAGTAGAAACCGGAATGCTGGTTTTGATCGAAGCGAACGTTATCAAAGATGAAGAACTCCGCTTCGGCGCCGAAGTAGGCCGTGTCGGCGACGCCTGAGTTCTGCAGATACAACTCCGCCTTCTTCGCGATCCAGCGCGGATCGCGATCGTAATGCTGCCGCGTGATGGGATCGATGACTTCACCGAGCATGACCAGCGTGCGGGTCTCCGCGAAGGGATCCATGAACGCGGTCGTCGGGTCGGGGATGATCAGCATATCGCTCTCATTGATCGCCGCCCAGCCGCGAATGCTGGAGCCGTCAATGCCGAAGCCGTCTTCAAATGACGACTCGTCGAGCATGTTGATGGGATAAGAGATATGCTGCAGCAAACCCGGCAGATCGGTGAAGCGCATATCCAGCTGCCGGGCATCGTTCTTCTTGGCGAAATCTAGAACTTCTCTGGGGCTCATGGATCCTCTTTGCATGGGACAATTATCGGCGATGGAACCTTTCTTGAGGGTAACCCGCTAGAATAGCGAATCGGTTCTGGAAGCGGCAACCACCTATTCATGTTAGAGGAGCGCCCCACCTCGCCGGATCAACTGGCTTTTACGCTCGAGCCCACCCGGCGGATCTACACGGTGAGCGAGCTCAATGAGCAACTGCAGCGCCTGATCGACCAGCACTTCCGCAGCATCTGGGTGGATGGCGAAGTCTCAGGTGTGAAACAACCCGCGAGTGGGCATTACTACTTCAGCCTGAAAGACGGCCAGAGCCAGTTGAAGTGCGTTCTCTTCCGGGGCAACGCGCGCCTGCTGAAATTCCGTCCGCAGGATGGCCTTGCGGTTCTCGCGCGCGGAAGCCTCAGCGTTTACCAGGAGCGCGGAGAATATCAGCTCAACGTCGAGTTGCTCGAGCCGCGGGGCGCCGGCGCGTTGCAGCTTGCTTTCGAACAGTTGAAGAAGAAACTGGAAGCCGAGGGCTTGTTCCGGCCTGATCGCAAACGCAAGCTGCCTCTGTTGCCGCGGCGGATCGGCCTGGTCACTTCGCCCACCGGCGCGGTCATCCGGGACATGCTCCACGTCCTCGATCGCCGGTTTCCCGGGCTGCATATCCGGCTTTATCCCGCGCTGGTGCAAGGCGAGGGCTCCGCCGAACAGGTTACCCGGGCCATCCGCTATTTCAGTTCGAGCGGCTGGGCCGAAGTGGTGATCGTCGCTCGAGGCGGCGGTTCACTCAGCGACCTGTGGACGTTCAATGAGGAACTGGTGGCTCGCGCGATTGCCTCGAGCGCCGTTCCGGTGATCTCGGCCATCGGCCATGAGACTGACTTCACCATTGCCGATTTCGTCGCCGACCTGCGCGCCCCAACTCCCTCCGCGGCCGCCGAGCTCGTGGTCCCGCTGCGCGCCAACCTGGCTTCACAGGTCGATTCCCTCCACCGCCGCGCCGCGCAGCTCATTCGCTTGAGGTTGGCCGCGTGCTTTGCCGAATGGAAACTGCAAGGCCTCGAGCGCGCCGAGACCATGATCCACCGCCAGGTTGGGCGCCGCATGCAGCGTTTAGATGACATCGAGTTCCGGCTTCGAGAGCAGCAGCGCGCTTCGCTCGGCGCGTGCAGGGCCCTGCTCGACGCCTTGGCCGCCCGGCTCCGCGCCGCGGACCTGCGGCTGCGATTCGGCCGGGCCCGCGATGCGCTATCGACAAGCGACAACCGGCTTCGCGAGCTGATTCGGCAGCATCTGGTGGCCGCGCGCCGGCGCTATGAACCAGCCGATGCGCATCTGAGCCAACTGAGTCCCATCCGCGTTCTCGAACGAGGCTACGCGATTGTCACCACCGCCAGCGGCAGCGTGCTGCGCTCCGCGGCAACTGTGGCCCCAGGCGACAGCGTAAAGATACGCCTTTCGAGCGGCAGCGCCGGGGCGACCATCAACGACGTGACTCCTTCCGCTGGAGCCAGTCGAACACCCCGAGCCGAGACGCGACCGTGAGGGAGCGTTTTCCGCCGGACAGGAGTCACACCCTATTTCATCCGCCACCCGGAGGCGCCGCTGACCCCTGACCCCTGTCTCACTGTTCCACCCGGTAATTCGGCGCTTCCTTCGTGATGATCACATCGTGGACGTGGCTCTCACGCAAACCAGCCACCGTAACCCGAAGGAATTTGGCCTTCTGCTGAAGTTCGGCTATGGTCTCGCATCCGCAGTAACCCATTCCGGCGCGCAGGCCCCCGACCAGTTGAAAAGCCAGCTCCGCCAGCGGCCCCTTGTACGGGACGCGCCCTTCAATTCCCTCCGGAACCAATTTGCCGCTGCTGGAATCCTGCGAATAGCGGTCGGCGTTTCCCTGCGCCATGGCGTTGATTGACCCCATGCCGCGATAGCTCTTGAACGTGCGCCCCTGATACAGAATCGTCTCGCCGGGACTCTCATCGGTGCCGGCAAAAAGGCTTCCGATCATCACCGAATCCGCGCCCGCCGCCACGGCCTTCGTGATATCGCCGGAATACTTCACGCCGCCATCTGAGATCAACGGCACGCCGCCTTCCTGGGCCGCCCGCGAACATTCTGAGATCGCCGTGATCTGCGGCACGCCGGCTCCGCTCACCACGCGCGTGGTGCAAATCGACCCCGGTCCGATGCCCACCTTGACGCCATCCGCGCCGAGCCGGATCAAGTCGCGCGCTCCTTCGTAGGAAGCCACGTTGCCTGCCACAATTTCCGTGTTCGGCAGGTGGTGCTTCAGCGTCTTAAGCGCATCCAGCACCCGCTGGCTATGGCCATGCGCCGAATCCACCGCCACCACGTCCACCTTCTTCCTCACCAGCTCCTGGGCCCGCTCGAGGAAATCTCCGGTGGCGCCCACCGCCGCCCCCACTCGCAGCCGCCCTTGCGAATCCTTCGCCGCATTCGGGTATTTCAACTTCTTTTGAATGTCTTTTACCGTGATCAGCCCTTTCAGGCGGAACTGGTCATCCACCACCAGCAGCTTCTCCACACGATGATGATGCAGAATGTTGCGCGCTTCTTCGAGCGTCGTGCCCACCGCCACCGTGATCAGGTTCTCCTTCGTCATCACCTCGGAAATCGGCAGGTCGTAGCGGGTCTCAAACCGCAGATCGCGATTCGTAAGAATGCCCACCAGCTTCCCCTCTTTGGTGACCGGCACACCCGAGATGCGATAACGCGTCATCAGCTCGAGCGCCTCGGCGATCTTGCGCTCCGGCTCAATCGTCACCGGATCCACAATCATTCCGCTTTCACTGCGCTTGACGCGGTCCACTTCCTCGGCCTGCTTGTCCGGGCTCATATTGCGGTGGATGATGCCGATACCGCCCTGTTGAGCCAGTGCGATCGCCAGATGCGACTCCGTCACCGTATCCATGGCCGCGCTCACGATCGGAATGTTCAGCTCGATATGGCGCGTGAAGCGGGTCCGCGTGTCGGCCTCAGCCGGCGTGATCTGGCTGTGCGCCGGCTGCAACAGCACGTCGTCAAACGTAAGGCCTTCTGCGATTGCCTCTGGAACCATTTGACTCATGGTAACAAGCTGAAGCTTCCCGGCCCTCTTGAGGCAACTGAACACGCCGGCGCGCCGTCACACTCGCTGGATATAGTGAAATCGTGGCTCAAATCGGCCCATATCGCATCCTCAGCGAAGCCGGCTCCAGTACGCTCACCAGCATTTACCACGCCGTGGATTCGAGCGGCAAAGCCGTCTCCGTGCGCTCCATCCATGTGGGTCAGATCAAGGACGCCGCCGTGCGCCGCAGCGTCGCGAGCGACCTTCGCGTGGCGGCCACCATGCTCCCCAGCCTCCGCCACCCCAACGCGGAGTGCGTGCTCGAGGTGGTGGACGCGGGCGCCGACGTCCACATTATCAGCGAACCTATCGATCTGCCTCCGTTCCCTGACGCACCGCTGCGGCAGGATATGCGAGACCGCCTCACCGGGCTTGGCCAGCTTGCGGCTGCTCTCGAACAGGCGCGCCGTTTAGGCATTGTCCACGGAGCCGTTTGGCCGCAGCACATTTTCGGCAAGGCCACCGCATCGCCCCGGCTGATTCTCGCGCAGTTCGTGGTGGCGCGTTTACTTTCCCGCTTTCTCGATCCGGCCGATCCGCTCGCCAGGGGCCTCCGCTATCTCTCTCCCGAACAGGTGCAGGAAACGGCTCTTACTTCGCAGTCAGATCAGTTCTCCCTCGCCGCCGTCGCTTACGAATGGCTTACTGGCGCCAAAGCGTTCGACGCGCGCCAGCTTCCCACCGTTTTTTATCGCATCTGTAAAGAAGCGCCCCGGCTTCCCTCCGAAGTCAATCCACGTCTCCCTCGCGCGGCCGACGAGGTTCTGCTGCGGGCTCTTTCCAAACGCGCGGAGCAGCGCTACCCCGGCGCGGCCGCTTTTGTGGAAGCGCTGAGGGAAGCGTTGCAGATCCCGGTTTCGGTGGCGGCCAAGTCGCTTCCAGCGAGCGTGCCGCCGGCGGCGTCCGATCGCCAACTGCCGCTAGCCCCACCGGCATCAGCCCCACCGAAGCCAGCCCCGAAGCCGCATCCCATCGTGCCTGTCGCCGTGCCTGTAATGGCGACCGTTCTACCATCCTCCAGTCCGGCCGTACAGAATCCAGTCCCGGCTCTTAGCTGGAGTAAATCGCCTGGCGAGCCGCCCGTGCCGCCGCCCGCGTTCCTGCCCAAGCGCCCTGAGTCAACTGCCCACGGGCGCACCGTTACCGTGGCAGTGGTCACGTTGTTAGTGATCGGGGCGGCAATCTGGGTGGATCGCTATCGTAACCCGGACCAGCCCATTCCGGTTCAACAAGCGGATCCGGAGCATTCTCCTATGTCGCCGCCGCCAGAGGACGCTCCCCAGCCAGAGGAAACGCCCAAGCCGCAGCACAAGCCGGAGCCCACGCCTGCCCCAACTCCCCCGCCTGCCGCGCCGAATGAGCCGACGACGCCGCCGCAGCAACCGCAACAAAGTGACGAGCGCGGGGGGGCGCCGGCAACCAGGCCGGTGCGCCTCTCCAGCGCTCCGCCGGGCGCGCAAATCGTAGTGGATCACGACCCCACACTGGCCTGCGTCGCACCATGTACCCTCGAGCTCCCGCCCGGCCGCCACACTCTCGAGGCCAAGTCATTGGGCACCGCCATCGAGCGCCGGATATTCAATGTGCCGAATGACACCCAGGTCATCGTAACGTTGGCTTCGAGCGTGGGCACTCTGCTGGTCTCTTCTTCTCCTCCCGGCGCCCTGGTTCTCGTGGACGGCGCCGATCGCGGGAACACCCCGGCCACCATCCGCCTTCCCGCGGGCCATCACCAGATCACTGTGATCAATGGAAGCCGCCGCACTGACGACAGCGTGGAAATCGAAAACGACCAGTTGACAACCCGCAACTACCAGTGGTGAAGAACCGGCGAATGAGGACTGCGCCTGAAAGCTGATCGCTGATCAACCACTTTCTTGCGAATAGATTGATTCTGACCGTTCAGTTCGTGAATTTCGCGGTTTGGCGAGGCCGTTAGCGCCTTGATAATAAACGGCCGGGGGTCGGCGGCGGGTGGTGGGTTGCGTCTATCGTGTTGACAGTAAAAAGCTTGAAAATCGCCAAGGGCTCACGTCAGCCAACTCGACGTCCAGTCCGCTGGCTGCCACACACGCGGACTGGCGCGAAATAGGGCGATGGTTTATGACGGCGACACGCTGTAACTGGCGCAGGTATCCGCAAACCACGGCCCCGGATCCCAGGTCGGGGCCGTCATTGTTTCTGCGCTTCCATGTAGGTCCGTAGCACGGCGTTGATCCGCGTCTGATAGCCCTTCTGTCGCCGCAGCCAGCCGAGCAGGTCGGTGTCCAGCCGGATTGTGACCGTTTGCTTCGCTCTCGGCATTACGATTTTCGCTTGCTTCCAAAAGTCCACGTCCGTTGGGTGCGCCTCCGGATCTGCCTTGACGGCGCTCCTGATGCTTTTGTCGTTCAAGGCGCGCAGGCGTTCCCAATCTGTGGCACCACCCTTAACTGAGGCTTTGCCAGTAGGCTGTTCTTTCATGGCGTTCTGCCCTCCATGCCGAAATGACCCGTCGCTCGGTTTCCGATACATCAGTGCAAATCAACGTGATCTCAAGACCGTTTACGAAACCGATTGGGTAGATTCGAGTTTCCCCATAGTCAAACCTGTCATCCACCCTCTCAAGCGTCGGCCATTCGAATATCCGGGTCGCGTCCTCGAAGGCGATTCCGTGGCGCGCAACATTCCCCCGGCTCTTTCGTTTGTCCCAAACGTAG
>Ga0302325_10028280_pt1 | contig 11604 bp, 11 predicted proteins | sample Palsa_T0_2_FD_201948 | JGI IMG/M metagenome (GOLD analysis project Ga0302325, IMG submission 201948) | Peat permafrost microbial communities from Stordalen Mire near Abisko, Sweden - Palsa_T0_2 | ecosystem: Environmental > Terrestrial > Soil > Palsa > Peat permafrost | place: Sweden: Abisko... | reverse complement strand
CATCGCGATGGGAACCGGAACTGACGTGGCAATGGAAAGCGCAGGCATCACACTGCTCAAGGGCGATCTCGCAGCGCTCGTCCGCGCCCGCCGCCTCAGCCGCGCCGTCATGCGCAACATCCGCGAAAATCTCTTCTTCGCATTTGTCTACAACTCGGTAGGTGTCCCGATCGCAGCTGGCATTCTCTATCCCAAGTTCGGCATTCTCCTGAGCCCAATCATCGCCGCCGCCGCCATGAGCTTCAGCTCCGTCTCGGTTATCACCAACGCGCTGCGCCTGCGAAACACGAAGCTGTAAGGGCGAAATCGCTCACGTCAGCGCCGTGGACGATGGTCGCAACACTCCCGCGCCCAGGGCGCGGCATAAGAAAGCCCACCGCTTCAGCGGTGGGTAGGCTTCTTCAAATCCCGAGTGCCTCGGGCACGGCACAACCTTGGGTGCCCGATGTCACACCCATCTTGCCACCCGCCAATTATGCTACACGTGTGCCACACGCCCTAACCAACAACCTCCTGCACTGCGTCTTCAGCACGAAGGATCGTGTGAATTCGATACCGGACCCCGCTCACCTCTGCCAATACGTGGGCGGCGTCGCGCGCGAGAAAAATATTCCGCTGATCATCGCTGGGGGAACTGGCAACCACGTCCATCTGCTCCCACGCCCGAGCTGCGGCTTAGTCCAACTTCGGCGATATGTTCAAGGAAATTTGAGTCTGCGGCAGCCAAGCCTCATCTGCCTCGCAGCCAATTCTCGCGCCGCAGGTCTTTCACCTGCGCGAATTCGCGTTCGTTGTCGGTGACGAGGGTAAGCCCAAGGGTCAATGCCTGCGCCGCGATGAGCATGTCATTGCCGCCGATTGGACGTCCCGCCTTTTCCAGTCGCGCACCCAGCTCGCCATAGGTAATGTCAGCAGACTTCTGCAACGGTAAGATCTCCAGAGCGCCCAGTACCGCCTCAAGCTGCGCCGTGAGTCGAGGAGACTGTTTCTTGGCGGCGCCGTAGCGCAGTTCCGCGGCGACGATGATGCTGGTGCAAACCTGCGCTTCCCCGATCTTCCCAATATGTTGTGCGATGCGGCCCTGCGGATTGCGCACCAGGTCGGAAACGATGTTGGTGTCCAGCAGGTAGCGCGTCAAAGATCAACCCGATCGGGAGGCGAGTCGGGAATTGCGGGAAAGTCTTCGTCGAGTTTTCTCAAAGTTGCCAGGGCGGCCAGCAGCGATTTGGGAGGTGCCGGCTCGATGATGAGACGACCGCCCTCTTTGCGCATGACGGCGTCGTCGCCGGGAAGCTCAAACTCGCGCGGGATCCGGACGGCCTGGTTTCTGCCGTTCTTGAAGAGCTTCACGTGTCGTCCGGGGGTTGCCCTCAATGCTTTTGGCATATGTCATAGCATATGTCACTGACGAGGTGCCTCGCAAGGCGACTCGTTTCAAACTGCGAGTCGCTGGGTGCCCCACTCATTCGCGCCTTTCGAATGAGTGGGAGACCGATCGCGTACGAACGTCGGGTGCCCCATCCTTCTCCCCTTCTGTTGGGGAGAGGATGGGCCCCGCCCCAGCTTCGCCCCTCTTTTGTCCTAACTTGGGTTTACTATTGCCTTTGCTAGTTGCTAATTGCTAATTGCTAATTGCTGACCTACCCATGCCCATCGTCCGCCCACGTCTGACCGACTTCCACAACATCCTCCTCCCTCAGGCGCAGACCGACTTCGCCATCCCGTTTCTCGACGAGGACATCCCGCTCTACCTCGATCCCTTCCTGCTATGGCGGTCGCCCTCGCAGCAAGATCAGGCTCTTCACACCTCGCTCATCAACTCTTTCAACCATCTGGGCTACCTGGCTAAACAAGGCCGCGAACAAGACGCCATCAACCTGCTGATTGCGTTGAGCGAGTGCGACGAAGTTGGCCTGGGTCTGTCGCGCACACGCCAAGGCATCAGGATCGGAGCGCAGACGGCGGAGAAAGTCCTCACTCTCTTCCACGACGTCCCGCAATATTACAAAGCTGGCTTCGTTCACTTCGAGGAAATCCAGTTCTTCGTCGAACACATTTCGAAAGACCGAATCAGCGATTTTGCTTGTAGCTTCCTGAAATCTTTCCTGATTGATTACACCATCCAGCAGTGCCAAACCATCGGCATCCCCATGTCGATGGTGCATCTCCAGGTTTACAGCTACCGCGAAAACAAGCTGAAGTCGGAGAACGTTCACCTGCCGGTCAATCCGGACAACGATAAGCCCATCATCTTCGTCCCCAAACGCTGGCTCCGCTTCACCCCCTGGATCAACTTCGACGAGTACTTCGCCGAATCCTGCCCCAAGGATGCCAAGCCGGAATCCACTCCCGATGAGAGGGTCAACGTCCTCACCTTCAACCGCCAGAACTACGACTCAGTCCTGGAATTCGTCGCCAGGAAGGAGCGGACCGCCGGAGACTGCACCAACGACCCGCTTTTCGCTCAGATACCTGTTAGCTCGGCCAAAACCTGCCTCGAGGCCATCCGCAGCCTGCCCTTATCCAGCGGGCCAGGTGATCGCAACGATCGGGAGTACGAGCGCCAGATGGCGCGCCTGCTCGCCTCCGTGTTCTATCCGCAACTGGATCTTGCCGCGGCGCAAGACCGCACCGACTCCGGCGTGCTCATTCGCGACCTCATCTTCTACAACAACCGTTCCCACCCATTCCTCGACGAGCTCATCACCAAGTATGATTGTCGCCAGATCGTCATGGAGATGAAGAACGTCAGGCAGATTGACGGGGGAAACATCAGTCAGCTCAACCGCTACTTGACCGATCAGCTCGGGCGTTTCGGCGTGCTGCTCACCCGCCGTCCCTTGCCGGCGCGCATGTTCAGAAACACAATCGATTTGTGGTCCGCCCACCGCCGCTGCATTATTGCCTTGACGGACGAGGATCTGGACCTCATCGTCAACTTGTTTGAGAGCAAGCAGCGCGACCCCATCGACGTCCTCCAGAAAAAATATGTCGAGTTCGCCCGTGCTTGCCCCGGCTGAGGAGAGATTCGTGAAGAGCGAAGCCGACGTTCAGGATTTCGAAAGATTGGAGCAGCAGCTCCACTCAATGTTGACGGAAATGTCGGAGTTGTCCAAGAAAAGGGCCAACGACGGCCTGAACAAATTCAAGTTGAAGTTAGTTAATGTTCTTTTGGAAGGGATCAATAAGTTCCTAGGCGACCAGAGGCCATTCAAAGAGTTCGAGACCTTCGATGAAAACGACCTTCCTACCAATAGCGACGTCGTGGTGATGCTCTCGCAGTACGCTGCTGCTATCTTCCAGCATCGCGTGGAAAATACCGAGTACCTCGACTACAAATGGTGGTGGCCGCTTCCAGGTAAACAAGGTGCAGTCGCGACGAAGGACCCGAATGATTTCAAATACCGGGGCAAGTAGCCTCAGCGGAACCCCAGGTCATCGCCGGCTCAGAAGCATTCCCATGTTCCCCTGATGTAGTGTGCCTCGGCCCCAGCCATTCCCGACGAACTGGCGCAGGCGTTATAGCTCCCGGCTGTCGTAGGAGCATCGCAATTAGAGCAGTACACCTGCGTGCCGAGGCCGGGCCTGAGACCGCTCAGTCCTGCATAGGTCACGCTTTGAAGCTTAAGTACGTTTCCCACCTTCGTGATAGTCCCGCCCGTCTTAGCATCGGAGTACACCACAGCGGGAGTTACGTTGATAACAGCAGAGCTTGCCTGTTGAAGATCAAGAGGCGAATTTCCCGACGTGCCGATGCTTCCTCCGTATACGTTAAGAACGGAGCCATGTTGGACGTAGTAACCATTGGTCGCTGTACCACTGCTATCGGTAGAAGAGCAAGTCGAATCGAATACATTTATGACCGTTGTGCTCGGCGTTAGTACAGGTGTCCAGAGACAGTCCGTGTAAGTTACTACCGGGTAGCTTCCACTCGTCTTAAATGACGAGTCGTAAATGGAATAGCTTCCTGCACTATCTGCGAAGGTCACCACGTCCCAGGTAGTGCTAATAGTTAGGTTGTGCGCTTCAAAGCTGGCCCCCGTTTCGTCAACATAGATGCCGTCTGCATTACCGTTCATCGCAACGTTCCTGATTTCGGCACGAGTGAAGGGGTGGTTCTTGGCGCTATCGGCGGCTCCCCAAACCGAACCTAGATGGGGAGTCGTGCCGCCGGTGTTATTGATGGTCAGATTTGCGGTTGTGCAATTACTGGCGGCCCGCACTACGGGAAAAGAAATAGAAGATGAACTATAAAGGCTGGTGATAATCGTCGCATACTTGCCGGCGCCGTATAAGTTGACGCAACCGGTTGATCCCAGACTTTGATCTAGCGCGCTGGTTCCCAAGTCGAACGTATTAGCCGAAAGGTAGACAGAATCGCCATTTGCTCCTGCCGCAAAAGCGGCCAGCAGCGCCGTTCCGCGCGCCGTATTCGTGTTTGTAGAAGGAGTATAGAGAGTGATTCCGCCATTCGCGTGGACGACTGTGACAGGTTCTAATCCATAGCCGCCCGTGTTCGCAATTGTATGACTTCCGCCACCATTGTCGGTAATACCAATCCCATTTCCTCCGCTTAAGGTTTGCGCCGGCGTAGTGTCGTTGTTAATGGAAACAAGACCGCTTGATGTACCGGTACTACTGTTGTTCGCCGAGCCGCTTGCATCCTTACTCAGCACAAAGTCTGATACGCTCCTGCCGCCGAGGGTCTCCGCTTCATGCGCCTTCAAGGCATAGGGCACGCTTGCCAGCAACACCCGCGGCTGCTCCGCTTGCCCTTGTATCTGTACCTCCAGCCACCGCTGCTCCGGTTGCGAGAAGAGATCGGTCGGCAACCCCGTGGCTGTCGTACTGCCCAGCAGCGCACTATAGTTGCCGCTGGCGTCACTGTTCACGTTCTGCGTCTCTATCCAGATAGGCGCGCCACCATCCTGCTGCTTGTAGATGGCAAAGGTCACGCCTACCGTGGCGGATGAAATTGAAGCTCCGTTGGCATCCCTGAGCGTCCCGCCGTAGCGAACCAGATTGGGGACCGTCAACGGCGAAGCTAGCTGGGCGAAGGCCGCTGGAACCAGCACGGCGGCAAAGCCAGCAACAGCTAAGGAAATACTAACGCGGCGCATGAACCATCCTTATCATCTAACCGCCAATTGCTAAGGAAACTCTGATTAAGTCTGATCTCGCGAAGGGGACGGCCTTCAGGCCGTCCGTAAACGCCACAAAATCTTCGCGGCTTTAGCCGCTGAGGGACCTCGCTGTGACTTAATCAGAGTTTCCCTAACTGCTAACTGCTAATTACTAAGTACTAAGTACTAAGTACTAGTTGCTAGTTACTTCTTCACATCCCCGGCATCTTCATACCCGCCAGTCTTCTGGCGAAGCTCGGCTTGCCCATGGTCTTGAACATCTTCCTCATCTGCGCGTACTGCCGCAATAGCTGATTGATTTCTTGCACCGACGTTCCCGATCCGCGCGCGATGCGTTTGCGGCGGCTACCGTTGATGACCTCATGATGTTCCCGTTCATACGCCGTCATGGAGTTGATGATCGCCTCCACGCGGTTGAGCTGCTTATCGTCGACTTTGTCGGCCGCCTGCTGCATGTTGGCGAATGGCCCAATCTTCGGCATATGGCTCATGATGCTGGAGATCGATCCCAGCTTCTTCACCTGTCGCAACTGTCCGCGAAAATCTTCCAGTGAGAAGCCATCGCTGCTGAGCGCCTTGCGCGCAAACTCTTCCGACTTGCCTTTGTCCAGCTTGGCTTCGGCCTTCTCGATGAGCGAGAGAATATCGCCCATGCCGAGAATGCGCCCCACGATGCGGTCAGGGTGGAACGGCTCCAGTGCATCGTATTTTTCGCCGACGCCGATGAACTTGATAGGCTGCCCGGTCACGTTGCGAATCGAGAGCGCCGCGCCGCCGCGCGCGTCGCCATCCATCTTGGTGAGGATAACGCCAGTGAGCGCCAGCTTCTTGTGGAACTCGTCGGCCGAGCGCACTGCGTCCTGACCAGTCATGGAGTCGGCGACGAAGAGAATCTCCTGCGGGTTCAGGATCTTCTTCAGCGACTGCATCTCGTCCATCAACTGCTCATCGATGTGGAGACGTCCGGCCGTATCGACAATGAGCACATCGCAGGCGTTGTTGATGGCCTCGCGCCGCGCTTCCTTCACCAGCCGCTCGACGGTCGCGGTGTTCGACTCCTCGACTTTGCCCTCGTACAACTGCGCTTTAATCGCGTTCGCAACCACTTTGAGCTGCTCGCGCGCGGCAGGACGATAGACGTCCACCGACACCAGCATCGGCCGATGTCCGCCCTGCTTCAGCCAGTGCGCCAGCTTGCCCGACGTGGTCGTCTTGCCCGAACCTTGCAGTCCAGCCATCAGCACAATCGTCGGAGGCTGCGAAGCGAACTTCAGTTTAGCGGTGTCTTTGCCGAGGACATTGACCAGTTCGTCGCGAACGATCTTCACCACCTGCTCGGCGGGCGACAGCGCCGTCATCACTTCCTGCCCAACCGCCTTTTCGCGAATGTGATCGACTAGCTCTTTGACGACTTTGAAATTGACGTCGGCTTCCAACAGCGCCATGCGGATTTCTTTCAGCGCTTCGCCGATGTTCTCTTCCGTCAGGGTGCCCTGTCCGCGCAGGTTCTTGAAAGTACGCTGCAGTTTCTCTGTTAGGTTTTCAAACATTGTCAGGAGTCCAAATGTGAGGATCGAACGGCCCAGGAAATTCTAAGCCCTGGCGTAAGGATATCATCGGTTGTGCGGCGCGGATGCGAGGAGCGGAATCGAGACGTGACGTCGGCGGCTATGGCGATCTAGTGCGCCCCGGGTTCGCGGCTGCGTCGCAGATCTTCAAGGATGGCTTCGATTGTGATTTCGCTGCGATCCAGCCGTCGCTCGTGGGTCTCGGCAACAGTTTGAAGGTTTTCAGTAGCGTGCAGCAGGCGCGTCGTAGCTTCCGCAAGGGTGTCAACGTTTTCGCCGAGCCGCTCAACGTTGTTGACCAGACGCTCCACAGTTCCGTCCGTCCGATCGATACGGGCCTTCGACTCCAGTATGCTGTCATACAAGCGCGTCAAGGCCGCCCAGAACTCTTCGAAGCTGCCGAATTCCATAATGCTTAGAGCATAGCAAAACGCGGCCGGTGGCAACAGGCCATTGCGATCCTGGCAGGCGTATCACCGAACACTTGCCGTCCGATACACCTCCGCCGCCGCAATGACGGTGTTGCAGTGGATGGTGATCGTGTCCTCGATGCGAACGGCATATCCGCCCGCGTAGGTGGTCATCACGGGAATGTTGCGCGACCGCGCGGCGCACAGCACCAGCTCATCGCGCTGCTTCAGTCCCTCGATCGACAGATTAAGTCCGCCGAGCTGGTCCTCGCGGAAGGGATCGGCCCCGGCAACATAGCAGATCAGCTCCGGCTCAAACCGGCGCAGCCCGGAGCTCAGCGCATTGTCCAGCCAGCCCAGATACTCTGCGTCTCCGCAGCCGTCGGGAAGATTCACATCGATCGACGATGCCGGCTTGAAGTAGGGGTAGTTATTCTCCTGATGCAGCGAGATGGTGAAAACTTCTTTGCGGGGGCTATTGCTTGTGCTTTCACCCTGAGCACCGCCAAACCCCGCAGCCGATGACGACGGAAGTGGGCCCGGCCTGTGTCGCGAAGGCGCGAAGATGAACGCCGTTCCATTGCCCTGATGCACGTCGCAATCGACGGTCATGGCGCGGCGGATGCGCCCGCGCTTCTGCATGGCGCGAATGGCGACGGCAAAGTCGTTAATCATGCAGAAGCCTTCGCCGTGATCGGGAAAGGCGTGATGGAAACCGCCGCCAATGTTGACGCAGACACCGTCCTCCAGCGCGCGCTCGGCCGCCAGAATCGACCCTCCGGTGTGCAGCATGAAGGCGTCCACCACCTGCGGCGAATACGGAATCTCCATCTCCAATTCTTCGCGGGCGCTCAGGCTGCCTTCCATCAGCTTGTTTACATAGAGGGGCGAGTGGACCAGCATCACGTCGGATTCGCTGGCCGGCTCAGGAGCAATGAAGTCGCTCTCGTCAGCCATCTGCTGCTCCAGCAGGCGCTCGCGAATCAGGCGGAACTTGTCGGCGCGAAACACGTGCTCGCCGATGGGCAGATAATACTTCTCGCTATAAACCAGCTTGAAGGGCAGCATGGGCCGATGATGTTGGGACAGCCAAATTTCACGTCCGGGATTCAATTCTAGACCCATCGGCGAATACTGCGAAGGATCTTTACGGCCATTTCGTGGGTGCGCGTATAAAGCCCTTTTGGCCGATTCGTGATGAAGCCATCTTTCCTTAAGTTTTATGCGTAAGTTCCCGGCTCACTCTTCCGATTACGGAAATTTGCCTGGGCTTGTTGGCATCCTGGCGGCAACTCGCAACCATGGTCGAGAGAAGCCGCGCCGATTTTGCGCGGATTGAGGTGGAGGAGCGACGGCACCGCTTGCGACACAGTCTGCCCAAGGGCGTTTCCCCGGCCACGTGACTCTGCTTTAATATGGCGTCGATGACCTCCGCTGTCCAACTCGCATCGCTTCGCCGCGCCGCCGGCTACAACGTTCTGGCGACAGCAGGCCTGGCGATGGTCCTGGTCTTCCTGGCCTGCGCCCTGTTCGCACCTTGGATTGCGCCGCAAGATCCCGCGCGCATCGATCTGCCACAGCGTCTGATGGGACCATCCGCCTCGCACTGGTTCGGAACCGATGAACTGGGCCGCGACATTCTCTCCCGCGTCATCTACGGCGCTCGCATTTCCATGCTAGTCGGCAGTTGCGTGGTTGCCGCTTCGCTCACGCTCGGGCTCATCTTCGGCTCCATCGCCGGCTATTACGGCGGCATAACCGACCGCGTGCTCAACGTAGTCGTGATGAACGCCTTCATGTCGTTTCCCGGAATCCTGCTGGCGATTGCGTTCGTCGCGTTTCTCGGACCGGGCATCTTCAACCTGATCTTCGCACTGTCGCTCGGCGGATGGGTGGGCTATGCGCGCCTGGTTCGCGGACAGGTGCTGGTGGTGCGGGAGCGGGAATTCGTCGAAGCTGCGCGAGCACTCGGCGCCAGCGATCTCCGCATCATCGTGCGCCACATTTTGCCGAACATCATTCAGCCGGTCATCGTGCAGGCGGCAATCGGCATGGCCGGCGCTATTCTCGCCGAAGCAACCATGAGTTTCCTGGGACTCGGCGTTCCGCCTCCGACCGCAAGTTGGGGATCGATGCTGAACGACGCGCGCTCGCATCTGTTCGACTCCCCGCATCTGGTGCTCTTTCCCGCGGTTGCCGTGATGCTCGCCGTCCTGTCGTTCAACTTCATCGGCGATGGCCTGCGCGATTACCTCGATCCACGGGCCCGAATCGAAGTTGGACTGTAAAAGCAGTTGCCAGTGCGATTACGTGACTACGAACGCGAGCCCCCGTCAATTCTTCGCGCGGCGTCCCTTTCAATGTGTCATCCCGACCGAGGACTTCAGTCCGAGTGGAGGGACCTGCTGTTCGATAGTCGTTAGCGCAGTAGCCTGTCAAGACAATTAGCCACGATATATCCTGTTTGCGACAATTCCCGCGCTCGCGCCGGGTGCCCCACCCTTGTCGCCTTTTGGCGACAGGGTGGGAACTGTTAACATCCAACCATCATGCCAACCGAAACCGCAATCCTCGGCGGCGGATGCTTCTGGTGCGTCGAGGCCGCCATTAAACAGCTTCAAGGAGTCGAATCTGTACGCTCCGGATACATGGGCGGCCGCGTCGCGAATCCTACGTATCAGCAGGTCTGCTCCGGCAAGAGCGGCCACGTCGAAGTGGCCGAGATCACCTTCGATCCTTCAGTCATCACCTTTAGCGACCTGCTGCACGTCTTCTTCACCTTGCATGATCCAACCACGCTGAACCGCCAGGGCAACGACGTCGGCGAGCAATATCGCTCGGTGATTTTCTCTCGTGATGAAGCCCAGAAGAAAACCGCCGAGGAAGTCATCGCCGAACTGACTCGCGACAAAGTCTTCGCCGACCCGATCGTCACCGCCGTCGAACCTGCGTCGACCTTCTACGTTGCCGAGGACTACCATCAGGATTACTTCGCCAACAATCCCAATCAGTCTTATTGCGCCTACGTCGTGGCGCCCAAGGTGAAGAAGATCCGCGAAAAATACGCGCAGCGGCTGAAGGCGTAGGCGGTTTTTTCGAGACAGGCGTCGAATGCATATGTCCAGGAAGCAAGCCGATATCGTTGAGGCCAAAGTTAAGTCTCAGCCTCTGATCGCTGTACGTAACGTTAGAGCAAGCGCCCGTTGGTATCAGCAGTTGCTCGCCTGCGACTCACTTCCCGAGCACGAGCACCGGGGCTCGTATGACCGCATATTTTGCAACGGCCAGCTGATTCTCCAACTTCATGCTTGGGATGAGGACAATCACCCGAATTTGGTCAGCGCGGATGCAGCACCTCCCGGCCACGGAGTAATACTCTGGTTCATGGTGCTGGCCGAGGTGGTCAAGCTCGTCACGCAGTTGATGTTACCGCAGGGGATCCTAAGATGGCGAACGCTCACATCCGAAACAACATTCGCAGGCTGCGCTTCGACCGCTCGGAGATGACGCAGCAGGAGCTGGCGGAGAAAATCGGCGTGACCCGCCAGACCGTCATCGCCATCGAGGGCGACAAATATTCGCCATCTCTGGAAGTGGCGTTTCGCATCGCTCATGCGTTTGGAGTGCCGCTGCAGGAAGTGTTCCAGTACGAATCGAGCGACCCGTAGACCTTTCAGCTATCTTCCATGCTGCCGCTTGTAGATCGCCTCCACCTGTTCGACGGTGTCGATATCTTCCGGCAGCTTGTCCTGCCGCACGCGAACGATGCGGGGAAATCGCAACGCGAATCCGCTGTCATGCCGGTCGGAGCGCATGATGGCATTGAACGCCACTTCCAGCACGATCGTCGGTTCCACTTCGCGCAGGTGCCCATGATCAGCCGTGGTGTGCGCCAGAAACCATTCCGTCAGCTCGGCAATTTCCTGGTCCGTCAGCCCTGAGTACGCTTTGCCGATATTGACCAGATCTTCGCCTTTGCGCACCGCGAAGGTGTAATCGCTGAGCACGCGGATGCGCTTGCCATGTCCGAACTCCGCGGCCGTCACCACGACGTCGAGGGTCGCCAGCTCGCGCTTCAGTTTGAGCCACCAGCGGCCACGGCGTCCCGGCATGTAGGGCGACTCGAGGTCTTTGATCATCAGCCCTTCATTGCCGCGCGCCATCGCCTGCTCGAAATACTGCTCGAGCTGCTTAGCTGAGTCCGCTCGCATCGACGGCGCGCGCAACACCCATCCCGACGCAGGGGCTTCTTCAATCTGCGCCTCGAACAGCAGCTTGCCTTGCGCGTTGACTACGGGACGCGGCGCGACCCGATTCGCACCGGCAAAGACGCGATCCAGAACCCGCGCGCGTTCCGAGAGCGGCTTGTCGAGCGTGAGTTCGCCGCCGGCATAAATCACGTCGAAGACGACATAGGCCACCGGCACTTCGGCGATGATCTCCGGGCTGACCTGCTTGCGGCCGTGGCGTTTCTGGATTTCG
>Ga0302325_10028277_pt1 | contig 11605 bp, 8 predicted proteins | sample Palsa_T0_2_FD_201948 | JGI IMG/M metagenome (GOLD analysis project Ga0302325, IMG submission 201948) | Peat permafrost microbial communities from Stordalen Mire near Abisko, Sweden - Palsa_T0_2 | ecosystem: Environmental > Terrestrial > Soil > Palsa > Peat permafrost | place: Sweden: Abisko... | reverse complement strand
CGGCCGCTGGCCCGGACGCCGGGCCAGCGGAGCCGAGCCGCGGCCGGCGGCGCGGCCGGGGCGAGCAGGGCGCGCGGAGCACCATGTCCCGGCGGGTCAGGTTCCGCCACGACAAGGTGCTCGTCCTGATGACGCTGCCCGCCGTCCTGCTGCTGGCTGTTTTCGGCTACACGCCGATGCTCGGCCTGGTGATGGCGTTCCAGAGCTACGACCTCTACGACGGGTTCGCCCACAGCCCCTGGGTGGGCCTGGCCAACTTCCAGCAACTACTCGGCGACCCAGCGTTCTGGCACGCGTTCTGGAACACCCTGGGGATCTTCTCAGTCCAGCTCGTGCTGTTCTTCCCGGTCCCCATCGCGTTCGCCATCCTGCTCGACAGCGTGCTGAGCAGGAAGCTCAGGTCGTTCGTGCAGAGCGTGGTGACGCTGCCGCACTTTTTCTCCTGGGTCCTGGTCGTCACGATCTTCCAGCAGATGGTCGGCGGCGCCGGGCTGATCCCGGCCTTCCTGCGCGACCACGGGGTGAACAACCCGTTCGACATCATGACCACGCCGGGCACCTTCAAGCTGCTCGTCGCATCGCAGCTGATCTGGAAGGAAGCGGGCTGGGGCACCATCGTCTACCTGGCCGCGCTCGCCGCCATCAGCCCGTCGCTCTACGAAGCGGCGGCGGTGGACGGCGCCGGCTGGTGGCGGCGGATCCGGCACATCACGCTGCCGGGCCTCAAAGGCATCACGATCTTGCTGCTGATCCTCAACCTCGGCTACGCGCTGACCTTCGGCTTCGAGCAGATCCTGATCCAGCGCCAGGCGGTGGGCCCCGGAGCCGCCGAGGTGCTCACCACCTTCTCCTATTACTACGGAATCGTGGAGGGCAACTTCATCTACGGCGCGGCGGCCGGCCTGTTCCTCGGCTTCGTCTCGCTGATCCTGATCCTGGCCGCCAACAAGGTGGCCCACCTATTCGGCGAGGACGGGCTGTACCGGCGATGACAGCAACCATTCAGAAGAGCCCGGCCGCGGCGGGCCGCCCGGCGGCGCGGCGGCGGCGCGGCGCCGCCCGGCGGCCCGTGTGGCAGGAACAGCCAACGCCGCTGGGCCAGGCGACCAAGGCCGGCGCGCTGGCCGTGATCCTGGCCCTGGTCATCGTGCCGCTCTACTCCGTCGTGCTGACCAGCTTCTCCACCCAGGGCGCCATCAACCTGGCCGGCGGCCTGGTGATCGTCCCGCACGGGCTGACGCTCAGCGCGTTCCGTCTGATCATCGACGGCGGGGTGGTGACCCGCGCGCTCGTGATCAGCCTGGCCATCACCGCCGTGGGCACCGCGTTCTCGATGGTGGTCACGATTCTCGCCGCCTACGGGCTGTCCCGCGCGCACTCGTTCGGCCACCGGACCCTCCTGATGATCATGCTCATCACGATGTTCTTCAACGGCGGCATCATCCCGCTGTTCCTCGTCGTCTCGGCGCTGGGCGGTTACGACCAGTACTGGGCGCTGATCGCGCCGAGCGCGGTGTCGGTGTTCAACATCATCGTGATGCGCTCGTTCTTCGCCAACGTGGCGGCCGACCTGATCGAGAGCGCGCGGATCGACGGCGCGAGCGACTGGCGGATCCTGCGGTCCATCGTGCTGCCGGTGTCCAAGGCGGTCACCGCGGTGATCGCGCTGTTCTACGCGGTCGGCTACTGGAACTCGTGGTTCAACATCCTGCTGTTCATGCCGGCCGACAGCCAGAAATGGCCGCTGCAGATGGTCATGTACAACTACGTGACCGAGGGCATGACCATGGCCGGCAGCGGCAACAACATCGTCGGGCAGAACCTTGGTCACCAGCAGATCGCCCCGCTCTCGCTGCAAATGGCGGTCGTCGTGCTGACCCTGGTGCCGATCCTCATCGTCTACCCGTTCGTGCAGAAGCACTTCACCAAGGGAGTGCTGCTCGGCGCGATCAAGGGATAGCCCGCTCTACCGCCCACGTTCCCGAGAGGACATCTCATCATGCGCAGGTATGCCAAGGCGGGACTGCTGGCCAAGGCGGGACTGACCAGGGCCGGGCTGGCCAAGGGGCTGCCCCTGGTGGCCAGCGCCGCGCTTCTCGCGGGCCTCACCGCGGCGCCGACCACCGCGGCGACGGCGGCCACCACACCGTCCGCCGCCGCCTACCGCTGGCAGAATGTGCAGATCGTCGGGGGCGGCTTCGTCGACGGGATCGTGTTCAACCCGTCCCGGCCGGGGCTGGCCTACGCCCGCACCGACATCGGCGGCGCCTACCGCTGGAACTCCGCCACCCAGCGGTGGGTGCCGCTGCAGGACTTCACCGGGTTCAACGACTGGAACGAACTCGGTGTGGAGTCCATCGCCACCGACCCGACCCATCCGGACCGGCTCTGGCTGGCCGTGGGCGAGTACACCGAGCCTTTCGCGCTCCCGCTGGATGGGGAGATCCTCCGGTCGGACAACGAAGGCCGCAGCTTCCAGATCACCGACCTGCCCATCCAGCTCGGCTCGAACATGAACGGCCGGAACATGGGCGAGCGGCTGGCCGTCGACCCCAACGACGACAACATCCTCTACCTGGCCTCGCCCGCCAACGGGCTGTGGCGCAGCACCGACGGCGGGGTGACCTGGTCCCAGGTGACCAGCTTCCCGCTGACCAGTTCCCCCGATGACGTCGGGCTGTCCTTCGTCACCTTCGACCCGGCCGGTGGGCACCTCGGCACGCCCACCAAGACCCTCTTCGTCGGTGACGCCACGGACAACGACCTGTATGAATCCACCGACGCCGGTGCCTCCTGGCAGCTGGTGACCGGCGAGCCCACGGGGATGGAGCCACAGCACGGCGACATGGCCGCCAATGGCATTTTCTACGTCGACTACGCCAACCAGCCCGGACCGAACGGGATGACCGACGGCAGCGTGTGGAAGTACGACCTGGCCAGCGGCGCCTGGACGAACATCACCCCCGAGGTGCCGGGCGCAGGCGGCAACCCGACCTTCGGCTACGCCGGCCTCGCCGTTGACCCCGAGCACCCGAACACGGTCATGGTGGCCACCAACGACCGCTGGTTCCCGGTCGACACCATCTTCCGCTCCACCAACGCCGGGGCGACCTGGGTGGACGTGGGCGCCAACGCCACGATGGACATCTCTGCCTCGCCGTTCCTCGCCTTCGGGGGCGCCCCGAAGTTCGGCTGGTGGATCGGGAGCGTCGCGATCGACCCGTTCAACAGCAACCACGTGCTGTACGGGACCGGCGCGACCATGTTCGGCAGCGACGACGTGACCAGCGCCGACCACGGCGGCAGCACGCACTGGTCGTCGGCCGCGGCCGAAGGCATCGAGGAAACCGCGGTCAACGACCTGGTCGCGCCGGCCGCGGGCCCGTGCCGGCTGATCAGCGCGGTCGGCGACCTCGGCGGGTTCTGCCATACGACACTCAGCCATTCCCCGGCGACCGGGATGATCGAGCCGATCCTCGGCAGCGGCACCAGCATCGGGGAGGCGGGCGCGGCGCCGCTGGACGTCGCCGAGGTCGGCTACTCCGGCGGCGACTGGTCCACCGACGGCGGAGCCACCTGGACCGCGATGACGCTGCCGGCCGGCAGTTCGGAGGGAGCCGGCGTGGTCGCCGTGTCCGCGGGCGGCTCGACCGTGGTCTGGGCGCCGGTCGACGCGGCGCCGGCCTACAGCACCGACGGCGGCACCACCTGGACCGCTTCCGGCGGTCTGGCCCAGGGCCTGATGCCGGTGGCCGACCCGGTCACGCCCGGCGTCTTCTACGCGTTCGATCCGTCCACCGGCACCGTGCTGAAATCCACCGACGGCGGCGCCAGCTTCAGCGCCGCGGCCACCGGGCTGCCCACCGGGGTTGGCGCCGAGCAGTCCGGCAGCGCCCCGCAACTGCACACCGTGCCCGGCCGGGCGGGCGACTTGTGGCTCACCGCGGGCAACGGGGTGCTGTACCACTCGACCGACGGCGCCGTTTCGTTGCGGCCGGTGAGCAGTGTGACAACGGTGGCGACACTGGGATTCGGCAAAGCCGCACCCGGGGCCAGCTACCCTGCGATCTACCTGACCGGCGTGGTGGGCGGGGTGCAGGGAGTCTTCCGGTCCACCAACGAGGGGCGCAGCTGGCTGCGCATCAACGATGACCAGCACCAGTACGCATGGATCGGCCAGACCATCACCGGCGACCCGCATATCTTCGGCCGCGTCTACCTCGGCACCAACGGGCGCGGCATCCTGAGCGGCGACCCGGCCGGGAGCTCGTCGTGACCGGGCCGGCTCCCCGGCCGGGCCCGCGGCGGCGGATCCGGCGGCCGGGCAGGCGGCGGGCCACGATCTCACGGTGCGGGCGGGTGGACACCTCCTCAGCCACCCGCCCGCGCCGTGCCCGGGACCCGGCCGGAGCCGCAGTGAAGCGCTTCGAAAACAGGCCGGCCGGCCGCCTGGGCGCTGCCGCCGGGGCGCGAGGTGGCGCTGCGGCCGGATGCGGCGCTGGTCCCCGCAGTGGCCATCGCGACCATCGCTACCTGCGGTGGAGCCTTGAAGATGGAGGATTAGGCGGTGATATCGTGGGGTTCTTGGGGCCTGCAGTAGACGTAACGGCGTTAATCGAAGCGCTTCGACCGCGCGAAGCCTATTCTCGGTGCGCACCGCGTGATGCTGCCGGGAGGCAGCAATCAGGAGGGACCATCATGGCGACGCTCGCTGACGTGGCCCGTCACGCTGGCGTCGCGGCCAGCACCGTCTCCTACGTGCTCAGCGGCAAGCGGACGGTCTCCGCCAGCACGCGACGCCGGGTGGAACGCAGCATCGAGCTGCTCAACTACCACCCGCATGCTGGGGCCCAGGCGCTGGCCAGCAGCCGGTCGAACATCGTCGCCTTGGTGGTGCCGCTGCGCAGCGATCTGTACCTGCCGGTGATGATGGAGATCGCCATCGCGGTCACCACCACGGCCCGCAGGTTCGGCCATGACGTGCTGCTGCTCACGAACGACGAGGGAGCTGAGGGCATCCGCCGGGTCGCGGTCAGCGCCCGCGCCGACGCCATGATCTTGATGGACGTGAGCATGGAGGACGAGCGCATTCCCATGCTCATCGACGTCGGCATCCCAGCCGTCATGATCGGGATTCCATCCGATACCAGGGGGCTGACCTGCATCGATCTGGACTTCGCCGCGGCCGGTGAATTGTGTGTCGAGCATCTCACCGGCCTCGGCCACCGCGAGCTGGCCTTCATCGGCGAGGCCGAGGCCGTCTACCAGCGGCACAGCGGCTTCGCCGAGAGGACACTGCGGGGAATCACCAGCGGCGCGGCGCGGCGCGGCGTCCGGCTGGTGCACCGTCCGTGCGAGGGCAGTCACGAGGCGGCGGCCGGCGCAGTCACCCGGATTCTCGAGGAGCGCCCCGGGACGACCGGCCTGATCGTCCAGAACGAGGGCATCATCCCGGCCGTGCTCAGCGTCCTGCGGACCACCGGGCGGACGGTTCCCGAGGACGTCTCGATCGTCGCGCTCTGCCCGGACCAGGTCGCGGAGCAGACCTCACCGCACCTGAGCTCGGTCACCATCCCGGCTGAGGAGATGGGCCGTCGGGCGGTCGAACTGGTCATGCAGCGGCTGGACAACGGCCGGGTCGGCGAGGTGGTCCTGCTTCCCCCGGTCCTCACCGCCCGCGCCAGCAGCGCCCGCGCCCCGTTGGGCCGCTGAGCGCCGGTGCCCGGCCCCCGACCCGACCGCCACGTAGTCATCCCGCCCCTTCACGACCCATCCGCCTGCGAGGAGAGCTGACCGTGAGCCATTTCCGCGAGCGTGGCAACGCCCTCGAATGGAGCGCCCGGCAGGAGACGCTGCGCATCGAGCCCTGGGGACCCGACGCGGTCAGGGTCAGGGCGACGATCGGCCCGGTGCGGGAGGGACTGCCCGGTGCGCTCGCGGATCCGCCCGAGTCGCCGGACGCCCGTATCAAGATCGAGAACGGCTCGGCCACGCTCTTCAACGGCATGATCACCGCGGAGTTCGTGCCGGATCCGGAGGCCACCCAGTACCAGGCCAAGCTGCGGTTCCTGGCCACGGAGACCGGCGAGGAACTGCTCGCCGAGGACCCGCTGCATTTCTGGTGGCCGGGCCCGCGGCTTTTCACCCCGAACGGCAACGGATACCACCGGCTGGAGCAGCGCTTTCGCGCCTACCCCGGGGAACGCGTATACGGGCTGGGCCAGCACACTCACGGGCGGCTCGACCAGAAGGGCGCCGTGCTCGACCTGGTGCAGCGCAATGCGGAGGTCAGCATCCCCTTCCTGCTGTCCAGCCGGGGATATGGCCTGCTGTGGAACAACCCCGCGATCGGCCGGGTCGAACTGGCCGAGACCGGGACCCGCTGGGTCAGCGACAGCGCACGGCAGATCGACTACTGGATCACCGCCGGCCAGCCCGCCGACATCCTCCGCCGCTACGCGGATGTGACCGGGCACGCCCCCATGCTGCCGGACTGGGCATCCGGATTCTGGCAGTGCAAGCTGCGTTACCGCACCCAGGACGAGCTTCTCGAGGTGGCCCGGGAGTACGCCCGGCGCGGCCTGCCGCTGTCGGTCATCGTGTGCGACTACTTCCACTGGACGCACCTGGGCGACTGGAAGTTCGACCTGGCGGAGTGGCCCGACCCGGCCGCGATGGTGGCCGAACTGGATTCGCTGGACGTCAAGCTGGCCGTCTCCGTCTGGCCGTCGGTGAGCCCGCTGAGCGAGAACTACGCCGAGATGATCGACCGCGGCCTGATGATCGGGACCGAGTACGGGCCGCTGGCCCACGCGAACTGGCCGGACAAGGGCCTCGCCGCGGACGTTGGTGTCGCGTTCTACGACGCCACCAACCCCGAGGCACGGTCATTCCTGTGGAGCAAGCTCCGCGACAACTATCTGCGGCCGTACGCAGTCGCGGCCTGGTGGCTCGATGCCTGCGAGCCCGAGCTGCGGCCCGGATTCCAGGAGAACCTGCGGTATCACGCGGGGCCGGGTCTCGAGGTCGGCAACATCTATCCGCAGCAGCACGCCCGCGCCATCCATGAGGGCATGCTCGCGGAAGGCCAGACCGAGGTAGTCAGCCTGGTCCGGTCGGCGTGGGCGGGCAGCCAGCGCTACGGCGCGGTGCTGTGGTCCGGTGACATCGCCGCCGATTTCGCGAGCCTGCGCGGCCAGCTCAGGGCCGGCCTGAATGTCGCGGTGAGCGGGCTGCCGTGGTGGACGACCGACATCGGCGGTTTCCACGGCGGCGATCCCGCTGACCCGGAGTTCCGCGAGCTCATCGTGCGCTGGTTCCAGTACGGCGTGTTCTGCCCGCTGCTGCGGCTGCACGGGTTCCGGGAGCCACGGATGCCGTTCGGCGTCGACCAGACCGGCGGCCCGAACGAGGTGTGGTCGTTCGGGGACCGCGCCTACGCCTGCCTCCGCGACATGCTGTTCCTGCGCGAGCGACTGCGGCCGTACATCATGGAGCAGATGCGGGCCTGCCACGCCGACGGGCTGCCGCCGATGCGCCCGCTCTTCGTCGACTTCCCCGCTGACCCGGGGTCCTGGCAGGTCGACGACGCGTTCCTGTTCGGTCCCGATCTCCTGGTCGCGCCCGTGACCCAGTACCGGGCCCGCGACCGGGAGGTCTACCTGCCGGCCGGCAGCCGCTGGACGGACGCCTGGACGGGGGAGGAAACCGCGGGCGGCCAGGCGGTGGCCGTGAGGGCGCCCCTCGAGCAGATCCCCCTCTTCCTCCGCGACGGCGCCGACCTGCCCATCCGCGGGCCCGGGCCGGATCCCCTCCGCTGATGGCGGGGATGGATCGGCGCTACTGGAGGTAGCCCTCCACCTCGGGCGCGGGGCGCTCGGCCGCCGCCCCGGGGTCCTCGCCGAACTCCCGCCGGGCCCGGCGCTGCCGCAGCAGATCCCAGCACTGGTCGAGCGACTCCTCGACCGACCGCAGTCTGGCCCGCTCCTCGGCACTGGACAGCTCACCGGCCGCGACCTTGCTCCGCAACTCGTGCTCGGTCTCGATCAGCTCGTCGATGTGGCCCAGGATCTCCTTGTCATCCATGCCCCCACCGTAGCGGCACCGGCCGGGGCGACCGGCCGGCCCCCTGGACACGGCCTGACCCGGCAGACTGACCTCATGCACACCGAGCCCGGGCGCCCCAGACGCTCCCGCTACGACGTGGTCGTGGCCGGGGCGGGGCACAACGGCCTGGCCGCCGCCGCCTACCTGGCCCGGGCCGGCCGGTCCGTGCTCGTCCTTGAGCGCCTGCCGCACACCGGCGGGCTCGCCGTGTCGGCGGCCATCTTCCCCGGCGTGGACGCACGGGTGTCCCGCTATTCGTACCTGGTGAGCCTGCTGCCCTCGGTCATCGCGGCGGACCTGGGACTGCGGGTGGAGTTGCGGCCGCGGCGGATCGGCTCTTACACCCCGGCCGGCCGCGGCGGCCTGCTGGTCGACAGCTCCGACGACGCCCGCACGGCCGCCTCGTTCGCCGCGGTGACCGGCGGCGGAGCGGACTGGAAGGCGTGGCAGGAGTTCTACGCCGCGACCGTGGCCCTGGCCGGGCGGGTGTTCCCGACCATGACCGAGCCACTGCGCTCCCGGGCCGGGATGCGCGCCCTGGCCGGCGACGACGCGATATGGGAGGCACTGGTCAGCCACCCGGTCGGGGCCGCGCTGGCCCAGCGCTTCGCGGATGACACCGTGCGCGGAGTCGTGGCCACCGACGCGCTGATCGGCACCTTCGCCCGGGTCAGCGAGCCGAGCCTGGTGCAGAACCGGTGCTTCCTCTACCACGTGATCGGCGGCGGGACCGGCGCATGGAACGTGCCGGTGGGTGGCATGGGCGCGCTCGCCGCGGCTCTGGAGCAGGCCGCCCTGGCCGCCGGAGCCGAGATCCGCACCGGCGCCGAGATCACCGGTATCGATCCGGACGGCGAGGTGCGGGCGCGCGAGGGCGACCACGAGTACCCGGTCGGAGCCGGGCACATCCTGGCCAACCTGGCTCCGGCCACCCTGGCCGGCCTGCTCGCCCCGCCCCCCGACCCCATCGATGCGCCGGAGGGCGCTCAGCTGAAGATCAACATGGTCCTGTCCCGGCTGCCGAGGCTGCGCGACAGGGCCGTCAGCCCGCGCGCGGCGTTCGCCGGCACATTCCACGTCAACGAGGGGTATGCCGCGCTGGACGCCGCCTACGCGCAGGCCGACGCGGGGCAGGTGCCCACGGTGCCGCCCTGTGAGGCCTACTGCCATTCCCTCACCGATTCGTCCATCCTGAGCCCGCGCCTGGCCGCCTCCGGCGCGCACACGATGACCGTGTTCGGCCTGCACATGCCGGCCCGGCTGTTCCGGGCGAACCCGGCCGCCGCGCGGGAGGAGGCGCTTCGCGCGACGCTGCGCTCCATTGACGCGGTCCTCGCCGAACCGCTGGCGGATTGCCTGCTCCGGGACGCCGCCGGTAACCCCTGCCTGGAAGTGAAGACCCCGGTGGACCTGGAGGCGGAGGCGGGGCTGCCGGGCGGCCATATTTTCCACGGCGATCTGTGCTGGCCGTGGGCTGACGATCCGGCCGACGTCGGCCGGTGGGGCGTCGAGACCAAGCACCCGAAGCTGCTGCTGTGCGGCGCGGGCGCGCGCCGCGGCGGCGGGGTGAGCGCGATAGGCGGCCACAACGCGGCCATGGCCCTGCTGCGCGGCCCGGCGGCCCGGCGGCCCGGCGCGGTGTCCCCGGCTGAGCTGCCGTGATCAAGGCTCCAGCACCCGGGCGCCCGCGGCCGGGAGCAATGGGTTCAGCACCCGGGCGCCCGCGGCCACGCAGAGCCCGAGCAGAACAGGAATGCCCAGGGCCACCGGCAGGCCGGTCAGAGCGGCGCACGCGCCGATCAGCACCGGGCCGGTGATCAGCCCGACATAGCCCAGGGCGGCCACCCGGGCCAGACCGGTCCCCGGCTGATCCGGGTTGACATTGCCCGCGGCCGAGAAGAGCTGCGGGATCATGCATGACAAACCAGCACCGAACAACGCGAACCCGGCCACCGCGGCCACCGGGTCATGGCTGGCCAGCCCGGCGGCCAGGCTTAAGGCGGCCAGCAGCCCGCCGCCGCGCACCAGCCGGGCCGGCCCCAGCCGGGCCGCGAGCCGGTCGCCTGCCAGTCGGCCGACCGCCATCGCCGCCGAGAACGCGGCGAATCCCGACACCGCGAAGCCCGCCGGGGTGCCGAGGTTGTCGTGCAGATAGATAGCGCTCCAGTTACCCGCGGTGCCTTCGCTGACCAGGCAGCAGAGCGCCAGCAGGCCCAGCGCCACGATCCGCGCTGAACCGCGGCCGAACCCGGCTCCCCGCATTCTCCGGCACCGACCGGGCCCCGCCTTCGGCCGGCCACAGCGTGTCACCGCCGGATCTGCCGTCAGGCCACAGCCCGCGGCCGCGCCGACAGCGGCGGCGGGCAGCGCAGCCACGAGGCAGACGGCCACCGGGCCAGCCCGGATCGAGGCGAGAATCCCGCCTAATATCGCCCCGCTCAGGCCGCCGATGCTGTAACTAGCATGAAACGAGGCCATCAGCGGCCGCCGGTATCCTCGCTCGACCAGGACCGCCTGCGCGTTACTGGCCACCGCCAGCAGCCCGGCGGCCGCGCCGAACGCCAGCAGCCCGGCCACCAGCATGCGGAGCGTTTGCGCCGAGTCCAGGATGACCGACAGGAACGTCACGACGATGCCGACCGGACGAGCGATGCGGGCACTGCCGAACCGGTCGGCCAGCCATCCCGCCACGGGCGTCATCAGGAGGACCGCCCCCGGGCCCACCAGCAGCGCCGCGCCGAGCAGGCCATCGGACAAGTGCAGCCGGGCCTGGGCCACGGGGATGTGGACCACCCAGACGCCCTCCGCCATGCCGAGGATGGCGAAGCATGCGATCACCGCTGCCCGGGCGATGCGTAACCGCCTAGGTAGTATGCCGTCTTCGCCATCGACCACACAGGCCGGCGCAGCAATTGACCTTTTGTCAACGGAGCTGATGATCGGACTATATAGGGCAACTTCTGTTGCCTAACAGTCCTGCCACGGCCCGACCGCGGCACGTGATCATCCCTGGCCGGGCGGATTCCGCGGGCCGCGCCCCAGGCTGACCGCCGCGAAACTGGCCAGCCCGGGGCGACCGATACCTAGCCTCGTTCCGCTGGCTGATAACCGGCCCGCAGCAGGGCGTAGGTGACCGCCTCTTCGAGGGCTTGCCAGGAGGCAGCGATGATATTTTCATCCACAGCCACGGTGCTCCAGGTCCCGGAGGCCGAGCCGGTGCCATCACCCGACTCGATGAGCACCCGGGTGACCGCGCCGGTGCCGTGCGAGCCTTCCAGGATGCGCACCTTGTAGTCGGCGAGTTCCAGCATGGCTAGTTCCGGGTAGAGCCGTTCGAGGGCTTGCCGCAGGGCATTGTCCAGGGCATTGACCGGGCCATTGCCTTCGCCGGTGGCGACGATCCGCTCGCCCTTGGCGTTCAGCTTGACCGTGGCCTCGCTAACCACCTCGCCGCCGGTGCGCCGCTCGACGATGACCCGCCACGACTCGACCTGGAAAT
>Ga0302325_10028276_pt1 | contig 11605 bp, 8 predicted proteins | sample Palsa_T0_2_FD_201948 | JGI IMG/M metagenome (GOLD analysis project Ga0302325, IMG submission 201948) | Peat permafrost microbial communities from Stordalen Mire near Abisko, Sweden - Palsa_T0_2 | ecosystem: Environmental > Terrestrial > Soil > Palsa > Peat permafrost | place: Sweden: Abisko... | reverse complement strand
GCCGGCGTGTCCACAGTCGACGGCCATGCCGACGCGATTCATGCGCTCGATGATGCGGATGCCGAATTCGCTGATGCCCTCGTCGTGGCGCTCGAAGGCGCCGTTGCCGATCAGCGTGCGGTAGTTATAAGTCAACTGGCTCGACCGCAGGCCGAGGCCGTAGAACACATCGACGTCTTCCGGTCTGCGGAACTGGGCGGAGCTTTGCAGCCCAAAGAGAATGCCATAGCGGCCCGAGGTTTTGGCGCGCATGAAGTCGGCGGCTGTGCCGATGCGCAGGAGCCAATCCGGATACGCGGCCAGAAAGCCGTTCCAGCGCGCGAATAATTCGATGCCGGATTCGTAGGTGTCGGCGCCCTGGCCGAAGCTGGCGGCGTTGATGCCGGAATCGCGGAATTTTTCGAAATCGGCCTGGGTGAACGCGCCCGGCTGGCTGAGCCATTGGCGCAGCTTGGGCTGCATGTCGCTGCGATAGAGAAATTGGTTCAGCATGTCGATGACGAGCGACTCGCGCACCAGGCGGACGGCGCGTTCGGAATATTCGCGGGAGGATTGCGCGAAGAGAGCGTAGCGATTGCGGTTGAAGAAGGGGGCCGCAATGGCGGCGGCCGCGGCTTTTATGGCGGTGCGCCGGGTGGTGGAGGAGGGCATCGTTCTATTGTGGAACAAAGAAACGGCGGCGAGACGGCCGGCGCTACCGTTCGCGCGGGAATATAATAAGGACCATGCTCAGGCTGGCGTGCTGCGTTGCACTTTTGCCGTTTTCCGCGTCCGCCGCCGACCAACTTCCGCCCGCCGCGAAAACCAAGATCGTCTATGCGCGCGACATTGAGCCGCTGCTGGCGCAGCGCTGCTATGCCTGCCACGGGCCGCAACAGCAAATGAGCGGGCTGCGCCTCGATCGAAAAGACGCGGCGCTGCGGGTGATTCAGCCGGGAAACAGCGCGGATAGCCGCCTGATCCACATGGTGGCGGGCGTCGAGAAGAAGGTGATGCCGCCTACTGGCGCACGCCTGACGGCTGTTGAAATTGGCTTGCTGCGCGCTTGGATCGATCAGGGCCTCGATTGGCCAGGCGTGCAGCCTACGCATTGGTCCTTCCGCAAAGTGACCCGGCCGGATCCGCCGGCGGTGAACGACCGTGCGTGGCCGCGCAATCCGATCGACAATTTTATTCTGGCGCGGCTGGAGAAGGAAGGCCTCGAGCCCTCGCCCGAGGCGTCGAAGACAACTCTCATCCGGCGGCTTAGCCTCGATCTCACCGGTCTGCCACCCACGCCGCAAGAGGTTGAGGATTTTCTGCATGACAACCGTCCGGACGCCTACGAGCGGCTCGCCGACCGGCTGCTGGAATCGCCGCACTATGGCGAGAAATGGGCGCGGTACTGGCTCGACCTCGCGCGCTACGCGGATAGCGACGGCTACGAGAAAGACCGCACGCGTCCCTGGGCGTGGCGTTACCGGCAGTGGGTGATCGAAGCTTTCAATCGCGATCTGCCTTATGACGAGTTCACCGTCGAACAGCTCGCCGGCGATTTGTTGGCCAAGCGCACCACCGATACCCTCGTGGCGACCGGCTTCAATCGCAACACGCTCACCAACCGCGAAGGCGGCACCGATCCCGAACAGTTTCGCGACGAACAGGTGCTCGACCGAGCGGCCACGCTCGGCACGGTGTGGCTCGGGTTGACCGTGGGCTGCGCGCAGTGCCACAACCACAAGTTCGACCCGATTAGCCAGAAAGAGTTCTACCAGATTTCCGCCTTCTTCAATACTCAGGAAGAGGTCAATATTCCGGCGCCGCTCGACGGCGAAATCGGACCCTACCTGGCCGCGCGTCCCGCCTACGAGCAGCAAAGGCAGGCGCTGCTCGATGAATATGGCATTCCGGCCGTGCAGGCCGATTGGGAAGAGAAGCTGCGCTACGCCGCGCTGCATTCCGGCGAGCATCAGGATTGGGAGTTCGCTTATGGCGAATTGACCCATACCGTGGACAACGCAAAGAAGGTGCTGTTTCTCGACCCGGCCAAACGCAGCGAGGTGCAGCGGACCGCGATGACCGATACGGTGATCGGCTCCTGCGGCAATCTTTTTCCCAAGGACTATTGCACCAGCCTCAAGCTTACAGAGCTGCGCACGAAACTCGCCGATCTCAGCGCCAAGACGCCGCAGATCAGCTACGCGCCGGTGCTGCTGGAAAACGATACGCCGCCGAAGACGTACATCCATCTAAAGGGTGATTGGCGCGAGCACGGGGCGGAAGTGGAGCCGGACACTCTCGCGATTCTGCCGCCGCTGCCGGCTGGGGAAAAACATACGCGCCTGTCGCTGGCGCGATGGCTGGTATCGCCCGAAAATCCGCTGACCGCGCGCGTGGCCGTGAACCGGCTTTGGCAGGAACTCTTCGGCCGCGGCATCGTGTATACGTCGGACGATTTCGGCACGCAGGGCGACCGGCCCACGCATCCCGAACTGCTGGATTGGCTCGCCAGCGAATTCCAAAGCCGCGGCTGGAGTATGAAGCAGATGGTGCGGCTGATGGCGACGTCGTCCGCTTATCGTCAATCGGCCAACGCGCGGCCCGAGCTCGTGGCGCGCGATCCGGAGAACACGCTGCTCGCCCGCCAGTCGCGCTTGCGGCTGCCGGCGGAGCTCATCCGCGACGAAGCGCTTTCCGCCGCCGGACTACTCGACTTGCGCGTTGGGGGCCCCAGCGTCAAGCCGCCGCAGCCCAAGGGCGTGGCGGAGCTGTCGTATCAGAACTCGGTGAAATGGGTGGAGAGCGCCGGCGCCGACCGCTATCGCCGCGGCCTCTATATCCATTTCCAGCGCACTACGCCGTATCCACAGCTCATGAATTTTGATGGACCGAGCGCCAATCTCTCGTGCACGCGCCGCGAACGCACCGATTCGCCGCTGCAAGCGCTGAATCTGATGAATGACCCAGTATTCTTTGAAGCGGCGCAGGGACTGGCGTTTCGCGTGATGCGAGAATCGAATGGCGACTTCCGCGATCGCTTGAATTACGCCTATGCTCTTGTGCTGGGCCGGACGCCGAGCGCGCGCGAAGCGGAGCGGATGGGCATGTACTTCGACGACACGCTGAACGGCCTCAAGCGGCAGGTGGAAGCGCAGCAGCCGGAAACTGTAGCTGCGCTCTTTCCCAACCGCATCGAAGGCGTGCCGCAGGTGGAGGCGGCTGCGTGGGTGGAGTTGAGCCGCGTGCTGCTCAACCTGGACGAATTCATCACGAGGGAATGACAAATGGACCGCGCAGAGTTCCGCAGAATTCAGACCCGCCGCAGCTTTTTTGAACAATGCGCCGGTGGCATCGGCATTGCCGCGCTGGCCCAGTTGATGGAGTCTGAAGGCCGGGCGGCAGCTACCGATCTCAACCCTCTCGCGCCTAAGAAGCCGCACTTTCCAGCCAAAGCCAAGAACGTGATTTTCATGTTTATGGAAGGCGGCCCCAGCCAGCTCGATCTCTTCGACCCCAAGCCGGCTCTGCAGAAGTGGAGCGGCAAACCGCTGCCGGCCGAAATGACGAAAGACCTGCGGCTGGCCTTCACCAAGCCGAATGCAGCCGTGCTGGCCAGCCCGCGCACGTTCCAGCCCTACGGACAAAGCGGTATCGAATTTTCCGATTTCATTCCGCACATCGGAGGGTGCGCCGACGATCTGTGCCTGGTGCGCTCCATGTATACGGACGCGTTCAACCACCATCCGGGGCAGTTGCTGCTTTTCGGGGGCAGCATTCAAGTTGGCCGCCCGACGATGGGCGCGTGGACTCTTTACGGGCTGGGCAGCGAGTCAGAGAACTTGCCGGGGTTCGTGGTGCTCGGCTCGGGCACCGGCACCAGCGGCGGCACGTCTAATTGGTCCAGCGGATTTCTACCGTCCACCTATCAGGGCGTGGTATTCCGCAGTTCCGGCGACCCGGTGCTGTACCTTTCGAACCCGCCCGGAGTTACGCAAGAGATGCAGCGCGCCAGCCTCGATACGCTGAAGGATCTCAACGAGGATCACTACAGTGACACCGGCGACTTGGAGATCGCTTCGCGCATTTCGAGCTATGAGTTAGCGTTCCGCATGCAGATGGCCGCGCCCGAGCTGCTTGACTTTTCGAAGGAGTCACCGGAGACGCTGGCGATGTACGGCGTGAATGACGAACTTACCAAGCAATTCGGCACTAACTGCCTGCTAGCTCGGCGCATGGTGGAGCGCGGCGTACGTTTCGTGATGCTGACTCATGCGACTTGGGACGATCACACCGATCTCAATCGCAAACTGCAGAAGAATTGCGGCATCGCCGACAAGCCGACCGCGGCGCTGATCCGCGACCTGAAGCAGCGGGGATTGCTCGATGACACGCTGGTGGTGTGGGGCGGGGAGTTCGGCCGGACGCCGATGGTGGAAATTCGCGACCCGAGGGATGTCAACAATGCCGGACGCGATCACCACCCGCTGGCGTACAGCCTGTTTCTGACCGGCGGCGGAATCAAAGGCGGACAGGTTGTGGGAAAGACGGACGACCTTTGTATGAATGTGGTGGAAGACAAGGTGCATGTGCACGATCTGCAGGCTACGATTTTGCATTGTTTGGGCTTGGAACATACGCGGCTGACTTATCACCACATGGGGAGAGACTTCCGGTTGACGGACGTGGCGGGGAATGTGGTGCAGAAGATGCTGGCGTAGGACGCAGTTGGTATGATCAAGGCGTGCGTCACGAACTGAATCGCTCACTGCAGAACCCGCACCCGGAAAGCGTCGACTTCGCCGATGAGGGATTTGAGGCGTGGATGCGCAGCCTGCCCGAGGAGGATGCCGGGGCGCTTGTCGATCACAACGCAGGCACGCCGGTTCGATAAATTCCAGGCGAGGGCTGGGTCGAGGGCGCAAAATAAATGCGTGATTTTTCCCTCGACACACATATCTTCAAGGAGGGCGATACCTACGTCGCCTATGTACCGTCCCTCGACTTGTCGAGTTGCGGCTCAACCGACGAGGAGGCGCGCCGCAACATACGCGACGCCGTTCGCGGATTTCTGGCCGCAAGCGCGGATCTTGGCACGCTCGATGAGATCCTTGAAGAAGCCGGCTACCAGCCGGATGGCGATGGTTGGCGGGCGCCGGAGTTTGTCGCAATTGATCGACTCACGATGAGCCTCAAGTAAGATTCAATGCCCGCCGTCCGGCCGGTTCACTATCAGCGCCTCATTCGCGTGTTCGAACAGGGCGGGTTCCGCTTCGACCGCCGGCGCTGTAACATTTACTGTCTAAATTGTTTTCGGTTACAGCGCCGAAAACACCGAACTGATTCGCGCGCAAGGCGCCCCTACACCCTGCGCAGCTTCGTCACCCGTCCTACTTCCACCCACTCCACCACAAAGATATTGCCCGCATGATCGAAGCACGCCCCGTGCGGACATACGAACTTACCCGCGGTAAAGTGGTCGCGCGTCATCTTACGTGTGTCATTCCACTTGGATACGGAATCGTCGCCCAGGTGCTCGATCACTTGATTGTGCTTATCCAACAAAGTAACTCGTGCGCCTAGATCGGGAACTACTACATCGCCGTTCTTGAAGTAATCGAAGTTACAGGGCAGGTTCGTGCCGCTCACGAAGTCGATATGCTCCCCGCCGAGCGTGAAACGCTGGATGCGCTTGTTGCCTCGGTCGGCCACCATCAGGATGGGGCTGCCGCCGCGCGTGTCGAGCGTAATTCCGTGAGGGCAATCGACCTTGCCCGGCTCCGTACCTTTGCCGCCGAAGGTGCGGAGATACTCGCCCTTGCTGTTGTATTGGTTGATGTAACTGGATCCGTAGCCATCGCCTACGTAGATGTCGCCGTTCGGCGCGATGGCTAAGTTAGTCGGGCTGTACTTGGGCAGCTTGCCGTCGGGGCCCGGCTTGTAGGCCTCGGATTGTGACGGATACCCGACTGACCATACCTCCTCGCCATTCAGCGTCGCCTTCACGACCACGCCGCGCTTGGTGTCGCATAGATATAGAAACTCGGTGGAACCCTCTTTGCGGATGTGCAGCCCGTGGGCGCCTCCTTTGAATTCCCTGCCCCAGGATTTGACGAACTTTCCCTTTTGGTCGAATACCACCATGGAGTCGGAGCTTTGGCTGTCGGCGTTCACGGTGTGGTGAATGTAAATGTTGGCTTGCGAATCTTCCACCACGCCGTGCGTGTTGCCGTACTTGATACCGGCGGGCAATTCACCCCAATCGTGGATGGCTTCATAGGTGTGTTCGCCGCTGCCTAAGACCGGGGGCTTGGTTCCGGATTTATCGTCGGCGTAGAGAATGGCGGGGGCCAGGGCTGCGGCTCGCAGGAAGCGGCGGCGGGATGTTGGGGAAGACATGATTCCTCTTGGAAGCAAGTATACTCCGCAGGCCATGGGCCCGCGCTACTGATGTTAAGAAGTAGCAGGCTGGGGGCGTCGGACCTCGCGGCTACAAAGATCCGGGTAACGCGCGCGGCCGGCGAAGAGCGGCCAAAACTTGGTCGCGATTCTGAACGATTATACTGCCATCGCCAGCGTTCGATAGATAGATAGCGACGTTCTGGCCAGCGCCTGTGGCAGATGGGAAGACAACGCTGTCGATGCCCGCCGCGATCCAGGTCGCGGCCAATTCCTGCGATGCCGCGTACCCAGATCCACGCAAAGAGCTTTGAACGGCCTATGCCAACTCCGATGGAAGCGTGGCCGCCAAATTGAGATTGCGGTGCGTGGCGACAGATAGGCCGTACGTCATCCGGGGATAATCCGCGACCGCAATCTGGCCTCGGCCGCCCAAGGCATTCTTGCGTGCGGTCACCTCGCGCAGGGCTGTTTCCTCGTCGAGGCTTGCATAGACCGCTCTCACGCCCACCGGCACGAAGCGTCCGCCGTTCAGCCGGGCGCCCTCGCCACTGATCACGTCGTCGGATGAAAATATTGGAATGCTACTGACCTGAAGAAATCGCCTGTGAGCGGAGTGGCGCCTATGATCAGCACTGCGAGATGCTTACGCGCAGCGCGGCCAAGCCTCAAACCGGTTCTCCGGCCTGAAGCCGGCGGAATTCAACAATAATGTCGCGGGCTCTCCCTTCCTTCAAGAGGTCAATCGGGCGCTGTCCGGCAAAGGCATCGCTTTCCGATCGCAGCCAGGCCGCAAGGTTAGTGCCCTTAACGGACTCCCTCAGAATGGTCCATAACTCTTCAAGATCCCGGAGTTGACGTGTCTTTCCGTCAACACCTGCGCGTTCCCTGTTCTGCACCGTTCGCAGACTGACGCCGAGGGTCTGAGCCAGTTCGGTTTGGGTCAATCCAAAATGCCCGCGCAGGCGCCGGCTGCGATTAGCCAAAGGCGCCGCGCGGTGTTTTTTACCCGGCGATCCCGAATGCCCCAACATTGACGCCGCCGCCTTTGCCCCAAACACGACGCTCGTGTGATTGGGACGCATCTCGCCTACCAGCTTTCCGAGCTGCGCGGCCGCCTCAGGCGCAAGACGATTTGCGTAATAGATGACGACGTCGGGCTTTGCCGGCTTCAGAATGCGCAAAAGCGAGCGTAGATGGTCATAATCCGGGTGGGTCAGGTACACGAGTACCGGCTGGACCGGCGTACGCCGTCGAAGATCGGCAAATGTTCTTAACTCCGCGTCTCCAAGGGTCTTGGCGGCAAAACGGCCGGCTTGCTGCCAACTGCTGGGTTCAGCGCACACTACAATGCCGGCCATAATATCCTCGAATTCAATACGCAATATTGCATATTTGAAGCGCAAAACTGCGTATCATTGACCTGAAACCTGTTTTCTTCTCGCAGCCGCCCACGAGAGGAATTCGTAAGGCGCGCCGATCGTTCACCGCGCCAGCGCGTTGAAAAACATCTTGAACGTCAAGTAACTCTGCGCGCGATACTGCGGCCGCATGCCGAACAGCACTACATGGCCGCTGCCCATGGGCGCATCGATCATGGCTGCGCGGCCGGCGATCGACTTCTCGCCTACCAGCCAGCCGGATGCCAGCACGCCGGAATCGGGATAGCGCGCCACCACGGGCAATTGCGTGTCCCATGCGGGGCTGTGCTCGCTCCAGATCGCAAGATCGGCGGGGACTCCGTAGGCCAATGGGCTGTGCGTATCCACATGCACGTTGAGCAGCGAGCCGGGCGAATAGTAATCGTTCGGATTCAGGCCGGCGGTCACTGTTTTTGCAGCGATGCCCAGGCGCGAAATAGCGAATTCCGAGGCGTCGTTCAGAAAGATCAGCGATCCGCCCGCGCTCGCGAAATCCTTGAGCGCGGCGTCGCCTTTAGGTCCTACTCCGCCCACGTATTCCGGCGGCATGGCACCGGCGCGGTTGCCGTCTTCAATAGTTGCCGCGCTCTGGTCGGCGAAAATGATCGCGTCGAATTTCTGCCGCAGGTTGCCCGACTGGATATCGGCGTTGCGCAGGCCGGTGTAGGAGAAGCCGAAGTGTTCGAGCAGCCAGCGCGTCCAGCCTTCATCCATGTTGGCGATCCAGGGTTGATACAGAGCGATGCGCGGGCGCTTGACCGGATGCCATCCCGGCCGTTCACCAAGCGAGAAATCGCCGGTGGCTGGGTCGCGCCACACCGATTTTCCATCAGCCCAGGCCTTATTCACGGCGAACCAGGAATCGGTATCGGCCGCGCGCAACGCGGGGCCCGCAGCGGCTTTGGGCACCTGCCAATCGCCCGAGAACGGTACGGAGCCGGCGACCGCTTTCACATCGACGCCCATCAATAGCGGCAGGGTTTCCGCGGTCACATCGTACGGGCGCTTGGGCGGACCACCGGGATAGAGCCGGTCTTCCGGGTAGCGCTGGCGCTCCAGCAGCGCCTTGGCCCAGCCGCTATAGGGCTGATGCATGGGGATCACGGCGCTGCCATCGGCGCCGCGGCCGACTTCCACCTGGCCGAATTTCAGCGTCTCGATCAGTTTGCGGGTCGCGCCGGGGTCGCGCTGCGCGGCGGAAATCACAAAGCCCCACGGATCGGTGCGCGCGATTTGCCGCTGCGCCACCTTATAGAAATTGCGCAAAAGCTCGTCGCGGTGAAGGGCGGCGTTGTAGAGGCACGAATCGAAGGCCACCAGTTGGTAATCGATAATGTCGCGCAGATGCCACGTGCCGCCCAGCCACGGCTCCAGATAATTCCAGGAGCGCTCGCGCGGATCGTAGCCAAGCGCCGTGGCTGAAATCTGATCGCGCGTGACTGTGATGGGCGAAGCGATGCGGGCGCTGGCCGATTCGGTCAAAATGCGCAGGCCGCCATGGAACGACTGGTAGTGGCGCGAGGGCGTCCAGAAGTCGTACATGGCATGGGTGGCGATGCCGGTCTTGCCCGCTGCCGTCAGGTCCGACGCCATCGACATGCCGAGCATATTCATCTCCTGCATCAGGATCGGGTCGATGTTCGGCTCGATGGGGTCGAGCCAGGGCGGCACGAACAGGCGCGAGGCGAACTCGCCCTGCTGATGAACGTCGTAGACGATCTCGGGATGCCACACATTTTGCAACTTGCTCACGGTCAGCTGTGTTTCCGGCTGCGAGAAGATGTACCAATCGCGGTTGTTATCGTGGCCCACATACTTGTGCCAGAGCTCGGGCGGCGACGTTCCCTCGAACGGCGTGCCCAGCGTCTTGCGATACCAGCGCGTCACGATATCGACGCCATCCGGGTTCTGCGAAGGAACCAGCAGGATGATGTCGTTCTGGAAGATGGCGCGGTTGTGCGGCGTGTCCTCGGTCAACAGTCGGTAGGCATATTCGACCGCTGTATGGGTGGAGGCGATCTCAGTGGCATGAATGGAGCAGGTGATCAGCACCACCGTCTTACCTTGCGCAAAGAGCGCTTCCGCCTCGGCGGGCGTGGTCTTGCGCGGGTCGGCCAGGCGCTGTTGAATGGCGATATAGCGGTCGAGATTCTTGAGCGTGTCGGGGTCGGCAATGGTGGCGGCGACGAACGGGCGGCCTTCGGCGGTCTTGCCCAGCTCAGCCACCTTGATTCGATCGCTCGATTTCGCCAGCTCCTGGAAATATCCGGTGACTTTATCCCAATCGAGCACCGTGCGATCCTCGCCCATTTCGTGGCCGAAATAGCTCTTGGGAGTAGGCACTGCCGCGACGGCGGAAAAGGCGGTGAGCAGAAAAATTGGAATTGATGGTTTCATGGCAACTCCTCCAACATGCGGTCGATATCTTCCGCGGCGATGTAAAAGTGCGGCGAAGTGCGCACCCATCCGGCGCGCGGCGCAGCCGCGATTCCGCGTGCGCGCAGCCGGTTCACAATCTCAACCACGTCCGTGCCCGCCTTGCGAAAGCTCACGATGCCGGCGCCGGTCTCAGGCGTCCGCTGCCGCATGGTCTCGTAGCCCTTGGCGCGCACTCCCTCGTCGATGCGGTCACCCAGCGCCTGCACGGCGGGACCGATCTGGTCGACTCCCACTTCGAGCAGAAACTCAATCGACGCCCGCAGGCCAAAGCACCCGATGGTATTGAGCGTTCCGCACTCGTAGCGGCCGGCGTCGGGACGCAGCGTCATGTCGCGCGAGGCGTAGTCGTTGTAGCCGGCAACATTGGTCCAACCGAACTCCACCGGAGTTACTCGCTCTTGGAGCGCCTGGCTGATATACAACACCCCGCAGCCTTCGGGTCCCAGCAGCCACTTGTGGCCGTCGGCGGCCAGCGCGTCGATGTGACATTGGCGCACATCGAGGGGAAACGCGCCGAGGCCCTGTATGGCGTCGACAAAATAGATGCAGCCGCGGCGCCGGCAGATTTCGCCGATCTCGCGCACCGGGGCGCGGTAGCCGCTGAGGAACTGCACGAAGCTGATGGAAAGGAGGCGTGCGCCGCGGCAGGCTTGGTCGATGCGGTCGAGCGAATCGTAGACGGAAAGCCAGGTGGTTTCGACGCCTTGCGCGGCCAACCGCTGCCAGGGATATAGATTGGCGGGGAACTCTTCGTGAAAACCCACGACGCGGTCGCCGGGTTTCCAATCGAGGCCCATGGCGATGGTGGCGATGCCCTCGGAGGTGTTCTTGACGAGCGCGATCTCTTCGGGTCTGGCGGTTATCAGGCGGGCGGCGGCGGCGCGGACGCCGTCATAAGCCGCGAGCCACTCGGGGTAATGTAAACTTCCGTACTGCGAGCAATCGTCGGCAAGACGCTTCATGGCGTCGGCCGAACGTTTGCAGAGGGGAGCTACGGCGGCGTGATTCAGGTAAATCAGGTGGTTACGGACGGGAAACTGGTCCGCATAGCGTTCGCAGAGAGCCGGGCGCCCAAAATCCGTGCCGGCGCAAGAGTTTGCATCCTTTACGAAACCCATTCCCTTTACAATACGTTAAAATGGCCTGAGGAGCCGTCTTGAGAACTCTGTCCGCCGGTTGGGCCATTTCGCTGATCTTCCTCATCGCTGCCCCGGTGTTCGCCGGCGACGACAAGAAGAACGATCCGAACCAGATTGGCGACCGCGACGTGGGCAAGTGCCTGAACTTCTACTCGGTGGAGAAGGAAATGGCGCTCGGCAAACAGCTCGCCGAGGAAGTGGCGCGCGAAGCCAAAGTGGTGGACGACCCGA
>Ga0302325_10028275_pt1 | contig 11605 bp, 12 predicted proteins | sample Palsa_T0_2_FD_201948 | JGI IMG/M metagenome (GOLD analysis project Ga0302325, IMG submission 201948) | Peat permafrost microbial communities from Stordalen Mire near Abisko, Sweden - Palsa_T0_2 | ecosystem: Environmental > Terrestrial > Soil > Palsa > Peat permafrost | place: Sweden: Abisko... | reverse complement strand
GCGTGGCGGCGACGTGCGCGCCCGTCTGGAGATCGACATCGAGGAGGCCATCGCCGGCGCCAAGCGCCGCCTCGCCTTCTCCGACGGCCGCACGCTCGAGGTGACCATCCCGAAAGGCGCGGCGGATGGCCAGGTGCTGCGCCTGAAGGGCCAGGGCGCGCCCGGACGCAGCGGTCCCGGCGACGCGCTGATCGAGCTCGCTATACGGCCACATCCGATCTATCGGCGCGAAGGCGACAACCTCTCGATGGACCTGCCGGTCTCGATCCCCGATGCGGTCCTGGGTGGCAAGGTCGAGGCGCCGACGCCCGACGGCCCGGTGACCTTGAGCATCCCCGCCGGCTCCAACTCCGGCTCGACGCTGCGGCTGAAGGGCAAGGGCATGGTCGGCCCGGTCGGCCGGCGCGGCGACCTGATGGCGCGGCTGGTGGTGACCCTGCCCGACAAGCCGGACGCCGAACTGACCCGCTTCGCCGAGCAATGGCGGGCGGAGCGGCCCTACGTCCCGCGCCGCAGGCCGTGAGCTTCACCCCCGAAACGACGACGCAACGTTCAGCGGCTATTCAGCCGCCGTCTCGTAAGGGAACGGCCATGAAGCGGACCCTCCCCGCGCTTGTCGGGCTCGCGCTCGCCGCGAGCCTCGCCGTCGGCGCGGCCAGCGCCGAGCGGCCGCCGCCGCGGCATGCGCCGCGCCCGCCGATCCCGCAGCTCGCCCTGCCCCGCAAGCCGAACTCGCTCGGCGCGGACTGGGGGCTGCAGCAGGACCAGGTCCGCCAGGCCGTGCGCCAGCGCCAGCTCGTGCCGCTCGGCCGGGTGATCGCCCAGATCGGCGGGCGCACCCCAGGACGCCTGCTCGACACCGGCCTGGAATACGACGGCGCGCGGGCGGTCTACCGGGTCCGCTGGATCACCCGCGACGGCCGCCGCGTCGATTATTTGATCGACGCCGCCACAGGGGCCATCCTGGGCGGAGACTAAAGGCACCCCATGCGCATCCTTGTCGTCGAAGACGATCCCGATCTCTCCCGCCAGCTCAAGGGCGCGCTCGCCGACGCCGGCTATGCGGTGGACCACGCGCCGGACGGCGAGGAGGCCCACTTCCTCGGCGACACCGAGCCCTATGACGCCATCGTGCTCGACCTCGGCCTGCCGAAGATCGACGGCGTCACCGTGCTGGAGCGCTGGCGGCGGGCCAATATCGCCACGCCGGTGCTGATCCTCACCGCCCGGGGCGCCTGGAGCGAGAAGGTGGCCGGGTTCGACGCCGGCGCCGACGACTACCTGACCAAGCCGTTCCACACCGAGGAGCTGCTGGCGCGGCTGCGCGCCCTGCTGCGCCGCTCGGCCGGCCACGCGGCGCCCAGCCTGGAATGCGGCGCGCTGCGCCTCGATCCGCGCGCCGCCCGGGCCACGGTGAACGGCGAGCCGCTGCGCCTGACCTCGCTGGAATACCGGCTGCTGCACTATCTGATGATGCACCAGGGCCGGGTGATCAGCCGCACCGAGCTGGTCGAGCACCTCTACGACCAGGATTTCGACCGCGATTCCAACACCATCGAGGTGTTCGTCGGGCGGCTGCGCAAGAAGGTCGGCGCCGATCGCATCGAGACCGTCCGCGGCCTCGGCTATCGGCTGGTGGCGCTCGAGGGCGAGGCGACGACGACGTGACCGAGGCGGCGGCCCCCGCGCACGCCGCCAGGTCGGGAGCCGCCGCATGGTTCGGCTGGCTGAGGCGGTCGCTGAGTCGTCGCCATCGGCCGCGGCGAAAGCCCTCGCTGGTGCGACGCCTGGTGGTGCTGCACGCGGTGCTGAGCGCCGCGGTGCTGATGAGCGGCGGCCTGGCGCTGTCGGTTTTCTTCAGCCAGCAGGCCATCGACCGCTTCGACGAAAGCCTGTCGGAGGACGTGCTGAACCTGGTCTCCGGCGCCACGGTCGACGACCAGGGCCAGGTCTACGCCCCTCCGCTGACCGACGAGCGCTCGGCGCGCGGCTATTCCGGCAAGTACTGGGAGCTGGCGACGCCCGCGCCGCCGAGCGCCATGAAGGCGCAGGTGCGGTCGCGCTCGCTGATGGACGAGGCCATCTCCGGACCGCCGGGCGGCTCGGTGGCGCTGGTCGCCGAGGCCGGCAGAACCGTTTTCTACGACAGCGCCGGCCCGGCGAACCAGCCGCTGCGCATCGCCGCCGAGGCGGTGCGGATCGCCCACGCGCCACAGCCGGTGATCGTCCTGGTGGCGGAAGACCGGACGCCCATCGACGCCAACATTCGCAAGTTCGAGCTGTCGGTCGCCCTCGCCCTCGTCGTCCTGCTGGCGATGCTGATCGCCGGGGTGGTGCTGCAGGTGCGGGTGGGCCTCAGGCCGCTGTTCCAGCTGCGGCGCGAGGTGGCGGCGGTGCGCACCGGCAAGATCGAACGCGTCGCCGACGACTACCCCGCCGAGCTGGAGCCGCTGGCGAGCGAGCTGAACGCGCTGGTGGCGCACAATCAGGACGTCGTCGAGCGCCAGCGCACCCACGTCGGCAACCTCGCCCACGCGTTGAAGACGCCGCTGACGGTGATGGCGGCCGAGGCCGACGCGCGGCCCGGCCAGCTGGCCGAAGTGGTCGCGCGGCAGTCCGAGATCATGCGCGAGCAGGTCGACCACCATCTGCGCCGCGCCCGCGCCGCCGCCCGGCCGCAGGGCGGCGGCGAGCGCACCGCCGTCGCCCCGGTGCTGGAAGAGCTGAGCCTGACCCTCGAACGCATCTTCCGCGACAAGGGCGTCGAGGTGGACTGGCGCGCGCCGGACGACCTCTTCTTCCACGGCGAGCGCCAGGACCTGCTCGAACTGGCCGGCAATGTGATGGAGAACGCCTGCAAGTGGTGCAAGGCGCGGGTCCGCGTCGTTGCGCGCCTCGGTGCGCCGGGCCGGCTCACCCTCACCGTGGAAGACGACGGCGCGGGCCTGGCGGCGGAAGACCGGCAGGAAGTCTTGCAGCGCGGCGCGCGGCTGGACGAGACGGCGCCCGGCTCGGGCCTTGGCCTCTCGATCGTCGATGAACTGGCGCGCGCCTATGGCGGCGGCCTCGACCTGGCCGATTCACCTTTGGGCGGACTTAAAGCGACACTCGTCCTGCCACAAGTTGACGCATAGCAAGTCCTTGTAACCTTGGGGAAATCTTAAGGTCTGTCGGGGATGCTTAACTCGGATGCGCCTGTGTCCGGGGCGAGACCGCATGAGTCACATGTCAGACGGCAAGATGGCGCTCGTCCGTGGGCTGATCGAGCAGGCGCCGGACACGGCGATCCAGAGCCTGCTGGCGGCGCTGGGCGCCGACGGCAACCACGACGCGGGCCTGACCGCGGTTCAGTACATGGTGGAGACCGAGGCGAGCGATCGGCGCGCCCGCAACTTCGTCTTCGCCCCGATCGCGCCCCTGTGCGGCGCCTCGGGGCCGTTCTGCGCCCTGACGTTTCCGCCGCGCGCGCTCTCGCTGCTCTGGAAAGCGCTGAAGGCGGAGGCGCCGAACGAGATCGCGACGGCCAAGGCGCTGGTGAGCCGCTGGCGCGAGGCCGATACCTCCGCCGAGGTGCTCGACAAGCTTTGCGCCCGCGCCGCGCTCGGCCTGCGGCGCGGCGACGGCGACTTCGCCGCGGCGGCGGCGGCGGCCGACAGCGGCGGCGGGCGGGGCGCGCTGGCGGCCTGCCTCGACATCGCCCCCGTGGTGCGCCGCGCGCTGCAGGAAATGCCCGAGTGGCTGGGCCGGATGACCAGCGAGAAAGCCGCCAAACTGCGCCTGGCCTATCGGGACGCGGCCAACGTCGCCGACGACGCCGGTCCCCGCTTCTTCGAGATGCTGGCCGCGCACCTCACCGAGCCGTGGCTGATCCTGCGGGTGATTTCCGCCGCCATGTACCGGCCCAACGAGGCCTATGTCGCCGGCTCCGAGCTCGCCGGCTTCGGCGAGCGGGTGCTGGCCGACATCGAGCGGCGCGTGGCCGACATCGGCGCGTTCAAGTCCGCCGCCGGCCGCCAGGCCGCCCATGCCGCGGCTGAAAGCGTCCATGTCGCGACGATCGAGATCGCCGAGCTGGAACAGTCGATCCATCTCGCCAGCGAAGGCGCCTGGGGCCAGCGCCTGGCGCGGCAGAAGAAGGCGCTCGCCGCGCAGATCGAAGGCCATCTGAAGACCAGCGCCGGCGCGGTGGCCCTCGCCCTGCCGCTGCAGACCGTGAAGATCGGCCCCCGGACCATCCGCGGCTCGCCACGGCTGTCCCACGACCCCGACTTGGCCGCGGTCGAGAAGGCCGCCACCCTGCTCACCTTCATGAACGAAGCCCGCTCAAGCGCCGCGGCCGGCGGCTTCGCCTCGGCCCGCGCCAAGACGCTCGAAGCGCTGGAACGGCGCCTCGACACCTATGTCGAGACGGTGCTGGAAGAGCTCCGCGCCGACGACGGTGTCGACCCCGACCGCGCCAAGGCCTTCCTGGAAATCGCCGCCGAATTCTGCGGCCTGGTCCGCGACGAGTCGTCCGCCCAGGTGGTCCGCCGGCGCGCCGCGGCGGCTTAGGACAAGACGCCGCCTCAGAAGGTCTTGAATCAGTCCGCATAACGTTATACGTTATGGCGGCGATGATCCGCAGCTTTCGGGACAGGGAAACTCGGACCGTCTGGAACGGCGAACGAGCGAAACGTCTTCCGGCGGACATTCAGGAAGTCGCGCTGAGAAACCTGCGTCTCATCAACGCGGCCCAGCGCCTGAACGACCTGCGTGCGCCGCCAGGCAACCGGCTCGAACTCCTCGCAGGCGACCGGGCGGGTCAGTGCTCGATCAGGATCAATCAACAGTGGCGGATCTGCTTCCGCTGGGCAGATGGAGAGGCCGAGGATGTCGAGATCTGTGATTACCACTGAGGCGGCCGGTCAGCTGGGCAACCCGACGCCAGGCGAAATCCTGATCGAGGAGTTCCTGAGGCCCGCTGGAATGAGCCAGACCGCCCTCGCGAAGGCGCTTTCAGTGCCGCCGCGTCGCATCAACGAGATCGTGCTCGGCAAGCGCGCCGTCACCGCCGACACGGACCTGCGGCTATCCCGATACTGGGGGGTCTCAGAGGGGTTCTGGCTGCGCCTGCAGGCGGACCACGACCTCATGCATCGCCGCCGCCAGCTCGGGCCGGAACTGGCGAAAATCTCGCCGAGGGCCGCCTGACAGCGCCGCCTAGGCTCAGACCACCCGCACCCGCGCCGCGCTCTCGGGCAGGTCGCCGCCGAAGGCGCGCTGGAAGAATTCGGCCACGGTGGGCCGTTCCAGCTCGTCGCACTTGTTGAGGAAGGTCAGCCGGAAGCCCAGCGCGATGTCGCCGGCGAAGATCTCGGCGTTCTGCGCCCAGGTGATCACCGTGCGCGGGCTCATCACGGTCGAGATGTCGCCGTTCATGAAGGCGTTGCGGGTCATGTCGGCCACCCGCACCATGGCGGCGATGGTGCGCCGGCCCTCGGGCGTCTTGGCGTAGCTCGGCGACTTGGCCAGCACGATCTCGGCCTCGACGTCGTGAGCCAGGTAGTTGAGCGTGGTGACGATCGACCAGCGGTCCATCTGGCCTTGGTTGATCTGCTGGGTGCCGTGATAGAGGCCGGTGGTGTCGCCCAGCCCGATCGTGTTGGTGGTCGAGAACAGGCGGAAATTCACGTTCGGCCGGATCACCCGGTTCTGGTCCAGCAGGGTCAGCTTGCCCTGCGCCTCCAGCACCCGCTGGATCACGAACATCACGTCCGGCCGGCCGGCGTCGTATTCGTCGAACACCAGCGCCATCGGCCGCTGGATGCACCAGGGCAGGATGCCTTCGCGGAATTCCGTCACCTGGCGGCCTTCGCGCAGCACGATGGCGTCCTTGCCGACCAGGTCGATCCGCGAGACGTGGCTGTCGAGGTTGACCCGGATCATCGGCCAGTTCAGCCGCGCCGCCACCTGCTCGATGTGGGTCGACTTGCCGGTGCCGTGATAGCCCTGGATCATCACCCGGCGGTCGTGGGCGAAGCCGGCGCAGATGGCGAGCGTCGTCTGCGGATCGAACTGATAGGCCTCGTCGAAGTCCGGCACGTGGCTGTCGCGGGTCGAGAAGGCCGGAACCTGCATGTCGGAATCGACGCCGAACATCTCGCGCACGCCGACCACCCGGTCGGGGACCAGGGTGAGCAGCGCGTCTTCGTCAGGACTGGAGATCATGGTCATGGCGCGGGTTCACTAGCGTGGAATGACAGCGATGCAAACGGCTGTTTCGGCGGCGCGGAAAGCTGCGGATCAGACCAGTTTCGCCTTCCGCAACGTCCGGAACGCGCGGATCACCCGCTGCAGCTTGTGCTCGGTCGACCGGTCGCCGCCGTTGGCGTCCGGGTGGGTGCGTTTCAAGAGTTCGGTGTAGCGGCGGCGGATCGTCGCGGCGTCCGCCGTGGCGTCGAGATCGAGGTCGGCCAGCGCGCCGCGCTCCAGCTTGCCCAGGCCGCGGTCGTAGGCCGCCTTCTCGGCGGCGTTGGCCTGGGCCTGGTTCTTGCCGAAGATGCCGAAGGCGTCGCGGAAGAAGCCCTTCGACGCCGCCGCGGCCGCCTCGCGCGAGCCGCGCCCGGCCTTGAACGACCAGGTCGCACGGCCGCTCGCCCGGCTTCAGCCCGACGTCGTCCGTCGGCCGCGCCTCGTTCGTCTTCGGCGGGCGAACGCGGATATCCACGAACCGGGGGCGGTATTGAAAGGCCGTCGTCATCGTCCGAAGTATGCGTCTGAACTTTTGCCGATCAAGAATTGACAGCCGGCGAATAGGAAGGCGAGATAGATGGGCTCCGTTTCGGACAGCTTGCGGCGAAAACTCATCACCGCCTTCGCCCCGGAGCGCCTCCAGATCGACGACGACTCCGCCCGCCACGCCGGCCATGCCGGCGCGCACGGCGGCGGCGAGAGCCACTTCAACGTGGTGATCGAGGCCGCCGCCTTCGAGGGCGTGGGCCGGGTGCAGCGCCAGCGGATGGTCTACGCGGCGCTGGCCGAGGAACTCGCCGGCCCGGTGCACGCCCTCTCGGTGAAGGCGCTGGCGCCCGGGGAAGGGTGAGCGGGGCGCTTCCTTCCGCCAGACGCCCAACAATGTCGTCCCGCCGCAAGCCGGCGAAGGCGGGCTGAAGAGCCGGAATCTCTTCGGGCTCGGTGAGAATCAACTTGACGATGCGAACAAAACATGAACATGTGGCGCAATCCAGGGAGGAACGATTGCGAATGGAAGTTGCTATACGGCGCTCTTATCGGCTCAGCCCCCGAGGCGGCCCTGGCCTCTCGTGCGACGACGCCGGCGTGGCCCTCGGCGGCATAGACTTGGCGCGCGTGCGCCGGGACGCCGATGGCGTGAGCCGCTGCGAAGTGCGGCCGCCCGCCGAAATCGGCCACATCCTGAACACGGCCTATGGGCCGCAGAGTGACGCCTCGGTCCTGCGCCTGCACCGCGGACTCCGGCGGGCGGCGAGGTGGCTCGAGGCTGGAGACCTCGCCAGCGCCGGCGTCGAAGCCGTCATGCTGGGCTTGCCGGATCTCGCACTGGACGCGATCACCAAGCTCGCCGTGATCGCCGATCTCGAGAAGGCCGGAAATACGGCGTGGCGAACCGAACCGCGCCTCCCAGCGGGCCAGACCGGCGGCGGCCAATGGACCACGGGCGGCGGGACATCGGTGGCGAAACCCACTTCAAGCGCTTCCCGACCGGGCCGCGGGACGGCGTGGCGCTCGCGCAAGCCAGGGCCGGCTCACTCGACGGCTCAGCCTGCCGCCAAGCCACGCCCCCGCGCAAACACTGCGCGGATCAAGGTGCTCAATGCAGCCATGGCTGTCGCGAACGCGGGCGTCGTTTTTCCTGCCCGGACGGCCGCCGTTGCCGGAACCCGTCCTGGAGCGACCAGCGACCTGGCGCTCCCGAAGTTGGTAGGCCGTCTCGTCGGAGCAGGAGCGGTCCCTGCTGCGGCGGAGCTGCTGGATCTCTGGCACGACGCCGCCGAGCGAGAACAAGTCACCAATGCCATAGCGCGCTTCGGGCTCGATGCCAGCCGGCCAGCCGATGTTATGGCCGCCAACGCCTATGTTTGGTCGAAATACAACCTGCCACTAAAGACTGAGGCTCCGTTCGGCGGCCCGAAGCTCGATTCGGCCTCTCAAGCGGTGATGCGCTTTGTGGCCGCCAACCCAGACGCGTTCGTTGCGGTGCTCCGTGGCCCACCACCTCAGGCCCAGAAAGCACTAAGCTTGCTGACGGACGCGGCGAACCGCGGCTTAGCTGACGCGTCTGCCGAAAGCCGCGCCGACACGCAGGGCGTCGATCCAGCACTCCAAGCAAAGAGCAGCGCAGCCCGCAAGGCTATCGCCGAACAACTGAAGTTCAGGACGATGCAAGCACACCATCTCGTTCCCCGTTACGTCTGGATGCGGCACGCAGACATCACTGCTCTGGCCATTAAGGCAGGTTGGGATGTGAACGACGCCAGCAATTTGATCGGCCTTCCAGTCGATTTTCCAACGAAAGCCACATTGCAGGCCGAGTTCGGCCTCAGACTTCCGATACACAACGGCTCTCACGGCATATATAACGAACTCACGCGTCAGGCGATAATCCGGGAGGCAGCAAAATACTCGGGCGAGTTAACCCCAATCCATGCGCGGATAATATTAGATACCGTCGCAAATGAGAATCGCGAAGCGATACTCGATGGTCTATACGATCCAGCCATTAAGGTCCTATCATGAGCGATTTTTGGCTTCTCTCACAAGGAATCGAAACCTTCGAGGGTCTGATAAAGCTTGCAGACAATTTCGTCGACCCTCAAGAGGCTGTCTATATTCAGTTCATGAACGAATTAGAGTTGGCTGAAGCTGGATTCTTCGACGAACACAAGCAGAAAACGGATTTTCCGCCGCTTCAGCTGCGCTTGAGTCGCGAGGATTTTGACTCTGATTACTTTGAGTGGGAACCGCACATTTTCGTCTCCGCGCGCATGCGAGACGCCATGGCGCTGGACTCAGCGGGCGTGCGCTTCTTCGAAGTCGACGCGAGCCAGTCGGCGCCGCTGCCGCGTTCGAAGAACTATCAGATCATGGAAGTGACGGCGACCGAGGACGTGTCGGATCCCGAGAAATCGCAATACGATACGGATGGGTCCACATTGGAGCTGCCGTTGAGGCGGTCGGAGATTCGCCACCTGGCCTTTCGACCGGACGCCCAGCCCAAGCACGAACTCTTCTACGACCGCCTCTGCGGCTACGAGCTGTTCTGCACGGAGGCGCTCGCCCTGCGGGCGCTCAAAGCCGGCTGCAAGGGCTTGCTTTTCTGCGATCCGAACGACCGAGCTCGACGACTCTGTCGGACGCTGCGCGGCGTCGAGGAATTCATCGGCTGGGATCCAATCAGCGGCCTGAACGTGATGGAACTCGTGCAGGCGATCGACTGAGGCGATAGGCGCCTCGTTTGTCGGCGATCCTCAAGTGGTCGGACCTATCCGCCCCCCAGCGCCTCGCCCAGCGCGCGGGCCAGGTCGCCGGCGCGGAAGGGTTTTTGCAGCACCGGCGAGCCGCGGTCGATGTCGCGCAGGCCGGCGTCGCCGTAGCCGGTGGAGAAGATCGCCGGGACGCCCTTTTCGCGCAGCGCGTCGGCCACCGGGAACACCGGCTGGCCGGCGAGGTTGACGTCCAGCAGCGCCGCGTCGAGGCCGGGCTCGCTCTGCGCCAGGGCGAGCGCCTCGGCCAGCGCGTGCGCCGGGCCCACCACCGAACAGCCGAGTTCGGTCAGCATGTCCTCGACCAGCATGGCGATCATCATCTCGTCCTCGACCACGAGGATGCGACGACCGGCCAGAACGGGTGTGTCAGCCATTAAATCCCGCTCCACGCGCCGGCTCTAGGCAGACCCTGCCGACGGCTTGACAGTTTAGGGTATGTCGCCGCGCGCAAGCAATGCGCGACAGCGAGGCTGGCCGCCGTCAGCTCTCGCGCGGCACCGGGCTGACCCGCAGCGAGGTGATCTGGTTGCGCTGGCGGCGCAGCACCTGGAAGCGGTGGTCGTGGAAGATGAACGACTGGCCGACCTCGGGGATGGTCTGCGCCTCGTGGATGACCAGGCCGGCGATCGAGACGGCGTGCTCGTCGGGCAAGTCCCAGTCGAGGGCGCGGTTCAGCTCGCGCACGCCGACGTCGCCGTCGACGATCACCGAGCCGTCCGGCTGCGGGCGCACGCCCTCGATGGTGGCGTCGTGCTCGTCCTCGATCTCGCCGACGATCTCCTCGAGGATGTCCTCCAGCGTCACCAGCCCCTGCAGGGCGCCGTATTCGTCCACCACCAGGGCGAAGTGGGCGCGGCGCTTCAGGAAGGTGTTGAGCTGGTCCTTCAGGTTGGTGGTCTCGGGCACGAACCAGGGGTCGGTGGCGATGGCGGCGATGTCGAGCTGGTCGATGCTGTCGACCGCGGCGATGGCGCGGGCGAGGTCCTTGGCGTGCAGCACGCCGACCACGTTCTCCGGCTCGCCGCGGTAGAGCGGCAGCCGCGTATAGGGGCTCTCCAGCGCCTCGTTGACGATCTCGCGCGGGGTCTCGTCGATATCGAGCATGGCGATCTGGCGGCGGTGCACCATCACCTCGGCGACGGTGAGCTCGCCCAGGTCGAGCACCCCGCCCAGCATCCGCCGGTCGTCGCCCTGCACCAGCCCCTCGGAATGGTGGTATTCGACCGCGCCGCGGATCTCCTCGTGCGCGGCCAGCACGTCGTCGCCCATCTCCAGCCGCACGCCGAAGAGGCGCAAGGTGTGCCGCACGATCCACTGGATGGCGTAGATCACCGGCCCCAGCAGCCGCACCACCACGAGCATCGGGCCGGAGAGCGCCCGCGCCACGTCGTCGGCGCGGACGATGGCGAGGGTCTTCGGCAGCACCTCGACGAACACCACCACCAGCACGGTCATCACGCCGGTGGCGATGGCGACGCCCCAGGCGCCCGGCACCACCTGGGTGATGAACATGGTGGCGAGGGCGGAACTGAAGATGTTCAGCACGTTGTAGCCGATCAGCACCGCGCCGATCATGGTCTCCTGGTCGGAGATCAGCCGGTTCACCCGCGCCGCCGCCCGGTCGCCGTCGCGCTCCAGCTGGTGCATGCGCCCGCGGCTGGCGCCGGTCAGCGCCGTCTCGGCGGCCGAGAACACCGCCGAGACCGCCAGCAGCACCAGGATGATCGGCCCGGCGGCCATCAGCGCGGCGAGCACGGTCATGGCGCGGCCCCTTCGCCGACCAGGAAGGCGCGGACGGCGGCGGCCTCCACGCCCCTGGCGACGAACGCCGCGCCGATCGCCCGCGCCAGGATGAAGGTCAGCGCGCCGCCCTCGGCCTTCTTGTCCTGCGCCATGTGCGCCACCAGCGCGTCGGCGGCGAACGGATGGCCGGCGAGCTGGTCCAGCCGGGTCGGCAGGCCGGCGGCGGCGATGGCGCGGCCGGCGCGCTCGGCGTCCTGGCCGGGACAGAGGCCGAGCGCGGCCGAGAAGCGGAACGCCAGCGCGCAGCCGATCCCCACCGCCTCGCCGTGCTTCAGCGCCTCGCCGAAGCCGGTCTCGGC
>Ga0302325_10028274_pt1 | contig 11605 bp, 8 predicted proteins | sample Palsa_T0_2_FD_201948 | JGI IMG/M metagenome (GOLD analysis project Ga0302325, IMG submission 201948) | Peat permafrost microbial communities from Stordalen Mire near Abisko, Sweden - Palsa_T0_2 | ecosystem: Environmental > Terrestrial > Soil > Palsa > Peat permafrost | place: Sweden: Abisko... | reverse complement strand
ACTCGTGTTGGTGACAAGGCCATGGACAAGCCCTCCTCGGATCGCCGCCCGCACTCCGGCGCTTTTGGCGGCGTCGTAGGCGACGGCAAGGACGAACGGGATCTGGGTGAACAGCGGGGCAGGCGTCACGATCATCCGGCTGTCAAGCGGGGTGGCCAGCGGGCGGCCGTCGGCGCCGATGAACACCCCGGCCAGCTCGGCGTGCACGCCCATGGCGGTGAGCGCCGTCCGCTCCGCCGCCGTGACCGCGTCGTAGATCGTGGACAGGCCCGGGCCCCAGGCGCCGATGGCGACCACCGCGATGGTCACGCTCGGGATGAGGGCGAACGCCTCGGCGATGTCGCCCTGGCGGCGGATCGCCGCGGCCGTCTGCGCGTCGTCCAGCAGCATCGGCGCGTAGAAGACGTGGGCTGGGCCCCCGCCGATCCGGGCGACGCTTCTGACCAGGTCGAGCAGGTCCCGGCCGTCCGGTGGCGGCACCGCCCCGGTGAGCTGGACGATGGGGCACGGCGGCAGCTGGGTGAGCGCGGCGGTGAGCCCGCTCAGCGTCCGTGACCAGGACAGGCCGAGCACGTCGCCGGTGTCGATCAGGTCCATCAGGACCTGGCCGACCGCCTCGCCCAGGCGCCGCCGCAGCGGCGACTCCTCGTCGGGGAAGTTGAACACGAACGCGTGCTTGAGGCCGAAGGCAGAGCAGAGCTCCGCCGACAGGCCCGCGTCGAGGACGCCGCCGGGCAGGCCGATCTCGATGCGGACCAGCCCGCTCTCGCGGGCGGAGTCGAGCAGCCGCGCGACCCGGAACCGGCTGATGCCGAGCCGGTCGGCGATGTCGACCTTGGAGACGCCCTCCAGGTAGAACTGCCGCGCCACGCGCGCCGCGAGGACGACTTCTGACGGCCTGTCGGCCGACAAGCTGGCCATGGATGCCTCCAGCTATGCGCTCAATTGAGCGCACATATCTCATATTTGCAGCTTTTCTTGACATTGCCTAGCCGTGAGTTCAGTGTGAGCGTCAAGAGTTCATTTGAGCAAGCTCTGCTCAAATGAGCATATATGGGTGCAGGGTCGGCGGCGCTTCGCGCCAAGAGCGTCCTCGCTGTGGAGGTTCATATACATGAGTTCGTCCAGGTTCTCCCGCTCCAAGCGCAGACTTGCGATCGCCGGATGCGCGGTTGCCCTAGTAACGACAGCCGCCGCCTGCTCCAGTGGCGGCGGCTCGAGCAGCAGCGCCGGCGGCACCGGCGCTAGCAGCGACACCGGCACGGTGACGGTCGCGGTGGTGTCGAATCCGCTGATCACCGGGCAGATGATCCCGCTCACCGAGTCCGTGTTCGAGAAAGAGAACCCGGGCATCAACGTCAAGTTCGCCACCTACACCGAGGGCGACCTGCGGGCCGCCATCGAAAAAGACGTCAGCACGCACAGCAACTCCTTCAACGTCATCATGATCGGGCCGTACGAGGAGCCGCTGTTCGCCAAGAACGGCTGGCTGGACAACCTGACCACGCAGTACATCGCCAGCGACCCGTCCTACGACGCCTCCGACCTGCTGCCCCCGGTCGCCAAGGCGCTGTCCTACAACGGCGACCTGTACTCGGTGCCGTTCTACGGCGAGTCGTCGATGCTGTACTACAACAAGAGCCTGCTGTCGGCGGCCGGCATCACCATGCCCCTGCACCCGACCTGGGCCGAGGTCGCGGCCGATGCGGCCAAGCTCAACAAGCCGGGCTCGGAAGCGGGGATCTGCCTGCGCGGGCTGGCCGGCTGGGGCGACAACATGGCGTCCCTGGACACGGTGATCAACACCTTCGGCGGCGAGTGGTACAACCCGAGCTGGCAGGCCCAGCTCGACTCGCCCGCTGACACCGCCGCCATCAACTTCTACGTCAACCTGATCAAGGCCGACGGCGAGTCGGGCGCGTCCAACGACAGCTTCAACCAGCTGCTGACGCTGTACGGCCAGGGCAAGTGCGCGATGTGGTACGACTCCACGGTGGCGGCGACCTCGCTCGCGACCACGTACCCGTCGGTCTACGCCCAGACCGGCTACGCGTTCGCGCCGGTCGACAAGACCACGTCCTCGGGCTGGCTCTGGTCCTGGTCGCTGGGCATCCCGCAGGGCGTGAGCGACTCGTCGGCCGCCTGGAAGTGGGTCTCCTGGGCCACCTCCAAGCAGTACGACAGCCTGGTCGCGTCGAAGTACGGCTGGTCGGCGGTACCCCCGGGCAGCCGGACCTCGCTCTACAGCAACCCGAACTACCTGAAGGCGGCCGCGCCGTTCGCCAACATCACGCTGCAGTCGATCGACGGCACCGACCCTGATCACCCGACGGTGAACGCGGTGCCCTACGTGGGCGTCCAGTACGTCGACATCCCGCAGTTCGAGACCCTCGGCTTGTCGGTCGGCCAGCAGATCGCGGGCGCGATCGCCGGCACCGAATCGGTCAGCCAGGCAATATCGTCCGCCCAGTCCGATGCCTCGGCCTACACGCCGTCCGAACTGTCCGGCGGAAGCTGAGACAGGGACAGTCGACAACATGGCCGTTCTTGAGGACGTCTCCTCGCCCCCCGCGGCCGGGCTCCGGCCGCGGGGGGTCAGCCAGCGCGAGCGATGGTCGCGGCGCCTCCCGCTACTGCCCGCGCTGGTCTACATCATCGTCGTCACCCAGATCCCGTTCCTGGTGACACTGTGGTACAGCTTCCAGAACTACTTCTGGAATGAGCCCGGCGGCGCGCACTGGACCGGGATCTCCAACTACAAGGAAGTCTTCACCGACCCCAACTTCCGCAGCGCCCTGTGGCGCTCGGTCACCATGACGGTGATCGCGGTGGTCGTCGCGATGGCCATCGGGATCGCGCTCGCGGTGCTGCTTGACAAGAAGTTCCTCGGCCGCGGCGTGGTCCGGACGCTCATCATCACGCCGTTCCTGGTCATGCCGGCCGCGGCCGCGCTGATCTGGGCGGGCCCGATGCTGGACCCGAACTTCGGGCTGCTCAACTGGCTGCTCGAGCCGTTCGGGGTCAACCACATCGCCTGGCTGACCACGCACGCCTACGGGTCGGTGATCGTGGTGATGATCTGGCAGTGGACCCCGTTCATGACCCTGATCGTGCTCGCGGGCCTGCAGGGGCAGCCGTCGGACGTCCTCGAGGCGGCCAAGGTCGACGGGGCCAACGCGTGGGCGACCTTCCGCGAGCTCACCCTGCCGCACCTGCGCCCCTACATCGAGCTCGGCGTGCTGCTCGGCACGATCTACCTGGTCACCGCCTTCGACCAGGTGCGGCTTATGACCAACGGCGGACCGGGCACGACCACCACCACGCTGCCCTTCTACCTGTACCAGAAGGTGAACTACGCCTTCGATATCGGCGGGTCGGCCGCGGCGGGCGTCGTCACCGTGGTCCTGACGATCATCGTCGCCAGCTTCGCGCTGCGGATGTTCGCTCGCGTCTTCCAGTTCGAGGAGGCAAAGTGACCGCGATCACGGCAACCGACGCGGCGGCCCCGGCGCCGGCCTCCGCCCCGACCGGGCCGAGGCGCAGCCGCCGCGCGCGCGAGATCTCCGGCCTGGCGGGCTGGACGGTACTCGGCTGGGTGGTGGGCATCGGCTTCTTCATCCCGGTGCTGTGGATGGTGATCACGGCGTTCAAGCCGGAGTCGGCCGCCGAAACCTGGCCCCCCAAGTTCACCTTCAGCCCCACGCTGTCGGAGTTCCGGCTGGTCTTCAGCGGCATGGACCCGTTCATCGAGCACTCGGCGATCGCGACGATCGGCTCCACCATCCTGGTGCTGGTGATCGCGCTGCCCGCCGCCTACGCGCTGTCGATCCGCCCGGTCGGCAAGTGGCGCGACTCGCTGTTCTTCTTCATCTCCACCAAGATGCTGCCGATCGTCGCGGCGATCGGGCCGCTCTACGTGATCGCGCTGCACACGCACCTGCTTGACAGCATCTGGCTGCTGATCATCCTCTACGCGGCGATGAACCTGCCGCTCGCGATCTGGATGATCCGCTCGTTCATGCTCGAGGTGCCGACCGAGATGCTCGAGGCGGCGCGGCTGGACGGCGCGGGCCGGTTCCGCGAGATCACCGAGGTCATCATGCCGGTGGTGAGCCCCGGCCTGGTGTCGACCGCGCTGATCTGCATCATCTTCGCCTGGAACGAGCTGTTCCTGGCGCTCAACCTCACGGTCACGAACGCGGCGACGATGCCGATGTTCCTGATCAGCTCCGTCCCCCAGGAAGGCCTGTACATCGCGCACCTGAGCGCGGCCGCGACCGTCGCCTCGGTCCCGGTGATCATCGTGGGCTGGATCGCGCAGCGCTCGCTCGTCCGCGGTCTCTCGATGGGGGCGATCAAGTGAGCAGCCCCCGCGAAGCACGGGACCGTTCAGAAGAATTTATCCGGAGGTGCTCCCATGGCCGGAGTTAAGTACGTAGGCGCGAGCCGCGTGTACGCCAAGGGCACCAAGCCCGCGGTCGACGCGCTCGACCTCGACATCAAGGACGGCGAGTTCATGGTCCTGGTCGGACCGTCGGGCTCGGGCAAGACCACGGCGCTGCGGATGCTGGCGGGCCTCGAGCCGCTCGACGGGGGCCGGATCGAGATCGGCGGGCGTGACGTCAGCTACGTGTCACCCAAGGACCGGGACATCGCGATGGTGTTCCAGAACTACGCCCTGTACCCGAGCAAGACCGTCGCCGAGAACATGGGCTTCGCGCTGAAGATGCAGCACGTCCCGAGGCCGGAACGGGACAAGCGGGTCCGCGAGGCGGCCCGCATCCTCGACCTGGACGATGCCCTGCTCGAGCGCAAGCCGAAGGCGCTGTCGGGCGGGCAGCGGCAGCGCGTCGCGATGGGCCGGGCCATCGTCCGCGAGCCGAAGGTGTTCCTGATGGACGAGCCGCTGTCCAACCTGGACGCCAAGCTGCGCGTGCAGACCCGCACCCAGATCGCCGAGCTGCAGCGCCGCCTCGGCATCACCACCGTCTACGTCACGCACGACCAGGTCGAGGCGATGACGATGGGCCACCGGGTGGCGGTGCTCAGCAACGGCAAGCTGCTCCAGTGCGCCTCGCCCCGCGAGCTCTACGACAACCCGGTGAACCAGTTCGTGGCCGGGTTCATCGGCTCGCCCGCGATGAACCTGACCACGGTGCCGCTGACCGAGGCCGGCGCCCGGCTGGCCGGGACCACGATCCCGCTGGCGCAGGGGGTCAAGACCGCGGTCGGCCGGGCCGGGCTCAGCGAGCTCGTGATCGGCATCCGTCCCGAGCACCTGCACCTGGTCGTCGGGGAGGAGAGCACCCCCAGTCCTTCGAACGGGAGCGTGGTTTCACTGACCGGCGAGGTGCTCCTGGTCGAGGAGCTCGGCGCCGACGCGCTGCTGCACGTGCGGCTGCCGGATGTCGCCACCCCGGTGGTGGCGCGGGCCGAGGGCCGCAAGCCCCCGGCCCCCGGCCAGCAGGTCACCTTCCGCGTCCTGACGACGGACGTTTTCGCCTTTGACCCGGTCACCGGCGCCCGCTTGGCGGGCTAGCAGCCCTCGTCCGCTTTTCCAACCAGATCGATGGAGGTCACATGCGGGCCATCGTGCTCGACCAACCCGGCCGTTTCCGGGTGGCGCAGGTGCCTGATCCCACGCCCGGTCCAGGGCAGATAGTCGTTAAGGTGGACTGCTGCGGGGTCTGCGGCACGGACCTGCACATTATGGACGGGGAGTTCCCGCCGACGCCGTACCCGATCACCCCCGGGCACGAGTTCTCCGGGACGGTCGCGGCCGTCGGACCCGATGTCAGGATCGACCTGCCGGTCGGCGCCCTGGTGGCGGTGGACCCGTCGCTGTACTGCGGGTACTGCCGGCGCTGCCGGTCCGGCCGCGACAACCTGTGCGAGAACTGGGCCGCCATCGGCGACACCGTGGCGGGCGCATTCGCCGAGTACGTCGCGGTACCCGCGGTCAACGCGCACCTGCTGCCGGACGGGATCGACGGGCAGGCAGGCGCGATGGTGGAGCCGCTGGCCTGCGCGGTGCACGGCCTGCGGCGGCTCGGCCCGGTGTTCGGCGACACGGTGGTGCTGACCGGGGCCGGCACGATGGGGCTGCTGCTGCTGCAGTTGCTCGTGCACGCGGGGGCGGGTCCGGTCACCGTCGTGGACCGGGTCAGCGACCGGCTCGAGGTCGCCCGCAAGCTCGGGGCGGCCCGCGTCATCGGCGACGTCAGCGAGCTCGCGGGGGAGCGGTTCGAGATCGCGGTCGACGCCAGCGGCGCGCCGGCGCTGGTCGACGCGGCGGCCGGGCTGCTCGACCGGGGCGGGCGGCTGCTCGTCTTCGGCGTGACGCCGGCCGAGGCGACGCTCAGCGTCTCCCCGTTCCGCGTCTACAACGACGAGATCACCATCACCGGCTCGATGGCGATCCTGCGCAGCTTCGCCCCCGCGGTGGAGCTGATCGCCAGCGGCGCGGTCGACCCGCGCCCGCTACTGTCGGAACCGCTGCCGCTCGAGGAGTACGGCGAGGCGCTGCAGCGGGTGCGGGCGGGAAAGGGGATCAAGTGGCACATCCGGCCGTGACCGCGCGCTGACGACGCCCCGCTAGGGGAGGTCGGCGTAGTGGGAGGCGTCGCCCTTGCGCACGACGGCGGTGTCGCCGCTGATGCCGACCGGCACCGGGCCCGCCACCGTGACCCGGTGCATCAGCCGGGGCTCGTCGCCGTAGTCGGCCACGGCGTAGTGCTGGGTGGCGCGGTTGTCCCAGATGGCGATGTCACCGTCGCGCCAGGTCCACCGGACGGTGTTCTCCAGCCTGGTCACGTGCCGCTGCAGGAGCGTGTACAGCTCGGCCGAGTCGACTGAGGTCAGGCCGGTGAACGACTTGACGAAGTGACCGAGCAGCAGCGTGGGCTCGCCCGTCTCCGGGTGGATGCGCACGACCGGGTGCTCGGTCTCGAACTCGAGATGGCGGAACTGGTCCCGGTAGTCCTGCTCCTTGACGTCGACGCCGCCGATCTGCACGCGGTCGGCGGCGTAGTCGAACAGGTTGGTGTGCACCGCCCGGAGGTTGTTCACCAGCGCCTTGAGCGCGGGGTGGAGCCGGGCGTAGGCCGCGGCGGTGTTGGCCCAGACGGTGGTGCCGCCGTAGGGCGGCAGCACCAGCGCGCGCAGCACGCTGATCGCGGGCACCCGGTCAACGAACGTGACGTCGGTGTGCCAGGAGTTGGCCTTCTGCTGCTCGGAGTCGATCGGCAGGATCGCCACGCCGTCGCCCGCGACCGTCGGGTGGGGCTTGGTCAGCGGTCCGAGCAGCCGGGCGAAGGCGCGCTGGTCGTCGTCGGTGAGGCCGTGCTGGTCGCGCAGGAACACGACCTTGTGCGTGAGCAGGGCGGCGCGCAGCTCTGCGAGCGCGGCCGGGTCCGCGTCGCCGTTCGCCCTGATCCCCTCGACGACGGCGCCGATCACCCCGCCGACTTGCCGGACGGCGACGTGCTGGTACCCGCCAGCGGGGGCCGGCGCAGAGGATGCGGCGTGATCCTGCAGCTGGGGCATGGCTGGTCCCTTCGTGCGTTCCTCCCCTCAGCGTCACATCGATACTTGCCGATAGTCAAGTATTCCGACTCATTGGGTGGGGAATCCTGGGCGTGCGAATTCCGGGCGTGCTCTAGGCCTTGGGGAAAGCGGACGGCGCCATGTCCATGGCGCCCATCGGCTGTCCGTTGAAGGCGATGTTGTGGTGGACGTGCAGCCACCAGCTCCATACGGCTAGGTGCGGTGATCCGGTCACCTCGCCCAGCATGTTGCCGTCGGTCTCGGTCCAGATGATGTCCTCCGTGTTCGTGGCGCTGTCGTAATTGCAGAACATCCGGCCTGCGGCCTGGCTGGCCGCGTTCAGCTTGCCCGATTCCAGCTGCTGGATCGAATACGCCCGGGTGTGCTCGCCGAAGTGGTTCCACGAGATCTCGGCACCGTTCTCAGGGGGAGCTGACGCCCCGCAGTCCTGCCCGTTGACCACGAAACGCCCGTTGTTGGCCTGCTTGATCGCCGCCTCGTAGGCCGTGTACAGCGCGCCGGGCGAGCGGTAGTTCTGGAAGAACGCCATCGTGATGCCCGGATATGGCTTGCTGCACTGCGCGGACACCGAGCTGAGGAACGTGCAGCTCGCCGGGGGCAGGAACCCGGTCGTCCAGACGGTGACGTTCACGAGGGCGAGGGCCTGCTTAAGGGTTTTGGGCGGTGTCGCGGGCAGCGTGGGGGGCGTGAGGGCCGCACTTGCCGTTGGCGTGCGCACCGCGCCCGCGTCCGCGGCCGCGGCCGCTGGGCTGGCTCCGGGCTGCTGCCCCGAGCCGGCTCGGCTGGGAAACCCGAGCCAGGCGCCCAACGTGAGCCCGATGCCGGCGGTGACCACGAACGCCACCGCGAGCATGACCAGGGGAAGCCTCCTATCCCTGCGGTTGCGCGGGGGCCGTCTGGGCGGCGACCAGCCTCTGGGGTCGTCTTGGCCGCCGGGGTCGTCTTGGCCGCCGGCGTCGATGCCGGCCGGATGCGCGTTCCGGCCGGCGTACCCGGTCTCGCCCCGGAACGCGGTCTCGTCCATCGGCGGCGGCGCGTCGTACAGCGGTACCGCGCCGGTGTCGGGTGGCGCGGAGAGCAGGGACAGCGCTGGCGGCAGGGCCGGCGGTGCTCCCCGCCGCGCGCTGCTCGTGATCAGGCCGGGCCGGGCGGCGGCCGGGTCGTGCGCGAGCTCCTGGTAGTCGGCCAACGGCGGCGCGGGCCGGGCGGCGCGCAGCGGCGCGTCGGTCGGCGGCCTCGACGTCACCGCGGTCTCGGGCACGCGCAGCGCGCCGCGGGCCGCGGCCATGAACTCGCGGCAGCTGGCGTACCGGTCGCCCGGCTGCTTGGCCAGGACCTGGTCGAACACCTCGTCGATGGCGGTCGGCAGATCGGGCCGGAGCAGTGTCGCCGGGGTCGGCGTCTCCTCGACGTGCGCCCAGATGATCGCCGCGTCCAGGTCCTTCTCGAACGGCACCCGGCCGGTCAGGCACTCGTAGAGCACGCAGCCGAGCGAGTACTGGTCGGCCATGCCGAGCACCGACAGGCCGCGGATCTGCTCCGGCGCGACGTAGTCGATCGTGCCGAGGAACTGCCCGCTCGACGTCAGCCCGGAGCGCCCGATGGCGGGCTTGGTGATCCCGAAGTCGGCCAGGTACAGGTGGTCCGGGTCGGAGCCGGAGTCGTCGTTGCCCCGCTCGACGAGCAGGTTCCCCGGCTTGACGTCACGGTGCACCAGGCCGCGCCGGTGGGCGGCGTCGAGCGCCCGCGCCGCCTGGCTGAGCAGGAAGACCGCGGTGTCCGGCAGCAGCCGCCCGCGTTTGGAGATCATCTGTCGCAGGTCGGTCCCGGAGACGCAGCGCATCGCGATGTACAGCAGCCCGTCGCCCGACCCCATGTCGTGAATGGGGATGACGTGCGGGTGGTTCATCGCGGCGGCGATGCGCGACTCTTCGAGGAAGCGCGTGCGGAAGACGTCGTCGCTCGCGAGTTCGGGCGCCAGCACCTTGAGCGCTATCACGTTGCCAAGGCGCGGGTTCTCGGCCTGGTAGACGGTGCTCATGCCGCCCTTGCCAAGCACCGCCCGCAACCGGTACCCCGCGAACTCGTCCCCGACCAGCGGCAATTCGGGCATGTCAAACTCCTATCCTCCGATCGCCGCCCGACCCGGGAACCCCGGGCGCGCCCGTGGCGGCCATCTGCCGATGCTGTACTGATTTCACATTAAGTGAACATTAGATTGCATTAGGTAGTCAATAGGGCAGAGTGCCCGAGGTGTCGTTTACGGGGCTCGTCGCCGGGCAGGCCGATGCGCGCGATCCCGAACGCGACACGTGGTGCTGCTTTTGCGTGTTTTCCAGCGCGATCCGGTCTCCGTGTGTAACCGTTGGTAGCGGGACGAATACTTTCTGATCACTGAATGGGAACGGAGATGGTGCACCGGTGAGCGCGACAGGCAGGCACTCGTCCGATACGGCGGCGTGGCTGACGGCGGAGGAGCTGGCGTCTGGCCGGCCATTGCGCGACCACCCGGCCAGACGGCTTGCCGTGACCGCGCTGGTCGCGGCCGCAGTGGCGCTCACCGGAATCGCCGCCGCGATCGCGACCGCCAATCCGGGGGCCCGGCCGTCGGGCAGCCTGCTGTCCGGGGCGCAGCTGACCGGAGCGGTGGGCCCGAGCGTCACCGGATCCTCGGCCGGCGCGGGCTGGGCCTACACCGCCCCGACCGTGATCGGGCACGCGGTGGCGCCGGACCCGGCCGGGGGCGCGTCGGCCCCGCTGGCGGCCCCGCTGGTGCTCACGGCGCAGGACCGCGCGGACTGCCCGCGCGCCGCCGCCGCGTGCGTCGACCTGGCCCGGCATATCACCTGGCTGCAGACCGACGGCCAGGTCAGCTTCGGGCCGGTCAGGATGGAGCCGGGCCAGCCCGGGTCCGCCCACACGACCCCGCGCGGCACCTTCCAGGTCTCCTGGAAGGCCGGGCCGAATTTCGTCAGCGACATCTACGACGAGGCGATGCCGTGGCCCACCTTCTTCGCCCCCGGCGGCATCGCCTTCCACGGCGGCAGCCTGACCCACTGGTCGCACGGCTGCGTCCACCTCACGGTGGCCAACGCGTACTACTACCACCAGCACCTGGCCATCGGGGCCGAGGTGGTCGTGTTCTAACGCGCTCGGGTCGGCTGGCGTCATCGGGATGCGTCGGTGCGCGGCCCACTCCGTGAGCTGGTCGTCGAAATGCGGGCTGGCCGGGTCGCCGGACGCGCCGCCGGGGATGACGTAGCTGGCGGAGTCGCCTGACGCGAGGTCCACCACCTGCCGGTACACGGAAAGCAGGATGACGTTGAACGGGGCGCCCGCCCGCCAGCCGTACCCGGCGGCCTGAATGGTGTCTGAGTCGCCGCCCATCGGCACGCTCGGGAACCGGCTCGGGCCGTACGGGTGCACCCGGACCGCCTGGTGGACGTCGCCCCACCGCCACTGCGCGGGGTCGGGGCCGCCCGCGTGGACGGCCGCCGCCCAGGCCGCGGCCAGCGCGCGCGGCACCGCCGCGAGCACCCGCTGCCTCCGCTCGTCGGCGTCGCCCTGATCGCCGCCGGCTGGAACCGGCATCCCCAGCAGTTCCCAGGTGTCGTTGCCGAGCCATCGGCGGACCATCGACAGCGTCGGCGCGAGCGTGCCCGACGCGACCCACTCCCAGGTGGTCGCGCCGAGCACCGGCCGGTACAGCTCGGCCGCGAGCGCCCGCAGGAAGCAGGCGTAGAGCAGCGCGGCGGCCGACCCGGCCGCGAGGTTCCCGTCGAACCCGGCCAGCAGCGACCGCGCCGACTCGGCGCCGTCGTGGTCGAGCGGCCCGAGCGCGGCGAGCACCCCGCTCCACCCCCGCGCCGCGAGCGAGACCGTGTCCGCCTGCATCCCGGCCAGCGCGTCCGCCGTCAGCGGGGCCGAGCCGGCCAGCAGCGACCGCAGTCGCTCGGCCCGGAACGGCTGCGCGAACGTGTACGACAGATAAGGCGAATCCCCGTCGATGATCGCGTTGTTGGCGGTCAGCACGATGCCG
>Ga0302325_10028268_pt1 | contig 11606 bp, 10 predicted proteins | sample Palsa_T0_2_FD_201948 | JGI IMG/M metagenome (GOLD analysis project Ga0302325, IMG submission 201948) | Peat permafrost microbial communities from Stordalen Mire near Abisko, Sweden - Palsa_T0_2 | ecosystem: Environmental > Terrestrial > Soil > Palsa > Peat permafrost | place: Sweden: Abisko... | reverse complement strand
TCCAATTGGCCGCGCGTGCCGGTCCGAGCAGCAAGTACTTCGGCAGACTGGCCGGCTTGACGGTCCAGGAAGAGTACCTCCCGCACAACACCAACTCGGTGTTCAAGACGACCGGTCCCACGGTAGAAGTCGTTCCGAACGCGGGCAGCCTATACCACACGACGGTCACGCCGAATCTCACCTATCCGATCGGTGATCCGAGGAGATCGACGTTCGCGGTGTACGCAACGTACCTCAACAACTTCGACTACTTCATGAACGCGCCGATCCCGTATCTCTACAACCAAGTCGACTTCGGGATCATCAAGAAGTGGCCGCCCTGGGTCACGTTGACGCTCTACGATTCGAATCTGTATCAACATCACGAGGGCTATCCGTACACGAACGCGGACACGATCAACCGTAACAAGATCATCATGGTCCTCGACGTCGCACTGCCGATCATGTAGCACAAAGGCTCGGCTAAAGAAAAGGCCCGGTGTAACCACCGGGCCTTTTTCTATGGTACAAAAGTACTAACCGGCAATGGAAAAACACGATTGCGCGCGAAGAATCGCGCCATCGGGGGTAACGATGAGACGCACCGCATTTTTCCTGGCGACGCTGGTATTGACGTCCGCGATCCCAGCCTTTGCGCAGACGACCGATAACACGACCCTGCTGCTGAATAGAATCGTCACCAAAAACGGTGGGACGGCCGAGGTCTTTGTCGGGAAGCTGCCCACCGGCATGCCGCAGATCCCGTTGCCCGCCGCGACCGTGGTGGGCAGCGTGCACGAATCAATCTCGTCGCCCATCGCCATCGACTCGTACGATCTTTACTACGACGCGGCGCCGGATACGCTAAAGACCTATGGAGAGACGCTCGTTGCCGCGGGCTGGACGAACTCGCCGCTACCGCTCAACTTCCGAGGCGGTTTCGTCTCATCGACCGGCCCCGAGTCGGCCATCTTCTGTAAATCCGACGCGCCGTTGATTACCGCGCAAGTTGGGACGGATCCAAAGGATCTGCGAATTTCCATCAGCCGGCGTGGCGGCGCGGTCGACATCGTGTGTGCAAAGAATCCGCTGACGGCAATCGCGAACTTGATGAAATCGCCGTTACCTCCGCTCCACGCGCCCGATGGCGTCCGCATGTCGGTTGCGCAGATCGTGCTACCGAACAATCAATCTGCGGCGTACATTCACAACGGAACGTCGGCGAGCGATCTCCTCAACGGTTTCGCCCTGCAGCTCGTCGCGGCGGGCTGGCACGCAGGATCGGCATCCTCGGGAGCGTCGATCGTCTCGCAACCCTTCACGAAGGTCGACGACAAGAAAGCGCTGTGGCAATGCGTGATCTCGATCGATGCGGTGGACGCCAGCCCCAGCGAATTCGTCGCCTTCATTAGCGTAGCGAATCTCTCAGCACTTGCAGAAGGTTCCAGCACCCTCCTCTCTCACTGAGACTGTGGCTAAGCGACTTCGAACAACCCCGCTGCGCCCATGCCGCCGCCGATGCACATCGTCACGACGACGTACTTGAGGCCGCGACGCTTACCTTCGATCAGTGCGTGCATGGTCATGCGCGCGCCGCTCATCCCGTACGGGTGGCCAATCGAAATCGCGCCGCCGTCGACGTTGAAACGGTCGTTGGGAATGCCCAGCGTGTCGCGGCAGTACACGGCTTGAACCGCGAACGCCTCGTTGAGCTCCCACAGTCCGATGTCATCGATCTTGAGGCCATGCTGCTTGAGAAGTTTCGGCACGGCAAACACCGGACCGATGCCCATCTCGCCCGGCTCGCAGCCGGCGACCGCGAAGCCGCGATAGAACCCGAGGGGTTCGAGCCCGCGCTTCGACGCAAGCGCTGCATCCATGACCACGACCGCGGCTGCGCCGTCGGAAAGTTGCGACGAGTTGCCGGCGGTAATCGACGTGTCTTTGATGCCCGGAACCGCGCCCTTGAGTGACGAGAGTCCTTCGAGCGTCGTGTCCGCGCGATTGCCTTCGTCGTGCTTGAGGTTCACGTGCTCCTCGGTCACTTTGCCGGTGTCTTTATCCTGGTTGAACTTCCAACTTGGAAGCTGCACGATTTCCTTGTCGAACCGGCCGGCCTTTTGTCCTTCGGCCGTGCGCTGCTGGCTTTGCAGCGCGTACTCGTCCTGCGATTCACGCGAGACGTTGTACTTCTTCGCCACGTTGTCAGCCGTGTAGAGCATCGGCATGTACACGTCGGGCGTATGACGCAGCAACCACTCTTCGGTGTAGAACTCGGTATTGATATAGTTTTGCACCATCGAGATCGACTCGACGCCGCCGCCGACGACCACGTCGGCATTATCGACGATGACGCGCTTGGACGCGGCCGCAATCGCATCCAGACCCGACGCGCAGAAACGGCTCACCGTTCCACCGGAAACGGTCACCGGGCAGCCGGCGCGCAGCGCCGCTGTGCGTCCGATGTTGTTGCCGGTCGCGCCCTCAGGCAAGCCCGAACCGATGACGACATCCTCGACTTCGGCCGGATCGATGCCGGCGCGCTTCATCGCTTCCGCGACGACGTAGCCGGCCATCGTGGCGCCCGGCGTCTGATTGAATGCACCGCGGAAGGCTTTGCCGATCGGCGTGCGCGCCGCTGAGACGATTGCCGCCTCACGCATGAGTTAGTTCTCCTTGCCCTTTGGGGCTCTGGGTAGCAGCCAGGTCGGCGAATTTGCCATTCGACTCGGCCAGCTTTTTCAAGAGCGGCGCCGGTTCCCAACCAAACGCAACCACTTTGTCGTAGACGTTCTTCACGCCGACTTCATCGGCGTACCACATCGGGCCGCCGCGATGCGGCGGGAAGCCGTACCCATAGATGTAGGCGATGTCGATGTCGCCCGGACGAATCGCGACACCCTCTTCGAGCAGAAACGCCCCGCGATTGATCAGCGCATAAATCAGACGCTCGAGAATCTCGCTGTCGCTGACCTCGCGCGGCTTGATGCCGGCCTTCTTGCCTTCTTCGGCAAAGAGCGCTTCGACCACGGGATCGGGGATCGGCTCGCGGCCCTTGCCGACATTCTTGTCGTACTTGAAGTAGCCCGCGCCGGTCTTTTGTCCGAGACGATTCATCTCGACGAGCCGGTTGAGCACGTTGCTGCGGCTTTTGGCCATGTCGGGACGTTCCTTCAGAATGCGCCAGCCGACATCGACGCCCGAGAGGTCGCTCATCGCGAACGGTCCCATCGGGAAGCCGAACTTCTTGGCGACGGCGTCGATGCGCGCGGGCGAAACGCCCTCTTCGGCGAGTGCGCCGGCCGCTGCGCTGTAATCGAAGATCATCCGATTGCCGATGAACCCGAACGCATTGGTTGCGAGCACCGAAGTCTTGCGCAGCGTCTTGGACAGTTTGAACGCGGTCGCGATCGTCTCGGGGGAGGTGTCTTTGCCGCGCACGATCTCGAGCAGCGGCATGATGTTGGCCGGTACGAAGAAGTGCAGACCGATGACTTTGTCGGGACGCTTGGTCACCGAGGCCATTTGGTCGATGTCGAGCGTGGACGTGTTCGAAGCGAGGATGCCTTCGGGCTTCACGATCCCGTCGAGCTTCGCGAAGACTTCTTTCTTGACGTCCATGTTTTCGAAGACGGCTTCGACGACGACGTCGGCGTCAGCGAGCTCATTGTAGTCGTCGGTGAACTGCACCGACTGGCCGAGCTTCCACGCCTCTTCTTGCGTCATGCGGCCCTTCTGGACCTGATACATGAACATGCCCATGACGGTTTGCTTAGCCTTCTCGATCGCCGCGTCGTTCGAATCGATCACGTGGACCGGGATGCCGGCCTGCGCGAACGTGATTGCGATGCCGGTTCCCATCGTCCCCGCGCCGATGACGCCGGCTTTCTTGATGTCGAGCGGTTTGGCGGCCGGAAGACCCGGAATCTTGGCGAGCTCCCGCTCGGCAAAGAACACATGACGAAGCGCAGCCGACGGCTTGGAAAGCGCGAGCTCCATGAAGAGCCGCCCTTCGCGCGCGAGACCGAACTCGAAGGGCAATTCCATCGCGCCTTCGACTGCATCGATGAGCTTGTGCGCGGCGTAGCCACCGTTGTCTTCCGGCGGTACCAATTTGTGCGCTTGCGACACGATGAACGGCGCTGCTTTGTCGACCAGGCCTTTGCCCAGCCACGGCTTGCGATGGGAGACGCGACGTTTGCCGCCCTGGCGCGCGAGGTCGATCGCGGCATTGAGCAGATCGCCTGCGACTAGTTGGTCGACGATGCCCTTTTCCTTGGCCTCGTCCATCTTGACGTTGCGGCCTTTGAGCATCATGTCCAGCGCGTCTTGCGCGCCGATCAGACGGGGCAAGCGTTGCGTGCCGCCGGCACCGGGCAAGAGCCCGATCTTGATCTCGGGGAGACCGACTTTCGCATCAGCAAGCGCAACCCGATAGTCGCAGGCGAGCGCGAGTTCGAAACCGCCGCCGAGCGCCATCTTTTCGATCGCGGCGACGAAGGTTTTCTCGCTCTTTTCGACCGCGGCGATCACGTCGCGAATCGTCTTGGTCTGCGGCGTCGGTTCGGTACCGAAGTCGTTGATGTCGGCGCCGGCTGAGAACTGCCCGTTCGCACCAATGAACACCACTGCTGTGATACTGGTGTCGGCAGAGGCAGCCTCGACGATCGGCACGAGTTCGCCCGAGAGCGCGTACGATAGCGAGTTGACCGGCGGGTGATCGAGCGTGATAACGCGCACGCCGTCGTGATCTTGCGTGGTAATGAACGCCATAACTATGCTGGAACCACCGTCTTACGATCGAGTTCGAATGCATCTTCAGGCAACGTCATCACGTCGCCCGAGCCGTCGATGATCTGCCGCTTGTACCACGCGCCTTGCGTGAGCACGTGCGACATGTAGAACTTGGCCGTCGTGATCTTGGCCGGATAGAACGGATCCTTATCGCCGGCCGCGATCTTCTCGGCGGCGATCTTCGCGGCGCGCGCCATTTGCCAGCCGCCCGCGACGACGCCCCACAGTTTGAGGTAGGGAACCGAACAGGCGAAGGCTTTGTGCAGGTCGCCCATCGCGTTCATGCCGATCCACTGCGAGACTTCCGCCAGGCTTGCGATGCCCTTGAGTAGCGACTCGCCGATGGCTTTGACGTCCGCATTATTGTGGGCAGCAGCTTCTTTGGCGAACTTCTCCATCTGCTTCAATATGGTCGTCGCCGTTGCGCCCATGTCGCGGATCAGCTTGCGTCCAACGAGATCGAGCGCTTGAATGCCGGTCGTGCCTTCGTAGATCGTGGTGATACGCACGTCGCGATACTGTTGCGCGATCCCGGTCTCTTCAACATAACCCATGCCGCCGAAGATCTGCAGTGCGACCGAACACAGGTCGACGCCGGTCTCGGTGCACCAGCCCTTGACGATTGGGATCATCAGCTCGATGAAGGCTTTGTGCTCCTTGCGCACTTTCTCGTCGGGATGCTTGTTCGCAAAATCCAGAGATGCCGCCGTCACGTAGGACAACGCGCGCATCGCCTCGAGGTTGGCCTTCTGCCACATCAGCATACGCCGCACGTCCGGATGCTGGATGATGCGCACCGGGGTCTTGTCGCGTGTCGCGGCATCGGCCATCTGCACGCGTTCCTTGGCATACTCAAGCGAATGCTGGTAGGCACGGTCGGCAACTGCGTAGCCTTGCACGCCGACCGAGAAGCGCGCGGCGTTCATCATGATAAACATGTACTCGAGCCCGCGATTGGCTTCGCCGACCAAGTAGCTGACGGCGCCTTTGCCCTTCTCACCAAACTTCATCGTGCAGGTCGGGTTGCCATTGATCCCGAGCTTGTGCTCGATACCGGCGCAGACGACGTCGTTGCGCTCACCCAGCGTGCCGTTGTCATTCACGAGAACTTTCGGAACGATGAAGAGCGAGATGCCCTTGACGCCTTCGGGCGCGCCGGGAAGACGCGCGAGCACCAAGTGCACGATGTTCTCGGCCATGTCGTGCTCGCCGAAGGTGATAAAAATCTTCTCGCCGGTGAGCAGATAGTGATCGCCGTCCGGCACCGCTTTGGCGCGAACTTGCGCGAGATCCGAGCCGGCCTGCGGCTCGGTCAGGTTCATCGTGCCGGTCCACTTGCCCGACACGAGATTGGGAATCCACTTCTGCTTCTGGTCGTGCGAGCCGACCAGTTCGATCGCCTCGATCGCACCTTGATTGAGCAACGGTCCGTTGGCAAAGCCGATGTTCGCGGCGTTCCACATCTCGAGCGTCGGCCCGAGCAGGAGCGAGGGCAATCCCTGGCCGCCGTACTCGCCGGGAACGGGAAGACCGATCCAGCCGGCGTCGGCAAACTTTTTATACGCTTCTTTGAAGCCTTTGGGCGTGGTGACCGCGCCGTTGTTCCACGTGCAGCCTTCCTTGTCCGCAACACGATTGAGCGGATCGAGCACGCCCGTCGCAAAGGATCCGGCTTCTTCGAGAATCGACTCCCACACGTCGGTCGTATCCTCGAATCCGGGAAGTTTCGCAACTTCGTCGACGCCTGCGAGCTCGCGCATGACGAATTGCATATCGCGCAGTGGGGCTTGGTAGGTGCTCATGCTCGTCGTGTTCTCCCGCGCCGATTAAGCGGCGCTGACGTTGTAGAGTTCGGTGCGCAGGCGAGCGATGGAGCCTGCGAGCGTGTCAAGGTAGGGCAGCATACCGGACTTGATGCGTTCGAGTCGCTTCCGGCCCTCATCGGTGATCCGGTAAAAGCGGCGCGAGCGTTTGGTGGGATGTTCCCACTCCCCGACGATGAATCCACGCTCCTCCAATCGCCGCAACAGCGGGTAGATCGTGTTGGTATTCACCGCGAGGAGCCCGGCGCAAAGGGTCTCTATCCGGGCCATCAGGCCCGACCCATGGTCAGGCTCGTCCGCAAGCAAGTGGAGGACTAGGACGGGGAAGACCGTCTTGGACTTGATCGGGCCGCGAAGGACCTCTTCGGCGGGACTAGCTTGCTTGGGACTCATATTAGATAGAATATTATTAAATCTAATAAGGCTGCGCCCTGCAAGCCCCCTATTTCACGGGGCAGGACTGGCCGACGAGCAGGACGCCCCTGAACGCGGGCTGGTCGCTGGTCGGGAACGGTACGGCGCCCGAAGGCTTCACGCAGTTCGAGGCCGCCAGGTACGCCAGGATCGAGGCGTAGGTCGCCGGGCTGAGCGAGCCCGGCGCGGTCAGCGGCATCTGCTTCGTCACGATGTTCCGCAACGCCGAAACGCTGAGGTGCGAGTCGCCGAAGGCCGAGCCGGTGAGCGCCGGCGCCGAGACGCCCTGCAGTTGCGCGCCGTGGCAAGCCCCGCACGATTGGGCGTAGGCCGCCTTTCCCGACGCGACTTGCGCTTGCGTGTACGGAACGGTGCCCATCTGCATAGCGCCGCTTGCCGCAGCCGCGACGACCGCGCTTTGGCCCGTCGTGTCATTGGCGACCGGGTTGGTCGCACCGACACGGAACGCCATGACGAAGCTGCCTTTGGGATTGGGGACGTTCGGCGTCTTTTGATTGCCCGGAAGGCCGCCGAGTACGACCAGATACTGTTGGCCGCCGGTCGTATACATCGAGAACGGCGCGACGATCGACGTGTGCGTCGCATAACTCCACAACTGCTTACCGGTCTTCATGTCGAGTGCGTAGAGATTACCGCCGAGATCGCTCGAAAACACCACGCCGGTCGACGTGATCAGCGCGCCGCCTTGCGCGGGATAGGGCACCGGCGTGCGCCACGCCATCTTGCCGCTTGAGATGTCGACGGCATTGATCACGCCCGTACCGTTTTGCCGCTTCGTCGGTGGACCGCCATGATAGTTCTGACCCTGCTTCCACGGCGGCTGCACCGCATAGCTGCGGAAGATCCCGCACTCCTGCGTCGACGGGACGATGAAAAAGTTGGTCGCCGGATCGTAAGCTCCGCCGTTCCATTCCACGCCGCCGCCGTGGTTTGGACATGCTTTTGAGCCCGCCGGTGTCGGCGTCTTATCGAGTCCGTATTGATCCGATACGGCGAGCCGATGCACGACCGCACCGGTCGTGCGATCGAGAACCACAAAATCCCCCGCTTTGTCGGCCTCGACTAAAAGGTGTTGTGACGCGCCGTTGACGCTGCCGTCGAAGAGCACGGGCGGCATCGCCGGATCTGCGTCGTGCGCGTCGGGATAGAGAATCTGGTAGTACCACTTCATCTTTGGTTGTGCGCCGGAGATGTCGAGTGCCACAACCGAATCGCTGTAGAGATTCTTGCCCTGGCGATTGATGTCGTCAAAATCCGGCGCGGCGTTTCCGGGCGCAATGTACAGCGTATCGGTCGCGGGATCGACGGAAAGACCGCCCCACAAGGCAGCGCCGCCGTGCTTCCACGAGTCGCCGGCCCAGGTGTCGCTGCCCGGCTCGCCCGGCGCCGGGATTGTGTCCCATTGCCACAATTTCTTGCCGTCGTCGAGGCTGAACGCTTGAACGCTCCCGTTCCCGCCGAAATCGCCGCCCGCGACACCAGTCAGCAACATGTTCTTGTACACGTAGGTCGCCATCGAATACCAGTTGTTCGCCTGCAGCGAACAGCCGACGACATTCCACACTTCTTTGCCGGTACTCGCATCGAGCGCGCGCACGTGACAATCTTGGGTTCCGATGAAGATCTTTCCATCGGCGATGCTCACGCCGCGATTCACCGCAAAGTCGAGCACCTCCGCAGGCGTATACGCGGAGTCCCACTTGAGCTTGCCGGTCGCTGCATCGAGCGCAAGCACGTGATTGTGCGGCGTTGAGACGTACATCGTGCCATCGGAGACGATCGGCGCCGCTTCCTGTTCGCCGACGTCCGCGATCTGGGTCGTCCACGCCGGCGCAAGCTGCGCAACGTTTGATAAATCGATTGTTGAACTAACGTAGCGATTGTTCGCGAGATTATAGCCGGCGAGCGTCCAATCGCCGCCCGCGGCCCCGCTCGAGCCACTCGATTGCGAACACCCTGACAAGACAAGAATGAGAATAACGGCAAACGAAAGCGCCCTCACGTCTTCTCCTTTACGGTCGAATGTTATTCCGGCAGCTCCTTAAACGATTGTTTGACCCGGTATTCACTGCCCGGATACCGCGAACGCAGTTCCGCCCACTGCGTAAGCATCTCGTCGCTGTCGGGGTCGCGCCGGTAGCGTGTCACGCCAAGATAGTATTGAGCTTCGGGTGCTGCGTAACTCGTTGAGAAGCGCCGCAGCACGTCGACATAACAGCGCTCCGCCTCGTCGAAGCGCTTCAAGCGCAAAAACGCCAGTCCGAATCCGCATTGCAAACGCGCCACGAATTCGAACGGAGGCAAGAACCCGTCCCAGCGATACATTTCGTAGCCGTCGGTATTGATGATTCTGATGTCAGGCGTCCAGATATGATGAAGGCTGTGGAGAAAGATATTGTTCTTCGGGTCCGAGTTGTCGATCTGCACGGGGATCGCGTACGCGGTGATCGCTTCTTTGACCAGGTCTTGTGGATACGTCACGGTATCCAGCGCTTGGCATCCCCCTCAACCGGGGTTGAAGACATCCAGTAAGACGAATTTTCGCTCGTCCTTAGCGCGTTCGAGCATCGCGGTATAATCATTCTGCCAAAAGGGCGCCGCTTGCGTTTCCATGTCCTAAGCCTATCATATCTCGGCTAATTTGAGGCAACAGCGCTCGTGCAGACTCTGCCTTCATGGGAGACTGCTACAGCCTTGCCCGGGCACTCGTTGTGCCCAATCGCCCGAACGGCGCCAACGCCATTTCCGCAACGTTAGAACGTTTCGGCGCCGGCGCACTGAGATTCGCGCTCGATCGTCAGACGCGCGTTGCGCCGCTCCATCGCGGCGAGAAATATCATGAAGCCTCGCCCGCGCTGGCACGGCTTGGCATCGACGTCGACGCATGGCCCGCGCCTCCGGCCGGGCTCTTCGTTGTCGAAGAGCGCACGGTATATTTGCGCTCCCGCAGTGCCATGACCGTCGCACATGAATTTGGCCATGCCCTCGATTGCGCACTGGGAGGCGGCGTCTATCGTTCCGGCATCAACCCGCACATTCGCCGGCTCTTCATCAACGCACGCAGCTTCGTGACGCCTTACGCGGCAACCGGGATCGATGAATATTTTGCCGAGGCGCTCCGCGCGTTTGTGGAGGCTAACGATCCCTCATCGCATTGGCCGCGCGCAACAAAGGCGCGATTACAAAAACTCGATCCAAACCTTTTTGAATACGTCGACGACTTGTTCGCGACCGAATTTCTGCGAGCCACGTAAGCTCACACGAATCAAAAGCGTTGATCAGGCGAGGCATTTTGGAAGCAGGGCGCCGTCTCTTTCGTGTCGAGTGGCGAGCAGGTCGGGATGCTTGTGGGTCCGGCTTCGGGAGCCTGCCACGTCGTTCCGTCCGCGTAAGTTGCGCTGACCGCCGCACAGCTGTCTGGACGCTCCAGCGATTCGAAAGGCGCGCCGGCATCCGGCAACCGTTGGCGATATACCGAGGTGAGGACGAATACCCCAGGCGAGTAGGTTCCTTGTTTTAAAAAATCAACGCCGCCGGAGCCGTCGAAGGCACGAAATGTGATTTGATGGATTACCTTTGAAGAAATGTTCTTGAAGCGCACTTCCAAGTCAGCAGCGCGATAGTAATCTAGCGGACCATCGACGTGCACATTACACCCGATGATCCCTATTGGGTCGCGCGTCAGGTTATCGATGGTTGCGGGTAGAGGCGTTGCATCGTTCGGAGGACGCGTCGGAAGCGAGACTGTTGGCGGCAGTGCCAACGGATCCGTCCACGTCTGACCGCTAACAGTCTCCGCTCCAATCAGCGTGCACGCGGAGGGATCGTCGAGCGAAATGTAGCCCGGCGACTGGGGGTTCATTACGAACCGCTGCGAGACCTCATCGGATGATCCGGGCTTCACCGCCCTCGTCGTTTTGAGATCGACCCACCCACCGCCGTGTACCCGCGCGCGCCACGTAAGCGATCGGTACGCGCTAGGACCGCCAAGCGAAAACCAGGCGGAGAAATTGTAGATAAAGCCTTTGAACGAAAGTAGGCAATGCTCGACCTTGATCGTCGGCGGCCCAATCGCCACGTCCGCCTGCGGCATAACTGATGGAGTGGGCTGGACCGTGCCTATCAGCGCAATTGCTAGACCCAAGGCGATCGCGTACTTCATCGGTCATCAGGGTAACCATCACCGCTGAAAGCGACCTGACAACGGAAATCGTCAATTCCACATAATTGCAGCGGGCCTGCGTCGAGCGACTTTTCCGGGTGGAGTTTTGTGCGGCCGCCTAGGATTAATTCGGCGCCAATGTCGGGGGAGCTGTTGGAAGCGGCGGTTCGGTCGGGCCGATGCCAGGATTTTGCCAAACCGTGCCATCGACGAAGTGCACCCGCACGGTGGCACAGTTGTTCGGGTCGTCGTCGGTGTCGATGAAATCGACCGGTGTTGTGACAGGCAGATCGAGACGCGAAAGGTGTCCGAGCACCGCCGGTGGCCCCAAGATTGGGTGCTGAATAGCCGGGCTCGAAATCAGCGTGCCCGGCGAAAAGATGCCACCCTCGATGAAGTCCACGCCTCCACTG
>Ga0302325_10028267_pt1 | contig 11606 bp, 11 predicted proteins | sample Palsa_T0_2_FD_201948 | JGI IMG/M metagenome (GOLD analysis project Ga0302325, IMG submission 201948) | Peat permafrost microbial communities from Stordalen Mire near Abisko, Sweden - Palsa_T0_2 | ecosystem: Environmental > Terrestrial > Soil > Palsa > Peat permafrost | place: Sweden: Abisko... | reverse complement strand
CCAGCCCCGGTCTCGTGAAGTCGTAGAACGTGACGATGCCAAGCGCAATCGCGGGCCACGCGGCGAGCGCCGTGACAACGCGAACGCCGAGCACGTTCGCTCCGAAGGCGTGCGCGAGCGCGTAGTACGCGTAGACGAGCGGCGGCTTGTTGTCGGCGAAGTCGACGTAGAGGCGACCGCCCGAGAGGAGCTCGTGCGCGCCGACCCAATGCGCGCCTTCGTCGACGTTGGTGAAGCCTGCGCCGAAGAACGCGGCGCGCGTCGCGAGGGACGCAGCGCACGCGAGAGCGAGCACCTTCGCCGTCTCGAGGAGGCGCTCGCGCGTCATTCAGGCATCCTCGCACGCCGCGCGCTTCCGGGGTGCGCTTCGAGAATCGCGGCGGACGCGAGTGGCGACTAGACCTTTCGTACCTCGTCGAGCGCACGTGTGTACTCGTCGATGATCGGATGCGAAGGGAGGGAACGCGCGGCCGCAAGGAGAGCATCGAAGCGCTCGATCTGTGCGGGCTTGCCGCGCTTGAACATCGCCCACGGGTCGCCCCAGTCGCGCGCGCACACCACGATCGACTCGAAGTTGTCGATCTTGTCGGCGAGCGTGATGGCCTGGGCGTCCCACGGTTTCTTCGCGAAGTGCTCGAGGTAGCGCGCCTTGCGCTCCTCCCATGATGCGCTCTTGTCCTCTTCGCTCACGTGGCGCACGAGGTCGGCGACGCCATCACCGAAGCGTTGCGCGAGCTCGGCGTAGGTGACGCCGCAGTCTTCCAGCACGTCGTGCAGCGCTCCTGCCGCGACGACCTCGTCCCCGAAGGCGTGCCGCGACAAGATGGCCGCCACACCCGCGACGTGGCTGGCATATGGCACGGCAGCGTCGCCCGGGTACTTGCGCTTCTGATCGCGGTGCCAATAGGTGGCCCAGTCGAGCGCGCGTTTCACGAGGATGGCCATCAGTCTCCCTGTCGCACCTGCGTGATCAGCACCGTCACCGTCCTCGCGGCTCCGGTGCTCGCAAACGCAGTGTTCTTCAAGGCCGTGGCCATGCACGCCGTGTCCGACGCGATGAGCCCACTGTTCGCAATGACCGTCGCGGTCGTGACAGCGCCGGTGGGACCAATCGCCAACGCGATGGTGACCTTCCCTTGCGTCGTCGGATCCACGTTGAGCGCCCTGTTCGCGCATGCCCGGAGGCGCCCGCGTACGGTCATGGTACCTCGCTCGTCTCCCGCGGCCGACCCGGCGCCGAGCGACACCGTGACGTTCGCCGCGGGCACCTGAACCTTCGTAACCGCGCCGCATATCGTTGCGACCGCGCCGCACGCTCCACTGCCGATGTTTCCGATGCCGCGCCTGATGGTCCCACTCCCCATGGCGCTGGCCAGCCCAACGCTCGCGGCGCGCGTGCCCACGCTCATGGTGGTCGACGGAGCCGCGTCCCCCGTCGCCACGCTCGCGGACGCTTCCGGTTCCACGCTCGTGGCCGCGCTGGCGCTCGGCACTTCGCGGACGGCCGCAGGCCCGTCGGTCGCGTCACGATGACACGCCGCATCCGTTACACCCAGGGCTGCGGCCACGGCGGCGAGCCACGCTTGCTTCGAACGCATCGAGCCCGCGAGCATACGCCCGGTCTGGGGCGCTCGTGTAGAGTGCCCGATCATTCCTCCGACGAACGTCCTTGAGCTCGAAGAACTCGCGCGAACCAAGCTGTCTCGCCTCGCGTTCGACTACTACGCGAGCGGCGCGGACGACAAAGTAACACTGCGAGCGAACCGCGCGGCATTCGAACGACGAGCCATCCACCACCGCGTCCTCGTCGACGTGAGCGTCCGTGTCATGACGACCCGCGTGCTCGGTATCGATTTGTCGATGCCGATGCTCGTTGCACCCACCGCGTTCCACAAGCTGGCCCATCCCGACGGTGAGCTCGCCACGGCGCGCGCGACGCGCAAAGCCAGCACCGCGATGGTGCTCTCGTCGCTCTCGAACACCGACGTCGAGGACGTCGCGAGCGTACACCCCGAGGCGACGCTCTTTCAGCTCTACGTCTACCGGGACCGACAGGCGACGGTCGGGCTCGTTCGCCGCGTGGAAGAAGCAGGGTGTAAGGCGCTCGTGCTCACGGTGGACGCTCCTCTCCTCGGGCGTCGCGAGCGCGACGTGCGCAACGCGTTCGCGCTGCCTCGCGAGCTCAAGGTGAAGAACCTCGTGCCCGCGGGCTACGGCGACCTCAACGCGGTGGTCGCCGAATCCGGGCTGGCCGCGTACTTTGCTTCGCTGCTCGACCCCTCGCTCTCGTGGAAGGACATCGCGTGGCTGCGATCGCTGACCAAGCTGCCGCTGGCGATCAAGGGAATCGTGCGCGTCGACGACGCGCTGCGCGCACGCGACGAGGGCGCGAGCGCCATCGTCGTATCGAACCACGGCGGGCGGCAGCTCGACGGATCGCCGGCGACGCTCGACGTGCTCGCCCCGATCGCCGACGCGGTGGACCGCGACCTCGAGGTGCTCATGGACGGCGGGATTCGCCGCGGCACCGACGTGCTGAAGGCTCTCGCGCTGGGAGCCAAAGCGGTGCTCGTCGGGCGACCCGTCTTGTGGGGCTTGGCGCTCGACGGTGAGGCCGGGGTATCACTCGTGCTCGACATGCTGCGGCGCGAGCTGGATCTCGCGATGGCGCTGGCGGGTTGTCCTTCGCTCGAGTCGGTGTCCCGCGATTTGATCACCACTGGCTGACGCCCGACCTCAGCAGAACGACGTAGTCTTTTTGGAAGGCGTCGTCTTGTCCCCGGTCGACGTCGTGTTGTTCTTTCCGTGCGTCGTCTCGGAATGAGACGACGTCACGTCGCGACGAGAGAGCGTCACGTTGCAATGAGAGAGCGTCTCGCCGCACTGAGACGACGTCCTCTTGTCATCGGAGAGCGTCTTCGTCGAAGGAGACCGCGGCCGACGACGAGAAGACGTCGTCCGGTGCCGCACAAACCGAGGGGACGACCGTCGAGTTTCGCCAGCGGGTCCTCACGAAGACGGGCGTGAGCGACAACCGATCTCACACCTCGTGACGTAGGCCGGCCGCCATCTCACCTTGACGAACCTCCGTCCGCGCGTATTGTTCGCCTCCCCCGCAATCTCGCGGGGAAATTCACACGTCCCTCGAGCGCAAAGCTCGTCACCCGGTGCGACCCTCAAAAGTCGTTGGTGCGAGCGAGGGTCGTTAGAGCTCAACCGAAAAGACGCGCGAGGTAATCAAGATGACGCAGACGATGGAATCCCAGGGCGGCCTTCCGCCCGCGCGTGGCGAGCTCCCGCTCCCCGTGAAGACGTTGCTCGATGCAGGCGTTCACTTCGGCCACCAGACCAAGCGCTGGAACCCGAAGATGCGCCCGTTCATCTTCGGCGCGCGCAACGGCGTCCACATCATCGACCTCGACCAGACGGCGAAGCTCTTTCAGCGCGCCTACAACTTCGTCGCCGAGACCGTCGGTCGCGGCGGCCACATCCTCATGGTCGGCACGAAGCGCCAGGCCCAGGAGATCGTCCAAGAGGAGGCCGCGCGCTCGGGATCGTACTACGTCGTCAACCGATGGCTCGGCGGCACCCTCACGAACTTCCGCACCATCAAGCAGGGCCTCGACCGCCTGCGCCAGCTCGAGCGCATGCGCGATGACGGCACGTATCAGCAGCTCCCGAAGAAGGAAGTCTCACGCCTCGAGAAAGAGCGCGAGCGCTCCGAACGGTACCTCGGGGGTCTGAAGACGATGACCTCGCTCCCCTCGGCGCTCTTCATCATCGACCCGTCGATGGAGACGATCGCGGTCGAAGAGGCCCGCAAGCTCGAGCTCCCCGTGATTGCCATCACCGACACCAACTGTAACCCTGACCTCATCGACTACGTCATCCCCGGCAACGACGACGCGATCCGATCCATCAAGCTCATTACGGCCCGGATCGCAGACGCGGCGGTCGAAGGCAGCCAGCGCCGCAAGGAGCTTCAGCCGCGTGACGAGGGCGGCGGTCGCGGCGGCATGCAGACCGAGATTTACGGTCGTCGCGGCGGCGGCGGTGGCGAGCAGCCCCCACCCCAAGGCGGAGAGGCACCGAACTGATGGCTGCCGTCACACCCGCCATGATCAAAGAGCTGCGCGAGCGCACGCTCGCCGGCATGAGCGACTGCAAGAACGCGCTCGTCGAGTCCGATGGCGACATGGACAAGGCCATCGAGAACATCCTCAAGAAGGGCATCGTCAAGGCCGCGGCCCGTGCCGGCAAAGTGGCGACCGAGGGCGAAGTGCGCACGCTCGTCACCGACGGCGGCGCGCGCGGCACGATCATCGAGGTCAACACGCAGACCGACTTCGTCTCCCGCGGTGACGCGTTCCGCGCGCTCGTCGGGAAGGTCCTCGAGCTCGCGAGCAAGCTCGAGAGGGGCGCCGATCTTCTCGCGCAGAAGTACCCAGGCGCGGATCACACGGTGGAGGCCGCGCTCCTCGCGCTCGGCGCGACGACGGGCGAGAACACGGTCATCCGCCGGTGGGACGTCGTGAAGGCCAAGGCCGGCGGCATCGTCCACTCCTACATCCACATGGGCGGCAAGCTCGCCGTGCTCGTCGAGGCGTATGGCCCCGACAAGGCGAACAAGGAGCTCATCGACTTCGTCGACAACGCCGCGATGCAGATCGCCGCGATGAACCCGATGGTCGTTTCAAAGGACAAGCTCTCCCCGAAAGACATCGACAAGCAGAAGGAGATCTTCGAGGCCCAGATGAAAGAGGAGAAGGCCGCTGGCACCCTCAAGGCCCCGGAGATCGCGTGGCCAAAGATCGTCGATGGCAAGCTCGCCAAGTGGTTCACCGAGGTCACCCTGCTCGGGCAAGAGAGCGTGACAACCCCAGGAAACACGGTCGATAAGCTCCGCGAGGAGCTCGGCAAGAAGCTCGGGGGCGAGGTGCGGATCGCGTCGTTCGTGCGGTTTGCGCTCGGTGAGGGTATCGAGAAGGCGAAAGACGACCTCGCCGCCGAGGTCGCGAAGATGACCGGCGTGTGACGTGACGCTCCTGCGCTCGTGGGCGTGGGGGAGCGCGAGCGTTCTATTCAATGTATTGACTGCGTGCCGCGGCGAGTCGGCGGGGCCGCAGGCGCTCGAGTCGGCGGCGGGGGGTGCGTCGGCGGCCACGTCGCCGTCTACGTCTACGTCAACGTCAACGTCGACGGTGGATCTCGTTGCGGCGCGGCCTTATCGGCTCGAGGTGCCGGAAGGGACGGATGGGGGAGCGATGCCGCTCGTCATCTTGATTCACGGGTATGGCTCGAGCGGTGCGAATCACGACGCGTACCTCGGGATGTCGAAGGCCACCAACGCCCGTGGGGTCATTCTCGCGATTCCCGACGGCACGCGTGACCACACGGGCAAGCTCTATTGGAACGCCACAGATGCGTGTTGCGACTTCGACAACGTCCCCGTCGACGACGTCGCTTACCTCGATGCGATCATCGCCGATGTTTCGTTAAAGCAGCACGTCGACCCAGCGCGCGTGTACCTCATCGGCCACTCGAACGGTGCCTTCATGGCGCACAGGTACGCGTGCGAGCGGAGCGACCGGGTGGCCGCGATAGTCGCGCTCTCCGGCGTGCCGTGGGCCGACATGGCGAAGTGCCAAGCGGGGCCGGCTGTGAGCGTCCTCCAAGTCCACGGCGATGCCGACCGCGTCATCGAGTACGGGGGCGGGAAGTCGTTCGGCAATGGCGCGGCCTATCCGAGCGCGGAGGCGACCGTCGCGATGTGGGCGGCGCGGGACGGATGCAGCAAGACCCGTCACGAGTCGGACAGCGCGTTCCACCTCGATCAGGACGTCCCCGGCAACGAGACGGTGCGCGAGGCCTACACGTGTCCGGCTGGCGTCGACGTGGCGCTCTGGCGCATGCGAGGCTCAGGGCACGTGCCTCGGTTCGGTGCACGCTTTGCGGCGGCCGCGCTCGACTTCCTCTTGAGATACAGAAGGTAAGCATCATGCGCCTCTGCGCCGTCAGCGTCGATCTCGACGAGATCCCCAACTACTTCGCCATCCACGGTGTCTCGGCCGAACGAGGTCCAGGTCTGACCGCGGTCTACGACGTCGCGCTGCCCCGTCTGCTCGCGCTCGCCCACGACGAGCAGCTGCCGCTCACGCTCTTCGCCATTGGCGCCGACCTCGAGCGAGACGAGAACCAATCGGCCATCGCCAGCGCGTACGAAGCCGGCCACGAGATCGCCAACCACACCCTCGACCATCGCTACGATCTCGTGAAGCTCGGTCGCGCGGAGATCGCCCGGCAGATCGAAGGCGGCATGCGCGCAATTGCGAACGCGACCGGGGAAGTGCCCGTAGGCTTTCGCGCGCCTGGGTACACGATCACCGACGAGGTGTTCGACGTGCTCGGTGACATCGGCGGCATAGCGTATGACTCGTCCGTCTTCCCGTGCCCACCGTACTGGGCGACGAAGGTGGCTGCCCTCGGCTTCTACAAGGCGACGACACGCCGAACGTCCTCCGCGCGCCCATCCGCCCGTACTTCGTGGGCCGCCCGTACTACAAGCGCGGCGCCTCGTCGCACGGTGACGGCGCCGCGATGCTCGAGCTTCCGATACAAGTCACTCCGAAGCTCCGCCTTCCGTTCATCGGGACGGCGCTCACGCTCGGCGGCCCGACGGGCGCCAGGCGACTCACCGAGATGTGCGTGGGCGAGCCCCTCGTCAACCTCGAGCTTCATGGCATCGACGTCCTCGACGAGCGCGACGGCCTCGAGGCCCTCGCCCCGCACCAGCCCGACGTGCGCGTCGTCCGTGAACGCAAGCTCGCCGCGCTCCGCACGGTCATCGAGGTGTTGAAAGCCGAGGGCTACACCTTCACGACGCTCCGAGCAGCCGCCGCACAGTTCGCCTGATCAAGAGAGAGTTGGGGGTTTATGATGCGCGCATGAGTGCGTCGCGAATCGACCGGGTCACGGTGTTCCGCGTGGGGGCGCGGGTCGAGCGCGTGATGGCGCTCGAGGATGGCGTGAGTGAGGTCCGGTTCACGCAGCTGCCGCTCGCGCTCGATGATGGCTCGCTGCGCGTCCGGATGCAGGGCACGACCACGGATGGCCCCATCGCCGCCGACGTGCGTGTGGGGCTCGAGGTGCCCGAGGAGGATGCATCGCTGGCACCCGCCGAGGATGCCGCGCTCGAGAGCGCTCGTGCGGAGGCCGAGCGTTGCCGCGCGGACGTGAGCCGGCTCGAGCTCGCGGTCGCGCGCCTCGAATCGCTCAAAGTCGTCGCGCGTCCTCCCCCACGCGAGAACGAGCCGCCGCTCCCGATCCCGCTCGAGTCGCGGCAGAAGCTCTTGGCGCTTCGCACCGCCGAGGAGAAGCGCCTCGGCGCGGATCTCGCAGCTGCCCATGCTGCCGCGCGTGACGCCGAGAAGAAGCTCGCCGACGCGACGGACGTGGTCAAACGCGCCACGACGTCACGAAACGCCAAGCAGCACGAGCTTCGCAAGGTTGCCATCGTGACGCTCGCACAAGGCTCGAGAAAGGCAGCCGCCGGTGTGCAAGTCGTCCTCGAGTATGCGATCCCGCACGCGCGGTGGAGCGCATCGTACGTGCTGACGCTGCCGGAGGCCGCCGAAGCCTCGCGCAAGCCTGCGAAGCTCGGGATGCGGGCGCTCGTCGCGCAGCGCTCGGGTGAGGATTGGCGCGGCGTGAAGCTCCGGTTGTCGACCGCGGAATCAGGCGCGTGGGTCGAGCTCCCGGAGCTCGCCAAGGCCCGCATCGGTCGAGCGCAGCCGCACGCCAAGAAGGCTGGCTACCGCGAGCCACCCGAAGGTGCCCACGCCCTTTATGCCGACTACGACCGCATCGCGGGCCCTCCGACCGAACCGCCCGTCCCGAAGGCGGAAGTGGTGCGCGAGGAAGAAACGACACCCGTGCGCAAATCCGTCGCCGCATTCAGCGGGCCACCCATGGGTGGTGGAATGGCACCACACGCGCCCCCCGCGGCGCGGCCGATGCCGATGCCAATGTCTATGCCGATGTCGTCGCCATCGCGGGCCACCTCGAAAGGGGCTGGACCCGTCGCATTGCTGGCCGCGCCGATCGCGGCGCTCGGAAGTGCGTTGCGAGAGAGAGCGGCGGCACCGCAAAAAGCAGCGCTAGAAGAGTCGGAGGGAGGGGCGTTCGACGACATAGAGATGCCCGCCGAAGCCGCAGCGGAGCCCGAGCCCGACTGGAGTCTCGCGACGGAGTCGCTTGCGTACAGCCGCCTTCGCATGCGCGCTCCGAGCGACGTATCGCGTGGTGAGCTCACCCTCGTCGCCCAAGCCAGCGTGTACGTGGAGGCGCTCGCGCTCGCTGTACGCATCGACGTCGCCGCTGCCATCCACGTCGCGTTCAACCGGGCCAAGGTCGACGAGAGCGCCCTCCCGCCCGGGTACGAGCTCGCTCGAACCGACGACGCGTACGACTATGCCTACGAAACGGCGCTCCCATGCGACGTCGCGTCGGACGGAACGTTCCACGCAGTTCCCGTCGCCGACTGGGACGCGGAGACCAAGCTTCGTTACGTCGCTGCACCACGCGAAGCGCCGCAAGTCTATCGGGTGCTCGACATCTCGAGCCCGATCGATGCGGCGCTCCTCGCCGGACCCCTCGATGTCTACGAGAGCACAGCGCAGGGAAAGGACGACGGCGAGGCCATGTACCGCATGACGACGCGCATGCCGCCCGCGCCACCGCGCGGCCGCGTCGAGCTTGGTCTCGGCGTCGAGCCCGCGATCAAGATCGCGCGCACGACGACCTTTCAAGAAGAGACGGCAGGGTTGCTGGGTGGCTCGCTCGCTCTCGGCCACCGCGTGAGCGTCGAGCTGCGCAATCTCCTCCCGCGCCCGGTCACCGTCGAGGTCCGAGAGCGGGTGCCCGTCGTGCGCAAGGACGACGCCGAGGTGAAGGTCGATGTCGGCGCAGTCGAGCCGTCATGGGAGAAGTGGGACCAGGAGCAGTCGCTGCGCGGCGGTTACGTATGGAAGGTCCCGCTCGAGCCCGGCGCGACGCGCACGCTGTCTGCGCGGTACACGATCAAGATCGCATCGAAGCTCGAGCTCGTCGGCGGCAATCGGAGGGAGTCATGACCTCCGTGCTCGTACCGGCGCCCATCGACACCGTCACGGTGACCGAGGATCGCGCCCATGTTCAGCGCCGCGGGGTGATCGAGCTTCCGTCAGGCATCACACGCGCGCGCATCGACGACGTGGCGCCGGTGATCGCCGACAAGACGCTTCGCGTGCGCGCGAGCAGCGGCGTCACGGTGGGCGAGGTGAGGGTGATTCGCCGCAAGGTCTCGACGGAGCCCATGGACGCCCACGCAGCGCTGGTGCGGGAGCTCGAGGAGCGGATGCGCTCGAGCGAGCTCGGGGCCGCCAACCTCAAGCGCTTGCAAGCGTCCATCAACCTCCTTCACGAGGCGCAACGTCGCGTCCTCGAGGAGCTCGCGGAGGACGCGGCAAGGGGGATAGCCGATGCTCCGGCTGCCGAGCGGGCGGCACGCATGTTCGAGGAGCGCGAGCGCGCTGCGTACGAAGAGGCCGTCGTGGCCCAGCGCGCACAACGTGAGCTCGACAAGACGATCGCGCGCCTTCGTACACGCCTCGCCCAAGCCGGGCACAAAGAAGTCCGCGTCGTCGCGTCCATCGAGATGACGCTGAGCACGACGACCGCCGAGAAGGCGGATCTCGTCGTCGAGTACCTCGTGCCGGGCGCCTGCTGGAGGCCGCAGCACACGGCGACGCTCGCCGAGCGCCTCACCGTCACGACCGACGCGTGCGTCTGGCAGAACACCGGCGAGGACTGGACGTCGGCGACGCTCAAGTTCTCGACCGAGCGCCCGTCGCTCGGGCAGAAGCCCCCGACGCTCGACGACGACGAGCTCATGGCGCAACGGCGTAGCGAAGTCGTTCGCGTCGAGCGGCGCGACGAGACGATCCAGCATACCGGCCTCGGAGGCGCCCCTCCGCCGCGTGTGCCGGGCATCGACGACGGCGGCGAGGTGAGGGTGCTCGTCGCCAAGGCGCGTGCGAGCGTCCCGAGTGACGGCCGCCCGCATCGCGTTCCATCGCTCTCGATGCAGACCGACGCGAAGCCATCGCTCGTCTCGTACCCCGAGCTCGCGCAGGCCGTGCTCGTGCGTTCGGAGCAGACCAACGCGGGTGCGGCGCCCCTCCTCGCGGGCCCGGTCGATCTCGTCCGTGAGAGCGGCTTCGTCGGCCGCACGAAGATCGCGCTCATCGCACCCGGCGAGCGGTTCGAGCTCGGCTTCGGCCCCGATCCCCACGTGCGCCTCCGCCGCGAGGTCGAGACGGTGGACGAAGAGCCGGGCTTACTCCCGTCGAGCTACATCGGCCGATCGCACCGCGTTCGCGTCCACCTCTCGAACCTCGACGACCGACCGCGCACGATAGACGTGACCGAGCGCGTCCCGGTCTCCGAGATCGAGAAGGTCGAGGTCCACTTCGACGAGAAGAAGACGACGCCACGCGTGACGCCCGACAAAGACGGCTTCGTTCGCTGGCACGTCGAGCTCGCGGCGCGCGGCCGCGCGACCCTCGAGCTCAGGTACGTCATCCGCCGTCACAAGGACGTGGTCGGGCTCTAAATCCCATTCAAAACGGATCGGACAACGTGGGCTTCTTGGCAGAGACGCCGGCGTCACCGAGTGCGCGCTTCTTGTACTTTCCCTCCATGAAGCTCTTGAGCACGGGAGCCATGTTGTACGCGTCGTTGTCGTCCCACTCGTCGGCGCTGATGGCGTCGACGACCTTCATCGAATCATCGAAGCGGAAGAACCACGGCTGCCCACCCTTGTCGAGGCCGAGCGCCGTGAGCTCCGTGGGGAAGCTGTCGACGTCGACGCGCACCACGCGGACGCTTCGAAGAGCCTTCTGAAGCGTGTAGTTGGCGAAGGCGCGGAAGACCTCGTCGCAGGCGTGGCAGCTCCGTGATGCGGTGATGACGAGCATCTTGTCGCTGTCGTCCTTCGCGGCGCCGAGCTCGAGCGCGATCTGCGTACGGAGTGAGCCGCCCCCGGTCTTCAAGTCGACCACCTTCACGAGCCCCGTGTACGGCATCGCCTTCAGCCCTGTGGGAGCGGGCGGCGTCGTGACCGTCGGTGTGGGGACGGTGTAGGGGGTGTACGGCGGCGTGTACGTGGGCGTGTAGGTCGGCGTGCTCGCGACGGCAGCGCCAATCACCGCGACGTAGAAGATGAAGAGGCCGATGGAGAGGACCGTGCTCAGCCCCCCCGTGATGATGCCGCCAAGTGCAAGCCCGTCCCCACCAATCGCGCCCTGCGACCGCGCGATGTCCCGCTTCGCGAGGAAGCCGAGGATCACGGCGGGGATCCCCGCGAGCGCACCGAAACATCCGACGAGGCTGAGAATGCCGAGCACGAGCGACGCGATTGCCTTGCCATCGTTCTGCGGTGGTGGCGCGAACATCTGCTGCGGCATTGGCGGCGGATAGGGCGGATATCCCGGAGGCCCGCCGCCATAGCCGCCCGGCGGACGCTGAGGATATTGACCGGGCATCATTGAGCGTCTCCTTATATCACC
>Ga0302325_10028264_pt1 | contig 11606 bp, 9 predicted proteins | sample Palsa_T0_2_FD_201948 | JGI IMG/M metagenome (GOLD analysis project Ga0302325, IMG submission 201948) | Peat permafrost microbial communities from Stordalen Mire near Abisko, Sweden - Palsa_T0_2 | ecosystem: Environmental > Terrestrial > Soil > Palsa > Peat permafrost | place: Sweden: Abisko... | reverse complement strand
CGGCGCAGCCGCGGTCATCGCCCGTCATCGTGCCCGCACCCTCGCTCAGGCCCGTCAGCTGACCGGTCTGACCCAGGCACAGCTGGCAGCGCGGATGAGAATACGCCAGGAGCGAGTCTCCGCCATCGAGCGCGCCGATCCGGGGGCGACCGAGATCCGGACACTGGCCGCCTACGTGGCCGCGCTCGGCGGCAGGCTCGAGATCGTGGCTGATATCGGCGGCGAGCGCATCATGCTGCGTTAGCGGCGAAGGCCGGGACGCGTGCCGTCCCGGCTGGAGGTGCTTTTGTGCTGAATCCGGGTTCCGTGGCGAAAGTGATGTATCCCGTGTCGCATGCCAGATCCGAAACACCGACTGGCGCGGCGGCTCACGATCGAGGCGGCGGTCAGACTCTGGGGTACGGTCAGCCACCTCGCTGATCCGGGCCGGACACCATCCGGGGAACCGTCAAACAGTACTCAATGTCCCCAAAAGGGGCGTATTCGGAAGCCGCCGCTACCAGATCTAGCCGGCATGATGGCACATCCTGCCGACTGGGGCCGGCGCAACGGGCCATCGTGCCGGCTGGAAATCCCCGTTAGAAGCCGGTATTTGGAATTCGTGTGCGTGCAGGTGCGGGTGAGGCTCGGGAACCCCAGCAACCTGCACGCGCAGCGCCCGACCGCGGGCACTGTGCGGACGTGATGGCCTCTGATCCCCCCGATCCACCGCCAGGCCCCGCCAGGCCCGGATCCACCACCGAAACCCGCCAGTAAAATCCGACAAGCCGGATATTAAGGGATTCGCGGCGGCTGCAATCAGCCGATGCGGCGTGCCCTAGGCGGCGGTTATCGCTGCTCGCGGGCGCGGGCCGCCGTTAGCGCCCCGGCCCACCAGGTGAGGTCATCGGCGAGCAGCTTCAGTCTCGGCTCAAGCGGCGTGAATGCGGTGGTGTCGCTAACGTCGCCGGACTGCCGGGCCGCCATCATGACGTCGGGCAGGATGTGCACCGCGTGCCGCAGCGGGGCCATCTCGAACTCGACGGCCACCAGCCGGAGCTGCTCGATGGCCCGGGCGCCGCCGACGTTACCCCAGCCGACGAAGGCGATCGGCTTGCGCTGCCATTCCGGGAACGTCCAGTCCATCGCGTTCTTCAGGACGGCTGGGTAGCCATGGTTGTACTCGGCGGTCAGCACGATAAACCCGTCGGCCCGGTCCAGGGTCCGGCCGAGCCGCGCGACCTCCTCGGTCGCGTAGTCGCGCGGCGCCTTGGCCGGCGGCGGGGCGTCGAAGAAGGGCAGCGGGTACTCGCGCAGATCGATCAGCTCGACGTCGAAATCCTCGCGGGCGCGAAGCGACTGGCCGACCCAGCGGGCTGTCCGCTCGCTGAACCGGCCTTCACGGGTTGTGCTTGAGATGACCTGGATAAGCATGGGTACCTGGAATCCTTCCGTCGAGCTCGGCGCCGATCTCGTCCGGGGCGCGCATCCGCCAGGCGTCGGTGACGAGTTCGGCCAGGCGGCGAGCGTCCACCTCGGCCAGCCGTAGCATCACCAGCGGCCAGCCGTTGTAGGAGGGCGTGGTGAAGAAGAGCTCAGGCTCACCGAGGAGAAGAGCCTGCTTCTCGGCCTCGTCGCCCACGAAAAGCACCGCGATGTCGGTCCGGATGAGCCGCGGCCGGCCCGGCGTGCGCTCCGGGTAGGACCAGACGAATCCCTTGCCGCCGACACGGAAGTCGAAGCCGTCGCTGTCGATCTCGGTCACGTGCGGCAGGGCCAGCGCGAGGCGGCGTACGTCGTCGGCGTCAGCCATCGAGGTCCCGCCCGAAACGTGCCATCCGCATACGCACAAGGCTAGGCGCCACCGCGGGCCGACGGCGCGCAGATAGGCATGTCCGGCGGGTGGGTAGGTCGGGCGGGTGGGCATGTCCGGCCGGTGGGTAAGTCCGGCCGGTGGGTAAATCCGGCGGGTGGGTGTGTGGCGCGATTGGTTGTCTGGTGACGGGATGGTTGACAATGGCGTGGTGACGGCAGCGCCTGAGGACGGCCCGCGGCTGAGCGGCGTGATCCGGCCGACGGCCAGGCGGTTCGCCGAGGTGGTCTGCCCACCTGAGGTGCGGGCGGATCACCGGACCGAACGGGTGCTGCGGGAGTTCGGGCTCATGCTGGGCGCGCTGCCGTCGGCGGCCAGGAAGGCCCTGACCACCGCGCTTATCCTGCTCGACCAGGGCGCGCGGGTGTATCCGCCGGCCCGGGGCCGACGGTTCGCCCGGCTCGATGACCGCACCGCCGAGGCGTACATCCGGGCACTCCTGGCACGCCGCGACGCCGCGGCCGAGATGGTCCAGCGGCTCAAGGGCGTGGTCACCATGTGCTACTACGACCTGCCCGAGGTGCAGCGGGAGATCGGCTTCGACCCGGCCCCTTACATCGCCGCGGTCTCCCGGCGGCGGCTGGAGACCTACGGGCCGCAGATCCGCGCGGGCGAGGCCGTAGTTACCGAAAGGCTGCCGGAACCAGGACTGCCGGAACCAGGACTGCCGGAGCCGGAAGGACTGCCGGAGCCGGGGCTGCCGTGAGCGCTCCGAGCGGGCTGACGAGCCAGGCTGAGATCACCGGCGACCTGAACCTTGAGTGCGGGGTGGTCGTCGTCGGGTCGGGCGCGGGCGGGGCGACGGTAGCCGCCGAGCTCGCCGAGGCCGGAGTCGACGTCATCGTGCTCGAAGAGGGCGGATATCACCCGACCGGGTCGTTCACGGCGGAGACCGGCCGGGCGCTAAGGACGTTGTACCGGGACGGCGGGGGCGGGATGGCGATCGGCCGGCCGTCCGTGCTCTTCGCCGAGGGCCGCTGCGTCGGGGGGTCCACCGTGGTCAACGGGGGTATGTCGTGGCGGACGCCGACCCAGGTACTCGACCGCTGGGCCGGGCAGGAAGGCGTGCTGGCGATCAGCGAGAAAGACCTGGATCCTTACTTCGCCCGGGCCGAGGCCCTTCATTCAGTCGGTCTGCAGGACCCGGAGACGATCGGACGGGATTCGGAACTGTTCAAGGCCGGCGCCGACGCCAAGGGCTGGAACATCGTCCCGAACCGCCGCAACCAGCTGCACTGCGCGGGCACGAACAGCTGTACCACCGGCTGCCCGACCGGCGCGAAACGTTCGATGCTGGTGACCAGCGTGCCGCGGGCGCTCTCGCGGGGCGCCCGGCTGTTCGCCGACTGCCGGGTGGACCGCGTCACCCGCTCGGGACCAGCGGTCACCGGGATCACCGGTCATGTCGTCCGTCCCGGCGGCCGCAAGGGCCCGGCGATCACCGTTCGCGCCAGGACCGTGATCGTGGCGGGCGGCGCGATCCAGACCCCGGCTCTGCTGCTGCGGTCGGGCCTGCGGTCGGCTTCCGGGGAGCTGGGCCGCAACCTGTCGCTGCACCCGAACGCCATGGTGACCGCGTTCTTCGACGAGGACGTCACCGGCTGGCACGGCGTTCACCAGGCCTTCCAGATCCGCGAGTTCGCCGCGGAGGGCCTGCTGCTGACCGCGGTGAACCTGAGCCCGACGATGCTGGCCGGGATCTTGCCGGCCTACGGCCGGGAACTCGGCGCGCAGATGGCGGACTACAACCGCATCGTCACCGCGGGGCCGCTGGTTACCGACACCGGTACCGGCCGGGTCAGGAACGTGCCGGGCGTCGGGCCGCAGGTCTTCTACTCACTCGCCGAGCGCGACGCGGCCCGCGTGGTCCGGGGTGTGGAGCTGACCGCGGAGGCGCTGTTCGCCGCGGGCGCCCGTCGGGTGCTGCTCCCCTTCGACGGCGCTCCCGAGGTCCGCAGCCCCGGTGAGCTGCGGCGGCTGCTGGCCCGCCCGGTGCCGAGGCGGTCGATTCAGCTGTACTCGATCCACCTGATGGGCACGGCGAGGATGAGCGAAGACCTCCGGCGCGGCGTGACCGGCAGCTTCGGCGAATTCCACGGCGTGGGCGGGCTGTTCGTGACCGACGCGAGCCTGTTCCCCGGGCCGATCGGCATTAACCCGATGGAGACGGTCATCGCGCTGGCGCTGCGTAACGCGCGGCGGCTGATCGAGCGCCGCGACCGCCTGGGTTTCTAGGGCGCAGTATCTAGGCCGCGCCCCAGGCCGCGACCGGGCTGCCCGGCCCGTAGACGTATACCGAGCCGGTCAGCGTCTTGTTTGGGTCCTTGGACAGCTTGGAGTAGTCGATGCCGAACTGGAACTCCTTGCCGGGCGCGACGCGATGATAGGTGGGGTTAGGGGACCCGACGATGCCAGGGTCGGTGAACGACCCGTCCAGGAAGTAGAACTGCTTGGGGTTGACGACGAACCCGTCAGCTCCGCCGATAACGGTCCAGGCGATGATGACGCCGCCAGTTTCGTCCCCCTGGGTGTCGGTCATCGTGATGCGGGAACCTTCGGGAGTGGTGTACCAGGACATCTCGTTCGGGTCCTGGCTGTCAGTGTCCTTGAGCTTGGCCTCGGGCGGGGTGATCCCCTTGACCGCGTCGAGCCGGGCGCTGCTCTCGTCCAGCAGGCAGATGGCCGCGCTGATCCCGTCGATGGTCCCGCCGGTATTAAAGGCCACGGCGCAGACCGGCTGGCGCGCGGCCAGCCACGCGCTGTCCTGGGCCAGGATGGCCGCCTTCCCGGACGGCGTCGCGCTGGCGTAGCGGGCGCTCTGCACGGCGTCGACGGCGGCGTCGGCGTTCTCGGTCCTGGTGTCGTAGCACTGCTCGATGGCGATGGTGCTGGTCTGCCCGCCGCAGCTGGCGGGGGCAGACTCGGTCCTCGCCGGGTGACCGGGGTCGAACGGCTCGACGATGGGGGTGAACGACCCGGCCGAGGACACACTGGCCGTCCCCGTGCTGCCTGACGCCTTGGCGGCCGGGCTGGTGGCGGCCGAGCCGGTGGGTGACGCGGAGCTGCCGCAGCCGGCCAGGACGCCGGCCAGGACGGTAAGCAGCACGGTCCGCCCCAGCCTGCTCCCGCTCATGCCCCGTGGCCCGCGCGTGGCCCCGGGCACACGCGTACGTCTTGACCGGGACGACTGCCGCTCGCGACCCATCTGGTTCCACCCGCCCCGTGAAGGTTGATCGTTTCCCCGCTATTCGCAGTGATCGTAGCGGCAGCGGAGGGTAGCCAGCCACCCGCTGGCGACATCGTCGATGAACTCGGTGGTGACCTCGGCCCGGTCGAAGAAGAGCCTGGCGAGCAGCGGCCCGACCAGCATCGTGTACTCCTCGGCGCCGACCTGAAGACCCGAAGGCGCCAGGAGCTGATTGAACGCGGCCAGGCGGTCGGCGCCGATCCGCACCAGGGCCTGGGCGCTGTCCGGGTCGACGTCAGCCTGGGCCGTCACGGCCAGCACCGCGGCGCGGGTCGCCCGGTCCTCCAGGCCCCCACGCAGGCTGGTCAGCCACGCCGTGGCCACCGCGCGCGGGTCGGACCCCGGTTCCGGGTAGCCGGAGGAGTTTCCGGTGAGGATCAGGTCGACGAGAAGTGCCGCGCGGGCAGGCCAGTGCCGGTACAGCGTCTGCCTGGTCACCCCGGCCCGCTCCGCCAGCAGGGAATACGTCAGCCCGGCCGGACCGACCTCGGGCAGCAGCTCCCGGGCGACGGCCAGGATGTGGCTTCGGGTCCGCTCCACCCGCGGGTGGCCCGGAGTCGGCCGGCCCCGGTTCGGGCCATGGAGAGACGACATCCCATGATCATACAGGTTGTGTGATTAGCATCACGCAAGAAATCATACGAATCGTATGATTGACGGGAAGATGAATCATACAGAGTGTGTTATTGGCGGCGTAACCGTTCCCACTCTGGACAGGAGCCAGCGATGTCAACCGCGATCACCTTCTCCCGCTACGGCGAGCCTGACGTGCTCACCGTCTCCACCGCCGAGATCCCGCAGCCAGGTCCCGGACAGGTCCGGATCCGGGTGCGCGCGGTGGCCGTCAACCTGATCGACGTCAAGATCCGCAGCGGCCACATGGACGGCATCTTCCCCGTCAGCTTCCCGGTGACCCCGGGCTGGGATGTGGCCGGGGTGGTCGACGCGGCCGGGGAGAACGCGACCGCGGCCGTGGGAGACGAGGTGTTGGGCGTCGCCACGGCCGGCGGCTACAGCGAATACGCGCTGCTCGACCAGCCGGTCGCCAGGCCGGCGGGCGTCTCCGCGGAAACGGCGGCTGCCCTCGTCACGGTCGGCGAGGCCGCGGTCCGCGGGTTGCGGCACCTGGATGTCAAGCCGGGCCAGACGCTGCTGATCCACGGGGCGGCCGGCAGCGTCGGCACGATCGCGGTCCAGCTCGCGGTGGCCCGGGGGCTGACCGTCATCGGCACCGCGGCCGAAGAAGACCTCGGTCGCGTCGCCGCTCTGGGCGCGACCGCCATCCGGTACGGCCAGGGCTGGGCGGACCGGGTCCGCGCCGTCGCCCGGGACGGGATCGACGCCGTCTTCGACACCTCCGGGGCGGGTGTGCTGGCCGACTCGGTCGCGCTGACCGGCGACCCGGGCCGCGTCATCACCATCGCCGACGAGAGCGCCGCGCAGCACGGGGTGCGCTTCACCGGCGCCGACCCCGGCGACCGGGTACCCGAGGCCCGGGCTGAACTGGCCGCCCTGGCTGCGACCGGTCAGCTCAGCGTCCCGATCTGGCGGACCTACCCGCTGGCCCAGGCCGCCCGCGCCCACGCCGACCTCGAGGCCGGCCGCAACCACGGCAAGATCATCCTGCGGCCGTGACCGGGGTAGCAGCTCGCCCCTGTCCGGAGCTGCTCGACCTGAAATTCCTGACGAAAGAAAGAAAATATGTAGTTCGGCGCTACGCCGGCATCAGCCCCAACTGGTGCCGGCGGATGTACTGAAATCCCAGCTGGTCGTCCTGCTGCTGGAGCAGGCGGGAAGACGTAGCCGACGGTAGTGACGCAATTGCCGACTGTGCATAGAGGCATTCCTTTCTCGGTTAATTGCTGGCGTCCCTAAAGGACTCTTGATATAGAGAAGTCTGTTTTTGTGTGCAGGACAACCAATTCGGGCACGGCCGAAGTATCGGCAGGCCGGGATCGCCGGCGGCCAGGTGAGACGCCGAGCAGCGGGAGGCATTTCTTGGTACGCGCGAACTTCACGGCCGACGATCTGGCGCGCACCCGATTCATCGCGGCGCCGGCGCCACTTGTGGAAACGGGGCTGGCCATGGTGGAACTACAGCACCCGGCCGTAGCGCACCGGACGCGTGCCCGTCCGTGGCTGCGCGAGGCGCGGCGGGAGTTCCCGGCCACCGCGCGGCCGCTGCTCGACCTGATCGGGCCGCGCGGGCCGTGGCCGGCCTTCATCGATTCACCCGCCCCCGACCTGGCCGAAGCCCTCGACTTCGTGCGCGCCACCCCCCGCGCGTACCTGCGCGAGGAGATGACCGCGGTGTGGGGAGACCGGCCCGGCAGACCCCCGGTCTGGATGCGCGACCTGGCCGACGGCGACGGCGAAGTGCTCGAGCTTGTGGTGCGCGCGCTGCGGGACTTCCACCACGCGATCGTCGCGCCCCGCTGGGAAGGCGTGCTCAGATCCTTTCACGCTGATCTCGCCAGGCGGATGCCCGTGCTCGCCCAGGGCGGCCACCAGGCGCTGTTCGGCTCGCTGCACCAGCAGTTGCAGTGGCGCCACGACGGGCTCGAGCGGCCGGGTATCGACTCGGAGTACGAGCTAGGGGGCGGCGGCCTGCTGCTGATACCGTCGGCGTTCTGGACCGGGCCGCCGGTGTTCGTCATGGGTGACGGTACGCGCCTCGGGGACGCGTTGATCTACGCCGCCCAGCCCGACGGCCAGCACGCAGGCCACGAGGACGGCCTCCGGGCCCGCGAAGCAGGGAACGACAACCTGGCCGCCCTGCTCGGCCCCACCCGGGCCGCCGTGCTGCGCGCGCTGCGGGAGCCGCGCGGTACGGCGGACCTGGCCTGCCTGGTGGAAATCAGCCCGGCCTCGGCCTCGGAGCACGCGAAGGTGCTACGCGACGCAGATCTGATCGAGACGCGCCGGGAGGGACGCTCCGTGCGGCACTCGCTGACCCCGCTCGGCCGTACCGTGCTCGGCCACCTGCGGCCCGCGGCGGAAAAGCCAGGCCACCGGGCCAGCTGACGCTCAGCCCGCCGGGACCGACCGTGGCACGAGCAGGACGTCGGCGGCTACGGCGCCGGACGGGCCGCAGATCAGCGGGTTGATGTCCAGCGCGTCCAGGGCGTCACCGAGGTCGCAGGCCAGCCGGGACAGCGCGGCGATCGTGTCCGCGACCGCGTCCAGGTCGGCGGCGGGCTGGCCGCGGGCGCCGGCGAGCACGGCGGCGACACGCAGCCGGGCCAGGGCCGCCCGGGCCTGCGATCGGGTGACCGGGGGGAGGAGCACGGCCCGTTCAGAAAATATCTCGATAAAGATGCCGCCGGCGCTGATGACCAGGAGGGGACCGAGGGCGGCGTCACGGACGATGCCCAGGGCCAGCTCGGTGCCGGGTGCGGCGGTCTGGCACACCAGCACGCGCGGGCCCAGCCGGGCCGCCAGGTCGTCGTAGGCGGCGCCGGCCGCGCCGGGATCGCCGAGGCCGAGCCGGACCCCGCCGACGTCCGACTTGTGCGCGATCCGCGGCTCATCGGTCTTGAGCACGACCGGGTAGCCGATCTCGGCCGCGGCGGCCAGGGCCCGCGCCCGGGTACCGGCCGCCCGGACGCGCACCACGGGGATGCCGTAGTCGCGCAGCAGGTCGAACTGGACGGCGGCGCTCAGCACGCTTGCCGGGCGGGTGAGCAGGCGCGACCAGCGCGAGGCGCGGGGCGTACGGATGGGGGGTGGCTGCCGGGGCTGCGCGTGGTCCAGCAGGTGGCGGAGGGCGAGCAGGCCGCTGCGGGTGCCTTCCAGGACCGGCACTCCGGCCGCGCGCAGCCGCGCGGCGGCGACCGGGTCGACGGCGGCCGGCAGTGCGGCCAGCACGGCGACCGGCTTGGGCGTGCCCGCCGCGGCCGCGAGCACGGCCCGGGGATAGGAGTCGTCCCCGTCGAGTTCGGGCACCAGGTCGACGGCGAGGGCGACCGCCGCCACCGCGGGGTCGTCGGCCAGCGCGGACAGGCACTCCGCGAACAGCGGCTCGGTGTCGCGGCCGCTCCCCCACACATCCAGCGGGTTGGCCGGGGCCAGGCCGGGATCGAGCACCGCCGCCAGCCGGTCGGTGGTGCCCGGCCCGAGACGTGCGAACGGCACGCCGAGCTCCGCGGCGAGATCGGCGAGGTGGGCACGTTCCAGGCCGGAGTCATGCACGGTGGCGATGCCGGCGGCCTGGGATGGCACGGCGCAGCGGCGGCCGGCCCAGCGTCGGTTAACACAGAACAGCTCGAGCGTGTCCGCCAGCTCGGCCAGGTCGCGCACCCGGTGCACGCTGTACGCGGCGGCCAGCGCCTCCCACGCGCCGTCGGCCGCGGCCAGCGCGCCGGAGTGGGCCGACACCAGGGCCCGCCCGGCGTCCGAGCCGCCCACGCTGAGCAGCACGACCGGGATGTCCGCGGCCTGGGCGCGGGCCAGCACCGCCCGCAGGTCCGGCGCGTTCCTGATCGCCTCGAGTACCAGCGCGAGCACCGTGGTCTCGGCCAGGCCCAGCGCGTAGCTGGCGTAGGCCGCGGCGGTGGTGACGAGCTCCTGCCCGGAGGAGACGGCCAGGCTGAAACCGAAGCCGCGGCGCGCCCGCAGCAGCGCCGAGAACACCGAACCGGAGTGGGTGATCAACGCCGCCGGCCCGGGGGGCAGGTCGGGCTCGACGTACCCGATGGCCCGCAGCCCGCGGGCCATGTTCACGAACCCCATGCATCCCGCGCCGCACACCGCCATGCCCGCGTCCCGCGCGATCGCGGCCAGCCGGTCCCTGCGCCCGGAGGTGCCAGGAAGGTCAAAGGCATTACCGAAAATAACGGCCGAACGGGCGTGGGCTCGTGCGGCCGCCGCCAGCTGCGCCTCCAGGGCGGTATCAGGCACCGCGAGCAGCACCAGGTCGACCGGTTCTGGCAGGTCGGCGAGCGCGGGCAGGCAGCTGGTGCCGTCGATCTCGGCGTAGCGCGGGTTGACCAGGTAGGTGCGCGGCCGCGCCGGGCTCCTGGCCACTTCCGCGATCATCCGCGCCCCCAGGCTCCCCGCCCGCCCACTGGCCCCCACCAGCGCCACGCTCCGCGCCTCCAGCATTGCGGTAACGGCGTCCGCGCCGGGGTCTGCGCTGGGGTCTGCGGTGGGGTGGGTCGGTGGCCCCCCGGTATCGCTCTTACGTGTACGGGGGGCCACCGACTCCATTCGTTCAGGCACGCGGGCGGGGGCGGCGGGGGCGGCGGGAGCGGGCGGCGCGGCGGTCGGCTAGGGCGGCTTTGGCGGCTTGCATGCCGGGGATGCCGCAGACGCCGCCGCCGGCGTGGGTGGCGGAGCTGGCGTAGTACAGGCCGGGTACCGGGGTGCGGTAGTCGGCGTAGCCGGGGGCGGGGCGCATGTGGAACAGCTGCTCCAGGGACAGCTCGCCGTGGAAGATGTTGCCGCCGATCAAGCCGTAGTCGTGCTCCATCTCATACGGGCCCACGATGTCGGTGTGCAGGATCGAGCTTTTGAAGTTCGGCGCGACCTCGTTGTAGCAGTCGATCATGCGGTCGGCGTAGGCCTGCAGCTCTTCGGTGTGCGGCTTTTCGTTCCAGTCGGCGGGCACCCACTGGGTGAACAGCGACATGATGTGGTAGCCGTCCGGGCACAGCGTCTTGTCGAATGCGGTCGGGATGACCCCGTCGCTGAACGGCCTGGTCGCGGGGATGCCGTTCCTGGCGTCGGTGAACGCCTGCTCGATGTAGGGCATGGTGGGGGCCATCTCCACCGAACCGGTGTGGTGTTCTTGCAGGTTCGTGCCGGGGTCGGCGGTGAAGTCGGGCAGTTCGGCCAGGGCCAGGTTGATCTTGACGACGCCGCTGCGGGTCTTCCAGCGCTCGATGTCGGTCACGAAGTCGTCGGGCAGGTTCTGGCGGCCGACATGGTCCAGGAACGCGGTGCGCGGGTGCAGCGAGGTGACCACGACCTTGGCCGTGAGCTGCTGGCCGTCGGCGAGGATGACCCCGGTGGCCCGGCCGCCCTGGTTGAGCAGGAGCCTTTCGACCCGGGCGCCGGTGCGGATCTCGGCGCCGTTCTCGCGGGCGGCGCTGGCGATCGCGTCCGCGACCGCGCCCATCCCGCCCTCCTGGAAGCCCCAGTTGCCCAGGTGCCCGTCGCCGACGTCGCCGATCGAGTGGTGCGCCATCACGTAGGCGGTGCCCGGCTCGTAGGGTCCGGCCCAGGTGCCGATCACCCCGTTGACCGCGAGCGCGCCCTTGACCTGGGGAGATTCGAACCAGTCGTCGAGCAGGTCGGCGATCGACATCGTCATCAGCCGGGTCACGTCGGCGATCGTGCGCACGTTAAGGCCGCGGTGCCGCCAGGCCAGCCGGAGCGTTTCGGCTAGGTCGCGGGGCTTGCGGGAGCCGAGGTTCGGCGGCACGGTGAGCAGCAGCGGCCCCAGCACGTCGGCCAGGCCGGCCAGCCAGGCGTCCCAGCGCGGCATCGCGTCGGCGTCGCGGGCGG
>Ga0302325_10028262_pt1 | contig 11607 bp, 10 predicted proteins | sample Palsa_T0_2_FD_201948 | JGI IMG/M metagenome (GOLD analysis project Ga0302325, IMG submission 201948) | Peat permafrost microbial communities from Stordalen Mire near Abisko, Sweden - Palsa_T0_2 | ecosystem: Environmental > Terrestrial > Soil > Palsa > Peat permafrost | place: Sweden: Abisko... | reverse complement strand
GCCTCCGGCGCTTCCATCTTGCGCACCAACTTTGCCGCGGCCGCGCGCTTGCGGATGACTGGCGCCGACGCCGCTGTTTTAATCGATGGCGCCGAGCCTCGGTCCGTGCGAACGCGCTCCGGACTGATCATTTCCGCGCAACCGAATCCGCGATGAAATCAAGAAATTTCAACCTGCGGCCGGAGTTTCCCCTGCCTGGCTATTTGAGCCACTCGGCAAATTGGTCCCACAACAGCTTGCCGTTCAACAACGCGATGAGGGCCGCCACTAGCCACGAAAGAATGTTCAGCCAGAGCGCGTTGGCGAACGGGCCCATCTTCTTGCGATCGCTGGTGAACAGGATCAGCGGCACCACGGCGAAGGAAAGCTGCAGGCTCAGGATCACCTGGCTGAAAATGAGCAACTTCGCCGTCCCGCTCTCCCCGTATAATGCCGTCACGATGACCGCCGGGATGATGGCCAGGCCCCGCGTGATAAGCCGGCGCACCCACGGTTGAAGCCGGATGTTCAGGAAGCCTTCCATGACAATTTGTCCCGCCAGGGTGCCCGTGAGGGTGGAGTTTTGGCCGGAGGCCAGCAGCGCCACGGCGAAGAGCGTGCTGGCCCCGGTCACGCCCAGCATCGGTGTCAATAACTTGTAGGCGTCCTGAATCTCGGCCACGTCATGCTTGCCCTGCGCGTGGAAGGTCGCCGCCGCCACGATTAGAATGGCCGCGTTGATGAACAGCGCTGCCGTCAGCGCCACGGTCGAGTCAATGGTGGCGTACCAAATCGCCTCGCGTTTCCCCTCGGTGGTCCGCTCAAACTTCCGCGTCTGCACGATGCTCGAGTGCATGTAAAGATTGTGCGGCATGACCGTGGCGCCGAGAATGCCGATGGCGATGTAGAGCATCTCTTTGTTGCGCACAATCTCCGTGTGCGGGATGAAACCTCTCAAAAGGGGCATCCACGCGGGGTGCGAATAAAACATCTCCCAGGCAAAGCAGCCCGCGATGGTCGTGATGAGGATGATGACCAGCGCCTCGATCCGGCGAAAGCCCTTGTTTTGCAGATAGAGCACCAGCAGCACGTCCAGGGCGGTGATGCACACGCCCCACAAAACGGGAATCCCGAAGAGCAGATTCAAGGCGATGGCCGACCCGATGACCTCGGCCAGATCGCAGGCGCAAATGGCGATCTCCGCCATCACCCAAAGCGCGATGGCCGTGCCTCTGGAATAATGGTCGCGGCAGGCCTGGGCCAGGTCGCGCCCGGTGGCCACGCCCAACTTGAGGCTCAAGGTCTGAAGCAGGATGGCCATGAGGTTGGACAACATGATGATGCTCAAGAGCGCGTAGCCGAATTGCGAACCGCCCGCCAGGTCGGTGGCCCAATTGCCCGGATCCATGTAACCGACGGCCACCAGGTAGCCCGGACCGGAGAAGACCAGCAGCTTGCGCCAGAATCCGGCCTGTCCGGCCAGGCTGATGGATCGATGCACCTCCGGCAGGCTGGGCGCCGCCTGGGACCGGCGCCAGCCGGTCTCGCTCCCGATCTTTTCGTTTGAATCCGGCATCAGCAACTTTATTGGCGCAAATATAAAGTGTGACACAGAAAACATTCCCGGTCAAGCCTACACGCGGAAAGTGAAGAAGCTGTAGCCTGTGAATAACTATTTACCCAAATCGCTTGACCCGAATTCTGTTTGGCCAGAGTGTTGGTCGTCAAAACCAACGCCTCTGTGGTATTCGTTCCATTGCGGTGTTGCGCCACCAGTTGGCGAGTTCGTTGTTGGCAGGTTCTATGACAGTTTCGGATGCAACCAAAAGCGACGTCGGCATTGTCGGCCTGGATGTTATTGGCCGTAATGCGGCTCTTCACCTCGCCGAGCTTGATTTCAACGGGACCGCCTTCGATTGGGGCCAGCACAAGACTCGGGCTTTGCGGGAGCAGAGCACGGGTGCAAAGGTGCGCGTGGCAGCCAATCTCCCTGATCTGATGGCCAATCTGCGCCAGCCGCGCACGCTTCTCATTTTCGGAGGCGCGGAAGCTCCCACGAGCCTGGTGCTGAATCAGTTGCTGCCCGAATTGAAACTTGGGGACCTGCTGATGGATGCCGGAGATTCTTATTTCAAGGAGACCGCCCAGCATAAATCCCGGTTGGCGGAGCGAGGCATTCAATTCATGGGCCTCGGCCTGGCCGGCGGCGAGATAGGGGCGCGTCACGGGGCCATTGTCATGGCAGGGGGCGCGAGCGAAGCCCGCGAGCGGACACGCCCATTGCTGGAGGCCATGGCCGCCGCCGTTCGCGGAGAGCCGTGCGTGACTTATTTTGAGACCGCGCCGGCCGCCCATTTCGTCAAGCTGTGCCATGACGGCGTCGAGTATGCCCAGTTGCAATTGCTCTCCGAAACGTTCGACTTGCTGCAACGCACCTTGATTTTGACCGATGAGGAATTGCACGACGCTTCGCGGGCCTGGCACCTGGGCGTATTCAACGGGTACCTCATGGAGATTTCCGGGCGCGTCTTCGAGCCGGACGACAAACAAACGCCGCGCCTGGTGTTGCAGGAACGATTGCACTTCGCCAGGAATGACCCTCAGGGAAAACGGGTCGCGCAGAGCGCCTGGGAATTGGAAGTACCCATTCCCACCATCGAAGCGGCCGTGGGCACGTTGCGCGTCGCGGCGACCGAACGGCGCCAGGCGCTGCTGGCCGCGCCATTTCGCCAGCCCGTGGGACGTTTCGGCGACGATGCCGAGAGTGTGCTCGATGAGTTGCACGGCGCGCTGCACGCGGCGATGGTGATTACCTACGCGCAAGGCATGGCGCTGTTGGTCGCCGCCTCCGAGCATCTGGGCTTTCAGTTCAACCTGCACGAGATCTCGCGCGCTTGGAGGGGTTGCACCCGCCTGCGCACCTCCTTGCTGGATGACATCACCACCGCCTTGCAAGCGACCCCGGACTTGCCAGGCTTGCTCTCCGATGACGATTTGTCCCAAGCGGTCATGGCCCGCCAAGAGAACCTGCGCCATGCGGTCTGGCGCGCCCACCAGCTTGACGCCGTTGTCCCGGGTTTACTAGCTTCGCTGGATTACCTCGACGCCAGCAGGGAAGCGTGGCTGCCGGTGAATTTGATCCAGGTGCCACCCCGCCCGCCGGCCAGGGCGGCCATCCATTCCGAGGCAATCCTGTAGGCCGCGTTCCCTCACGCGGCGTTCAGTGTGGTATTTCAGCAGGCTGCTAACCGGACAATCGCTCGATTTCCCGGCGCTCCTTTTTGGTGGGGCGGCCGGCGCCTTTGGGACGGAAGAGGAACGGACGGAAATCGGGCTGGCGGGGCTTGGCCAACTCCGAGGGGGCGGTTTGGTCTTCGGCGTAGTCCCGCGCTTTGGGCGCGCTGACCCGGTGATCGAGCAACTGCAACACTTTAAATTGCCGCGTGAGATTGTCCTTGCGCACGACCACGACTTCCTGAACGCGGACCTCGCGGGACGGCTTGGCGCGCTGGCCGGCAATGGTCACGTGGCCTTGGCGGCAGGCCGCGCACGCGAGGGCGCGCGTCTTAAAAACGCGCACCGCCCAAAGCCATTTGTCCAACCGCAGCGAGAGTGTCTCAACCATGACGGCGCATCCTGCCACAATCGGCGCGCCAAATCCCGAATTTTCGGCAATGCTTTTCTGTTGCGCCGCGCGCGCCCTTAATTTATCAATTGGCTCAACGCATTTTATGGCAGCAACGTTTCCCAATATCTCACGAATCGCTTACGAAGGACCCAAGTCCAGCAATCCGCTTGCTTTCAAATATTATAACGCCCAGGAAGTCATCGACGGCCGGACCATGCGCGAACATCTGCGCTTCTCGGTCGTCTATTGGCACACTTTCCGCGGGCGCGGATCCGACATGTTTGGCGCGCCCACCATGCTCCGCCCCTGGGATGACCAGAGCGATTCGCTCGACAATGCCCGCCGCCGGGCGCGCGTGGCCTTTGAGTTTTTTGAAAAGTTGGGCGCGCCCTTTTACGCCTTTCATGACCGCGACGTGGCTCCCGAAGGCGCCACGCTGGCGCAAACAAACAAAAACCTCGACGCCGTGGTCAAGGTGCTCAAAGAAGAACAGCAACGCACGGGCGTCAGACTGCTATGGGGCACGGCCTGTTTGTTCGTCCATCCCCGCTTTGCCCACGGCGCGGCCACCAGTTGCAACGCCGATGTCTTCGCCTACGCCGCCGCGCAGGTCAAAAAGGCGCTGGAGGTGACGCATCAATTGGGCGGGGCCGGCTATGTCTTTTGGGGCGGGCGCGAGGGTTATTCCACCTTGCTCAATACCAACCTCAAACGCGAATTGGACCATCTGGCCGCCTTCCTCCACATGGCCGTCGAGTACAAAAAGAAAATCGGCTTTCAAGGCCAATTCTACATCGAGCCCAAGCCCAAGGAGCCGACCAAACATCAATACGATTCCGACGCGGCGGCCTGCCTGAACTTCCTGCGCGAATACGATCTGCTGGAGCATCTCAAATTGAACCTGGAAACCAATCACGCCACCCTGGCCGGCCACTCCATGCAGCATGAATTGGAAGTGGCCGCCGCCGCCGGCGCCCTCGGCTCCATCGACGCCAATACGGGCGACTTGCTGCTGGGCTGGGACACGGACCAATTCCCGACCGACATCTACCTGACAACACAGTGCATGCTCTCCATTCTCAACGCGGGCGGACTGACCACCGGCGGCGTGAATTTCGACGCCAAAGTGCGGCGCGAGAGTTTCGAGCCGCTCGATCTCTTTTATGCGCACATTGGCGGCATGGACGCCTTCGCGCGCGGACTCAAAATCGCGGCCGCCATCCGCAAGGACGGGCGCCTGGCGGAGTTTGTCCGGCAGCGCTACCGTTCGTGGGACAGCGGGCTGGGCCGGGAAATCGAATCCGGCAAGAGCAGTTTCGAGGCCCTGGAGAAATACATGCTCAAGAAAGGCGAACCATCCCCCAATGAGAGCGGCCGCCAGGAATTCCTGGAAAACCTGATCAACGAGTTTATTTAGCCTGAATGCAGCAGTTGTTCCTGGCCACAAAAGAGCAAGAGGATATTTTTTGTGAGAACAACATTCCCCTGCTGGCCCATCGCGCTGGCGTGGCTCGTTGGCATCCTTCAAGCCGAGGCCCAAGGGGCGCGGTTTTTCCGGATTGCCGGCCCGGCGGCGACGGGCATCATCGCGTTCCGACCGGATGGGACGCTTGTCTGGACTAACGCGCAACAGGACACGAATTATACCATCCAGACCGCCACAACTCTGACCGGTGAAACCAATTGGGTGGACTATGTTCAGATTTCCGTCACCAACGGCCTCTCCACAAATCTCCTCATCGCTTTGAACCCGCCCGCGGGCATGACGCTGATTCCAGCGGGCATTTTCACGATGGGGGACACTCTTGATGGCGAGGAGGATGCCATCCCGACGAACGTGACGGTGTCGGCGTTTTATATGGATACGAACCTGGTGAGCTACAGCCAATGGCAGTCGGTTTATAATCAGGCCATCACCAACGGATATGGCTTTGACGATGCCGGTGCGGGCAAGGCCACGAATCAACCGGTGCAGACGGTCAATTGGTATGACACGGTGAAGTGGAGCAATGCGCGGTCGCAGCAAGCCGGTTTGACTCCGGTCTATTACACCGATGCCGGGTTGACGCAGGTTTATACCAACGGAGACGTCGATGCAGTTTATGCCAACTGGATGGCCAGCGGCTATCGATTGCCTACGGAAGCCGAGTGGGAGAAGGCGGCGCGGGGCGGATGGAATGGGCAACGGTTTCCGGCGGGCGACACGATTTCCGAAAGCCAAGCCAATTACTACGGAGACACCAATTATTTTAGTTACGATTTGGGGCCGAACGGCTACAACGCCATCGGGACCATCGGCGGGACCTCGACCGCCACCAGTCCGGTGGGATCCTTTGCGCCCAACGGATATGGCCTGCGCGACATGGCGGGCAATGTATTTGAGTGGTGTTGGGATTGGTACGGGACGCCGTATGCGGGAGGAACTGATGCCCGTGGGCCGGAGACAGGGAGCTACCGTGTTTTGCGCGGCGGCTGCTGGATCGACGTCGCCTATTTCTCGCGGTGCGCCGGTCGCTACTTCAATTATCCATCGACCGACATCAGCGGCATCGGGTTCCGTTGCGCGCGTGGGCTTTAGTTTTTGTGCTTTTGGCCGCTCAGGTCATCAGTCGGCTTGGGGATCAAAGGCATCGCGCAAGCCGTCGCCGACGAAGGTCAGGGCCAGCAGCGTCAGGGCCAGCACCGCGCCGGGAAAGACGATCAGCCACCAGTAAATCCGGATCGGATTGATTTGCGCCGCGCCGCTGGCCATGAGCGAGCCCAGACTGGCCTGCGGTGGCTGGATGCCCAGGCCCAAATAACTCAGAAACGACTCGTAGAGAATGATGGCGGGAATCATCAGAGTCAAATAAACGATTATCACCCCGTACACGTTGGGCAGAATGTGCCGCCAAAGAATCCGCGCGTGGCTCGCCCCCAGCACCCGGCTGGCGTCAATAAACGGGCGGCGCCGCAGCGAGAGGACCTGGCCGCGCACGATCCGCGCCATGGTCAGCCACGAGACCGCGCCGAGGCCCACGAACAAGCCCGCCATGTGCAGCCAGTGGGCCTTTTCCTCGGAGAGACCATGCGGACCGGCCTGCCATTTCTCCAGCCTGGCGTTGATGGCCGTGACCAGGACGATGACAAAGACAACCGTCGGCATCGCATAGAGCACATCGACGCACCGCATCATCACGCTGTCCCACTTTCCGCCGCCATAACCGGCCACCGCGCCCCAGAGCACGCCGATGACCAAACTGACCGCGGCGCCCACCAAACCGACCAGGAGCGAAATCCGCGCGCCGTGGCAGACGCGGCTCAAGAGATCGCGCCCGTGCGCATCGGTGCCGCACCAATGCTCCCAACCGGGCGGGGCGAAAGGCTCGTCGGATAAGGTGTTTGGCGCGTGCGTCATGGCTTTGGGCAGAAGGGCGGCGGCGGGCGCCAGCCCGCACAGCGGCCAGAGCAAGACCAGCGCCATCAAGCCCAGGAGCACCAGCAGCGCCGCCGCCGCCCCGCGATTGCGGCGAAAGCGCCGCCACGCTCTTTGGTTCGGGCTCAGATGGAGGAGCTCAGTCATAACGCACGCGCGGGTCCAGCAGGCAGTGGGTAAAATCCACGGCCAGGTTCAACACCAGCAGCAGCACGGCGTAGAGCAAGACCAGGCCGACCACCATCGTGTAGTCGGCGTTGAGCGAACTGTTGACCGTGAAGACGCCCAGGCCCGGAATTTGGAACAGATTCTCGACCACGAATGTCCCTGTCAACAAATCCGCCAGCATCGGCCCCGAATAAGAGAGCACCGGCAGCACCGCCAGACGAAAGGCGTGCTTGAGGAGAATGGAAGTTTCGCTCAGGCCCTTGGCGCGCGCGGTGGTGATGAATTCGGAGTGCAAGGTGGCCAGCATGCCCTCGTGCATCAACCGCGCCACGCGACCGGCAAAATAGAGGCCCTGGGTCAGCGTCGGCAAAACGGCGTGCCACGGCGAGGCCCACAACGCGACCGGGAACCAGCGCCATTTGATGGCCAGCAGCATGATGAGCAGCGGCCCGAGGACCAGGCTCGGCACGCAGATCCCCACCGCGGCCGCCAAACTGCCCAGGTAATCTTGCCAGTGCCCCTTGTGAACCGCGGTGAAAAATCCCAGCGGCAGCCCGACGCCCATGGCGAAGCAAAACGCCAACGCGCCCAGGCTCAAGGAAACCGGCAGCCCGGCCGCGATGATGTCGGAGACCGAATGGTTGCGATATTTCATGGAGGGCCCGAAGTCGCCGTGGAGAAGGCCGTTGAGATAGCGCCCGTACTGTTTGAGGATCGGCTCGTCCAAATGGTACTTGGCCAGCAGATGGCGCTCGATGTCGGGCGAGGCCGGCGCGCGCTCGCGATCGAACGGCCCGCCCGGCAGGGCGTGGACGAGCACGAAAGCCAGGAAGCTGATTAGCACCAGCAAGGGCACGAGAAACAAAATGCGCTTAAGGAAATACATGGCGCCTTCAGTCCTTGCCCAAGCCGGTTTTCCAGACGGCGTTGAGCGGATGATCGTCAAGAAGATTGGGATAAATCCCCTTGATCCGCGCCGGGTTGTAATAGGTAAACCCGACGTAAAAATAGATCGGAATGATCGGCGCCTCTTCGCTCACCAGGATCGTCTCCGCCTCGCGCAGCAGCGCGGCGCGCCGGGTCAAATCGACCTGCCTGTTCGCATCTTCCATATAGGCGTCGTAGGCGGCGTTTTTCCAGCCCGTGCGGTTGTTGCCGTTGTCGCTGCGGAACAAATCCAGAAAAGTGTTCGGATCGTTATAGTCTCCGATCCAGGTGCTGCGGCTGATGTCGTAGTCAAAATGATTTTGCGCGACTTGATAAGCCTGCTTCTCCATTTGCTTTAGATCGACCTGAATGCCCAATTGGTCCCGCCACATCTGTTTGAGTTCCACCGCCACTTTCTCGTGAATCTTTTCGCCCCCGCTGGCGGAGTCAAACAAATAGTTGCAATGCGGAAAGCCCTTGCCGCCCGGGTAGCCCGCTTGGGCCAGCAGGCGCCGCGCCCGCGGGGGGTCGTAGCCAAGACCCGTGGCCGGCAGGTAATGGGCCGTGCCGTCGGGCACCAGATGATCGGCCACCGGCTCGCCGCCGCGCAGGATTTTCTCCACCAGCCGGTGTTTGTCAATGGCCAGCGCCAGCGCCTGGCGCACCCGGGAGTCGTTGAAGGGCGGGTGGGTCGTGTTGCAGCGCAGGAAATAAGTGCCTTGATAGGGAAAGGTGTGGTAATCGGGCCGCCGTGACAGCACGTCCATCAATTCGTTGGGAATGTTGTCGCGGTCCCAGATAATGTCGGCCCCGCCCGTCTGATAAAGATTCAGGGCGGTGTTGGGGGCGCTGATGGGCAGGCAATCCACCACCGCGCTGCGCGTGTGGGCGGCGTCCCAATAAAAAGGATTTTTGACCAACCGGATTTTGTCATTCAGCCGCCACTGCTGCAAAAGGTACGGGCCGCTGGTGGGCAGCGGCCTGGTTCGCATCCAATCCTCCCCGTATTTCTCGATGAAGTGGCGCGGCACGACCGCCAGCGTTTGGAAAGCGCACAGGTCCAGGAAGAAAGCGGTCGGATGATTCAATTCCACGCGCACGGTGCGGGCATCCAGCGCCTGGGCGCCGATTAGCGACGGGTCTTGGATTTTGCCGCTGTTGTAGGCTTCCCCGTTTTTGATGTAAAAAAGCTGCCCGGCATATTCGGAGGCCGTCCGCGGATCGAGCACGCGCCGCCACGAATAGATCACGTCATTGGCCGTGATCGGCTGGCCCGGCGACCACCATAGATGGTCGCGCAGATGAAAGGTATAAACGCGGCCGTCGGGCGACACTTCCCAGCTTTCGGCCAGGCCGGGAATGGGAAGCGCGGTGACGGGATCGTTGCGGGCCAAACCTTCGAAGAGGGCGCCGATGACGCGCAAATCTTCCAGACCTGTCCCCAGGGCCGGGTCCAGCGTTTCCGGGTCCGGGCCGTTGATGATGACCAGGTCCGCCCTGGGTTCGCTCCCGGTGCAACCGGCCAGCAGCAGCAACCCCGGCCACAGGGACCAAAGACGACGCCAGGCCCCGGGGGATGGTTCCCGGATGGGCGACGCCAAGCTCATGGCCGATTATTTATTCGTGTTGACTGCGGCGGGAGGGGCCGGGCTGGCATTGGAGCCGGCCGCGGGCGTGAGGTTGGACAACTGCAACAGGCCGCCCTCGGGCGGCGTGCCCGCGGGGGGCGCCGCAGGCGGAGCGGACGGGGCGGACGGAGCCAGGGGCGCGCCGGAGCTTTGGCTGAGCTTTTTCGCCAGCGACGACGCATTGCTTTCGGGCTTATAGGCGTCCATCCACGCCATCAAAATGGCCAGCACAAAAAAGATGCCGGCGACGTATTTGGTGATCTTGGTCAGCACATTGCCCGATCCAGCCCCGAACAGGGCGTCGGTGGCCGCGCCGCCAAAAGCCATGCCGCCCATGCCGGCCTCTTTTTTGGGCAATTGCAGCAGCACCAGAAAGACCAGCAGGATGCAGTCCAGAAACATCAACACTCCCAATATGTATAACATGATCATAAGTTCGCTTTAAATCGAGTTCTTGATTATATCAGAAAAACTCCGTGTGTCCAGCGATGCTCCGCCCACCAACGCCCCATCGACATCCGGCTGCTCCATCAATTCGCGGGCGTTGGCCGGTTTGACGCTGCCGCCGTACTGAAGGCGCACGCGCTTGGCCACCGCCTGGTCAAACATCCCGGCCAGCAAGCTGCGGATGAACGCATGCGCCGCCTGCGCCTGCTCGGTGGTGGCGGTGCGCCCTGTGCCGATGGCCCAGACCGGCTCGTAGGCGACGATCGTTTCATCCATTTGCGCCGCCTTCAATCCGGCCAGGCTGCCGCGAATTTGGGTTTCCAGGACTTTTTCCATCAGGCCGCCTTCCCGTTCGGCCAGCGTCTCGCCGACGCAAACGATGGGGCGTAGCGAGGCGGCGTGGGCGGCGTGCGCCTTTTTCGCAATCAACTCGTCGCTTTCCTTCTGGTAATGGCGGCGTTCGGAATGGCCCAGAATGACGTAGCGCACGGAAAATTCCTTGAGCATGCCGGCGGCGATCTCGCCGGTGAAGGCGCCGTAGTTTTCCTCGCTCATGTTTTGCGCGCCCAACCGGATATTGCTCTCCAGCACGGCCTTGGCCACAAAGGCCAGGGCGGTGAAGGGCGGGCAGACCACGACATCGACCTCCTTGATGTTGGCCAAATCCCGTTTCAGGCTTTTGACCAGGGCCAAGGCCTCGGCCGCGGTCTTGTTCATTTTCCAATTGCCGGCGATGATGAGTTTTCGTTCTTTGTTCATGGAGATGGGTCGGATAGCGCCGCCACACCGGGCAGGACGCGGCCCTCTAAAAATTCCAGACTGGCCCCGCCGCCGGTGCTCATAAAAGTGACCTTGTCACCTAAGCCCGCTTGATTGAGCGCCTTGACGCTGTCGCCGCCGCCGATGATGCTCTTGGCCCCGTGACGGGCGGTCGCTTCGGCCACCGCCCGGGCCACGGCATTGGTGCCCTCGGCGAAGCGCGCATCCTCGAACATGCCCATCGGGCCGTTCCAAATAATTGTCTTGGCCTTGAGGATGACTTCGCAGTAGCGCCGGGCCGTCTCCGGTCCAATATCCAATCCTTCCGCCTCGGCCGGAATATCCGGGCCTTGGTTGGTCTGCGGGTTTTGGATGTCGATGATCGGCTTGCCTTTCTTGTTGAGCTTGCCGGTGTTCACTGGCGTGCCGATGATGTTGTCCGACGGCAGCAGGAATTGGACGTGGCGCGCCTTGGCCTTGTCCATGGCGGCGCGGGCCACGTCTTGCTTGTCCGGTTCGCACAAGGATTTGCCGACTTTGAGGCCTTGCGCCAGTTTGAAGGTGTAAGCCATCGCGCCGCCGATCAAAATCGTGTCCGCCATCTCCAGCAACCGGTCGATGACTTTGATTTTATCGGAAACTTTCGCGCCGCCGAG
>Ga0302325_10028261_pt1 | contig 11607 bp, 7 predicted proteins | sample Palsa_T0_2_FD_201948 | JGI IMG/M metagenome (GOLD analysis project Ga0302325, IMG submission 201948) | Peat permafrost microbial communities from Stordalen Mire near Abisko, Sweden - Palsa_T0_2 | ecosystem: Environmental > Terrestrial > Soil > Palsa > Peat permafrost | place: Sweden: Abisko... | reverse complement strand
AAGAAAACCATGGACAAGAACGGTTCAAAATTCAAGAAAATCGAACAAGTAGACACAACTCACGTGAAGACGCGGGAAGGCGTCGCCCGGATTACGGATCAGGCATTAACCGCACTGGACGGCTTTCTCGATGAATGTATTTGCGTGGTACCTGCAGTTGATGTGACGGGGCTTCCGGAAGCCGGATTCGTTTCGGACCCGGCGGTAATCGCAACATTTGTACGCGCGGTCGGCAACAGCAAGCAATTCATCCCCAGATCCCGTGCCGAACAAAACCCCAATTACTTGCAGCCGATACCGTGCGCGATTCTGCGTTACGACGACAAGGTTCTTTTCTTGAAGCGAAAGAAAGCTGGTCATCCGCTTCACGACACATACGCAGTATGGGCCGGCGGACACGCCAGCCAAGCAGACGATGGTCCCGATCTTCTAATCAACACCCTCGAGCGCGAACTCTCGGAGGAGGTCTTCATTAAGGAGGCCTTTGAGCTAAGTCGCACACCTGTAGGTCTGATTCGTACAGATCAAGACGCTCGCGCGTCGCGCCATATCGGAGTCTTGTATGAGGTCTTTCTGAAAAGTGGCGACGTCGCCTTAGCGCTTAACCAAAAGGAGTTTCGCGAAACCAGAGGCAGTTCAATGAGCGGTCGGCTCGTCGAGATTGACCGGGTTGGAGATTTCTACGATTCTATGGGCGATTGGTCCAAATCGATCGTCGATCACTTTTGGCCGGAACAGACGCCCGCATCGAGGGATACTCCAACCCTTTTTGCTGGGCCTGCCTGAACGGCAGCCGCCTCTTGGAGTTGAGCTACTCGAAAAGCGAGTCCTGGAGGTCCCGCGCAGTCCTGGATGCCTGCCCCGCCAGGATCTCCTGGTCCTTATACTGCAACTGATACAGCTTCCAATAAATCCCGCGCAGCGCCAGTAACTGCTGGTGCGTGCCGGATTCGCGCAGACGGCCCTTGTGCATCACCAGAATGCGGTCGGCGCGCTGAATCGTAGAGAGCCGGTGCGCGATCACAATCGACGTGCGGCCTTCCACCATGCGGCTCAACGCTTCGCGCACGCGGAATTCGGTCTCCGTATCCACACTCGAAGTTGCTTCATCCAAGATTAGAAAGCGCGGATTGTGGGCCAAGGCGCGGGCGAAGCTGATAAGTTGTTTCTGGCCCGTGGAAAGGCCGCTTCCGCGCTCGCGGATGGAATGCTGGAATCCGTCGGGCAGGGAGTTGATGAAGTCCAGCAAATTCACCTGCTCGGCAGCATCTTCCACAGCCTGGCGGTCAATGCCCTGCGTGCCCAAGCGGATGTTGTCTTCGAGCGTCCCCGTAAACAGATAGGGATCCTGCAGCACCACGCCGAATTGGCGGCGTAACTCCCGCGGGTCGAGTTGCCGCACATCGCTGCCGCCCACCCGAATCGACCCTTTTTGCAGATCGTAAAAACGCAGCAACAGGCTGATCAGGGTGGTCTTGCCCGCTCCGGTATGGCCCACCACGGCAATGGTTTCGCCCGGCTCAATAGTGAAGCTTACGTCACGCAGCACCCAGTCATCGTCCTTATAAGCGAACCATACGCCATCGAACTCGATGCGCGCGGAATCCGGCGGCGGTTGCGGGCTCGCAGGCGGCAAGATGGCCGGCTCGGTGTCCAACAATTTGAAGACGCGTTCAGCTGACGCCATGGCGCCTTGCAGGATATTGTACTTCTCGCTCAGATCCTGGATGGGGCGGAAGAAGCGCAGGCCGTACTGCAGGAAAGCTACCACCACGCCCAGCGTAAGGGCGCCCCGCTCGACGCGGAAGCCTCCGTAGGACAGGATTCCGGCGAGCGTCAGCATCGAGAGGAATTCCACCACCGGATAAAACCAGCCATACGCCAGAATGGCGTCCTTATACGCGTCCATGTGCTCGCGATTCACGCCGTCGAACTCCTGCCTGCTCTTGGCCTCGCGGTTGAAGAGCTGCAGCACTACGATTCCGGTGATATGTTCCTGCAAATAGGAATTTATCTTGGCAATGGCGATGCGGATACGCCGGTAGCTTTGCGCGACGCTACGCCGGAAAACGATAGTTACCAGAATCACCAGCGGCATCACGCCGAGCATCAGCAGAGTCAGCCCGGGACTCAGTTTGAACATGATAACCACGATGAAGCCCAGCACCAGCACATCGCCCAGAATGGTGACTAAACCCGAAGCGAACAGATCGTTGAGGACGTCCACGTCGGTCGTCACGCGCGTAACCAACCGGCCCACCGGGTTGCGGTCGTAGAATGCCAGGTCCAGCCCCTGCAGGTGCCCCATCAGTCGCTTGCGCAAATCGAACATCGCCAACTGGCCGGTATACTGCATCAGGTAAACTTGCGCGAATTCAAAAATAAAGGTGCCCAGCAGCACGCCCAAATACAGCATGCCCACGGCCGCTAGTCCGTCAGCGGGGCCGGATGGCAGATAACGATCGAAGGGAGTGGGAACCCGGGTGGGGCTAGGCGCGAGATAACGGTCCACGGCGATTTTGGTCAGCAGCGGGCCAAGCACTTGCAACACCGACTGCAAGAGTAGGAAGACCAGTGAAAGCGCCACATAGCCGCGGTAAGGGCGCATGTATCCCAGCAGCCTGCGCATTAACCGGGAATCGTACGCCTTGCCGAGTACTTCTTCGTCCACTATGGATTAGTTTAACTTGGTGGATAGTGCGGCGAGCACCCACCAATTTCTAGATCCTTCGCAGGGCGTCGTTCGAGTCGGTCAGGAGCGGATCGTCCGGTCCGGACAGCGGATCTACAGAAGCGGCTCTGCGGACGCGCGGCATGGGTCTGTCGCTGACCTGGTAATCCGCGCCGGACTCCGGAGTCGAATCCACACCTTCGGCGCCCGTGCGGCGCAGCACGTCTTTCGCGCGCTTCACCCAATCGTCGTCGTCGCAATGTACCGACATCAGGACGCCGCCCTGCTTGATGCGGCCTTCAAAGCGTTTCGCTTCGTATTCGGGCATGCCCATGCCAGCCAGCGCACCGATCATCCCGCCTACGGCTCCTACCGCGCCTAGACCGGCCAATGCCGCCACGATAGGTCCCGCGGCAATCAGCGGGCCCAAGCCCGGAATGGCCAATGCCCCGATTCCTGTCAGCCAGCCCAGCACGCCGCCGGAGATGCCGCCGGCGATTCCTCCGGCCGTGGCTCCCTCGGGCGCCTTGGTATTTTTTTCATGGGCAAAATCCTTCGTGCCCTGGTTTTCCTGAAATAGCACGGAGATATCCGTGCCGCGAAAACCGGCCGCGCGCAGAGCCTCGACGGCTTCCTCGACACTCACCCGATCCGGGTAAATGCCAAACACCGAGTTGTTCTTATTCGCCATATCCAGTTCCTTTCGGCACTGCAACGAGCAATGCGGAAACCAATGTGCCGGTACGCACGGCCACTTTCGTCTAGTCGCTTGCCGCCCCCAGCAGCCACGACTATCTCCTTGGGCTCAAACCGGGTATCCTTAATAGGAGCTCTCATGATGCGACGCTGCGCAGTTTTTCTCCTCTTTTCATCCGCGGCCATCGCCCAGCAAACCGGCGCGGTGGGCGATTGGCCGGACTGGCGCGGACCGGACCGCGACGGCATCTCCCGTGAGAAAGGCTTGCCCGAAAAATGGTCGCTCGATGGCCAGGGCTTGGCCTGGAAAGCGCCTTACGGAGGCCGCTCCACTCCCGTCGTGCTGGGCGATCATTTGTACCTCGAAAATACGGCAGGCGCGCGGGAAACCGAGCAGGAGCGCCTGATGTGCTTCAATGCCGACACCGGCAAGCTGCTTTGGGAGTACAAGTTCAGCCTGTATCAAAGCGACGTGCCGGCGCATCGCGTGGGCTGGGCTTCGCCCGTTGCCGACCCCGAGACGGGCAACGTCTACAGCTTCGGCGTGAACAATCTGGTTACCGCGCTTACCAAGGACGGCCAGAAGCTTTGGGAGCGTTCCATCACGGAAGAGTTTTCGCCGTTCACGACACACGGCGGCCGCACCGTTTCGCCCATGATCGACGGAAATCTGGTCATCGTCAGTACGCCCACATCCTCCTGGGGCACGCAGGGCAACCGCGCGCAACGCTTTATCGCAATGGACAAGCGCACCGGCGACATCATTTGGATCAGCACGCCGGGCGGCCGTCCCTACGATACCAGCTATGGCCCGATGAATATCGCTACCGTGAATGGGACGCGCTTACTGTTGACCGGGGGATCCGATGGCGCGGCCCTGGCTATGAAGCCGCAGACCGGAGAGCCGGTCTTCAGCCTGGTCATCGCCAAGCGGGGGCTCAACACCGGTATCGTGTTGAACGGCAAATACGCCATCGCCTCCCACGGCGACGAAAATCTGGATAGCAACGAAATGGGCATGATCCTGGCCTTCGACGCCACCCGTAAAGGCAAGCTGGGCAAGGACGCCATCAAGTGGTCCATCCCCGGATTCGTGGGCGGCTTTTCCTCGCCGGTGATCGATGGCGACCGCATCTATCAGGCTGACAATGCCGGTAGCCTTTTTGCATTCGATGTGGAGACCGGCCGCCAGCTTTGGAAGCAGACCTTGGGCACCGTGCAGAAAGCGTCCACGGTCTTTGCCGATGGCAAGATTTACATTGGCACCGAGAGCGGCAAATTCTTCATCCTGCGACCGCATGCCGACAAGTGCGATGTGTTGAGCGAAGTCGAACTGCCGCTCAGCGATTCGGGGCTGGTCTCGCAGAAGATTCCAGAGCCGGTGGTAGCCGCTGCCGCCGTGGCGCGCGGCCGCGTTTACTTCGTTTCGAGCGACGAGCTTTATGCCATCGGCCCCAAGAAAACGGCCGGACATCCCTGGACGCCGGTGGTGCAGACCATGGAGCCCGGGCAAGGCGATCCGGCCTGGGTACAAGTCGAACCTACCGAGTTAGTGCTGAACCCCGGACAGACTATCGAGTTGCGCGCGCGGCTCTTCGACGCAGAAGGCCGCTTCCTGCGTGAAGACAAGTCCGCTGTATGGTCGCTCGATCATTTGAAGGGCACTGTCGCCGATGGCAAGTTTGAAGTTGCATCCGATCCCACCGGCCAAGCTGGGTTGATCAAGGCTACCGTAGGCAGCCTCACGGGTGAAGCGCGCGCGCGCGTGATCCCTCCGCTGCCGTGGAACGAAACATTCGACGAGTACGCGGTAGGCAGCTTGCCGCCGCAATGGGTGAGCGCGCAGGCCGGCCAGTTCCAGGTGACGGAGCTCGACGGCCAGAAGGTGCTCGAAAAGAAACCTACCGATACCCTATTCAAACGCATGCGGGTCTTCATGGGCCCCTCGACCTGGTCAAACTACACCGTTCAGGCCGACATCCGCATCCCGGAAAAGCGCCGCCAAATGGGCGATGCCGGCATCGTAGCGCAGCGCTATACGCTGGTGGCCTTCGGCAACAATCAACGCCTGGAGATGAACTCGTGGCAGCCGGAAGTAGCGCGCGCCGCGGCGGCGCCATTCGAGTGGAAGCCGGACACCTGGTATCGCTTGATGCTGCGCGTGGAAAATACCGCCGATGGCAAAACGCGCATCCTCGGCAAAGCCTGGGCCGTCGCCGATCCCGAGCCGGATGGCTGGCTCATCGATCGCACCGATCCCATTCCCAACAAACAGGGTAGCCCCGGCCTCTTCGCCGATGCCCAGTTTGGAGTGTACTTCGATAACTTTAAAGTGACCCCAAATCAATGAAACGCGCTACCTTGCTCGCTCTGATCTGTCTCCCGGTTTCGCTATGGCTGTTGCTCGCCTCCGATCCCGGCACGGGCGACTGGCCCATGTGGGGGGGGACACCCGACCGCAACATGGTTTCGTTCATGAAGGGTATTCCCACCACCTGGGATATCAAGACCAAGAAGAACGTGAAGTGGATGGCGCAGCTCGGATCCCAGAGTTACGGCAATCCCGTGGTGGCGGGCGGCCAGGTCTATGCCGGAACCAACAACGAGCTGGTCCGCAACCCCAAAGAGCCCGGCGACCGCGGCGTGCTGATGTGCTTCCGCGAATCGGATGGCAAGTTCCTGTGGCAACAAGCCAATGCCAAGCTGGCGGCCGGCCGCGCGCTGGATTGGCCGTTTCAAGGCGTATGTTCATCGCCCCTGGTGGAGGGCGACCGTCTCTACTACGTGACTAACCGTTGTGAAGTGATGTGCCTGGATACGCATGGCGATGGCAACGGCGGGCCGAAGCAGATCTGGAAGTACGACATGATCGAAGAGGTCGGATCGTCGCCGCACAATATGTCGAACTCGTCGCCGGTCTCCTACGGCAATCTGCTGTTCGCGGGCACCGCCAACGGGCAGGACGAGAGTCACGTCCACATTCCATCGCCGCGCGCGCCGTCGATGATCGCGCTGGATAAGAACACCGGGAAGAAAGTTTGGGAAGTGAACAATGTGGGCGAGCGTATCCTGCACGGGCAGTGGTCGTCGCCCGCCGTGGGCAAAATCGGCGATGTGGTGCAGGTGGTGATGGGTGAAGGCGATGGCCGGGTGCGCGGCTACGAAGCGGAAACCGGGAAGAAGCTGTGGGAGTTCGACCTGAACCCTAAGGATTCGGTGTGGCCCAAGACCCGCAACGAAGTGATTGCGACGCCGGTAATTTGGGAGAACAAAGTGTTCATCGCCAACGGCCAGGACCCGGAGCACGGCGAGGGCGTCGGGCACTTGTACGCAATCGACGCCACCAAACGCGGCGATATCACGGAGACCGGGCGCATCTGGCAATACGACAAAATCCGCCGTTCGATTTCGACGGGGTCCATTTACAACGGTCTGTTATTCTATTCCGATTTCAGCGGCTTCCTGCATTGCCTGGACGTGAATACGGGGAAGGTCTATTGGACGCACGACCTGCTATCGGCCGTATGGGGATCGCCCATGGTGATCAACGGCAAGGTATACCTGGGCGATGAAGACGGCGACGTTCTGGTGATGGAAGCGGCCAAGGAAGAGAAACTGATCTCGACGATCAACATGGGCAGTTCGGTATACGCGACTGTAGTGCCGGCAAATGGCACGCTGTTCGTGATGAATCGCAACGAACTCTGGGCGCTGAGCGAGAAGTGACCTTCGACCTTCGCACCCAGGTGCTCTATGGGGAGAACCGATTCACCGAACTAGGAGCGCTGGCGAAGAGCCTGGGTTTTGCCCGCACGTTGCTGGTATCCGACGCGGGCCTGCGCGCCACTGGCTACGTTGAACAAGGCATCGCGCTACTCGCTGAAGCCGGCATCGCAGCCTACGGTTTCCACGATTTCTCTCCAAACCCCGACACCGGCATGGTGGAAGCGGGCCGCACCGCCGCAGCCGCGCAAGGCATCGATTCGTTGGTCGCGCTGGGCGGCGGCAGTTCGCTCGATTGCGCGAAGGGTATCGACTTCGTCCTGACCAACGGCGGAGACATGCGCGACTATTGGGGCTACGGCAAAGCCGCGCGGCCCATGCTGCCCATGATCGCCATCCCCACCACCGCCGGCACCGGCAGCGAAGCGCAAAGTTACGCGCTGATCTCCGACGTTGCGACGCACGTGAAGATGGCCTGCGGCGATCCTAAGGCCGCCTTTCGCGCCGCGATTCTCGATCCGGTGCTGACGCGTTCGCAGCCGCGTGAGGTGACCGCAACGGCTGGGTACGATGCCATATCGCACGCGGTCGAAAGCTATGTCACCACCAGGCGCACACCGGCCTCCATCGTATTCGCGCGCGAAGCCTGGCACTTGCTCGCTGCCAATTTCCAGCGTGTGTTGCGCGACCCCGGCGATTTGGAGGCGCGCGGCGCCATGCTGCTGGGTGCGCATTACGCCGGCATCGCCATCGAGAATTCCATGTTGGGCGCCACGCACGCCTGCGCCAATCCGCTGACCGCGCATTACGGGACGACGCACGGTGTGGCCATCGCCGCGCTGTTGCCGCATGTGGTGCGGTGGAATTGGACGGCAGCCGGAAAGTTATACGGCGAGTTGTCCTGCGCGGATCTGCCCGGTTTTCTGGCGGAGTTAGTGACGGTTGCCGGCCTGCCGCGCGGGCTCAGCGGCCTCGGTGTACCGGCGCACGCGCTGCCGTCGCTGGCGGATGAAGCCGCTGCGCAATGGACGGGCCGCTTCAATCCGCGCGCGTTCGATGCCGCCGCCGCGTTGGAAATCTATCAAGCGGCTTACTAAGTTTATTTCAAGCGGTCATTCGTAGCGTAGGCAAATTACCGGGTCCACGCGCGTGGCACGCCGCGCCGGGACGTAGCACGCCATCGCCGCAACCACGCAAAATAGGGCCGCCACTGCGATGAAGGTAAGCGGATCGGTTGGCTGCACTTCAAAAAGCAGGCTCCGGATCCAATGCGTCACCGCCAACGCGCAGACAAAACCCAGCGCGATTCCGGCGAGCCACAGGGTCATCCCTTCCCGCAGGATGAGTCCGGCGATAGACCTGCTCTGCGCGCCTAGCGCCATCCGGATGCCGATTTCCCCCGTTCTCTGTTGTACAGAATACGCTATCAACGCATACAGACCTAACAGCGAGAGAAATAGTGAGATGCCCCCGAACACAGTCAGGACGACCGTTTGGAAACGCCGTTCGGCACTCGCTTCGGATACTAATTGGTCCATAGTTTGCACGCCGGCTACCGCCAAAGCCGGGTCCATGTTTCGGACCACGCCCCGGATCGCCGCAGCGGTTTCCTCGGGAGGCAGTGCCGCCCGCACCACGACGGCGGCCGCATTGGCCGGAGCCTGCCACAACGGCAAGTAAAATTGCATCGGTGGAGCCGTGTCCAACTCTCGCATCCGCACATCCGCTACCACGCCAATGATTGTCCGCCAGCCGCTAGTATGCACACGTCTCCCCAGCGCCGGCCGCCCCGGGAAATATCTCCGTTCGAAGCTCCGGCTCACGATCATCACCGGCGTTCGTCCGGCCGCATCGCCGGCATCGAAGTCTCTCCCCTCAAGCAGCGGAATTCCCATCGTGGCAAAGTATCGCGGCGTCACTTGACGGCTTTCGAAGGACGTCGTTTGATCGAACGGATAACCCTCCACTTCGATTTGACTGATGGATTCGCCTCCGCCTAGCGGGACGTGGTCAACCGCCGCTACCGCCTGTACGCCCGGCAAAGCTTGCATGCGCTCCAGCAGCGTGTGGAAGAATTCATTCTGCCGCTGCGGCTGATCGTATCGCCCGTCGAGTTGAATGCCGGTCGTCACGGTGGACAGGGACGCGAACCCCTTATCGACAGACCGCAGTTTCAAGAAGCTGTGGATCAGCAGCCCCGAGCTGACTAATAGCACCATCGTGAGCGCCATCTCGGTAACAATCAACGCACTTCGGAGCCGGCTCGCGCCGCCTTTGATGCTGCGCGTTCCCGAACCCTTAATCACCTCGTTCAAATCGCATTGCGAAGCGGACCAGGCCGGGAATAATCCTGACAGCACCGCAGTCGCCAGCGAAATGCAAAGAGTGAACAGCAAGACTCGGCCATCGATGGAGGTTTCCTCAATCCGCGCGATGTGAGCTGCATGGAGATCCACCAGCAGACGCACGATCCCAAAGGCTGCCAACGTTCCCAGGACGCCGCCGGCTAAGGCAACGCACAATGATTCCGTGAGCAGTTGGCGCCCCAACCGTAGGCGCGAAGCTCCCAGCGCGGAGCGAATGCCGATCTCCTGCGCCCTTCCGCTGGCACGCACCAGCGCGAGGCCCGCAACGTTAGAGCATGCGATCAACAGCACCAGCAATACCGCCGCCATGAAGATCAGCAACGGGCGCCGTGACCCGCCCGCAATCTCTTCATCGAACCCGCGGACCACCCCGGTGGGTTTCCGGGGCTGTTGTTGGAAGGGAGGATCGAAGCGCGCGGTGATCGTAGAGATTTCAGCCTGTGCCTGGCGCAAGCTCACTCCGGGCCGCAACCGCCCGATCGCGTTGCCAGGATCGTCATTGCGCGATGCCCGTTCTTCCGGGGTCATGCTCCAAGGCACCCAAAGATCGGTCCCTTTTCCCGGCGTATCCAGGTTTTCCGTATCGTGAGGGAACGCGAATCCGGGCGGCATCACTCCGATAATCCGATGCGGCTGCGCGTTCAGCAGCAGTTCTCTGCCTAGCACGCTACGGTCGCCGCCGAACCTCGACCGCCAGAGCGAATCGCCGATGACCGCAACGCGTTCATGGCCCTGTTGAGTGTCGGCGTCAGCCACAGTTCGGCCAAGGGCGGGCGAAACACCGAGCACGCGGAAAAAATCCGCAGTGACGCGCGATCCGTTAGCGCGGAACGCGGAATCACCCAGCGAAGCATTCAGCCCGTCGGTGGTGAACATCGCCATGCCTGCAAATGAGCGGCTCTCTTTCTGCCAGGTGAGGAAATCTCCGTTAACGGGTCCCCACGCTTCCAGTGGAACGTTGGGAATACCTGGCAGGGGTTCGAACAGGAACACCAGCCGCTGCGGGTCCCGGTAAGGCAGATCGCGCAACAGCACCGCATTGACGAGGCTGAAAACCGCCGTGGTCGCGCCAATGCCCAAAGCTAGCGTCACAACCGCCAAGCCCGCAAAACCTGGGCTTCTGCGCAGGAGCCGCAAACCATGACGAATGTCCGATAGCAGCGAGTCCACCAGGTCCCTCTCCTATCAGAAGTCCAGTTCCACTTCGTCGATGTAACACCAACCCCAATCCTCCCCCGGTTCCATCGAACGCATAATAGGGTGCTTAGTCTTGTGGAAGTGCTTCGTAGCATGCTTGTTCTTAGACGAATCGCAACAGCCCACATGGCCGCAACTGAGGCACAGCCGCAGGTGGACCCAGGTGTCCCCCATCTTTAGACACTCTTCGCAGCCGTTCGTATGCGGCTTTACATCTTTAATCTGGTCCGTATGCGTGCATCGCGTCATGAGGTGACTCCCGGGTGTTGCGGAAGAGGCAGGCGAATCTGAAAGCGGGTATTGCCGGGAACCGATTGGACGGTCATCTCGCCGCGATGCTCGCGCACGATACGGGCGGCTGTGTCGAGTCCGAGTCCGGTACCCTTTCCGACACCCTTAGTGGTAAAGAAAGGCTCAAATATATGCGCTTGTACTTGCGGCGGAATGCCTGGGCCGCTATCGCCGATTTCGACCAGTAAGCGATCCAGTTCGCGCGCGGTGCGGATGCGCAGTTCGCCCTTCCCTTCCATGGCGTCGGCGGCGTTATCGATCAGATTGGTCCAGATCTGGTTCAACTCGCTGCCGCGCGCGCAGATCTTGGGAAGCGTTCGATCGAAATCCAACTTTATGTCGATGCCGTTTTTCAGGCGGTGCCGCAGCATCAGCAGCGTGTTTTCGAGTCCCTGATGGACGTCCACCTCCTGCTCGGATCCCTGATCCATGTAAGTGTACTCTTTGATCGCGCGGACCAGCTCGGAAATGCGGCCCGTGGAGTTTTCGATTTGATCGAGCAGAGTATCGATGGTAAGTGAAGCGGCGATGCGGGCCAGAAAATCGGGCCAAGCCTCCGCGGGAAATTGCGCGGACACCCGGTCGAACCATTCGGCCTTGCAACCGGCATCCACCAGGGGAGGCGCCAGGTCCCAAGGGTGCGGGACGCCATGGCGAATCAGG
>Ga0302325_10028260_pt1 | contig 11607 bp, 12 predicted proteins | sample Palsa_T0_2_FD_201948 | JGI IMG/M metagenome (GOLD analysis project Ga0302325, IMG submission 201948) | Peat permafrost microbial communities from Stordalen Mire near Abisko, Sweden - Palsa_T0_2 | ecosystem: Environmental > Terrestrial > Soil > Palsa > Peat permafrost | place: Sweden: Abisko... | reverse complement strand
AACGTTTCCAACAGCGTCGCCCTGCGCATCCAATACGCCCTGACCTACCAGCCCGGCAACCTCACCATCACCGACGGAGCCCTCGCCACCACCTACAACCAGGTAACGCTAGTCGACCCCAACGCACTATAGGTCAGTGCTCGCGAGCCTGAGCGGGCCTGACGAACCTCCCTTTTTTGAAAGGGCGCAGCTGGCAGGTCTCGGTTTCAACCCAGACAGTCTCCGTGCCGCACGGTCAGGCCCGCTCCTTTTCACCTCGTGGCGCAACATCCACCACTCCGCTCCAGAAAGTCGAGAGCCCATGCAAATCAACCGCCTCCTCGCCACCCTCCTGGCTGCAATCCTCCTCTCACCCATTCAGCCCATCGCCACAGCGCAACACCCTCCCTGCTGCGGCCCAATCTCACCCGCCGGAGCCCGCCTCGCCTCCTTCCTCGACAACATGGACGTGGAATCCCTCTGGCTAGCCAACCAACACATCAACTGGGAAACCGGCAAACCCGACCGCGGCGCAGGCTACGAAGGCCCCGGCAACCACACCCATTGCAGCGCCTTCGCCGCCGCGGCCGCCATGCGCCTGGGAGTCTACCTGCTCCGCCCGCCCCAGCACGGCCAGGAGCTACTCTCGAACGCCCAGGGCGAATGGATCGCCGGCCCCGAAGGCCAAAAGGCCGGCTGGCGTCCCGTCTCCGACATGCATAGAGCCCAGCACCTCGCCAACGAAGGCCATCTGGTCGTCGTCCTCTTCCCCAACCCCGACCCGCACGCCCCAGGGCACGTAGCCATCGTCCGCCCATCGGAGAAATCCGCCCACGCCCTCGAAGCCGACGGCCCCGAAGTCATCCAGGCCGGCCAGCACAACCACAACAAAATCTGCGTCCGCATCGGCTTCGAAAACCACCCCGGCGCCTTCCCCTCCGGCGTCCGTTACTACACCCACCCCCTGCAATAACCACTGCCAAAAATGTCGGAAGAGTCTTGTTTTTAAGGTAGGCCGGGGATTCATCCCCGGCATCGAGGCCGCACTCCAAGCGCCAACGGCGCGCCGTCATACCAGCCCAGGCCATCGGGCTGGGTAAACTCCATCCGCCTCAAACCACGCAAATTAAAGAACCATCCACCCTTGACTCTCATCAAAAATGTCGTCACGCCACACAAGGAGAACCCATGCCCACCGCAGCCAAATCCTACGCAGCCCCCTCCGCAACCGCCCCGCTCGCCCCCCATCCCATCGAACGCCGTACCCCCACCGCCACCGACGTAGCCTTCGAAATCCTTTTCTGCGGCGTCTGCCACTCCGACCTCCACCAGGCCCGCAACGAGTGGAAAGAGGTCATGCCCACCGTCTATCCCGTCGTCCCCGGCCACGAAATCGTCGGCCGCGTCACCTCCGTCGGCTCCGCCGTCACCAAGCACAAAGTGGGCGATCTCGTCGCCGTAGGCTGTATGGTCGACTCCTGTCACAACTGCACCCAATGCAACCGCGGCCTCGAAGTCTTCTGCGAAAAAGGCGTAACCCTAACCTACAACGCGCCCGACAAGCACTTGGGCGGAGTCACCTACGGCGGCTACTCCGACTCCATCGTCGTCGACGAAAAGATGGTCCTAAGCGTCCCCGCCAACCTCGACCCAGCCGCCGTCGCACCGCTGCTCTGCGCCGGCATTACCACCTACTCGCCCCTCCATCACTGGAAGGTCGGCCCCGGCCAGAAGGTCGGCATCGTAGGCCTCGGCGGCCTCGGCCACATGGGCGTCAAATTCGCCCACGCCTTAGGCGCGCACACCGTCCTCTTCACCACCTCGGCCAGCAAGATCGAAGACGGGCTACGCCTCGGCGCCGATGAAGTCGTCCTCTCCAAAGATCCCGAGCAGATGCAGAAGCACGTCGGCAGCTTCGACTTCATCCTCGACTGCGTTTCCGCCGACCACGACATCAACGCCTACCTCAACCTCATCAAGGTCGACGGCCATCTCGTCCTTGTCGGAGCCCCGGAAAAGTCGCTGCAAGTCGCAGCCTTCGGCCTGCTCTTCGGCCGCAAGAGCCTCTCCGGCTCCGCCATCGGCGGCATCGAAGAAACCCAGCAGATGCTCGACTTCTGCGGCCAGCACAACATCACCAGCGACATCGAAATCATCCCCATCCAGAAGATCAACGAAGCCTACGACCGCCTCCTCAAAAGCGACGTAAAATACCGCTTCGTAATCGACCTGGCCAGCCTCAAACAGTAGCCGCAACCACAGATCCTATCGCCAAGAGCAGTTGTCATCCTGAACGAAGTGAAGGATCTGCTTCTCGCGATCTAGATCAAGCAAGAAAATGGGTGCCCCATCTTTGGTGCGGCATTATCGCACCAAAGGTGGGAAGGCACAGACCCAAACACACTTTGTCATCCTGAGCGCAGCGAAGGATCTGCTTCTCGCGTTCTCTATTCGGAACTTGCTACCCTTGCACCCATGAAGCAAATCGTAGCCATCCTCTTCGGCCTCGGCCTGGTCGTCAACGGCCTTCTCTTCATCCCCCAGGCCATCGCCCTGTGGCGCAAAAAGAGCGACGAAGGCGTCTCGCTCTTAACCTTCGGCGGCTTCAATGTCCTGCAAGCCATCGGGATCCTCCACGGCATCCTGCAAGGCGATCTCTCGCTCATCCTCGGCATGTCCGCCAGCTTCATCGCCTGCGGCTCCGTAACCAGCCTGACTATCTTCTACCGCCTCCGCCGCCAAGGTAAGCCAAGGCTTTAGCCTTGGCATTCAGCGCTCAAATAAAGGAAATCTCTTCGCCTGGGATGGACTCGAAGTCCATCCCAGGCGACTTCTGCGGCAATGCGTCAAAGAGCCAATCCCAGCGGGATGAAATCATGAAACAAATCGTCGCCATCCTCTTCGGCCTCGGCCGCGTTGGCGACCACCCACGCGGAACCCCCAAGACCAACGCGGCTGGGTTTGAAAGTTGCAATAGGTTGTTGTCCATTCGGTCGAAAACTGAGGAGCTGTCCCAAAGCTTGCTTCTTGGATGAAGGGCTTGGGCATTAGCTGGAACGCGACGAGTCCCGCATTAGATTCACCGAAGACTGCCGTCTGTCTTTTCCGGTGTAACAAAAAATGTGGTGTCTCCTGGATTGCTCTGCGCAGCGCATACCTGGTTCCTACCCCGGCTCTTGGCGGCATAGAGAGCTCGATCCGCTTCATCGAGGAAGCCGGTCGCTGACAGTGTGCGTTCATCCAGGGCGGCAACGCCGATGCTGGCGGTTATCGCACGATGCTCCCAGGCAGCCGCTGCGACAGCTTCGCAAAGGCGCTTCGCGATCCGGACAGCCTCGATTGCGTAGGTGTCGGGAAGGATGGCGAGGAATTCCTCACCGCCATAGCGGGCGACCAAGTCGCCTTTTCGTGTCCCTTTCTGTATTAGAGCCGAGATTCTGCGCAATGCCTCATCCCCCTGCACGTGCCCGAAGGAGTCGTTGAAGCTCTTGAAGTTGTCGACATCGAGCATCAAGAGGCAAAGCTGCGCCCGGGAGCGTATGCAACGCGCAAGCTCCCTTTCCAGGAAATCTTCCAGCCCTCGACGGTTCATAAGGCCGGTCAGAGGATCGGTAAGCGAGAGCGTGTGCAGTTTTCCATTCAAAACCTGCAACTCCTGATGGACTTGTTGCACTTCCCGCTCCGCTTCCCGCTCCTTGGTCACGTCGAGAGCCGCACAGGCCACGGCGCGGCCTCCACTCGCATCCACGAGCGGATACTTGTGGACATCCCAGGTGACTGTACTGCCGTCTGGCCCCAGGCTACGGTCTTCATAGTGGAATGTCCGGTTCTGTTCGAGCACTTGCAGGTCGGTGCTGCGGAAGTACTCGGCCATTTCCCGCGGCCACGTCTCCAAGTCGGTCTTGCCAATCCAGTCCTCGGGAATTGCTCCAAAACGTTCAGCCAGGGCCCGATTGCAATAAACCATGCGACCCTCCTCGTCCTTGATGAAGGCCGCCATCGGACTTGCATCCATGAAGGCGCGGAATCTGGAATCGCTGATTTCCAGCTTATGCGCCTTCCGATTCTGCTCCTCCACGATCGTGTGCAACGCGGTTGTCTGCTTCTTAAGCGCGATATAAGTGCTGATCTGGTCCGCAAGCACTCTCAAGGTCTGTTTCTGCATCGCCGTCAACTCGCGGGGCACGGAGTCGTAGAGGCACAGGCTGCCTGCGGCACAGCCATTGTTCGCATGCAACGGGTAACCGGCATAAAAGCGCAAGTACGGCTCGCCAGTGACAAACGGACTGTCACAAAAGCGCGGATCCTCCCGCAAGTCGGGCACTATAAATAGGTCGTTTTGACGAATCGTATGCGAGCAAAACCATGAGGCCAAAGGCGCTTCAATCACACTTTGGCCCATGTAAACCTTGAATCGCGTGCCCTCTTCATCGAGCAGATTGATCCCACCATCCCGTACCTCGCAGAGAACGGTGGCAAGCTTGAGTAGATCCTTGAACTCTTCTTGCAGGTTCCAGTCGAGTAGATAGGCCGCGGTCGGCGTTTGCGGCGGATTTGACTCGCTGGCAGCCACCGATTTTTCCTCTTCCTAATTGTATCGGCATATTGAAGGAGAGACTCAAGTACCGTGGACAAGATCGCGACGAAAACATCCGCACTCGCCTGAGTCGCGGGCAGGCCGGTCTAAATCTTGCAAATCTGCAATCCTCGATCTCTTTGTGGGATCGATCCAATGAATCGGCTCCCAAAAAATGGGCCGCCCCATCCGGAGCGGCCCCAATCGTCCCTGCTGTTCGTCCCTCTAACTACTGCGGAGGGTTCGCTACTCCTGTCGTACTCGCAGGAGCATTCTGCGGCGGCCTCGGAGCCACCATCTCGGACCGTGCTCCCGGCGCGCTCTCCTGCACGCCGATCGCATCTCCTGAAACCACCAACTGCACGCGACGGTTTTCCGCCCGTCCCGACGAGGTCGAGTTATCCGCAATCGGATCGCTCTTCCCATAGCCGGTCGCCGTCACATTGTTATCCTTCACGCTCTGCGACACAAGATAGTCGCGAACGCCATCCGCGCGCTGCTCGGATAACTTCTGGTTGTACTCTTCCGACCCGATGTTATCCGTGTAACCCTCGACTTGCAGCTTCAATCCCGGATAAGCCAGCAAAATGCCGGAAACCTTGGCCAGCTTCTCCCGCGCCTCAGGCTTCAGCGTGTACTTGTTGAAGTCGAACAACACATCCGACATATTCACAATCAAGCCGCGCGCCGTTTCCTTGGTCTGTAGAACCTGGTTCAACTGATCCTTGAGCCGTTCGCGCATCTGCTCCGTCTGCTGCGAAGCCTGCTGTGCGCCAGCCTCAGCAGCCTTCTGGGCTTCTCGCGCCGCCCGCGCCCGCGCCTCGGCCTCAGCCGCGGCAGCATCGGCCTGCGCCTTGGCAGCGTCCGCGCGCGCTCGCGCAGCCGCTTCCTGCTGAGCATTCGCCGCCGACTGCTGCGCCGCCAGCTGTGCATCTTCCTTGGCCTTCAATTGCGCCGCGTCGTCCTCCGCCTTGATCTTGCGAATGGTTATGATGCGCGCATCTTCCGCCGACTGCACAGCCTCGCGAGCAAAGGTGATCGACTCCTTGCGATCGCTCTTGTGCGTGTCCATATCCTCGGCATTCTTGAGCGCCGTTTTGGCCTTGATCATCGTATCCGCGGCATACTTGTCCGCGCCCGCCGCCGCGGCAATCCGCACGGCATTATCGGCCTCATACACTTCCAGCGGCATCCTGTCATCCGGACGCACCGGGTCAATCACCGTATGCCGTCCCGCCGTCTCCGTATACGCTCCGCGCGGCAGCAGCGAATAGTGCGCATTCACCTGCTCGATCACGCCCTGCGTCTTGTCTTCGACAAAGTTCTGCATCACCACCACATCGCTCGGCATGGTCACAGCGAAGTAAGGCTCAGCCGTTACAATCAGTCCGAAAGTTTGAAGATTGGTCGTCACATTGATGTCGACCTTGTCCTTGCCGCCCGAGGGCAATATCTCACCCAGGTTCACCGGGCGTCCTTCAGGAGTAATGCCCCAGAGCACATAGGTCAGATACTCCGGCCCAAATCCATTCGCCGGCGAAAGCCTCTCGAAGCTCGCATCGATCGAGGTCCTACCCAGCCGCGAATTCACCTTCGCGCTGCCCTTCGCGCCCGGCATCAGATCCGTTCCCATAAAACCAATCTTGGTCGAGTCCTTGCGATGAAAATAATTGATCGCCGGAATATCCCGGCCCACCACCTGCACCTTGTAAATCGGCACTCCGTCCCGCATCTCGGCGGGCCCTTGATCGACGTTCTGCGGCCTGGGCGTCGCCGTCGGATTTGGCTCCTGCGCGCTCAACACCGCCGAAGCGCTTAAACACAAGACTGCTAAAACATACTTCTTGCCATTTTTCTTGATCATCGTCTATCTCCTCCGGAGCCCTATGTAACACAGGTCCACTAATCGGTTCAAAAATCCAATCATCGGGCGCACCAGTGACTTTTTTAGGCCACACGTCGCACTTTGAATGGATGCCTTCGCCGCCACACGAGTTGTCCCCGGCTAATTCGCCTAACTCCCACAAACAGCTCATTTAAGTTCACTATTGAACAAGGAACCAAGCCAACTACCTGATAGATAGCGTCCAGTATTTAATTTGCATTTCAAGTGACAGAGAGCCTAAATGCCCGCTCACCGACCACCCACCGTTTTTCACACTCCACACTATCCCCGCCTATAATCCCCAGAGGGGAAAACCATGCCCGTCCACATCGCCATACCCGAGCCCACCAGCCCTCGTTCCGTCCCGGACTCCGCCGCCTACAACCAGCGCAGCCTGCCCCAGTACCTCCACGCTCTCTACTCTGCCGGAGCCACACCCATCCCCATCCCGCTCCACGAGTCCCCGCAGCGCGTAGCCAAGATCCTCTCCACCTGCCACGGAATCCTCCTTCCCGGCTCGCCCGCCGACATCGACCCCCAGAAATACGGCGAATCCGCAATCCCCCAATGCGAACACCCCGATGCCGACCGCGCCGCCGTAGACGAGCTCCTCATCCAGGACGCCTTCAACCTCCACAAACCCATCCTCGCCATCTGCCAGGGCGCCCAAGCCTTAAACGTCTGGTGCGGCGGCACACTCATCCAGGACATCCCCACCCAAATAGGTCCAGCAGTCAACCACAGCCCCGGCCGCACCGTCACAGAAGCCCACCCCATAGAAATCATCCCCAACACCTACCTCGCCGCAATAGCGCAGCATTGTCATCCTGAGCGCAGCGAAGGACCTGCTTTTCGCGAAGCCTCGCAGCAGCATGTCAACTCCAGCCACCACCAATCCATCCAAACCCCCGGCGACAATCTCGTAGTCTCCGCCCGCAGCCCGCAAGACAACGTAATCGAAGCCGTAGAACTGGCCTCAGACGCCCACTTCGTAATCGCCGTCCAATGGCACCCCGAGCGAACCTACGACTCCAGCGCCCTCTCCCGAGCCATCTTCCACGCCTTCGTCGAAGCCGCCGAATCCTGGACCCCCAGAAGAATCGAAGAATCCGTCCTCGCAGGCTAGCCTGAATCGTTGGGAACGAGGCACGTCCTTAGGTAAGGCAAGGTTTTAACCTTGCCATTGAAGCTGATTAACGAAAAGAATCCTTTCGCCTTGGATGGGCTCGAAGCCCATCCAAGGCGACCTTGCGCTATCCTTCCCTCATGCCCCGCCCACCCAAGGCCGAACCCAAACCCAAACGCAAATCCCCGCCCCACCCCTTCATCCTCGAAGCCCTTGACCCACTCCACCCCGAAGTCCGTCCCATGTTCAGCGGCTACGCCGTCTACATCGGAGACAAAATCGTCTTCATGCTCCGCGACAGCCTCAAATCCCCCGAAGACAACGGCCTCTGGCTCGTCCTCTCCGACGCCATCGATCCCCACAGCCCCGCCCTGCGCAAAGAATTCCCCTCCCTCCGCCCCATCGCTCTCCTCGGCGGCGCCATCGGCCACTGGCTCCTCATCCCCTCCGACCACCCCAACTTCGAATCCGACTCCCTCCACGCCTGCGACCTGATCCTCGCCCACGACCCCCGCATAGGCCGCATCCCCAAATCCCGCCAGGAATCCACTCGCCCCAGGCGCTGATCCCCCTCAATCGACGAGAGCGCCAGCATCGATATTTGGCTTCGATGTGGGATCGGCGGGATGACCCGATGCTAGCGAGGCGTGTGCCAGGTTTACCGATCGAACAGAATCTCGTGAAACTGGCCACACATGTACAATTGCATTCTGCCAAAATCCAATTCCGAAATTCGGGTCAAATGACACATGCTCATGAAATTACCCCTGAAGTTAAGGTATTTGCCTTTCTTATCCAAAGCATCAAGGCACAACATAAAGGTAATTATCCTGTAGCCAACAAGCTGATTGAAGTTGCTCTTCGGCTCACGGACGAGATGCCAGCCGACGAAGCAGATGGATTTCGTGCGCTCGGACATTGTTCACTGACGCTCCTTCGCGAGAATGAGAAACGACAGGAAGATGCCGCTAAGGAGCGCGAGGAGGCGATGGCTCTGGTGGACCGTGTATCGAAAGAAGATTTCCCGCAAAAGAATCTTTTTCCGGATCTGATGTCAGCAATGCTGATGGACTTGCGTGAATATCGGCGAGCAATCCCTTTCTGTGAGAAGGCGGTTCAAAAAACACTGGAAGCGAATGAACCCATAGGCGTCGCAGCCATGCTTTCTCGCGAGGGTCATTGTTACGCATACTGTGGCTTGAAGGATCAAGCGGCAGTTCCATTGCGAGCAGCGTTGAAAATCCTTCGCAACTATCCCGAGGAGCCCAGTCTCTCAGAGGTTCTCATCGGATTGGGCAATGCACTACGAAAGAGTTCTCCAAGTGAGGCTGAGGAACTCTATAAGGAGGCAGCTAATATCTACTTGGCAAAAGCTCATCTGGAATCGGCCACAGCAGCGTGGGTCAACCTCGGCGTTCTCTGCAGTGAACAAGGGCGAAACTCTGAAGCTTTGAGTCACTACGAGAAGGCATTGGAGGTCCGGGGAAGGTCACCCAACACTTCACCTATCCGAATTGCGATGCTCTTGAACAACATCGCGCTTTGCCACCGGCGTTCACGCGATTTTGGAGAAGCTTTACGGCTGATCGATAGAGCGATCGAAATGCTCCAATCGGAAAACACTCATAAGATCGCATCCGCGTACGGATCGAAGGGCCAAATCTTGCAAGATGCCGGGAAGGATGCCGAAGCTGTGGAATGGCTGCAAAGAAGCTATGCAGAACGCCAAAAGCAGCCAAGCCCGGACTATGCGTTGATTATCGAGAATCTAGGATACGAAATCGCCTCCCTGAAATGTCTGGGAAGAACTGAGGAGGCCGCCGAAGCGGAACACAGAATCACCAGGGCGAAGGAAGCAATGCAGACCTTTCCCAGTGCGAATGTGGACGTGAGCAAGCTGACTCTGGAACCAGCCGGAGCAGTGTTGATTGAGTTGGCATTTGGCCCACGTACCGGAGGCAGATATGGCAAACGCGATGCACAGGCTGTGCTGGAACAGATATCCGAGATTCTCTCACAAGCAAAACTCGGGGAGTCCGGCGGCCGGGTGGCAACTCCGGAGAGCATCACTCTCATTTTCTATGGGGAAAATGCGCAGGCAATGTTCGATGCGATGGAACAATTTCTGGCCGATCACCTTATCTTTGCCGGTGCTGTTGTGACGCTTCGGCAGGGTAAGAACGTCAGCCAGGTCGTGATCCCGACGATCGTAAACTAAGTTTCCTAAGCCGCATGTGTGCACAGCGGCGCGTATGCGTCTGTCCCGCCTCAAGCATGCTCCAAAAACTCCGTCTTATACTTCGCCGCCAGCGCCCCAGCCTTCGCCCGAAACGCCGCCTCCCCCTCCGCATCCAGCTTCGGCGGCGCAGTCGTCCGCGTCGCCACCCGCACCCCCACCTGCTCAAAAAACTCCTCCTGCCCCGCCGGCGAGCAGATGCACACGAGGCGCACCGCCTTGTCGCTCGAGTTATGAAACTGATGCGGAGCATTCGCCGGAATATGCGCCGTCTCACCCGCCTTCACTGTCGTCTTCTTCCCACGAAAGGTAGCCTCCATCTCCCCCTCCAGCAAAATGAAGCTCTCCTCAAAGTCATGCCGGTGCGGAGGCGGCCCGCCCCCTGGCGGAATATGCATATCGATCAAACAAAACCGCCCCGCAGTATCCTTCCCCGAAAGCAGTACCGTGTACGTATCTCCCACCAGCCCGATATGCGGCCGGCCCTCATCGTTCCCAGCCGCAATCACCAGCGCCCGCCCCAGATCGTCCGCCGGAATCCCACCACCCTGCTTCGCGCCCTCATCAGCCATAATCGATCTCCTCCCCTCAAGACTACGGATTCGCCCAAACTTTCCCGCCCACTTTCGCGCATTCTCCTATGGTGTTCTTGCTTTTCTTGTCTGTCATTCCCGGAGGGAATCTGCTTTTGCCTTTCCTCCGAGCCCCTTCCGTCTTACACTGTCTCCAAAACCGGAGCCACCCATGACCCCAGCCAAAGCCGACAGCTTCAGCCCCCGCATCGACGCCTACATCGCCAGGTCCCAACCCTTCGCCCAACCCATCCTCATCCACATCCGCGAACTCATCCACAAATCCGTCCCCAACATCGAAGAAACCATCAAATGGAGCCGCCCCTTCTTCGAGCTCAAAGGCGTCATCCTCGGCAACATGTCCGCCTTCAAAGAACACTGCAGCTTCGGCTTCTGGGGCGAAGAAATCGGCGCCGTCCTCCGCGAAGCCAAAGTAGTGCAGGACGGCGGTATGGGCTCCCTGGGCCGCATAACCGCCCTCAAAGACATGCCCTCCGACAAGCAGATGCTCAGCTTCCTCAAGCAAGCCGCCGCCTTCATCGAAACCGGCAACTACACCAGCCCCATCGCCGCCCGCAACAAAGTAGTCAAAGCCCCCAAACCCGCGCCCGATGCCCCCGCCGAGCTAATCCAGGCCCTCAAAGCCAACAAGGCCGCCGCCAAAGTCTTCGCCAATTTCAGCCCCAGCTGCAAACGCGAATACGTCGAATGGATAGCCGAAGCCAAGCGCCCTGAAACCAGAGAAAAACGCGTCACCCAGGCAGTCGAATGGATAGCCGAAGGCAAACAGCGCAACTGGAAATACCAAAACTGCTGATATCAGCCCGTACTACAGGCAACTTCGTCAGAGCGTGGCCGCCAGCGCCTGCGCAATCCGCGCCGCACCAGTCACATTCGGATGTCCCACGGATGCCCGGTCGCACTTGATCCAGGTAAACAGATGCACCACGTCCCCATACAGCGCGTCGCAAGCCCGGTCGCGCAGCGTCTTGACCTCTGCCTCATCCTCCGCGTCCAGCGCTGCGTTCAGCTGCCACAGCTGCGCCTCCGGAGCCCACAAGGAGTTCACCTCAGTAAGCGGGGTTGCCACGAAGAGACACACCTCCCGGCCCAGCGTCGTATTCGTCTGCGTCACCGCCGCCTGCAGACTGCTGTTCGACGCCTTCCAGAACGCCATGCTGTTGTCCACAATTGCCGGCACCAGCCCCGCTGTATCGGTCTGCGTTCCCAAAG
>Ga0302325_10028257_pt1 | contig 11608 bp, 9 predicted proteins | sample Palsa_T0_2_FD_201948 | JGI IMG/M metagenome (GOLD analysis project Ga0302325, IMG submission 201948) | Peat permafrost microbial communities from Stordalen Mire near Abisko, Sweden - Palsa_T0_2 | ecosystem: Environmental > Terrestrial > Soil > Palsa > Peat permafrost | place: Sweden: Abisko... | reverse complement strand
GTTAGTTCCAATCCAGGAATAGTCGCAGGCCAATCATGATGGTCGACTCATGAGTGCCGATAAACAAAGGTGTCGTGTGTGAATGCGGCAGCCTTACTAGAAGGAACGTGCACTCGGTTAAGCAGCACACATTGCGTGCGGAGAAGGTGTGCATTTATGCCGCGCCACGGATCTGCCAGCTTATTCGCAAACAATACGAATGCATGGCGCAATGACCGCCACTGGTCTGCGAGGCGAACAAGAAGGCGTAAGAGATGAATCCCGAAAAATGTGCTGCGCCGCTATCAAGCGCCGTCGCCCATACACACAATTCGCGGCTGCGCGGCCTCGCGCAAGATGGCCAGGCAATGGTCGAAATGGCGCTCGTCTTGCCCGTATTGTTGCTGGTGGTGACGGGTATTCTCACCTTCGGGCTTGCATTCAACAACTACATACTTTTGACCGAGGCCACCAGTGTCGGCGCGCGAACCCTCGCCATCAGTCGAGGGGAAACAACCGATCCGTGCGCCACCGCTGCTTCCGCCGTGTACGCGGCGGCGCCGCTGCTCGTTCCAGCAAGTCTTTCGTTCACCGTTGTCCTCAATGGCGCGACCTATAAAGGCGCATCGTGTAACAGCGGAAGCAGCACCACCGGCGCGGCAGGAAACCTGAAGCAGGGGGCCTACGCTGTTCTGACCGTGACCTACCCGTGCAGCCTGGGTGTCTACGGCGCCAATTACGCCCCTAATTGTTCGCTGCAGACCCAGGTGGCGGAATTGGTCCAATGAGAAACACAACCGGCTCCATAGTGCGCGCTTGGCCGCGCAGTTTGCTCCGCAGTTTGCTCGAAGATGATGGCGGGCAAGTGCTCCCGTTCGTCGCCGTCGCCTTCGTGGTGCTGCTCGGCATGGCTGGCTTGGCGATCGACGTAGGGCATGTTTTCTACTGCAATCGCGCACTGCAAGGGTACGCGGACGCGGCCGCGCTGGCAGGCGGGGGGAGTATGCGTACGGCCACCACCAGTGCCGCGGTGATCGCGGCGTCGAACTTGTTCAGTGCCGCTCCGGGTTCTGTGAACGCGCGTGCCTCTCTACCGAATGTGACCATGGTGAGCGGCTTCCCCGTGTTGAAATGCCTGACCACCCTGCAAAATCAGGGAATCGCGTGCGTGGGCGCGGTCCCCTACAATGCCCTCCAGGTGCAGGAGCAGGCGGTTGTGCCCATGTACTTCGCCGCATTGTTTGGAATCGGCACCATGACTGTTACCGCGAGTGCGACTGCCGCCTCGAGAGGCGGAGCCGCGACCCCGTACAACGTGGCAATCCTCGTCGATACCACCCTGTCGATGCTCTTTCCCGACGCCGACTGCGGCAGTACGCAGATCGCCTGCGCGATGAACGGGGTCCAGGTTCTACTCAAAAATCTCAGCCCGTGTGCGGCCAGCCTGGCTAAGTGCACGATCAAAAATGGCGTCGCCGCGAGCTCAGTCGATCGGGTCGCCCTGTTCACCTTTCCTGATGTGTCAACCGCTACCGCGGTACAAGATACAACCTGCACCACTGCTGTTCCCGCACCGACCGTGCCCAATCGCTACTGGAGCATGGTCAACGGTGGAATGACCATCAATTTTGTAATGCCCATGTCCCCTACCGGCACCACCCCGGTCACGCCTTGGTCCTCGTTGCCGGCGGCCATGGCCTACTCGTTTCCCGCCCCGGGGGCATTGTCCTACGTTCCCACCCAGTCGGACTATGCCACTTACCCCATGACCCTGGGTACAGCAACCTATCAGATTACGCAGTTCTTAAGCGACTATCGCACCTCCAATTCGGCCACCGTGTTGAACCCGAACTCAATCCTGGTGAAGGCAGCCGGGGGGGTGATCGGCTGCGGCAGCATGATGTCGCCGAACTATGATGGAGTGTTCGGAACCTATTATGCCGGTGCGCTCTATGCAGCCCAGTCAGCATTGGTCGCCGTGAAGGCAGCCAATCCAGGAACCGAGAACGTTCTCATCATCCTCAGCGATGGCGACGCCACTGCTCCGCAGGTCAATGGCAACAACACCGTCATGGGGTTGCCTGCCACTAGCAGCGGGCAATACCCATCCTGGGTCGGCGAGTGTGGGCAGGCGATCCTTGCGGCGAAATATGCCACCAGCAAGGGTACGCAGGTGTACTCAGTTGCTTATGGTGCTGAGCCGACAGGTTGTACCAGCGACCAAAACGGCGGCTCTTATCCCAACATCACCCCTTGCGACACCATGGCGGATATGGCCAGCGCTTCGCAATACTTCTACTCCGATTACCACCAAAGCGGATCCGGCAGTGTCTGCGTGGCCGGCCAGCCGGTCACGTCGTTGAGCGCTATCTTCACCGCTATCTCGGCCGACCTGACCACTGCGCGACTGATCCCGAATAACACCCCGTAGACGCGGACAAAGGATACGGCTGCAAAAATCGCTCAGCAGCAGCAGGGTCCCAGGGAGCTGTCCTGTCTGGTGGCGGCGTGAAACCCTCTTCTGGTGGAACCAGCAACCACACCTGCCGATCTTTGAACTCGCACAGCAGCTGTAGATTCGACTCTTCGGGTTCCATATCTCGCGCCCAGATTACATGCTGGGTTGGAATGTCATAACCGTTGTTGATCCAGCTATATCCCCAAAAATGATCGGGACGATAACGGACCATCACCAACTGCCTGCCCGGCTTCGATTCCATGATCCTGGTTATATCCTGAAACCCTGGTATGTCGCCGGCCTGTGAGGCCCAATTAGGTGGGAACGTGTTACCTGGCACCACCATCAACCTGACCAGGAACATGACGATCACTGCTGCCAATGTGCCCCGCAGTAGCTTAAGCCAAATAGCGTGATCGCGGGAGCCCGCGTTCATCCAGCGCAGGCCGTTTAGCAAGATGAGATACAGAATGCCTGAGACGACCGCGACGTAGTGTGCTTGAAGCCAGGTCTCCGAGATAAATCCCAAATACGCAAAAACGAGCGTGTACATAAGAACGTGTGACTTTCTCGCGCGCCATGTCGGGATCACGCCGATAAGCGGCAGCGTCAGGGCGGGAAAGAAAAAGAAAAGCCACTGATAGATACTTTTGACCGCCACTTCGGAAAACAAATCACCCGCAGTCTTCAGATTCGTATAAGGGAGCAACTCATAATCGCGGCTGTAGAGAAGCTGGTCGTGGAATTGGTAATGAACCCCATAGTTCGGTTTGCCAAATAGAAAGGGTGGGCAGATGCTCCACTGCCGCCAGTAGACCACCCATGGGAAGGTTAAGTGCCCGGTCACGCGGTGGAAGTAGTAGCCGGTACACCCAGCTGCCAGCAAGAGCAAAGCCACACCGGGTAGCCAGATGCGAACATTTGCTCGCTTTCGAAAGAGAATCCAGCCGGTGTAAAGGCAGATGGGCAGGGACACGAGAACACCTTCAAACGGGCGCGAGTTTGCCAGCAGAGAAAGACCGAGTGCCATCAGGAGTCCGTCGCGGGCCTTCCCATCGCGCGCCAGCCTGGCCGCTGCGCCCAGCAGCAGGCAGCCGCCCATCATCGCGACCGACCCACCCCAGTAGCTGTTGCCGAAATAGCTGAACCAACTGATACGAACCACCGCCAGCAGTCCGCCCAGAAACGCCCATTCTGCCGGCAGGTAAGCCTGCAGCATCCAGCACAAGCTGGCTGCTGCCAGCGCCATGCTCAACAAGATGCCCGCCCGCGGTGTTCCCAGCAAACGCTGCCCAAACGCCATAAAGAGAGGCTGCGCCGCGCCATACTTCGAAGCGAAGGTCGGCTGCATCAGTACATAAAATGCTTCGAAATGACGCCACTGCGGCGGCGTGGGATTGGTCAACCGGCCATGAGAAAATGTGTCGCTCGCCAGTAAGTAGCTGAACTCGTCATGAATATTGGGAGCGCGAAAGGGCTCTACGGGCAACAGCGCCAGCCGGCCAACCCAGCTCAATAGGAAAATGACCACGCAGGCGCGCCGGCGCTTCAGCGCAAAGCGGCGGAATCCACGGTTGGGGAAGAACGCCAGGCATCTCAGCGGAAGGAGAACGAAAAGAAGGAGCGTCAGCAGCGTCACCAGGGCCTCGATAAGAAGAAATGGCCAGTGATGCGTCTCGATGTGAAAGAACCTTATGTAGTTCGTCATGCGCCGCGCGCGGTTTGCCAATAAGAGCTCACCCGGGTGACCGCGTAAGCGCTCAAAATCGTCAAAAGCGGATCCAACACCAGCCGGAAACGAAATTCGGCATGCGTGATGTAGTAAGGCAGCGGAAAGAGAAGCAGTGGCAGCAGAAACAGCACCGCCACCGCCCGTCGCCGTTTGAAGAGTGCCGCAAGTCCCGCCAGGCCCAGCAGCGAAGTCGTGACTGCGTGTAGTTCCACCACGCCGGAGTTCACCGCAAACCCGGCGCCCGTCCAAAAGCGAACCACTCGCTCGGCGCTGAGCCGGATGAACTCGCCCGGGTGGGCCCGGATGTAGGTTCTGGCCAGTGTTGCTTTGTTGCGCATGTATCCGACTTCCCCCAAGGCCGCGTAGTCGGAGTACGCCTGCTTGTTGTGGAGCGGCTCGATTGTGCTGTCGAAGACACTCGTGGCTCCGGGGTGGTTCCCCTGCCATACCTCGTATCCGAAGTTGCTGCGCAGAGGAATGAAGGCATGCAGAACACGCGCGTTTCGCAGAGGCCATGGAGCAAAGACCGCCAGCCATGTAAGCAAACACACCCATGGTCCGCAGCGCCACAACGGCCGGGTTTGATGAACAGTCCAGCCAAAAATGGCAAAAAGCGCCAGCATAAGCGACGGGTTCACCAGCATCGCCAGGCCGCAATAGGCTCCCATGACTGGCCAGTTGCCTTTTGCGGGTTTATGCACACCCCGCAATGCCAACGCAACCATACCGATCAAAAGCAAGGTGGACAGACCGGTTTCCCAAAGAACAGCAGGCAGCCAAATTAGGGGTAAGGACACGGCCCAGAACGTGCCGGCAAGATTTGCCGCGGGCGCGCCAAAGATTCGCCGGGAGACGTGCATGATAACCGCGACCGTCAGCACAGCCATCAACGTCTGCAGCCCCATCATCACTGCACCCGCGGCGAAACTGTAACCGCCAAAGAGACGGAACACCAGCCCAAGAACGGCGGGATATCCGGGCGCTAGAAACGCAGTGGGTCCGGTCGATCCCCCGAAAGGCGAGGAGAGTCCACGGCCGGAAGCCAGGGATTGGGCCAGAAACACCAGGTCGGGCGATTTGCTGAACAGCCAGTTCCGCGGGTACCGGAAAAGTACCATCGACACCACGGCCAGGCGCAATGCCAACGCTAAAAGCAGGATGGCTCTCACCGCTTTCCCATAGAGCTCACCGCATACGCGGCCAGCACCGTGAGCAACGGATCGACCACCAGTCGATAGCGGAACTCCGCGTGGGTAATGTAATAAGGCAAGGGAAAAAGCAACAGCGGCAGGAGGAACAAGACGGCCACGCGGAAGCGGCGTCTTTGCCACAAGCGCCAGATACCCATCGCGCCCAGAGCACTGGTTAACACAGCATGCAGAACGAAAACGGGGGAACCATCTCTGGTCCCGGCCCCACTCCAAAACCGCAAGCATCGTACCCCGCTGAGTCGCAGGAATTCACCCGGATGCGCCCGCATGTACGTCTTGGCGAGCGCCGTCTTTTCGCCCATGTAAGCAGCCTCGCCCTTGGCTACATACTGGTCGTATTCCCATCTGTTAAAGAGCGGAAATACTGATTCATCCAAAAAGCCCGTTGCCCCGGCACGATTCCCCATCCACAATTCCAATCCAACCGTGCTCCGCAGCGGAATGAAAGCACCCAGCGCGCGTGCATTCCGGATAGGCCAGGGAGCGAATACCAGCAACAGGGCCAGCAACCCCAGCAGAGGCGAATACCGAACTGTCTTCCGCGTCTGCCACGCCGCCCATCCCACCAACGCCACCAAAGCCATCAGTAGTGCTGGATTCACCAAGGCCGCCAATCCGCAATAGCCGCCCATCAGCACCCATAGAGACCTGCTAGGCTTCTGTTCACAGCGCAGCGTCAAAGCGATCATCCCCACCAGGAGCAGCGTGGATAAGCAAGTCTCCCAAAAGATCGTCGGCATCCAGAGCAGCGGCAAAGATACCGCCCAAAACACTCCCGCCAAATCAGCCGTCCGGCTATCGAAGCACCTTTGCGCAACGTGCATGATCAACGCCACGGTCATCACGCTGAAGAGAACTTGCATCACCATCACCGCGATCGCTGCTGCAAACGTGAACGACCCGAAGATGCGGAAGACGAGGGCAATCACCGCGGGGTAACCGGGAGCCAGTAGCGCGGTCGGTCCGGTCGATCCGCCGAAGGGTGAGCTGAGTCCTTGCCCAGCCACGAGAGAATGCGCAAGCGTTCCCAGCTCAATCCCGCGCGAATAAAGCCACCTATGCGGAAACCGCTCGACCACAAACCATAGGACCAGTAGCCGGGTTACGAGCGCCAGCGCAAGGATAGCCAAAGTGTGCGGCTGCGCTCCGCATGCAATCTCCTGCGTCGTCGCCGAGCCGCCTGCATTGCGCGTCGATTTGCTACTTTGCGAGCTGAAATGAGTAGCCAAAGCCGAAAGAAAACACAGGGAAAAACGATGCGTAACTGAGGTTGTGTTGATTGCGCGCCACGAATGCAGTGAGACTCTGCTGGAAGCCACCGTCATTGTCCACTGATTCGCACCCCACCGCGGCTGGTTGCGTGGGATCGCAAGCACTACCTGTGAAGGTGACCTTCAAGCCAGGTTGGCCAACATAGTAGAACCCTGCTTCTACGGGAAAGCTGAAGTGGCCACTGGTCCGCGGCACAATATTCCCAAAGCCCAGCGTGAACCCCGGAGAGGCCTTTCGAAAATCGATCGATCCTGCTCCGTGCAAAGGGTCGGTGGTACTACTGATGTAGTCCTGTCCGTTCAAGGTGATGGTGCTGCCCGGCGGGACCACCGCGGTTGCGCGCACGCGGTTGTTGTTGGCGAAGACTATCAGTGGGCTTAGCCGAAACCGGCCACCGAATGGAAACCAGTCCAGTGACGCATGGCCCGACTGCATCCGCAGGTTGACGGAGACATTGGCGCCTTGCTCCACCGATGTAGTGGAATAGCGAAAGAATTCAGATCCCGCGCGAAGGTTGAATCTTCTCGCCACCGCCGTGGCCACATCAACCCCAATTCCCCCCAGGCCGGCATACGACGCGATGCCAATCCGCGAGAATGGCTGAAAACCCATGGGCAGCGCGGGGCTGTAAGCATTGGGTCTTACAAACGGCATGCTTTGCGGGATTGCGCGGTCGATGCAGATAAGCATGACGAAAATAAATGTGACCAGCGGAAGTGTCCGTGCCTTCATAGGGATCCTCCGCGCCTGAGCACACCTGTACTGCACGTCGCGACCGCGTCAGGCCCGGAAGCCACGGCTGTATTCGGTTATCGGCAGATTGGGTGGATCCCTGAGCGAATGGACAGCGAATGACGGAGCCAGGCTGACGTCAACGCTCTCGCCGTTGGCCACAACTTTTCCCGCCCCATGGCGTCTTAACCTGCAGGAGTAAAGCCGCCATGTTGCGTCCCCCCGCCCGCGTTGCCGTTCTACTGCTCATGCTGATGGCCCCGCTCGCGCTATCCGCCCAGAATGCGCATCCCGCCCAGCAGCCACCCATGAACTGGGTTCCACAGGGCTTCGAGGTTCTGGGTCAGCGTGCCGCCTTCCACACCGATTTCACGTTTGACCGCTCCATGCTTCAGCTGGCCGGCTATTTCATCGGCGACGCCGATCAGGAAGCCCGCAACGCGATCGCCAAGTTAAACAGTATCTCCGTCCACAGCTATCACTTTGCCGCCCCCGGCCTTTACGACCCGGCTGCACTGGATCTGATCCGCAGGCAATACGAAGCTACCGGCTGGAGGCATCTGGTCGCAGCCCACGCCAAGGGAGACCCCTTCAACGCCGGACAGACCGACCTCTGGATTAATTTCGCTCACATGGACGTAACGGGAATGATGGTATTGTTCGCCGGTCCCAAAGATCTCAACTTGATTGCCTTCAACGGAGACATCAGCACCGTCGATCTGCTTCATCTGCGCGGCCATTTCGGCATCCCACGCTTCCCCGGTGATCGTTTCGTGCCGCCCGATCAAGCTACGCGCCCGCGTCCACCCTATGTATCCCCGGAGCCAGCCCAGCCGATGGCCAACCAGGCGCCAGAATCATCTCCCCAACAGTACCCGGGTCCGGAGCAATACCCAGGCAGCGTAGGCGTCGGAATCGGCGCAGATGCCCCCCCGGTAGAAGCCGCACCCCCGCCGCCCACCCCGCCCGGCAATTGAGTCATCCCACGTCGGTGATTCTCTATGTCGTCGGACCAAAACAATCCGTAGGAAACAAACGAATTCGGTCGGTGATTTCTCTATGTCCTCGGAAAACAATTGTCGTCGGACCCAAAACAATCCGTAGGAAACAAACGAATTCGGTCGGTGATTTCTCTATGTCCTCCGGTGATTTCTCTATGACTTCGGAAAACAATTGTCGTCGGACCAAAACAATCCGTAGGAAACAAGCGAAGGGTGCCCCAGGTCTCGCTGTTGAGACCTGGGATCCTCCTAGTAGAGGCCGGTCAAGTCCCTTGTTATAACCCCAGGTCCGAACCGATCTTCCCACAAGAATCCTCACCAGCCGTAAGCATTACAAACCCGGCACCCTACTCAGCCACCACCCCAGCCGCCGCCCGGCGTTTATCCCCAACCTCCAAATGCACATGCAGCAAAGAAAGAGCAGCCGGAGTCACCCCCGGTATCCTGCTAGCCTGCCCCAGTGTCTGCGGCCGCACCCGCGACAGCGTCTCCTGCATCTCCCGCGACAACCCGCTAATCCCCGTATATTCAAATCCCACAGGAATCGCCCGTTGCTCCGCCTTCTTCAGCTTTTCAATCGCCTTCCGCTGCTGATCCAGGTATCCCGCATACTTGATCTCCGTCTCCACCGACTTCAGCTCATTACGCACCCGGGCGTTCACCACCCCACTAAAGAAAGCCAGAGGATTCCCCAACCCCGCAGCCTCCCATTCCGGCCGCAAAACCGGCAGCAACCCCTCCAGGCTGATTTCCGGCCGCTTCAGCAGCTGGCCGTAAGTCTGGCCGGCAACATTACCCAGCTCCGGCAGCAACTCACCCAACCGGCCCACATCCACCTTCCGCGTAGCCAGCACCTTCTCCAGCGCCACCGCCCGTGCCTGCTTCCGCTCATAATCCTGCCAGGCCTCGCTCGTGATCAGCCCCAACTTATGCCCATACGGAGTCAACCGCCGATCGGCATTATCGATCCGCAAATGCAACCGGAACTCCGCCCGCGACGTAAACATGCGATAGGGCTCATTGGTGCCCTTGCTGATCAGGTCATCAATCAATATCCCGGTATACGCCTCAGTCCGGTCCAGCGTAAACGGACCCTCTCCACGAACCCGTAGCGCCGCATTGATCCCGGCCATCAGCCCCTGGCAAGCGGCCTCCTCATACCCCGACGTCCCATTAATCTGCCCCGCCAAATACAAACGGGAAATCTGCTTCACTGCCAGGCTGCGATCCAGCTCCGTAGGATCGATGGCATCGTATTCAATCGCATACCCGGGCCGCAGCATCTCCGCATTTTCCAACCCAGGAATCGACCGCACCACCTCCCACTGCACCTCCATCGGCAGTGAGGTCGACATACCGTTCACGTACACCTCGTTTGTATCCAGCCCTTCGGGCTCGAGGAAGAACTGGTGCTGCTCCTTATCCGGAAACCGGACCACCTTGTCCTCAATCGAAGGACAATACCGCGGCCCGATAGCCTGGATCTGCCCCGAATACATAGGCGACCGGCCAACATTTTCCCGAATAATCCGCAACGTCTCCGGCGTGGTATACGCAATGTGGCAGGAAATCTGTCGCTGCGGCAACTCCACCGTGCGGAAGCTGAAAGGCGTCGGATCCACATCCCCAGGCTGCTCCGCAAACCGGCTCCAATCGATGCTCCGCCCATCCAGCCGGGGCGGCGTGCCCGTCTTGAGCCTGCACCCACGCAGACCCAGCCGCTTGAGCGCCTCGCCCAACAGCACACTGGGTGGTTCCCCGCTGCGCCCAGCGGGATAACGCTCTTCCCCACAATGAATCAGTCCATTGAGAAAAGTCCCGGTAGTGATCACCACCGCCCCGGCGAACACCGTGCGGCCGTCGCGCAGGCGTACACCGCGAACCACCCTCGGCCCCCCCTCCTCTTGATCGAGGACCAAATCCACCACTTCCGCCTGCTTGATGTGCAGATTTCCCTGCCCCTCCAGCACCTGTCGCATTTTGACCCGGTACTGGCGCTTGTCGCACTGTGCCCGCGGCGACCAGACCGCCGGCCCGCGAGAAGTATTCAGCAGACGAAATTGGATCCCCACAGCATCCGCAACCTCGCCCATAATGCCGCCCAGCGCGTCCACTTCCCGTACCAGGTGTCCCTTGGCGATGCCGCCAATCGCGGGGTTGCACGACATCTGCGCGATCAAATCCAAATTGAAACTGAACAGCGCCGTCCGCAGCCCCATGCGCGCTGCCGCCATCGCCGCCTCGCATCCCGCGTGCCCCGCACCCACAACAACAATGTCGTAACTTTCCGTAAACGCCATAACACTTCTATTCTAGAGCGTGGGCAGGAGATCTTATGGAACAGACAAAGATAGCGTTACTAGGGCTTGGACTGATGGGTTCAGGCATGGCCGGGCACCTGCTGGACGCAGGCTATCCCCTCACCATCTGGAATCGGACTCCGGGCAAGGCACAAGCACTGCAAGCCCGCGGAGCCAGGCTAGCCAAATCCCCGCGCGAGGCGGCAGCAGGCGCCGCCGTAGTCATCAGCATGCTGGCCGATGTCCCAGTCTGCCGCGACGTCTGGTTGGGCCGGGGCGAAGCCCTGGTCGATATCGCACCGGGTACCATCCTGGTCGAATCCAGCACCGTGACCGTGGAGTGGATTGAGGAGCTTGACCACGCGGCCAAGGAGCACGGCTGCGATTTGGTGGACGCACCGGTGACCGGGAGCAAACCCCAGGCTGAGGCCGGCCAGTTGCTCTTCTTGGCCGGAGGCTCTTCTGCGACTGTGAACCAAGTGAGCCCCACCCTCAAGGCGATGGGCCGCGACGTGGTCCACGTGGGCCCGGTCGGCAGCGGTGCCCGCTTGAAGCTGATCAACAACTTCCTTTCCGGTTCTCAGGCCGCCGCCTTGGCCGAGGCCCTTTCCTTGATCGAGCGCAGTGGCCTGGACCGTGACAAGGCGCTCGGGGTGCTGACCGAGGGAGCCCCCGGCAGTCCCCTGGTGAAGCTGTTGAGCGCCCGCATGACCGCCCGCCAATACGAGCCCAACTTCCTGCTCCGGCTCATGGCCAAGGATCTCCGCTATGTCGTCAGTGAGGCCGACCACCAGGCCCTCGACCTCGATATGGGCAGAGCGGCCCTACGTGTATTCGAGCACGCCATCGCTGCCGGCCAGGGAGACGACGATATGTCTGCCGTCGTAGAGCAATTCCGTATCCAGGCCCAAACCGCCAAATGA
>Ga0302325_10028253_pt1 | contig 11608 bp, 12 predicted proteins | sample Palsa_T0_2_FD_201948 | JGI IMG/M metagenome (GOLD analysis project Ga0302325, IMG submission 201948) | Peat permafrost microbial communities from Stordalen Mire near Abisko, Sweden - Palsa_T0_2 | ecosystem: Environmental > Terrestrial > Soil > Palsa > Peat permafrost | place: Sweden: Abisko... | reverse complement strand
TTTCGGCAGGGCAGGCCTTGCACCCAGAATGTATGACAACGCTGCGCCGCGATCCCTGCGGAACTACGGCCCGGCCCGCTTGACCACGAGCGAGAATCCCGGCCGGTGCATAAGTCAGCCTGCCGCATAAACGGCGTGCCTAAAGTATGCATACAGGCAACGCACTAAATTCGGCTACTTGTCGGACGCCTGTCAGCCGCGGCGGCCACGCGAGTGGCCGCACCCAGATCACCCCCGTTCTGCGCGCCGCGAACGGACCGTACCGAAGGGGTTTTTCAGTACAGAACGGTTAGCGTGCGACGCGAGTCCGGGCTCTGTCGCCGGGCGTTAGCCTGCTCGCGCCGGGGCGCGGGAGTGATCATAGATGTCATGACCGACTTCCTGACCGCCTATGTGGTTGCGGCTGGCGCCGGCCTGGCGGGCGATCCTGACCTGAAGGCGCCGCGGCAGTCGACGGGCGGAGCGCTGAGCGTCTTTGAGACCAGCATCGGCGCCGGGCCGCCGCTGCATGTGCATGACCGTGACGATGAGTGCTTTTATGTGCTGGACGGCGCGCTGTCTGTCCGCTGCGGGGGCGAAGCGTTCGACGCCGCGGCGGGCAGCTTCGTGTTCTTGCCCCGCGGCCGCCCGCACCGGTTCTGGGCCGCGGGCCCCGCCGCCCGGCTGCTGCTGATCGCCGTCCCGGGCGGCATCGAAGACTACTTCCGCGAGATCAACGCTGCTTCCGGCGACGATGAGCGCACCCGGATCGGTAAGCGTTACGGCATCCGCGTGGTGCCCGGATGAGCCCGCCGGTGATGGAGGTAACCCTGGTCAAGGCCGCCGGGCCGGGCGACCGTGACCGTGCTTGGCTGACGGTTGGCGGGGTGACTCGGCGCGGGCCCGTTCATGTCGTCCATGACCTTCCGCATCTGGCCGTGGAGTCCCTGTTCGGCATCGATGACGGGCTGTGGGCAGAGCTGGCCGCCGGAGATCACACCGCGGCCGGCCATGCGGCCGCGGCTCGCGACCCGGAGCGCCAGAAGCGGGGGCGGATCGTCTCCGGGGCAGCCGCCGGCGTCCCGGCCACGATGTGGCTCACCCCCGGGCACAGCCGGGCCAAGACGATCACGAACTGCGTGGCCAACCGCTGGGGTGATGGCCCAGACACCCCGGCCGGGGTCCGCGACCGGGCCGCCCGGCAGAACGACCCGTCACTGCAAGATCTGCTGGCCCGGGTAGATGACCAGAGGATCGCCATCGCCATCCGAGGCGTCCGCGACCTGGAGCAACGCTGGCTGGCCGTGCCGCCAGGCGGCACGCTCAGGCTGTGCTGGCCGCTGGCATGCGATTTCTTCGCCGGGCCGGAATGAGGACCCCCGCGACTGACCAATGACCACGGCCAGCGCGGCACAGAACGTCCAGCTCGCTTGCGGCCATCCGGCCGAGCTTCCACACCCGGTTACCGCGCCGATCGGCGGTTCCCGTTCAGCTCCAGGTTGCGGCGGGTGACTGGCGCGCAGCTGCTAGCTTCGGCTGTCGGACTCGGCGTGCACGCCAGCTCCGCCTGGCGGCGATCGCTGCCAGGCGGAGCTGGCGACCCGATGCGGGCTACCTGGCGGCGCCCGCGATATACGCGGCGACGATGTAGGTGGCGTGCCGGTCCAGGCTGCCGCGGGCCCGGTCGTACCGCATTGTGGTTCTCGGGTCAGCATGTGACGCGGCTTCTTGGACATCGCGCAGCGGGACACCGGCCTCGAAACTGGCGCGGCGGTGATGAATGCGTGTCTTAGCGTGTGGGGCGTGACGGTCTTGGTGATCCCGGCGCGGCGGGCGGTCTTGCGGACGATCCGTCCGGCGCCGTGCCGGTCCAGCCGCCGCCCGTCCGCGGCCAGGAACACCGGCCCGTCGGTGCGCTCCCCGATGGCCAGGTCGATCGCCCGGGCCGTGCGCGGTGCCAGCGGGATGGTCACCACCTTCCCGCCCTTACGGGTGATCGTGAGAGTCCGATGCCCGCGCTCCAGGCCCAGGTGCTCGATGTCGGCGCCAGTGGCCTCCGAGACCCGCAGCCCGTTCAACGCGAGCAAAGAGATCAGCGCATGCTCGGCAGGTGAGCCGAGCCCGGCGGCGACCAGGAGTGCGCCGAGCTCGTTGCGGTCCAGCGCGACGGCATGCGACTCGTAATCCAGCCGCGGACGGCGGACATGAGCAGCCGGGGAGTGCTCGAGGAGCTCTTCCTCGACCGTGTACTTGTAGAACCCGGCGATAGTGCAAAGCCGCCGGGTGACAGTCGCGCGAGCCCGGCCCCGGACTTCCAGCTCCCGGGCGAAGCTTTCGATGTCGGCGCGGCGGACGGCGAACAGGGGCAGGGAGCGGGCACGGCACCAGGTGGTGAACTGGCGCAGGTCCAGAGCTTATGCCGACGCGGGTCAGGCCACGGTATCCGGCCAGGAACCCGGCGAGGGCGAGCCGTTCGGGATCAGTGAAGGCGGGCTGGATCGTGGCGAGCGCGGTGGATGGGGTGGCAGTGGTCATCGGGCACCTCCCGGCCGGGCTGGAACCAGGAAGGCTGGGCCAGTTCCCGATCCCAGCGGTTAAGCGGATCCCCAACATAAGCTGCCTGGTCCGGTCACGCTATGCCACAAACGAGCGAGTGCCGGAGCCCGGCAGCAAGGTGAGGAATGCTCCAGACCGCCGATTATCTTTGGCTTCTACGACGGTTGGCCGGCAGGATGACGGTACTCAGATCGTCCGGGTTCTGGGCGGTGATAGCATCCCGCTGGTGGCGGGTCGTGTTTGGCAGCGGTTATGGCCGCGGGTGATTCACCGGCGACGGGTGCGCGGATGACGAGATCACCCCGGGCTGGCGGGAGCATGGCCGATCATTCATTCTGTCGGAGCGCGCGTGATCTCGTGGCCGGTCTCATTCTTGTTGTCGGCTATTGGCTTCGCCTGCCCGGGCACAGGTTCGCGTAGCACGCCGCCTTCAGGCCCCGAATCTGCGTTTCCGCGCCGCATAGCTGCGGAGGGCGCGGAGGAAGTCGATCTCGCGGAACGCGGGCCAGTACGCCTCGCAGAAGTATAGTTCGGAGTAGGCGCTCTGCCATAGCAGGAAGTTGGAGAGGCGCTGCTCTCCGCTGGTGCGGATCACGAGGTCGGGTCGGGACGGCCGACCGTGTACAGATGAGCGGTGATATCTTCGGCGGTCAGGTTAGCCGCGAGGCCGGCCATCGATACCCGGCCGCGTCGGCTTCGATGAGCAGATCTCGTACCGCGTCAATGATTTCCTGCCGCCCGCCGTAGCCGATGGCCAGCGTGACGGTGCGCGCTGGTGGTGCAGTCGCGCGTAGCCTCCACGGCATTCTTAAGGGCTCGTGCGGTCGAGTCGGGAAGCGCGTCGAGCATGCCCGCGAGGTGTACCTGCCACCGCGCCCCGCGCCGCGCGAGCCGCGCGGCCACCACATCCTCGATCACCTGCATTAGGTATGCCACCTCGGCATCGTCGCGGTGCCGCAGGTTCTCGGTGGAGCGGAGGAATACGGTGATGTTCTTGATGCCGACGGGCTCGCACCAGGACAAGACCTGCTCGGCGTGCTCAGCGCCGGCACGGTGGCCCAGGCTCGGGTTGGCCATGCCCGCGTGGCGGGCCCAGCGGCGGTTACCGTCCATGATCAACCCGACGTGCTCGGGGAGCTGTCCCGCGAGGACCTGGCGACGCAGCCGACGGGTGTAGAACGCATAGATGCCGGTCATTCGCAGCAGGCGAGGCATCACGATGCCCTTTCTCAATGTCCTATCCCACGAGATATGTCCTATCCGTGAGAGGCCGTGGATGGGGTCTGGCCGGGCGTTACGGGCACGGCTTCTAACGCAATGAGTCGTTCGCCCCCTGGGGCGCGCTCGCGGGGATGGTCCGGTCGGCGCGCGGGATGGTGCGAAGTGAATCGAATGAGCCCTAGCCCGAGTTTCCGGGAATCGAGGTAAGAGCTGACTGTTTTCGCTGGTCAGCTATGGTTCCGGGAGTGGTTTTGGCGTATTACCCATCTCAGCGTCTGGGGGCGTAGCGGGCGAGGGCGTAGATGCTGGCGAGTTTGTCCTGGACGGGGCTGGTTTCGGTGAGCATGCGGTGGGCTCGGGGGCGGCCGCGGTCGCCGTGGTAGAGCAGGACGGTCTCGCCGATGCCGGCGAGCTCGCGCAGCAGTTCGCGGACGGACATCCGCAGTCCGGCCCGGGCGGCGCGGAGGCGCATGAGGCGGGCGATCTGCAGGGCCAGGACGCAGGTGAAGACATGGACCCGGATGTTGTGCCCGGTCCAGTGGTGCATGGGCGAGAAAGACACGACGCGGGTGTCTTTCATCTGGCGGAAGGAGAACTCGGCCTCGGACTGGGACCGGTACCCGGCGATGACCTCGGGGACGGGCCAGCCGTCGTGGCTGGTGATCAGGACGTGCTTGCCGAAGAGTTCTTCTTCCAGCGCGGCCCGGGCGTCCGGGCCGGTGTTCCAGGTCAGGCGCAGGTCTTTTGGCTGGTCACCGTCGAGGTGCCAGGTGATGACGCGGCGGACCCAGGGCTTGGCGGTGATCGTCTCGATCTCGGCGGTGACCTTGTCCTTGCCGCGGCGGGTCTTGCCGCGGGCCAGGGTGGCGGCCAGTTCGTCCAGCTTCTTGCCTGCTTTGGCCAGGGTGGTGCCGTCGAACCCGCGTGCCTGGGCCTCGCGTAGTTCCGGGGAATGGGTCAGGATGGTGCGCCGCCGGGCGCCGTAGACCTCGCGTCTGGTGTCGTAGGCGGTCAGCCCGCCGAAACGGTCCTTATCGACGACGGATCGCCTGCTGGCAGGCAGGGCGGTCAGGTCCGGGCAGTCCGAGGCGGGCACGGACCCTATGTAGTGCAGCCCAGTGCTGGCCAGGTGCGTGAAGCTGGCCTCGCTGTTCTGCCCGGCATCGAAGACCACGGTCATGTCTGCCTCAGCAGCCGGGACCCCGGCCGTATCGCAGACCGCCCGGTAACGGCCGCGCAGCTGATCGATCATGGCGGGGAACTGGGTGACATCGGGCTTGCTGCCGGGGTAGGCATGCCAGGTCAGCGGGACCCCGCCGTCCCGGGTGACGACCAGGCCCAGCCCGGCCAGCCGCAGGTCAGAACGTTTCTGCTTGGCCTTGCCCCGCTGCGCGACCGGCGCCCTGCCGTTCGCCGTATCGATGAACGTGGCGAAGTTGGTCATGTCCAGCGCCACCGAGGACACGTCCACGCCCTCGGACCGCACAATCCGCACCGCGATCTGCTCGCTGATCTGTTCCAGCTGTTCCTCGGTGACGGCGTGCATCGCGTCCCAGAACCGCCGGTGATCCAGCGCCGTGGCGGGGATCTTGGCGAACCGGTCGCCGGCGGTGGTCTTCCACCAGTCCGCGAACCCGGCCTTGGAGCACGGGGCGACCAGCCGGTTCAGCGCCGCCAGAACCAGGTACGTCCCGGTGGACAGCGGCTGCCCGGCCGGCCGCGGCCCGGTGACCCGGTCGATGATGCCGGCCACGCCGAGATCATCCAGCATGCCCCACGCCGCGGCGACGGCGCCGAACTGCTTGTGCCTGGTCCGGTCCGGCAGGCCCAGCCCGCCGCCGCGCATCGCGGCGGCCAGCTCATCAGCGGTCCCCAGGTACTCCTGCGAGACGATCCTGGGCTTGCCGTCCACGCGGGCGGACTCCACCAGGTAGTAGTACGTGGCCGTACCGCGCTTCTTCCCCACGATCGACGCCATATATGGGTAATACACTAAATCCGGTCGCAGACGCAAACCCAGCCGACGCGTAACCTGCGGAAACTCACTGAGCCGACAGTCTGGCCGGCCTCAGGAACCCATGATCATCGGAACCTTGGGCTAGGGGATTACCTGGCGCTGGCGTAGCGTGCCCATCCGTGTCTCAGGTGCTGGATCGCTGGCCGGGCCATGCGGCCATACCAGGCGGCCGCGGCCGCCGCGACGAGGGCGCCGCTGAGGTAGGTGCCGGGTCCCTGGGTGATTCCGAAGCCGGTGAGCTGGGCCAGGGCCAGCCCGAGGGCGCCCGCGCCGAAGACGCCGGCGGCCAGCAGCGGGAAGTATCCGGCCAGGACCACCACCGGGCCCCGCCTGCGCCGCCGCTGCACGTAACGGACGACGCTGTACGCCACGAGCAGGGCAACCCCGATGACGCCGGCTCCGGCCCGCAAGACGACCGCATCGCTGCTGGCCTCCAGCATGTGGGCCGCCGCGCAGGTGCGCGCGCCCGGCCACAGGCCCATCCAGTACGCGCAGTCCGCCTTCTGGAACGACACGCCGGCCGGGGCCTGGCCGGTGAACGCGCGGCCGAACATGAGGTTCATGAGCAACACGACCAGCCCGCTGACGCCGATCGCGATCAGCCCGGTGCCCGTCAGCTTCCAGCCTGCCAGGATCAGGTCGCCGAGGACAGCGGCTGGCGTCCTGCCCCTGATGAAGCCGGCCGGCCGGGACGCGTGCGCGCGCACCACCGCGGTCACCGGCCCAAAGGCCGAGATCGCAGCCATCTGCGCCTCCTTCTTGGTCATCCCGGCCGCGAGCCCGCAGGCAGCCGTTTCACGCAGGTGATCCTCGGCCTCGGCCACGACGAGCACGGCCTCCGCCGGACCGAGCTCAAGGCCGGCCCGCAGCTCGCTGAGATACTCCTCGATCAGGTCACGCGGGTCGCTCATGCCGTCCTCCCCACCACGGCCTGGACACCGACGGCGAATCTGCGCCACTCGGCGTGCTCGGCGGCCAGGGCTTCCGCTCCCCGGCTGGTCAGCCCGTAGATACGGCGCCGCCGCCCGTTCACATCGGTCCACGAGCTGGCCAGCAGACCCGCATCCTCGAGTCGGTGCAGCGCCGGGTACACGGTGCCCTCCGGCAGGTCAAACATGCCCTCGCTGCGATCACGCAATGCCGAGATGATCGCGTACCCGTGCCCGGGCCCGGCGGCGAGCACCGACAGCAGGAGCAGATCAAGATTTCCCTTGAGCCGTTCCTTGTTCATACTCAGCGATCCTATGCCTAGGGTACCTAGGTGTCAAGAACGGGACAGCGCGCCGGAGATCGCGACCACCGTAGCCAGTTTGCACGGATACCAACCAGGACGACCTGATTTGCGCTGACGGGCGGCCGGCACCTTCCAGACGCCGCCCCGATCGACGGCGATGTGGTGTTACGATCCAGCCCCGTTCCGGCGCAGATCGCGCGCCGCGACCCGGCCTAGACCCGACAGCGCCCGGCGGGCGTCTCCGGCGAAGGAGCTATCCATGGCGCAAGTCAACACGTACCTCAACTTCCAGGGCCAGACCGAGGAGGCGTTCGCCTTCTACGCCAAGACATTCGGCACTGAGGTCACCGTGCTCAGCCGCTACTCGGACATGCCCGCCGCCGGGCCGGGCCAGCTGCCCGCCGAGGAGCAGAACCTCGTGCTGCACGCCGAGCTCCCGATCATCAGTGGCCAGGTGCTGATGGCGACGGACCTGCTCCGGTCGATGGGCCAGGAGACCCGGATCGGTAATAACACCACCCTCTGCCTCGACATAGACAGCCGGGAACAGGCCGGCCGCCTGTATGACGCTCTATCTGAGGGCGGTTCGGAAGGATCCCCGATGGCCGACATGCCGTGGGGCGCCTACTGGGGCGTCACCCTCGACCGCTACGGTATCCGCTGGACCCCGGCATCCTGAACGGCCGTCAGCCCCGACATACTCACATCCGTACCGCGAGCGGCGCTGTCGCTTGCTCGCCCGACTGCCGTGAGCACGTCGCTCACGGTCCAAGGCGTCGAGCGGCGGCCGCGCGTCAGCGAACGACCGGCATGTACGATAATGGTGGAGCTTCTATCGGTGTGCTGATATACGCGGCGCTAAATACCGCACTGTCAAGAGACTACACCGGACTGACTTGCTCGCCCATCGTGGACATTTCCTCATTATTATGCCGATAACGGCGCGACAGCCGACCAGCGGCACAGGGATTTCCTTAAAGCTGGTCTCACTGCCGTCTCAGAACTACCAATATGCGCACCTCGGTCGATACGCACGAAGGTGCCGATGGCCATGCATAACGGCGGATCTCGCGCGGGCGCGTGAAGACTCCGGTTGCTCTCTGTGACAGGGCGTCCCGTCAACTGCAGGCCTCGGTCGGCAGAATTCACGACTGTCAACTGACTACGTGCGCATGGTCAAGGTCTGGCTCCATGCCATGGCGCTCGACCCTGCCTGCGGCACCCATAAGGGCCAGTTGTGTCAAGTGGGCGTGGGTCATTGGCCCGGTGGCTTTTCCGGTGTCGCCGGGCTGGGCCTGACTATTCTTCCGGGATCTTCTTCGCAGCTGCCTGGTTCACGTCGCCGTGCTGGAGGGGTCAAGCTGGAGCGCCCGCAGCCGCGCAGCGGCGAGGACGAACGAGCTTGAGGCCGCCCAGCGGCGACGGATCATCGGAAGCGAGGAAGATCTGTGTTCGTGCTGGTCGTGAAGGGTCGTAGTCAATCCCCGGCCTTGGCGGGCGGAGTGGTCTCGCAAGCACCCATCCGGCGCCGCGCCAGCGTGCGGGCGGCTGCCATGACCATGTGTCCGGGGACCGGGCTGCTCAGTCAGATGATCGAGCGCGGCGCTGGCGCCGGCTCACGCCGCATGGGCGAGCGTGCCCGGGGCTTGGCGACCCTCCGGTCGTCACGGCCGCCGCTGCGGCGGCGTTGCCGTGCCGTCGGCCTGCATGTCTGCCAGCAGGTGCCAGGCGCGGGTCAGCAGCTTGCGGGAGATCGCGATGGTGGCGATCTTCTTCCCGCGGCGCTGGGAGATGGCCGCGTAGGCAGCGGCGAACTCCGGGGACCGTTTGGCGGTCTGCGCCGCCTGGTTCATGACCCACCGCAGCCAGGCTGAGCCCTGCTCGGGTGATGTGCCCGTGCCGGACGGTCAGGTCCGAGCCGCGCACGGCGGGAGTCAGCCCGGCCCAGCTGGCCAGCTTGCGGGCGCTGGCGAACCGGCTGATATCGCCGATCTCGGCGAGCATCACCAGGGCGGTGAACTCCCCGACGCCGGGCAGCGTCCGCAGGACCTTGACCCGCGGATCGGCCTTGGCGCGGGCGTGCAGCTCGCCGTCGATCCGCTCGGTCAGCGGGACCAGGCCGCCGGTGACGGCCAGGCAGCCGGTGACGATCTCCCGCGACGCCGGGGGCAGGACCCGGCTCGGCCAGCCAGCCGCGGCCGGGCCCGGACCCGGTAGCTGGCGGACCGGTCATAGCCGTGGCCGGCGGCGACCGCGTGGATCCGGTTGCGCTGCTGGGTGCCGAGCCGGACCAGGCTGACCCGGTGCCGCAGCAGTGCCCGGAGCTGCCGGACCTCCGCGGGCGCGAGCTGCGCCTCGGGCAGCAGGTCCGCCCGCAGCAGCTGCGCCAGGATCGCCGCGCCGGCCCTTGTCGTTCTTCAGCCGCGCCGAGGCGATCGCCTTGCACCGCAGCGGGTGCACCAGGTGCGCCTCGAAGCCGTAGTCCTCCAGGAGCTGGGCCAGCCAGCCCCAGCCGAACGCGGCCTCGAACGCCACCGGCGTGCCAGAGGGCAGGTCACCGATCAGCCGGAGCATCGGCTCCGATCCGTTCACCACGTTCTTGTTGAGCTGCACCTTTCCGTCCTCGGTGACTACCGCCACCTGGGACCGCTTGCGGTGCACATCGATGCCGACGTAGACAGACATTGCCGGGTCTCCTCTCCCGAGCTTGGAATCTCTTACCCGGAGCGTCGCGCAACCGGGCTGAGCTTGGAAGAGGCCCGGCCCTTATAGGGTCAGAAGAGTGCGGGTTCCGCCCTTATAGGGTCAGAAGAGTGCGGGTTCCGCTGCCGGGAATCACCGGGCTGGCAGCTGGTGAGCGGACACTGTGAAAGTGGCCGACGAGATAGCCGACGAGATAAAGGAATGCTCGCCCGACGAGCTTCGGCGGGTTCTGCGGGAACAGGCCGGCATTGACCTGGCCGCGCTAGCACCGGCCCAGGGTCGCGAGTCGAAAAGCACGTTCTGGGCTACCGACCGGGCCGGCACCGTCAGCGTGCTCAAGGTCATGCCGGGCGCGGCCCAGGAAGCGGCTGGTTACCTGCGGACACTGGACAGCGTCCCGGCCCGGCTGCGTGACCGCGGGTACCCGGCACCGCGATTCCGCGCCGTCGGCCGCGTCCCCGGTCTGGCGTTCTGGGTTCAGCAGCGCATGCCCGGCGCCGCCCTGGACCTCGGCCGGGGAGAACCGGACCGCGCGGCGCTGGCCCGGCTCCTGCCCGACCTGCTCAGTCTGAACGACGCCCAGGCAGGCCTGGGCACCGGCACCCGCGGATGGCCGGGCCTGCTCACCCGGACGCTGACGACCGGCGGCGACGGGTACTTCCTGCACTCCACCTTGCAGGCCAGCCCGGCCGCCCGTGACCTGCTTCCGGTACTGCGCCGGATCGTTACCGCTGCTGTCCGGCCATCCCGGCCGGCGAGGACTTCGTTCAGTACGACTTCACCCCGGCCAACCTGCTCTCCGACGGCACCGCGATCACCGGCGTGATCGACATCAACCCGCCCGCCCTGGCCGGTGACCGCGCGTTCGACTGGCCACCTTGCTGTTCTACCTGTACGACCACGAGGACATCCGCCGCCTCCCGTGGGCCCGGCTCCTAGACCTGGCCGGCCCCCTTCCGGCCCGCGCCTACCTCGCCCACATGGTGCTGCGGCTGCGGGCTGGTCGCTGCGTCACCACCCCGCAGCCGCCGCCACCCGGCACCACCTGCGCCTGGCCAGAATCATCACCGCCGACATCGACCCCAGCCCGGCCAGCAGCTGTGCGCCAGCAGCGAGCTATCCGATGAGAGACTCAACTATCCGATCAGATAGTGTCGTATACTTTTAGATCGTGGACCTGACCGATCCTACCCGGGCGGTGACCGCCACCTTGGACGGGCCGGTCCTGGCTGTGCTCGCCGCAGCCGGAAAGCCGCTGACGGTCGGCGAAGTGGCGGCACTGATGCCCCGCGGTTCGGAGATCGGCGTCCGCAAGAGCCTGGCCCGGCTGGTCGAGCAGGGGATCGTCCGCGCGACGGAGATGGGCCGGAACCGTGTCCACGAGCTTAACCGGGACCACGTAGCGGCGCCAGTCGCGGAAGCGCTCGCCGGGCTCCGGCTGGTGCTATGGAAACGGCTGCGGCGCACGCTGGGCAGCTGGAACCCCAAGCCCGTCTACGGGTCAGTCTTCGGCTCGGCAGCGCGGGGCGACGGCGATGCTCACAGCGATATCGATCTGCTGCTGGTGCGTGCGCCCGCAGCCGGTGAGACTGACCCGCGCCGCAGCTCGGGCGGTCTGGCAGAGATCGTTGCCGGATATGCGCCGGAGTTCGCGACCAGTCAGCTCACTGAACGGCAGCTGTCGAAATGGGCCCGGCAGGTGGACCAGCTCCGCGAGCTGGTCAGCGGGTGGACAGGCAACCCCCTTCAGGTCCTGGAGATGTCCGTGTTCGAGTGGTCCGATCACCGGCGGCGGCGTACCGGGCTGTACACCGAGATTGACCGGGATGCTATCCAGGTGGCAGGCGACGCTTCCTGGATCAGCTCACGAACAGGATCCGGTTAGCCGTGCCGCCGCC
>Ga0302325_10028252_pt1 | contig 11609 bp, 13 predicted proteins | sample Palsa_T0_2_FD_201948 | JGI IMG/M metagenome (GOLD analysis project Ga0302325, IMG submission 201948) | Peat permafrost microbial communities from Stordalen Mire near Abisko, Sweden - Palsa_T0_2 | ecosystem: Environmental > Terrestrial > Soil > Palsa > Peat permafrost | place: Sweden: Abisko... | reverse complement strand
TTCTGAGCTGGCGGCATGGGATTTGAAGGCGTGAACGCTGCCGGTCCAACCCCATCCGAGCCGGATTCTCGTTGCCCGTCCGCCTGCCGAGCAGGGGGCGTGGTGGGACGGTCGGAGGGCTGGGGCAAGTTCGCTTCTGGCATTCCAAGATCGGCCCACTCGCGCAGCACCGTAATTGAACGGTACCATAGCAGGCGATTCCTCCGTCGGGGCAGCTCTGCCGCAAGAGCGCCGCGTGCGGCGATTGCGCCCCGTGCACCTCAACGTGAAATTCGCAACATGGCTATAATGGCCATATCGGAGACAGCCATGCGCACAGTCAATATCGCGGAACTCAAAAACAAGTTAAGCAGCTATGTAGGCTACGCGAAAGCCGGTGAGACGATCGTCGTGCGCGACCGGAACCGGCCGGTGGCCAAGCTGATTCCCTTTGTAGCCGAGGACGCGAGCGAGGATGATCTGGCCCTGGTGGCCGCCGGACACATGCGGCTGCCCCTGGAACCGGGTGGACTCGAATTGCTCTGGGATATGCCGTGGCCGGAAATCGAGGGGATTACCGCAACCCAGGCGCTCCTTGAGGAGCGTTATGCGGAGGACGCTCGATGACCGCCAAGGATGCGTTCTGGGACTCGAGTGCATTGAATCCGTTGTGCGTCCGAGAGCCGGCCTCAGCCTCGTGCCAGTCCTTGAGCGCACAATACAAGCTGGTCGTTTGGTGGGCGACGATGGTCGAAATCCACAGTGCCATCGCGCGCCTTCTTCGATCTGGGAGCCTAACCGCTGTCGAAGAGCGGGAGGCGATAAATCGCCTGACGGTGTTGCAGGGCAAATGGAGTGAAATTCTTCCGAGCGAGGAAGTGCGCGAACTGGCCAGGTCGTTGTTGCGCGCCCATCCACTTCGCGCGGCGGACAGTCTTCAATTGGCGGCAGCTCTCATCTGGTGCCGGAGGCGGCCTGCGGGGCGGGTTTTCATTTCCGGCGACTTCCGGTTGTGCGAAGCGGCGGCGTTGGAAGGCTTCACGGTGATCCAACTCAAGCCATGAATATCCAATAGCAAGAAAAATCCGGCAGGCGAAGGGAAATTCGCGCTGCCGGACCTTTATTGCCGAGTGGTAAGCGAAAACCTGAAGTTATTCGCCGCCCTTGCGCGACTTGGGCCGCTGATTTGCCTGCAAAACCTTCTTCCGCAGCCGCAGCGACTTCGGCGTAACCTCGACCAGCTCGTCTTCCGCGATGAACTCAATCGCCTGCTCCAGGTTCATCATGCGATAAGGAACCAGGCGCAGCGCTTCATCGGAGCTGGAGGCGCGCATGTTGGTCAGCTTCTTTTCGCGGACCACGTTGACATCGAGGTCGTTGTCGCGCGAGTGTTCGCCGACGATCATGCCCTCATAGACATCGACTCCGGCGCCAACCAAGAGCACACCGCGGTCCTGCAAACCGTGCAGCGAGTAGGTCGTCGTGACGCCCTGGCGGTCGCTGATCAGTGCGCCCGAAGGCCGCTGCGGAATCTCGCCCTGGTACGGCATGTAGCCGTCGAAGAGCGTGTTCATGACGATGGTGCCGCGCGTCTCAGTAAGCATTTCGCTGCGCAGGCCGATGATGCCGCGGCTGGGTACGCGGAACTCCATGCGAACGCGGCCCGAGCCGTGGTTGTGCATCTTGGTCATTTCGCCCTTGCGCGGCCCGAGCTTTTCAATGACCACGCCGGTGTGCTCTTCCGGCACGTCCACGGTGAGGTGCTCAACCGGCTCCATCTTCACGCCATCGACCGTCTTGGTGACAATCTCCGGCCGGCCGACCATCAGCTCAAAGCCCTCGCGGCGCATCATTTCAATCAGCACGCCCAGCTGCATTTCGCCGCGGCCAAGGACCTTGAAGCTGTCCGGCGAACCGGTCTCTTCCACGCGGATCGAGACGTTGGTGAGCAGTTCGCGGTCCAGGCGCTCGCGCAGGTTGCGGCTGGTCACCAGCGAGCCTTCCTTGCCGCAGAAAGGCGAGTTGTTCACAGAAAACTGAATTGCGATAGTTGGCTCGTCGATGACGATCAGCGGCAGCGGCATGGGGTTTTCAACGCTGGTAAAGGTCTCGCCGATGGTGATGCCTTCCACGCCCGCAATGGCCACAATGTCGCCAAGCTCGGTTTCCGTGGTCTCGGTGCGCTTCAGCCCGGCAAAGGTAAAGAGCTTGGTGATCTTGACCTTTTGCAGCGAGAGATCGCGGCGCGAGACCATCACTTCGTCGCCGGCGTGCAGCGTGCCCTGAAAGACGCGGGCAATGGCGATGCGGCCGAAGTACTCCGAGTAGTCGAGATTGGTGACCAGGATCTGCAAGGAAGCATCCGGATCGCCCTTGGCCGGCGGAATGGTGTCGAGGATGGCTTTGAAGAGCGGCTGCAGGTCGGTGCCGGTGACGGCCATATCCGCGGTCGCCGTGCCCTGCTTGGCCACGCAATAGAGCACGGGGAAATCGAGCTGGTCTTCCTCGGCGTCGAGATCGATGAAGAGGTCGTAAATCTCGTTCAGCACTTCCTGCACGCGCGCATCGGGGCGGTCGATCTTGTTGATCACCACCATCGGCTTAAGCTTGGCTTCCAGAGCCTTGGCCAGCACGTAGCGGGTCTGGGGCAGCGGGCCTTCCGCCGCGTCCACCAGGAGCATCACGCCATCCACCATCTTGAGGCCGCGTTCCACTTCGCCGCCGAAATCGGCGTGGCCCGGCGTGTCGATGATGTTGATCTTGCTGCCGCCGACGAAGATGGCCGTGTTCTTGGCAAGAATGGTGATGCCGCGCTCACGCTCCAGGTCGTTTGAATCCATGACGCGCTCTGCGACAGTTTCATTGGCGCGGAACGTGCCGGACTGACGCAGCATGGCGTCAACGAGGGTGGTCTTACCGTGATCGACGTGGGCAATGATGGCGATGTTGCGGATGGTCTGGCTCATAACGGCTGAATCGAATCCTTCACTTCTGTAGAGACAAGGGGACGGGCGCTGCCTGTCCGCTTCCTGCCTGGTTGCTTATGCGGCTGTTGCCGGCGTTGAAGCGTCTCTTCGGAGAAGAGACGCAGTGGGAACGCAGCCACGGCCGATTCCCAGGGGAAACACCAGGGCTGTTGCTCACGGCGCTCAGATGTTTCCGGCGCGATTCTGACTCATTCACGGCGCGTTCACAACGAAGGTGCGGGGAGCAGCCGCACAATGCGGCCTTTTATAGTCTAACAGGTAGGGGGATTTTGGGCCGTTTTGCGATAAGCCAGCCGCGCGAAAGCGAAAACTTTTCTACAATTTGGGAAAGAGGGCTGGTCTCATAGTCATCGCGTTGAATCTGGAGCGGGAACAGGTCGTCGGCCAGGCGATCAAGGCCGGTCTGATCGAAACCGCCGAGGACGCGGTCGAGCTGGGCATGGGAACGATCTGGCAGAGAGTGGAGACGCGCGCCCCGAGGGCTAATAAACTGAGCCACGAGGAATGGAAAAAAGCTTTTCGCGCGTGGATCGACAGCCATCCGACCGATACACCATTACTTTCGAATGAAGCAATCAGCCGCGAATCCATTTATGAGGATCGCGGACTATAAATGGCGATCCTTCTGGATACCAACGATTTGTTGCGCCTCGTGCAACGGCATCATTCCCACTCTCTCGTCGCGTCCCGCGCAACGGAGACCCTCGATTCCAGAAGCGAAACGATTTTCATCGCTCACCAAAGCATGGTGGAATTTTAGTCGGTTGCGACCCGGCCGTTGAGCGTCAATGGCCTTGGTTTAACCGTCGAGGGGACGCTGATGGAACTCGACCGGCTCAAACATCTGTTTCAAGTGCTACCGGAGTTGCCGATTCACGAAGAATGGCAAGGGCTTGTCATTCGTTACCGGGTCTCGGGCAAGAATGTACACGACGCGCGGCTGGTCGCAGCGATGGTTGTGCATGGCGTAGAGCAAATTCTTACCTTCAACGGCCCGGATTTTGCGAGGTATGCGGAGATTTCCGTCCTCAACCCCTTCCAGATTTCCTGATCCGCGCTCTGTTTGCCACGGCCCTCGTTGCGCAAGCTCCTAAGCTTTGCCTCAAACGCCGCCCGAAATTTCGGCGTTTCAATTGCTCTCCATTCCTGCGCATGGGAACGGCTTCGATCGCCGAGAATCTATCGGTCGCCTTCCAGCATTTTCAAGCGGGCCGGCTGAGCGAGGCGGAGCGCGATTGCCGGGAAATTCTGGCGGCCGATCCGGAGCAGGATGCGGCCATGCACCTGCTCGGGCTGATTGCGCTCCACGGTGGGCGAGCAGTCCTCGCTGTGGAATGGATCGGCAAAGCCTGCGCGCGCAATCCACAAAACGCCGAAGCGTGTGGAAATCTGGGCATTGCGCTCAAAGCTGTCGGCGAACTGGATCGCGCAGCAGCAAGCTTTGAGCGGGCGGTGAAACTGAATCCCGGCTACGCGGAGGCGTGGACCAATCTGGGCAACCTCAGACTGGCGCAAGCACGGCTCGATGAGGCGATCGGCTGCCATCGGCGGGCGATTGCCGCGCGTCCGGACTACGCGCTGGGCTGGTGCAACCTGGGCATCGCGCTTGGCGCGAGTAACCTGCCGGACGATGCCGCCGAGGCGCTGGTATCCTTCAAGCGCGCTTTAGAACTAAACCCACGCTTCGTCGAAGCGCATAACAATCTGGGATTGCTCTTACAGGATTGCGGAGACACGCTGCGCGCGCTCGATGAATTCGACCAGGCGCTGTTTCTGAGGCCCGACTACGCGGAAGCGCATAACAACCGCGGATTTGCGCTGGAATCGCTTGGAAGAGTAAAAGAAGCTGCAATCGAATACGGCTACGCCCTCCGCCAGAAGCCCGATTACGCCGAGGCGCACAACAATCGCGGCGGATTGCTCCAGGCGCAAGGCGAGCTTGCGCCGGCAATGGCCTGTTTCAATCGCGCGCTCCAGTTGAAGCCCGATTTCGCCATTGCGCACTACAACCGCGCTTTGCTTTCGTTGCTTCTTGGCGATTTCGAGACGGGTTTTCGGGAATACGAGTGGCGCTGGGGCTTCTTGCCGCGACGGCAGTTTTCCATGCCTCTTTGGCATGGCGAGCCTCTAGCGGGGAAGCGGATCTTGTTGCACGCCGAGCAGGGACTGGGAGACGCGATTCAGTTCCTGCGCTATCTGCCTCTGGTAGCCGCGGCTGGAGGCGAAGTCATTCTTGAGGTCGGCGAGCCCCTGCTGCGTCTGGCTCAGGCAATGCCTGAGGTTTCGCACGTTCTCCCCGCAGGTGAACCACCGCCGGAGTGCGATTGGCATTGTCCGCTGATGAGCCTGCCCTTGGCGTTCAAAACCCGGCCCGACACGATTCCGGCACGAATGCCGTATCTTGAGGTTCCCGAAGCAGCCCGGCGGAAGGCCGATCAATTGCCGTTGGCAGGACCGGGATTGCGCGTAGGGCTGGTCTGGGCCGGCAACCCGAAGCACAAAAAAGACCGCGACCGCTCAATTCCTATGCGAATGCTGGAAGGTCTGCTCAACCTGAAAGGCGCGAGCTTTTTCTCACTCCAAATGGGCGCCGCAGCGGAAGATCTGGCGCGCGCAAATGAACTCGGAATCACAGATCTGGCGCCGCAAATCGAAGATCTCGCGGACACTGCTGCTCTTATCCGGCGGCTGGACCTGGTGATTTCCGTCGATACCGCCGTCGCCCACTTGGCCGGCGCGCTGGGGGCTCCAGCGTGGGTGCTGCTTCCGTTCGCTCCCGATTGGCGCTGGCTGCTGAAGCGCAACGACAGCCCATGGTATCCATCGATCCGCCTTTTCCGCCAACCTTGGCCGGGGGATTGGGCCGCCGCCGTCGATGTAATTCAGGCTGCGCTTGCAGTGGAGGTAAATCTCCTCAAGCGTCCCGAAGCGGATCCCTCTCTGCGCTCAAGATGACAGCTTCTAAAGAGCGCAGGCGGATCTAAGGAACCTCTGATTAAGTCGCCGCTTTGAAAGGGCGTGGCTTCAGCCACGCCGTAAAGCCAAACAAATCAACGCGGCTTTAGCCGCTGAGGGAATGTTTGCGACTTGTTCGGAGCTTTCCTAAGCTGACGCATTCGGAGAACTTGTCTTCCAGCGGAGCAGGAGCAGCAGCGCGAGATAAAAGAGAGTCGCCAACGCTGGTGGACCAAGGTAAATGACATTTTCGATTCGGCTACGCAGAATTTCGGAAGGCTCATGGCTGTGAAACAGCTCAGATTCAACGAGTTGTACAGGCCGTCCCGAAAACTCTCCATTTGGGGGGAGTTCCTTCAGATTCTCTAGCTCGGAAGTCTGAGTATTGAAAATGAAAAACTTTATGCCTCCCGCTACCGGCTCATTGAAGCTGTCGGATTTATGACTGTATTGCCCTATTACGACTGGGCCGTCCACGCCGATTCGGCTAACGCCGCCGAGCAACTGCGGTTGAGCTCTTCCGTTGAATTTGGAATCGATATACGCGAAGTCGGGCATTTTGGCGAGTCCCGAAAGCACATAGCCGTTTGGCAGGCGTTCGTTGAAGTCACCGAAAAGGCGGTCGGTCGCGCCCGGGACGAAAAAAGTGAAGACTATAGCGGCGAATAGAAGATAAGCAGACGACGCGGGGGGAATCAACGCCCCGAGCACAATCCATCGTCTCTTGGAACCTCTCCTGCCCCGCAATATGAGCCAAGCGATTAACGCAAAAAAGCAGGAGACTATGGCAGAAAGCAAGAACAGGAACGCGGAAGCAAAAATGAGCCCAATGATTTCAAACATCGTTCTAGCCTAGCTCCGGCTAAATCAACACAGCCTGCGCATCCTCCGCCGGATGGTGGCTCAGCGTAACATCCGGCAGGTCTTCCACAGCGTTTCGCAGAGCGCGCTCCCAGAGGGCGTGGATGGTCTCCAACTCCGGATCTTTGTCGCGGAATTTGCGGTAGCTGTCGAGATGGAAGCTGTCTTTCTTGTAGAGCAGCAACTCGATCGGCGGCCCCACCGTCACGTTGGAACGCATGGTGGCGTCGAAGCTCAGCAGCGCATATTTCGCCGCCGACTTGAGGCTGGTGGAGTGGTAAACAATCCCGCGATCCAAAATCGGCCGGCCGTACTTGCATTCGCCCAGTTGCAGATAAGGCGAGTCTTCCGTGGCGCTGAGCGGATTCCCCTGCGGATAAATCAGAAACATCCGCGGAGCTTCGCCGCGCACCTGGCCGCCCAGCAGAAAATGGCAGTTGAAGTTGTAGCCGTCGCGTTCCAGCGCCGCGCGATCCAGATCCGAAACGTGGCGGATCGCCTGGCCGACCTCGCGCGCAGCCTCAAACATCGAATTCGCCTGCGCCAGCCCTTCGCCGGAGTCGAAACTGGCGCGCAGCAGGTTGATCACCGACTGGCTCAGCGAAAGGCTGCCACTCGAAAGAACGACAAAGACCCGCTCCCCCGGCTGAAGAAACGTGTGCATCTTGCACGCGACATTCAGATCGTCCGACCCGGCGTTGGTGCGCGAATCCGACGCCATTACGAGCCCTTCGTGTGTCATGATGCTTAAACAGTAGGTCATCCGCTCCCCTTCGAGCTTTGCCTGCCCCAGCCTCGCGGTGATCTTTATCGCACTTCCAATCTTCCACCGTTTTGTCAAACTAGAAAATTGAGGGGCGAGCAAGAGAACATGCTGATTCGTTTAGGGTACGACATTCGTTTCGATATTGCAGCACCGCTGGCCTACGTGGCGCAGTTGAAAATCCATCCCTCGCGCGTCGCGAACCTGCTCGAGCCGGACATTCTGCGCATTGAAAGCAGCGAATTTGGCACATATCCCGCCGAAGACGGCAGCAATATCGTTCCCAGCCATGAATACACCGACGGCTACGGAAATATCTGCACCCGCTTCACCGCCCCGCGCGGCCACTTGAAGCTATCCAACTCGACGCTCTTTCAGGATTCCGGTCTGGTCGATCCGGTTGCGTGGGATGCGAAGGAAATTCCCGCGCAGGAACTCCCCGACGACGTATTGCGCTTTCTGCTCAACAGCCGCTACTGCGAAACAGACCTGCTCTCGCCCATCGCCTTCGACCTCTTTGGGGCTGTTCCGCCGGGCTGGGGCCGTGTCCAGGCCGTCTGCGACTGGGTCCACAGCAAAGTGACCTTCAACTACGGCATGACGCGTCCCTCGAAGACCGCGCTCGATGTCTTTACCGAGCGCGTCGGCGTCTGCCGCGACTTTCAGCATCTGGCCGTAGCGTTTTGCCGATGCCTGAACATTCCAGCGCGCTACGCGGCGGGGTATCTGGGAGATATTGGAGTGCCGCTTCGTCTCCCAATGGATTTCAGCGCATGGTTCGAGGTGTATCTGGATCACAAATGGTGGGCATTCGACGCCCGCAACAATATGCCGCGAATCGGCCGCATCTTGATGGCGACAGGCCGTGACGCCGCGGATGTGGCTTTTCTAACCTCGTTCGGCACTTCGACGTTGACCAACTTCTTCGTGGTCTCGGAGGAAGTTCCGGAGTAGTTGGCAACCGCTCAGACGCGATGAACCTCAATGCCCAGCTTCCGGTAGGGCTCTATCGCCTCATCGGTCGCCCCAGTGTCGGTGATCAGGACATGAATCTCAGCCATCTGGCAGATGAAGGCCGGACTCACCTTGCCCAACTTGCTGGAGTCGGCCGCCACAATCACCTGCTTCGATTGCCGCAGCATCTTGCGAAAGACCAGCGCCTCGTCCGTCTCAAGCGTAGTCGCCCCGCGCTCCAGGTCGATCCCCGTCACGCTGAGAAAAACCTTATCCATATAAACGTCGTTCAGGAAGTTCAGCGCGGAGTTGCCGGTCAGCGAAAACGACCACGCCCACGGAACAGCCCCGCCAGTGAGAAAGGTGCGGATGCCGGGCTGGTTGCACAGCTCCATGCCGATGTTGATCGCGTTGGTCACCACCTGGATATGTTCGCGATGGCGCAGGCTGCGGCCAATGTGGGTCGTAGTGGTGCCGGCGGTAAGCCCAATCGTCTCGTTGCTGGCAACCAACTCGGCGGCGGCCAGGCCAATGCGGCGCTTTTCGCTCGCGTACCGCTCTTCGCGTGCCTGAAAAGAGCGATCGTAGCGAAACGGCTCATAGAGCAGCGGCTCCACCAGCGTCGCGCCGCCGTGGGTGCGGCGGATGAGTCCGCGCCCTTCCAGCCGAGCCAGATCGCGGCGAATGCTCGGAGCCGAAGAGCCGGCTTCCACAAGAATCTCTTCCATGCTGGCCGTGCCGGTGCGCAGCAGAAACTTCATGATGCGTTCGCAGCGGGAGTTGAGCGTTGACATACGGGCGCAAACGTTTCCTGGGAAAAATAGGCTGCAACCACTCTACTCCATGCGCTGCGTAACTGGATATTCGCATAAAACGCCCAAAACACTGATTGTTTGTATTTAAAATGCTCATATATGCGGAGATTCTAAATCGACTCCCGCTGGAAAGATTGAGGGTATTGCCTTGGAACGCGAATTTCCGCACGCCATGCTGCGCGAGATGTGGGAGCAGCCGGAAGCCATCCGCCGAACGCTGGCCCTCTATACAGTGGAGTCGGAAGGTAGCCTCGCGCTGAACCCGGAGTATTTCCCCGGACTCGCGCATTGGGGCAACGCCCACGGCGAGGTGCTCATCGCCGCCAGCGGTTCCAGCCGCCACAGCGGCCTCTTCGGCGAAATTCTCCTCGAAGACAAGTGCGGCCTCGCCGTCGATGTCGAGTACGCCAGCGAGTACAGCCTGCGCGGCGGCCATCCCAACGCCCCCCAATCTCGAGACCTGCGCAATCCCAGCGTGATCGTGCTTTCGCAGTCCGGCGAAACCTCAGACACGCTCGCGGCGCTGCGCGAGGCGCGCGTGCGTGGCCATCGCACGCTGGCCATCACCAACGTCGAAGATTCCACCATGGCCCGCGAAGCGGATTTCTCCATGCCGCTGGCCGCCGGCCGCGAAAAAGCAATTCCAGCCACCAAGAGCTTCACCTGCCAGCTAACCGTGCTGGCGCTCCTGGCCCTCTATGAAGAGCTGAGCCAGAACCGGCTCACCTTCACCGATCAGGGCCGCATGACGCTCACCGACGGCCTGCGCGAACTGCTCGCCGTTCCCGACGCAATCGAGACGCAACTCCCAGCGTGGGAGACGCAGATGGCCACCCTCGCCAAAAAGTATCGCGGCGCGGCCACATTCCTGTTCCTGGGGCGCGGAATTCACTACGCCATCGCCCGCGAAGGCGCGCTCAAGCTCAAAGAAGCCTCCTACATCCACGCCGAGGGCTACCCAACCGGCGAACTGAAGCATGGCCCAAACGCGCTGGTAAGCGAGCAGACGCCGCTGGTCGTGCTAGCCACAGTCGACCCCAGCGACGACGGCTCGGTGCTGCGCTACGAGAAAACAGTCCAGTTGCTCATCGACATGAAGGCGCAGGGCGCGCGGGTCATCGCGCTGGCCAATACCGGCGACGAAGCGGTAGCCGGTCTGGTTTCCGACTGCGTCTTCATTACCCCCGCGCCAGAGCATCTGCTGCCAATCTCCGAAGTCGTGCCGCTGCAATTGTTCGCCTACTTCATGGCGCTGGAGCACGGAGTGAATGTGGACCATCCGCGAAATCTGGCGAAGGCCGTGGTGGAGCGCGGGGTTTAGCAGCCTGCGGAGGCCCCCGGCATGGTTTTGTGAAAGGGCATGACTTTAGTCGTGCCGATAAAGCCAATGAAATCAGCGGGCTTTAGCCACCGAGGGAAGCTTTCGTTCCATCGTCGCCGTAATTCGGTGTTTTCATCAACCTCTGAAGGCCCAACATATGGCTCAGCACCTTTTTCGCAATTCCGATCCCAAACCACGCTATGATCTTGAAATGGCCACTTTCCACATCCCGGAAACGGAACTCGCCGGCAACATCGAAGTCCTCATGGCCCGAGTCCGCGCCGGAGAGGAAATTGTGATCGAGAGTAACGCCGGCCCAATCGCCGTTCTAGGCCCATCCACCCCGCCTGGCAGAACGATCCAGGAATGCATCGCTCTCCTGCCGGAAGACTCGACGGGCATGATCGACGAAGACTTCCCAGCAGACGTAGCCGCCGCCGTAGCCGCCCACCGCGAATCCCTGAACCCTCCAGCATGGGACTGATCCTCGACTCGAGCGTCCTCATCGCAGAGGAGCGCAAAGGCCAGACAGCGCATCGGACCCTCACCCAGATCGGTGCCTACACCGGCGAAAATCGGATTGCCGTCTCCGTGATCACCATCATGGAAATGGCCCACGGCCTCGCCCGTGCCAACACTCCCCAGCGAAAAGCGACACGCCAGCAGTTCCTCACAGATGTCTTGCAGGCAGTCCCGATACACCCGGTCACAGCAGCCATCGCACTGAGAGCGGGCCGCATCGACGGCGAAAACTCGGCAATCGGCATCCGTCTCGCCATCTCCGACCTGCTCATCGGCGTCACTGCAATCGAATTAGGCTACTCAGTCCTCACCGCAAACGTTCGCCATTTTCAAATGATCCCCGGCCTAACCGTCCTCTCCATCTAACGCCGAGAAGCGCGGAGGAAATGATGCGCGCCACCGTAGCCGGAGCATCTGCCGCCCATCTCCGAAGTAGTGCCGCTGCAGTTGTT
>Ga0302325_10028251_pt1 | contig 11609 bp, 9 predicted proteins | sample Palsa_T0_2_FD_201948 | JGI IMG/M metagenome (GOLD analysis project Ga0302325, IMG submission 201948) | Peat permafrost microbial communities from Stordalen Mire near Abisko, Sweden - Palsa_T0_2 | ecosystem: Environmental > Terrestrial > Soil > Palsa > Peat permafrost | place: Sweden: Abisko... | reverse complement strand
AGCCGTGACGGCCAGTGAGCAGGTAGCCCTCGAGCCAGCCCTGGCACATGTGCTCGCTCAGCATTTCGAGCACACGGCCGTTTTGTGAAAGATGTTCGTCTACGGGGAGGATCGGCTCCATCCATAATTTGTCCGTGGCTTCGTAGAGGGCCTCCAGGCGATTCGAGGCCGTTTCATCGGGACCGAAGACCCGGAAGTTTTTGGATTCGGCGTTGCACTTCATCACGTCGCGTAACAATCCACCCAGCACGCGCGTCGCCTCCGCATTCCCGGTGCCGGGTTTTGGAACCTTCACCGCATATTCGCGAAAGTCGGGCATAACCAGATCACGCAATAACAGGCCGCCATTGGCATGCGGATTTGCTCCCATCCTGCGGTCGCCCTTGGGCGCCAGTTCGGCGAGTTCCGGAATCAGTCTGCCGCGCTCGTCAAACAATTCTTCGGGCTTATAACTCTTCATCCAGTCTTTGAGAATCTTTATGTGCGCCGGCTTCGTTTGCAGATCAGCCACCGGCACTTGATGGGCGCGCCACGTGCCTTCAATCTGCTTTCCATCGACCATTTTCGGTCCGGTCCAGCCCTTCGGACTGCGCAGGACAATCATGGGCCATGCCGGCATGTCCGAAGCCCCCGCATTGGCGTCGGTCGGGCGACCGGCGTCGTTTTTCCGAGCAACGTCCTGGATGGATCGGATTTCCTTCACGATCGCGTCCAGAGTTCCGGCCATCAGCTGATGCATAGCTTCTGGCTCGTGTCCTTCGACGAAAAATGGCTTCCAACCGTAGCCGGTAAAAAGATTGGTGAGCTCCTGGTCATCCATGCGCGCCAGCACGGTGGGATTGGCGATTTTGTAGCCGTTGAGATGGAGAATCGGCAACACGGCGCCGTCACGGGCGGGATTCAGAAACTTGTTGCCATGCCAGCTCGTAGCCAGCGGTCCCGTTTCCGCCTCGCCGTCACCCACGACGCAACAGGCGAGCAGGTCGGGATTATCGAACACTGCTCCGCAAGCATGCATGATCGAATAGCCAAGTTCTCCGCCTTCGTGGATGGAGCCCGGAGTTTCAGGCGCGGCGTGGCTCGGAATGCCTCCGGGAAAAGAAAACTGTTTGAACAACCGCTGCAACCCCTCTTCGTCTTGCGTGATGTTCGGATAGAACTCGCTATAGCTGCCCTCGAGATAGGTATTCGCAACCATCCCCGGGCCGCCGTGACCGGGACCGGCGAGGTAGATGACATTGAGATCGTACTTGTTGATCAGCCGATTGAAATGGGCGTAGATGAAATTCAGGCCGGGCGTCGTCCCAAAGTGCCCGAGCAGCCTCGGCTTGATGTGCTCGATCGTCAATGGCTCGCGCAGCAGCGGATTGGCATACAGATAAATCTGCCCGACAGAAAGATAATTAGCGGCGCGCCAGTAGGCATTGATCTTGCGCAGTTCTTCGGAACTTAGGGGCTGGGTGGAAGCGACGGGACGCGCGGAGTTTACTGCGGCTGGGGAAGTCATCGAACCTGCCTTTCGCTCTCTCCTCCATTATCTCAATTCGCGCTGTGCCCCGCTCGTTCCCTGAATCGGGTCGTGGCTAGGTCGATTTCAGGAGTTGTTTTCCTTGGTTCCGAAACGCATAGGAAGTCCCGATGGAGCGCCGGGCATGCCCGCCCGGCCATCGCAGCCCACTACCCCTGAATCGGATTACTCAAGTTATCGGTTCATGGCAAGACAGGCGTTGCAAAAGTCGGCCTCAGCCGTGACAATTTGAAGACTGCGTTGACAACTGAGGCCTAATATGAAGGTGAGATTGTTAAGCTTGTTATTGTTGTGCGGAGCACTTCAGGCACCGGCTCAAACCATTGTTCAACAGTTTTTCGCTATCGGGAACATGCCGGCTCCAACCTCCGACATGGATCTTCCCACACCGACTACCCAGGGGAGTGTTCTCGTTGCGATGCCGGGGCCTACCTCGAATGGTGTCAAGGTGTTAAGCGTTACCGATAATGCGCCGGCAGGAAGCAACACCTACAAACAGGTTCCCGGTGCGGCAGCTTCGTGTGCCAAGTCACAGAGTCTTGATATCTGGTACTGCGAGAATTGCAGTGGCGGCGTAACCGAACTCAAATTTCATTTATCAGGCAACGCAAGAGCAAGTATCAATGTCTTTCTGGAGCTTGCGGATATGCCGCAATCCTCAGTACTGGATGGAAGCGGTGCCAACCTAAGCGACGGTGCGAGATCGATCGCGGGCTTGGAGGTTGGCCCCACGATTAAAACGACAGGAAAAGATTTTGTGGTTGCTCGTTACACTTCAACCAATCCGATTCCAACCGGCGTAACTCCATCCTCATGGATGTACAAAACCACCCACGTCTACCAGCTTAACGCGCCCGCTGGAAACTATCAGCCCACCCTGACCGGTGGGGGCACTGCCGGGACTTTTTGCATGAGCATGGCTGCTTTTAAGACGGCTTCCCCCGCCGCCTCTTCTCATTAAGGCCGCCGGGAGGAGTTGCCGCACCTGCTCCAGTACCGAGGCGAAGAAATAATTGGCCGCAAGGATGACAGGGTCCAAGGGATACCAGATTCCTCCGAGCGAAACACAGCGGGGAATCTTCAGCGAAATGCACTGCTCGAAATGCAATCCCCGAAATGGTCATGGCTTCGTTCACAACGACCTCCCCGAAATGTGGGTTGTAGCCGTCCGAAATTGCGCTGCCGTTAATTAAGCAAGCAGTTTCCGCCTGATGTCTGGTCTGCCAGAAGTGGGCTGGAAATCTGTCCGATTTCACCAGTACGCATCGCTCGGTCGTTGCGACAACTCGCCAGGCATGATGGCTGGGTTCGGCTGGGCCAAATAGGCCCGATTGGATTTCGTGACCAATACCTGTTTCGCGGTATGTACACGGCCCCTTATTTTGCGCGAGTCTTCCAAGGATGTCCTCGCAATGCTATAGACAAGGTCGTGCAGGCACATGGCGAAACGTAATCTTAGAGTGACGAAATGGCTATCCACCACTCCAGCCATCGGAATCTGCATGGCTTGCGGGAAGGAGTTCAAAGCCCCGTTGACGGCTCTCACCAAAACCAAGGACGCACAGACGAGCCTTCAGGAGCAGTTCGACCGGCACAAATGTGGGCACCCCGGAGTCTGCGAAAAGTGAGCAAAATTGAGCATACAGGCGGCTTTTACCGCAGTAATCTGGGCGTCTGACAAGAGAGACACCCTTCCCCCAGTGAGGCGGGCCCTATCGCCTCACATTTTTTTCATCACGTGCGGGCGATATCGTCAGCAATTGAAAGCCGGGCGTGCATTGCAGCGGCAAAGCAACCGGGCCGGGGGAATGAAGCGGTCGTTGCCCCCTTCCGAAGGACAGTGGAAATCGCTCTGCCCGGTTGCCCGCCTATTCTACCTCGGAATGTGCGATACCGTACAGTCCGGCAATGACAAGTGATGACAAGTGCAACGGAAGCTTTAGATCAGGCAACATATCCGCATGACGACCATTCTCTTGCTCACCCTCTCCAATATTTTCATGACCTTCGCATGGTATGGCCACCTCAAGTATCGCCACGCCCCTCTATTCAAAGTGATTGTTGTCAGTTGGCTCATCGCCTTTGCGGAATACTGCTTCCAGGTACCCGCGAACCGCATCGGCTCGTATCAGTATTCCGCCGCACAGTTGAAGACCATTCAGGAGGTAATCACGCTCACTGTGTTCTCGATCTTTTCGGTCCTCTATCTTCGCGAGCCGCTGAAGTGGAATTATCTTGTGGGTTTTGTCATGATCGCCGGTGCGGTTGCGGTAATTTTCAAGAAATGGTGAGGTCGTTATCTGTCCATCACTCACATCGCTCCTCGCGGAGGCACCGTCCGATTCTATACGTCCCGAAACCCGTACTGAAAATGTTCCCTAACGTACAGTCCGGGGACCCGGCTATGGCATAACAATTTTTCCCTATGCCGTTTCATGCCCAATCACCATGCCAAACCACTGATTCTACTGCTCTCCGCGGGAGGCGCGTCGACCGGGTTGGTCGTAATAACCGGTGCGCGTGCGAGCCTTCACTCCTGGCTTATCGACGGTAACCTGAAGCGCGTGATACTCGTCCGGCCCGTCGGCCGGAAGACTGTCGAACGAGAGAATGTAATAAGCACTTGCGTCCGCCGCACAATCTGCGATTGCGGTCTCGAGATCATTGGACGTATTGAAGACGCGTCCGCCACTTTGCACCGCCAGCACCGGCAAGCCCAGATTGCCGGGCAGAACTCTCGAGGGCGACTTTACACCTCTTAAGAAATCCTCGTAGTACGTGCTCCGCAGTTGGCCCGCGTTCGCCAGGCCGTCAGGGTCCACGCTATAGAGCGTAATCCGGGCCTGCCGTAGCTCGGTGGACGCTGACACAACCTCATCGAAGGTCTGCTGCTCACCTTTTGCGGTCAGAGGACTGCGCGTGTCCGAGAGCAGCGGCCATCCGCGACTGAACCAAATCATCAGCTTTCGTCCCGGTCGCGTCTTCTCGAACTCCACAACGGACATAAAGGCTTTGAGCGACATATCAATACGCTCGGTCGCTCCGTAAAAGCCTCCGCTGCGAGATTGATTAGCGGACCGCAGCCCGAGTTGGTATTGATCGTAAAGCGCCGCTAAAGCATTTCCATCGCGAGAGGAACCGCTCTGAATTTTCGTTCCGGCTTCGGTAAACATCACAAATCTCACGGGCCAGGCAAGCTTGCCGCCATTCAGCAGCAGAAATTTCTTAACCTCATCTCGTTGGTAAGCAACGTTGTGGAAGGAAGTGTTGACAGCGTCGGCGACCATAATGACTTCTACGGGAGGATCGGAACTGGCGGCCGCTCCCGCGTCCACCGCTTGAAAGGAGACAATTTTTTGCGGCTGTTTATCGTCCAGAAGAGTGAAGTCCTGCTCCTGCAGTCCGCGAATGGCTGCGCCAGATTTATCTGTTACCTGCACATCGAGCGTGACCCGGCGGTCGGTGGCAGGCGGCTCCGCAGTGGAGGGAGCCTGGGTCGCTCCGCGCGGCTCCGCAAGCGCGGGCGGCGGCGCGGCCGTGTTTTGTGCCCGCATAGCCGAGAGTGGCAGAAGGAGCAGAACGAGAACCCAATGAAATTGACGATTCGCTTTCGCAAGATCCATGTTCACACGACTCACGCCCTAATCTCGCCCCCGATCATGACTTTACACCATCTCGCTGCTTCCGAACGATTGGAAACGAGAAAAGCCAGTCATTGCCAAAGTGCCTGATACTTTCAAAATGAAGGGCACGCATCACAAAGACGCACAGATCAAGCTTCAACTCGGCGCCTGAGCAGAATCTGGCATTTGTGGCAGGCGATTCTTTCTATGCCAACGATGGTTGCAACGACGACCGCCGGGAAGGCTCCCGCCGCATGCGATTGAATTTGTCCAACGCTGCTCCCGACGAGATACGAGAGGGAATTCGCCGTTTGTCTATAGCCTTGAAGAGCCACCTCCCCGCATCATTGCACCGATCACAGCTGGCGGTGGAGCTTGGTAACGGTCGAGCTTCGTCATGAGAATTCTGCGAGGCTTGGACATGAAATTCTTTGCATAAGCTCGCCGTAAGTCTTCCTTCATAGCGAATAACAAGTCTCTTATCTGCAAGTTACAATCTTGGGCTGTGGTATCCAAGCTGCATCAGAGGTGACGGGGGGCAGCATCCGTGTTTCTTGACAAAATCCAATCTGGCTTTTTGCTGTTTGAAACATCACAGGGATTCACGCGCATCGAACTTTCCCCCCGGCAGCGCGTGACTCTGCTCTGGACGTTTCGCAACTTTCGCCAACTCTCCGTCCCACTTCTCAGCCCGCGGGAGCGAGAACTGGTCAATTCCCTCTTCCACCACAGCGCACCGATTGTGTTTGATGACCAGGACCCAAGCCGGGTGATTGGAGTGGTTGAGAATTACGTGCCGGCAACACCGCGCATCGGCGTTGCGCCCGTCAAGAAACCGGTTGCTCCGAAGAAACTCGAGCCAAACATAATAGTTGCGGCGGCGGATATCGCGGCCAAGGCGCGATCAGCACCGTCTTTGATGCCGCTTGCACCCGAGCGCGCGATGGTTGCGGCTAGCCCAACCGAGCTCGCAACCCCTGCGATTACGCTGGTTAGGCGGACAAAGAGCAAGCGCAAAACTGCCAGGCTTGCGACGTCGAGGCTCGCCACGGGCCTCACCGCACTGTGTCTCTGTGTAGGATCGGTGGCCATGTGGCATCGAATTCAAGGTCTACCGGTCTCAGAAGCCTACACTCGGAGTCAAGTTCAGCAGAGCAGCGGAAACGCAGCGCCGAGCTCTCCAAGTGCCGGAGAATCAGAGACCCGCTCCGAAGTCCCTGTTGTCCAGAGCGCAAGTGGCGTTGCCTCACCCGACATCGCCGCTCCGAAAGCGGCCTTCAGACACGCCGCAATCACTGCGGTCGTTCCAACTCCGTCCCCAGCTCCCGTCGGAAGCCGAGTATCAACTTCGAAGCCGGCGATCCCGGGTCGCGATCTCGCCGGGACTACGAAGCTCCCGCTTTCTGCCGACGATAGCAGCATCCAGGCGTCGAGACCGCCGTTGCATTTCGTCTATCCAGATTACTCCTATGTCCACGCTCGCGGTGTAGTCTCTTTGAAGGCCGGGCTGGATTCCGCTGGCAACGTCCGCACCGTAAAGCTCATTTCAGGCAACCGCGCACTCGCTGCCGCCGCGCTCCGCGCCGTTCGCAAGTGGCGTTACCGTCCCTATCTCAAGGATGGCGAGCCGGTCGCGACCGAAACCTATATCGTCATTTCATTTATCTCCGAAGACGCGGTTTCCATGACCTTCCCTCCCAGCATTTCCACGACGCGCTAATCTGCGTGATGGTTGGGCAGAGCTAGTTGCGATGGAAGCCGGTCTCGTGTCCTTTCACGCATCCACTCGACTCTCGCATCCTGAAAAAACCCGATTCCCCGTATCAGAGCATCGCTTTTAGCGATGCCGCAAAGTCTGCCGAAAGCAGACGCCCCTTGAGCGGCTGAGTAGCGGAATTCCACGTTTTCCGTGGTCAGTGGAGCCGCGCCCTTTCAAAACGGTGGTCGCCGAAGAACTTTACCCTGCACGCTTACGTGGAATCCCGCCCCTGCGCAAACAGCACGCAGGGATGGTGCACGCGGGTTCCCACCACCAAGCTTTCACCGACTGTCGTACAATGAACGATTACAAAATAATCACAGGAGCATCTCATGCGCACCCTGCTGCATACGCTTGTCCTGATAGTTTCCACGTCTCTGCTCGCCTCGGCGCAGGCAGGCTCAGCGCCACCTGTTCGCAAATCCCCTGCCGCTGGCGGCGCAGAGATTACCGCCGTCATACACACTACCGCCGGCGACTTGCATTGCACACTGTTTCCAAAGGTCGCTCCGATCGGAGTCGAGAACTTCATAGGCCTCGCAGACGGCACGAAAGACTGGACCAGTCCTGTCACGCACGCCAAGAAACACGGCGTTTCGCTCTATGACGGTACGATCTTTCATCGTGTGATTCCCGAATTCATGATTCAGGGTGGCGACCCCAAAGGTGACGGCACGGGCGACCCTGGGTACAAGTTCAAGAATGAGACCTCACCAGACGTGAAGTTTGACCGCCCTGGGCGTCTCGCTTATGCCAACGCTGGGCCGGACACCAACGGTTCGCAGTTTTTCATCACTGAGGTACCGTATCCGAGCCTCAATGGCGGCTATACCATTTTTGGACAGTGCGATGACGAAGCCGTCGAGTTGGTCAAGAAGATCGCTCGCATGGCCACCGACGGCGAACGTCCTCTTCGTCCGGTAAAAATCACACATATTGATATCCATCGCGGCGGAACTTCGAGCGCCCGGATGGCGCCCAAAGCATCGGCTGGCGCGCAGGGAGAGATGTAGAGGAGCCCACGTTTCTTGGCGCTCCTGAGACGCGGCAAGCCGCGTCTCTACAGTAAACATAAATCGTTCGAGGAGACTATGACCCGTACACCCGGAACTTACGCCGTATTTGAAACCAGCGAAGGCGACATCGTTTGCCGCCTGTTTGAAAAGGATGCCCCCAAGACGGTGGCCAATTTTGTGGAGCTTACTGAAGGCAAGCGCGAGTGGACGCATCCCACGACGCACAAAAAGACTACGGACCCTCTCTATCACGGGACCATCTTCCATAGGGTGATTCCGAACTTCATGATTCAGGGCGGCGATCCGATGGGCACCGGGTTCGGAGGTCCAGGCTATCAGTTTGAAGACGAAACCAAAGGATCGCCACACCGTTTTGACAAGGCGGGCAAGCTGGCCATGGCCAATGCCGGCCCCAACACCAACGGTTCGCAGTTTTTCATCACTGTCGCCAATACGGACTGGCTGACCGGCAAACACACAATTTTTGGCGAAGTCGTCGAAGGCTATGATGTGGTGGAGAAGATCTCGAAGGTTGCCAAGAATCGCCAGGACCGTCCCAACAAAGACGTTATGGTGAAATCGGTGAAGATCGAACGCTAGTCATCACATTGTTATTTTGAGCGAACGGAACGCGTGGCCGCAGGGCCTTGACCCGCAAACGGGGCGGAGTCCCGTCACCACACAACCGTCGTCCGCCCCCACAGCGAGCCCCGTGACGTTCGCCTGTGATGAACCGACTCGTTTCACTTTCCGCAATCTATAATGATGAATACTTTTCCAGCCTCTGGAGGCAACTGCATGGCGCCTTTTAACGGAGTTCCTCTCCCTCCGAACGGACAGAAGATTGAGTACAGCAACGGCAAGTACAGGGTTCCCAAGCACCCGATCATCCCGTTCATTGAAGGAGACGGCACAGGCCGCGATATCTGGAAAGCTTCCGTCCGGGTTTTCGATGCCGCGGTCGAAAAGGCATATCATGGCGAGCGCTCGGTTGCCTGGTACGAGGTCTTTGCCGGCGAGAAGGCCAAGGCTCGCTTTCAGAACTGGCTTCCCGACGACACGATCAGCGCCATTCGCGAATTTCGCGTTGCCATCAAGGGGCCGCTGACGACGCCGGTTGGAGGCGGTATCCGGTCACTCAACGTCGCCCTACGGCAGATCCTCGATCTCTACGGCTCCGTGCGGCCGGTGAAGTACTATTCCGGCGTGCCGTCACCGGTGAAGCATCCCGAGCGCATGAACATTGTCATCTTCCGCGAAAACACGGAAGACGTTTACATCGGCATCGAATGGGAACAAGGCACCGCCGATTGCGCCCGTCTGATCGAGTTCCTCAATAAAGACATGTTGAAGGGCGGCAAGAAACAGATCCGGCTCGATTCCGGAGTCGGCATCAAACCCATTTCCATCACCGCCACAAAACGGCTGATGCGTTTGGCGATTCAGCATGCCCTCGACAACAAAAACAAGGCAGTGACCATCGTCCACAAAGGTAACATTCAGAAGTTCACCGAAGGCGCGTTCCGCAAGTGGGGATACGAACTCGCCACCGAAGAATTCCGCGACCGGGTGGTCACGGAGCGCGAAAGCTGGATCATCGATAACAAGGACAGGAATCCCAATCTCACGGTCGAGGAGAACGCGAACCTCATCGAGCCCGGCCTCGAATTCGCCACCGAAGATTTTCGCCAGGTTCTCTACCAAGAAGTGAAAGATTGTCTAGATTCCATCCACTCCACGCACGGCAAAGGCGTGTGGAAGAAAAAGCTGATGATCAACGACCGCATCGCCGATTCCATCTTTCAGCAGGTGGTCACGCGAGCCGATGAATACAGCGTGCTGGCCACGCCCAATCTCAACGGTGATTACATTTCCGACGCCTGCGCCGCGCAGGTTGGCGGACTGGGCATTGCTCCCGGAGCGAACGTCGGGGACGGCTACGCGATTTTTGAAGCGACTCACGGTACAGCTCCGAAGTATGCCGACAAAGACGTCATCAATCCGGGTTCCGTTATACTGTCGGGCGTCATGATGTTCCGCCATCTCGGATGGGGCGAAGCCGCCGATTTGATCGAGCGAAGCCTGGAGCGCACCATCGAACAGAAGAAAGTGACCTACGATTTCGAGCGCTTAATGGATGGCGCGACCAAGGTCAAGACCAGCGAATTTGCCACCTGCATGATCGAGAACATGACCGTGGCAGTGGCAGCTGACTGAGGTAAGAACGGAATTAGCGAAGGGAGCGACGGGTGTCCTCGCCCGTCCTTCCCAAACCTCAGCAGCATCCTGGCCGGGCGCGGACGCCCGGCGCTCCCTTACAGGAGAAGATCAGTTTGCATCTCGGAAAGGAAATTCATGCGCAATAAAGTAACCATAGTTGGTTCCGGACACGTAGGCGCCACAGCCGCTCACTGGATCGCATCAAAAGAGCTGGCCGATGTCGTCCTCATCGACATCATCGAAGGCGTTCCGCAGGGTAAAGCCCTTGACCTGCTTGAGGCCATGCCCATCGAGAAGCGCGATTCTAACGTTGTCGGCTGCAACGACTACGCCGACACCGCCAATTCAGACATCGTCGTCATCACCGCCGGAATCCCCCGCAAGCCCGGCATGAGCCGCGACGACCTTCTGAATACCAACTACAAGATCATGAGCGACGTAGTCGGCAAGGCGGTGCAGCACTCGCCGAACTGCATCCTCATCATCGTTTCCAACCCGCTCGACGCCATGGCGCAGGCGGCTTACAAGATCAGCGGCTTTCCGCGAGAGCGCGTCATCGGCATGGCCGGGGTGCTCGATTCCGCCCGCTTCCGCACATTTATCGCTCAGGAACTCAAAGTTAGCGTCGAGAACGTGAATGCTTTCGTGCTCGGCGGACACGGTGACACCATGGTCCCGCTGCCTCGCTACTCCACGGTCGCGGGCATTCCGATCACCGAACTCATGGACAAAGCCACGATTGAGCGCATCGTTCAGCGCACGCGCGACGGCGGCGCCGAGATCGTCAAATATTTAAAGACGGGGTCAGCTTATTACGCGCCGTCGGCTGCTGCGACCGAGATGGTCGAGGCCATTCTCAAGGACAAGAAAAAAATTCTCCCCTGCGCCGCCTATCTCAATGGAGAATATGGTATTCACGGACTCTACGTCGGGGTTCCAGCAAAACTCGGGGCCAGGGGGATAGAGCAGATTATTGAAATCAAACTTACTCCGGAAGAGAAAGCGGCGCTCGACAAGAGCGCGGCTGCCGTGAAAGAACTGGTAGCCGTGATCAACGTCTAAGGGACTCTCCAGGATCGTGGGGTGGCGGGGCTTCGCCCCGCCCAGACTGGGCAAAACCCCGTTACCCCCCGACCTTTGTCGGACATAGCTCTTTCGCAATTGCCCCCCGCTCGCTATAGTGGCTGAGGCCAGTAGTCTGAAGCCAGTAGGCATGGACTTCGATCAGCTCGAAATTTTCTTGGAAGTGGCGCGGCTCTCGAGCTTTTCGCGCGCGGCGGAGAAGCGTTTTCGCACCCAGCCCGCCATCTCATCCCAGGTTCGTGCTCTCGAAGAAGAAGTGGGCGCTCGCCTGCTTGATCGCTCCGGTGGCCGCGTCTCGCTGACTGCGTCCGGAAAATTATTTTTCAAGTATGCCGAGGAGACGCTGGAGCGGCGCAAGACCATCCTTAACGAGATCGCCG
>Ga0302325_10028250_pt1 | contig 11609 bp, 8 predicted proteins | sample Palsa_T0_2_FD_201948 | JGI IMG/M metagenome (GOLD analysis project Ga0302325, IMG submission 201948) | Peat permafrost microbial communities from Stordalen Mire near Abisko, Sweden - Palsa_T0_2 | ecosystem: Environmental > Terrestrial > Soil > Palsa > Peat permafrost | place: Sweden: Abisko... | reverse complement strand
TGGATATTCGGGCCGCCGATTCCGCGCGCTCCGTGGCATTTGTTGCACTGCGCAACGTAGGTCGCCATTCCCCGGCTCGCGTCCCCCGCTAAGGGCCGCTCGTCGAGCGCCTTGCGCGGCTTTTGCTCCCAGCTGCGTAGGTAAGCGATGACCGCGTCGACATCCCCCTTCGAGAGCGGGCCCGAGTGCGTCGTCGACCATGCGGACATCGTCGTGCCCGGCCGCCCGAGAGAAATGGCATTTCGGAGGTAAACGTCCGAAACCGACGCCAAAAAGTCAGGCTGGGCGAGAGCCGGAGCCTGATCGGCCGAATAGCCCTCGCCTCCCCGGCCGTGGCACACGGCGCACATGCGGCCGTAGAGCTCTTTCCCGTGGGTCTGCGTCTCCGAAAGTTGAGGGTGACTGCACTCGAGAGTCCCGCTCGCGACGCAGACCGCCGTCATGAGCAAAATCTCGAGAATTCGTCGATAAAGCATGGCTTCTCAGGGCCTGGACACCTGGGAGGCCCCGACAATAGCGCAGATTGTCTGCGGTCACGTCGCCGTCTGCCGCAACGTCGCCGAAAGAATTGAGAAACGCGCGGCCCGTACTCTCCCCGTGAATGTCGATCGGCCTGACGGCTGCGGAGCGGACGGACCGAGTCGTGGCCGAGGACGTCGAGGTGAAAATCCTCGGGTCTTGCAACGTCCCCTCCCCGCTCGCCCATCGGCTCGCCCGTTCGGCCATCCACTATGTGGGGAAGGCCGACCGGGTGCCGGTCGACGACCGGATTTCGAAGATCGAGGAGTACAAGGGGGACCTCGCTCGGGCCCCTGCGTTCGAGCTTGCCGGCCCTCGCGACAAGATATTCTTCGACCCGCGGCGTCTCCGATGCGCGATCGTGACGTGCGGGGGTCTCTGTCCGGGAATCAACAACGTCGTCCGCGGTTTGGTCCTCGAGCTCACCCGGGGCTACGGCGTCGAGCACATCGTCGGCTTTCGGTACGGCTATGCGGGCCTGGTCCCGGGCCTCGGTCCCGAGCCGGTCATCCTGACACCTGACCTGGTCGGCGACATCCACCACGAAGGCGGGACGACCCTCGGCACTTCGCGCGGCGCTCAAGACCCTAAGGTCATGGTGGCCACGCTCGAGCGGTTCGGCATCGGCATCCTCTTCGTCGTCGGGGGCGACGGAACGCTGCGCGGGGCGATCAAGCTCGTGGCGGAAATCGAGCGGCGCGGCCTCTCCATCGGCGTAGTCGCCATTCCCAAGACCATCGACAACGATATCCATTTCATCGATCGAAGCTTCGGGTTCGAGACGGCATTCTCGGCGAGCGTGGACGTCATTCGCGGAGCGCACGTCGAAGCCCAGGGGGCGGCGAACGGCGTGGGCGTCGTCAAGCTCATGGGACGCCATTCGGGCTTCATTGCGTGTCAGGCGGCGATCGCATCGACCGATGCCGACGCGGTGCTGATTCCGGAGGTCCCGGTACGTCTCGAGGGGAGCTCGGGCCTGTTCGAGTTTCTCGAACGGCGGCTCCGCCGGCATGCCCACGCGGTCATTGTCGTGGCCGAGGGGGCCGGCCAGGAGCTTTGCATCCAGGCGCCCGACAGCGGGACCGACGCGAGCGGCAACGCGCGCCTCGGCGACATCGGTCACGTATTGAGGACCCGTATCGTCGACCACTTCGCAAAGCAGCGCGTCGACGTCACGCTCAAGTACATCGACCCGAGCTACCACATACGGAGCGTCCCGGCGCTCCCGAACGATAGCGTTTACTGCTGGAACATGGCCCGAAACGCGGTGCACGCGGCGATGGCGGGCAATACCGAGCTTCTCATAGGGCGATGGCACGGGCGATTCGTCCATGTGCCGCTGCCGCTCGCGACCCGCTTTCGCAAGCAGGTCGATACGAGCGGAGACTTGTGGATGTCGGTCATCGAGTCGACGGGGCAGCCAGTGTCGTGGGAGCCCGTGGCCGTTACTTGATGACGAGCTCCGTGATGGCGCCGCGGCCGCCCGCCTTGCTGTTGACCATGCGGGTGGCGGAGACCTCGAAGACTTCGAAGCCGCGCGAATAGAGCTTTCGCACCGCAGGCGCCGACGAGTTCGACAAGAGAACGTGGACGCCGGACCTTTTCAGTTCTCGAGCAAGGTTGCGCAGGCGCGTCTGCTCGTCGAGCCCGAACCCGCTCGATGTATACGACGTGAACGACGACGTGGGAGATAGCGGGGCATAAGGCGGGTCGAAGTAGACGAAGTCGCCTCGCTTCGCGGCGCTCGCGATCTCCTCGAAGTCGCCCACTTTGAGATCGGTGTTGGCGAGAGCCTCCGAGCAGGCCCGCAGCGTCCTCGGGTCGCAGATCTTCGGGTTCTCGTAGCGCCCGAACGGGACGTTGAACCGATTTTTCTTGTTGACTCGATAGAGCCCGTTGAACCCGGTCTTATTGAGGTAGACGAACCAGGCGGCGACTTCGACGTCGGTTCCTTCGTCGACCGGTCGAGAGCGGGTCTTTTCGAAGAAGACCGGATCGTGAGGCCACTTCTTGAGCAGCGAGATCACGGCCTCGACGTCGTCGCGCACGCCCCTGTACGCGCGAACCAGGCGTTCGTTCACGTCCGCGAGGATGGCGCGTTTGGGCCGCGTCGCAAAAAAGAGCGCCCCCCCGCCCACGAACGGCTCGAAGTATCGCCCGTGCTTCGATGGGACGTGCTTCAAGAGCTCGCGAAGGATCTGGCGTTTGCCCCCCGCCCACTTGACGAAGGGTCGTGCGGTTCTCAGCGCTTCACTCACTGCGTGCGTTTCCGCGGCTGAATCGTAGCGCACGCGTCACCGGCCCTCGCGATAGGCTCGAATCGCGTTCACGACCGCGTCGGCCAAGAGTTGGCGGTACTCTACCGAGCCCAAACGCTGCTCCTCGACCGGATTCGAGATGTAGCTCGTTTCGAAAAGAGCGCTCGGCATACGAGCTCCGACGAGGACGTAGAAGCCTGCAAAGTGAACGCCCCCCTCCGAGGCCTCGCCGTACCTCATACGAATCGCAGTCGTGGCGGAGCGTTGCAGCAGGTGTGCGAATTGCGTCGAGTGCCGAGATTGGTCGGCGAGACGAAGGCCGCCGAGCATCTGCGCGAGCTCCGCGCTGGCCGTGGGGGTCATCTCGTTCTCCCGGGCGGCGACTCTAGCGGCGATCTCGTCGCGGCTCGCGTCGAGCACGTAGGTCTCGACTCCATGGCGGGCCTTGCCCTCGCTTGCATTGCAGTGAATCGACACGAAGAGGTCCGCCGAGAAGGCGTTCGCGCGCGCGGCGCGCTCCTCGAGAGCCACGAAACGGTCGTCGTCTCGCGTGAGCAGTATCTCGAGGCCTTGAGCGAGGAGGACCCCGGCAGCGCGATGGGCGATGTCGAGCGTCACGTCCTTTTCGACGATGCCGGTCGGACCGACGGCTCCGGTATCTCGCCCGCCATGGCCAGGGTCGATGACGACGCGCGCCACTTCGCGCGGCGCGTGGGTCTGCGCTCCCGGCGGCCTGCGGGCCACATCGATGATGATCCGAAACGGCTCGGGCATCGCGAATACGTGGCGCCAAGCATGACCGGGAAGGTCGAGCACGACGCGCGATCCGGTGCGCGTCGCTTCCGCGTGCACCCCACGGAGGATTCCTGATTCTGCAAGCTCGTGGGAGCCCGCGCCGAGGTCGACACCGTCGAGATCGACGAACGTCTGTGCCGAGGAGCCCCCGCTGGCCACCTCGTCCGCCACGCGGTAGCTCGCCGGCTGGTCCAACGAGACGACCACGCGGGCCGCATCATCGCCAGGCCACACGTCGACGCGAACGAGCCGCGAGGGCCCACCGGCGAGGCGGGCCCCGGAGTCGACGGGGTCGATCCCCACGGTCCCTTCACCCTCGAGTGCCTGATCGATGCTGTCGAGAACCGATTGGGCGGGCCGGAACGACGCTAGCAAGAGAAGGTCGGCGCCTATGCCTTGTAGGCACGCTTGCGGAGGGCTTGCCTTGGGCGCGGCGGCTGCGAAGCGCCGCTCCACGCGATAGAGCTCAGCGTAGGTGATGGCTGCGTCGTGCGCGCGCTCGCCGGCGAGAGACGCAGCCGCCCGCGCGGACTCGCATGCACCTGCGAGCTTGGGGTCGACCGCGGCGCTCTTGTAAAGATCGAGCGCGCGAGCCGCGTCTTCGTCGTGGCCCTCGATGCGCCAAATGCGCTCGGCAAGGCGAGCGGAGATCGCATAGAGCTGAGCGGCGCGTGCCCCTGCCCCTTCGTGGGCCGCGGCGTCGGCGACCTTTTGCACCAGCGCGATGACTTCGGCTCTTGGCGGTAGCGGCGCGCCCGCCTCCCCGAGCCGACGAGCCTCGAGACGATCGAGGTTTTGGCCGTCATCGGTCGATGGCTCGGAATGGGCCGACCGGTGGCTCTCACAGCCGGAGGCGAAGCCTAGAGCGACAGCGGCGCACAGCGTCGCCACGAAGAAGCGCATCGAGCTTGGGTGGCGGGCGGGGCTGGGGCTATTCTCGGAACGCGGGAGAGCCAAGTGTCCGACCCTCGAGTCACGATACAACCGATCTATGCCGATCGGGCCACGGGACGGGATTTTGCCGACGCGCGCGCGATGGTCAACGCCTATCTCACTCGCTTCGGCGAGCGCGCGGGCACGTCGCTCGAGCCCCTCGACGCGTCGGGCTTCACGCTGGTGCGCAAGGGGTCGGCAAAAGTCGGCGTCAACGTGCTCGAGGACCACGGGGTTTTACTGTTCGTGGCTCCCGTCATGGCGGTGCCTGCCGAAGGCCGCGAGGCCCTCTATCGGCGTTTGCTCGAGCTCTCGTTTCTCACGACGTCCGATGCGGCGTTCGCCGTCGACACCCAGCGCGAAGAGATCGTAGTGCGAGCCCTGAGACGCCTCTCCGGGCTGGACTACGAGGAGTTCGAAGACCTGCTCGAGACCGTCGGCAAGGTCTGCGACGACTGGGACGACGTCCTCAAGAAGTAGTGCGACTAACTGCACCCGCGTGTTTCCCGCGCGTTGTTCGGCTCGGAGGGCGGTGTTAAGCTCCGCGAGCAATGGTTTCTCCGAAGGGTCCGTCCGGTTCGAAGCGCGGCAAGGCGGCAAGCGCGACGGCGAAAGACCTTTCGGCCGACGATTTCGAACGCCTGGCGACGATCTTCCGCCCCTCTTGGAAGCTCGACGATGCGCCCTTCACTTCGGGCGGCGCGGCGAGCGGCGCCGGCGCCGGGGCGCATCCGCAGGATCAGAACGGCAGCCATCCCGTAGCGGTCGCCCCCATCGTCTTCGATGAGGCGCCTTTCACGACGATTGTCGGGACGCCCGCGCCACCTTCCATTCCGCTCGACACGATTCCCAGCGCGCCCCCGCGCCCGGCATCCAGGTCGTCGGCGCCTCCGGCGGCTCCGACGTCACACCGGCCAACGGCGCCTTCATGGCACCCGGAGGCTCCCGCAGCCCCGCTGCCAGGCTCGCGCACGACGACGTCTTCGTGGCCAGCGCTTCCCCCCTCGCCCGAGGCTGTGGCGGCGCCGGTCGCGGTCGGCCCTCAGGCCGCCGCCCCTCAACCCGCCGCCCCTCAACCCATGGTTGCGGCTGCGATCCCGGGCACGCGCACGACCGTTGCCTGGCCGGCCCCCCCCTCCGATGACTCCCTACCTCCCGCGCAGCGTCCGACCGTTCCGTCGTGGACCGCCGAGGCCGATCGCTCTCCGTTTACGCCCCCCGCCGTCACTCCTTCGGGGCAGTGGGCAAGTCTTGATTCGAGGGCAGCAAGAACGAAGCTTCTCAAGCGCGGCCATGTTTCCCGAAAGCCTATGTGGATAGGTTTGGGGGTCGCGGCTGCAGCTGCTGGAGCCGGGCTTTGGCTTTGGGTGGCTGGCAACGACGCGCATCCGACGATTGCACCAGCGCCGTCGCCTCCTACCGAGACCACTGTCGTTCAAGCCCCCGCGCGTACCGAGAGCCCACCGCCGCCAGCGGTTTCTGCTGCAGCCCCGATTGCCCCCGAGCCTCCGCCCCCGAAGGCCGAGCCCCCGCCTCACGAGCAGCCCGCTCCCACCATGCCGCCCGTCGTTACGGCAGCTCCGCTGCAAGCCCCGCCGCCTCGCGAGCCTGCAGCAGCCCCGGCTGCGCCTAGGCCTGTCCGGCCCAAGCCGGCCAGCCAAACGATTGTTCACGACGTCCCCTTCTGAATTGCTTTACATGTGCAAGGCTGGCGGGTGACGATCGCCTGCGAGCCAAAGCCCCATGAATTACCGCTGCATAGCCGCCGCACTCCTCCTTTCAACGGCGGCCCTGACGGCGCCCGTAGCTAGCTGGGCGCAGAGTGCTTCCGATGAAGCGACCACAACGATGGCTCGCGCGCGGTTCAAGGAAGGGGTGGTGTACTACGACAAGGGCCAGTTCGAGCTGGCCCGAGCGTCGTTTCTTCAGGCTTATGCGCTGAAGAGGCACCCGGCGATCTTGCTCAACTTGGCGTGGAGCTGCGTGAAGAGCGGGCATGCGCTCGAGGGAGCGCGCTATTTCAAGCAATTCTTGGGCGATAGCAAAGACGTCACCGACAAGCAGCGAGCCGACGTCAACGACGGGCTATCGCAAGCTCGCGCGAAGCTCGCGCAAATCGATGTCACGGGCGCGCCGGGGTTGGACGTAACGATCGACGCCGACCACGTCGGTACGACCCCTCTGGCCGAGCCTGCGCTCGTCGAGGTCGGCACGCACTCGGTTCGCGTCCGGGCGCCGGACGGGACGTCGGAGATGCAGAGCATCACGGTTCTCACCGGGGAGAAGGCGAGCGCGCGCTTCCGAGCGGCGCCGCCGCCGCCACCACCAGCTCCTTTACCGCCGCCCGCGCCGACGCCGGCCGTCGTTCCCCCACCGGAGGTCGCTGCTCCGCCGCCCCAACCGCCCGCGCCAACGACGACGACAACGACACTGGAGGAGCCCCCCAAACCGCTCGAGCCGATCCCTGCAGAGCAGCCTGCCGGCCCTCGCTCGACGATGCCGCTCTGGCCGAGCTTCGTCGGGCTCGGTCTGACCGCGACGAGCGTTGTCGTGGGCGTCGTGGCGTTGAGCGCCGTCGGAACGGCGCAGACCAACGCGAACAATCAGGCCTCGAACATTCTAGGCGTCGGCGGTAGCTGCCCGCCCGTGCCTCCGGCGGCGAACGCAGGGTCGGGCGCAACGACGCAGTATCAGCAACTCCTTGCGGCCTGCAGCAAGTACAGCGACGACAACAACTTGGTGAGTGTCGACCGCACGGTCGGGTGGGTTGCTCTCGGAGCCGGTGCCGCGCTGCTTGCGGGAAGCATCGTGTACTTGGTCGTCGCGGTCTCGCACAACAGCGCGTCGTCCGACTCGCCGCCGACCCCACAAGCCTTGGTGCTGCCGATAGTAAGCCCGTCGCTCTCGGGCCTGGCGGTGGTCGGCACGTTCTAGCACCTCAATTCTGGGGTGGGGATGGGTTGCAGCGCGCAAGTCATCGGAGACCGGGAGAGATTTCACAGAAAGATCGGAAGATCAGGAAGGTTGAGGGGTCGGCAAGCATCGACGCAATGCGGTCGGGCAGGGTCGAAGAGAGAGAGTGTGAGAGCCGCGAAGGCGCCGAAGGAAAGAAGGGATTGTTGTGCATGAGCCCGACGAGGACTCGCGCACGGTCCTGCTCCCCAATAAACCTTCATTTCGCTTGGCGGCTTGGCGGCTCTCCTCCTCACTCAAGCGCCTGATGCGCCTCGATGAGCGCCCCAATGACCTGCTCCGTCCAGGCCGCCTGCTCGACCCATTCTGTCCGCGGAATCGAGGTACTAATCAGGGATACGTGACGACGCCCATGGCGCCTGGGCTCATCCCATCGCTGCCGGGCTCACGCAGCAGCGCGGCCGCGAAGCATGCCGTTTCGTCGCAATCGCCGTCGACCACCGCGTCGGCTGCGAGGGGGATGCGCCCGACCCGAACGCCATCGACACCCACGACCCGGTAAGCCAGACCCGAGACCGGCGGCGCCGCCTTTTCGCCGGGCGACGCGCCGCGTTCGACCCATGCGACGACGGGGCCGCGCCCGGCGGACAACCCCGCCGGAATCCAAAACGGGCCACGCTGGCCTTCGCAGTCCGGAGGAGCCAGGTCGACGAGCCGGTCGGCCCCGCCAGAGCGACTGCCGCGCGGCACGTCGAGCGCGCGCACCCGTTGACCCCCCGATTCTGCAGTGGGGCAAGCCGTGTCCGTATCCCGCGTGAAGACGAGAAGCGTACGTGAAGGCTCGCCATCGACAGCGACCAAGTCGTCGTCGTCGGAGAGGACGTGTTTGAGCTTTCGCCAAGGAGTGGGCTCCTGATCGCCCGCGACGGTTCGGGTCGCGACGGCTCCGGTCACCCCAATGCGAACGATGTCGAGCTCGTCGCCGACGGTGAAGGCTTCGTGCTCCCGCTCTTCGTCGGCAAAGTCCGAATCGCGGAGAACGAGAGTAGGCCTGCGCGCGGACGGATTCCCAGGCACGAATACGTCCACCGTCAAGTCGTCGTCGCCGTCACCGAGGACGAAGGCCGAGCGTGCGCCGCACACCAGCGTTGGTGACCGATCCGGCGATAGAGTCATGACTTCGCGCGGACCCGGCTCGGCCCAAGAGCGCACGAGCACGCGAACCGGGTGGGCAGGAGCCGGAGGGACGCCGCGGGGCTCGACCCATGCGAGGCCGTCTGCCGTCGTGCACGCAGCGGCCCCGATGACGATCGGTGCGCCACGGACCTGCCCATTGGCTCCGATGAAAACGAGGGTGCCCGCTCCCGCGGCGCCGAGCCCATCGCGCCACACGACGGACACGCCATCTGCAGCCCGCTGAATTCCAAGCTCGGCCCCCGCCGACCACTTCGCCCCAGGAATGATGTCGGTCGTCCACGTAGCGCGCCCGTCACTGAGACCCATGACGCGGATGACCTGTTGGGCCGCGACCAGCCCCGCCACGACGCTCACGTGAGCCGACCGCGCCGCCGCGATGGGCGCAGAGAAAACGGGGGCCGTCCGCCATGCTCGAGCCGTTGGGATGTTCGCGCGGGTCTCCACGGAGCTCGAGGCCGCAGCGTCGACACCTGCCGCCATCGGAGCCGGCTTCGCCTTCGACCGGCAACCGCCGACCGAGACGAGCAGCAGTAGCGGCATCGACGCCGCAGACCGTCTCATGCCGGCGCACAATATCAGAACAGAGATCGCTACGCGCCAAGCAGCTTGCGGAAGGACGTTCGCGGCATACCCGCCGCGCGAGCGGCAGCGCTGAGGTTGCCGGTGTTTTCTCGGAGTAGCTCACGCGCCCGATGAGGCGTCAGACACTTGGCTACGGCAGGCGAGTCGCGCCGGATGGCCCGATCGACGTCGGCCGCTTCGATGCGCGGCGAGCGCGCACAGTCGCCCGCTCGGCAAAGGACGTTCCGGAGCTCGCGGACGTTGCCCGGCCACGTATGCGCGGAGAGCCGCGCCAGGCCCGACGACGTGAGCACCCGACTTCCGACGTCGGGGGCGAGCTGCCCCAGAAGCTCGCGAGCGATGGCCGGGATATCGCCCCGGCGATCGCGCAGGGCCGGAACCGTGAGCACGAAGCACTCCAACCTGTGAAATAAGTCGCGCCTGAACTGACCGCTCGTGACGCGTTGATCGAGCTGCGCGTGAGTGGCTGCGATGACCCTCACGTCGGCACGCTGCCCACTACCTGCGGCGCCGACGCGGCGGACCTCATACCCATCGAGTGCTCGAAGCAGCTTTGGCTGCGCCTCGAGGGGCAAGTCGCCGATCTCGTCGAGGAACAAGCTGCCGCCTTGAGCCTCGGAGAATGCGCCTTCTCGACGCGCATGCGCGCCGGTGAAGGCCCCACGTTCATGCCCGAAAAGCTCGGTTTCAACGAGCTCCCGAGGAAGCGCCGTAACGTTGATGGCGACGAAAGGCCTCGCTCGCCTGGGACCGAGGCAATGCAACGATCGCGCAACGAGCTCCTTGCCCGTACCGCTCTCGCCGGCAATGAGCACGGGCAGAGCGTGCTTCGCAAGGCGACGGACTTGGTCGGCCAGACGCCGCATCGCGATTGAGCCACCGGCAACGCCCGCAAGTGGTGCCCCGGGAGGCGCCTCGGTCTCCGAGGCATCGGTGGACGAAGCTGACGAAGCTGATGAGATCAGCGTCAACGTGGAGCGGCCGAGCACCACTAGGGTGCCCTCTTGGCCCCAGGCCTCGCGCACCCGCGCGCCCCCGACGTACGTCCCGTTCTTCGAGCCCACGTCTGCGATGGCCACGAAGCCCCCGCTCGCGGTGAGCGAACAATGCGCCGCACTGACCGTGGGATCGTGGACGATCAAGTCGGAAGCCGGAGACGTGCCCACGAGAAACGGCCGTTCGGGAAGCGCGGTGCGACGCGCGCCCGCATCGTCTTGCACTTCCACGACCCACCGCACTTGGCTCGACGAAACGGGGATCTCGAGCGTCGAGCTCGACGAGCGCACTGCTGCGTTCGATGAGCCGTTCGACGAGCACGCTTCGGCCACAGGAGACATGCAAGACCTCCTTGGTCTCTCACGCCCCTCTCGACCTCACGCGCTAGGAAGTTGCTCCCTGCCCGACGGCGATGCCCAAGGTCTTGCGCAGCGAGAAGTACTGCTCGCTGACCGAAAAGACCAAGAGCTCCTTCATCTTGTCGGCAGGCGGCAGATCTCCCGGCAGCTGCGGCTCGGCGGCGATGATCTTCTTGGCAATCTCGAGGTCGGCGCAAAGAAGCAGCCCGGCGCGACATGCTGTGATCTCGATGGCCTGCATCCACCGCTTCAGATCCGCCGTTGCGCCATCTTCCATCCACTTTTGCACGACGAGCCGGAGCGACTCGCGCTGCACCGGCTGCATGTGCTTGACGAGCTCCGTGGCCGTGGCGTTGACGGCCTGCGCCATCTCGCCCGGAACCGCGAAGTCCGACATGACGATCTTCACGCCCGCGAACAAGATCACCTTCAGCTCGTTGAGCGTCGGGAAAAGGTTCTTGATGTAGTGCTCACCGCGGTACCCCGAGAGGTGCTTGCCGACGATGAAGGTGAGCTCTTGCGGCGTGAACCCGGTGAGCACGGTCTGCCCCGCGACGCTTGCGGGCGTCGTGGAGGGAACCGCCACGAGCGCACCGGGAACGTCGTTTCGTACGTAGAGCTCGGGAGTCGGCACGCCGAGCACCTGCCCGGCCCAGCCGAACGTCTTCGCAAACGTGACGGTGCTCGTCGCCGGGTCTTGCTTGAACCGCCTATCGAGCACCGGCAGCTGCTTCTGCGCTTTGAGCTGATTGGTCTTCGCGACGATGGCCGCAGGTGTCAGCATCTCGAAAATCTTGCCGATGTAGAGGCTCTCGTCCTTGTGGAAGAGGTTTCTCACCCAGGCTTCGTTGTCGAGCCGGCTCTTGACCTGAATCATCCCGCGCGGCCTGTAGTCTTCGAAGAAGCGCTGCTCTTCCTCGTCCGCCTTGCGCAAGAACGCGAGAGCGGCGCACATGCACCACGCCCGATCGTACTCGTGGATCCTCAAGTAGAGCTTGTACAGGCTTCGGTACGGGTCGACGCGGAGCGGGTCTTTCTGGAGCACTAGGGCGTGCTC
>Ga0302325_10028249_pt1 | contig 11609 bp, 10 predicted proteins | sample Palsa_T0_2_FD_201948 | JGI IMG/M metagenome (GOLD analysis project Ga0302325, IMG submission 201948) | Peat permafrost microbial communities from Stordalen Mire near Abisko, Sweden - Palsa_T0_2 | ecosystem: Environmental > Terrestrial > Soil > Palsa > Peat permafrost | place: Sweden: Abisko... | reverse complement strand
GACCCGGCGGCGGGCCGCCAGCTCGCTCTCCAACAAGGTGGCGATCGGGGCGAAGGCGTTGCCCCAGGGGTTCTCCTTGCCCGGTGGCGCGGGTACCGTGTCGACCTCGAAGACAGAGTTCTCCGGTCCGTCGATCTCAATGTCCAACCGGACATTGAAGAGGTGTTGATGGAAGGGTGCGGCCAGGCCCGGCGCCACCATGTTGGCAAATCCGCCCGGCCCTTCCTCACCGACCGCCATGGTCGACATGATGCCGGTGAGCTTGACCTCCAACTGCATGGAGCCGTCCTGGTAGAAGTACCAGTAGAAACCGTTTTCGTAGTTGCCGACGGTGGCGATGGAGCTGATCACCAGCCGGCGGGACCGGCGCACCTCGGCGCGCCCGGTCGACATGTCCAGGTGCTTCCAGAGGATCCCATAGTCCTCCTCGTGCATGCAGATGGCATTGGGTCGTGTGCGGGCCCGCCCCCGCTCGTCGGCGTAGACGTCGTCCAGGTAGACGATCTCACCCAGGCAGTCGCACCCCAATGTCAGTGAATTCGCCATACGCCCGAGACCCCACTCCCCGGCGTCGAAGGCGCTCTTCCATGAGTGCATGGGTCCGGGATGCCCGTACGGCACCACCATTTCGCTCACCGAAGCCCGGAACAAGACGGGCCGGAGCTGGTCCCCGTCGTTGTACCCGACCGTGTAGAGGACCAAGCCCTCCAGGGGATCCATGGCGACCCGCAGGGACCACTTCTGCCACTGCACCAGGTTCCCGTCAACGGTGAAGCTGGGACCTTCGGACTGGGTGATGGCCAGCGGCCGTAGGTCGGTGCGCAGGGGTCCGTTGTCTTCGGGGTAGTAGCTGCCCAACTGCGGCGGCAGCGGCACCACACCGGTGTCGACCACTTCGAGCACCTCACCCCGGCCCATGTCGACAAAGGCCAGCAGGCCCTCCAACGGGCGGGCGTACCCGTTGTCCTCCGTCGAATCGCGCAGGTAGGCCAGGCAGCGCGTAATGCGTCGGCCCTTCTCATGCTCCAGGCCGAATCCACCGGCCGGCCAGGGGTCGATCTGGACCAGCGACTTGTCCTCTACGCCCCGACGATCCAACGCGGCGTTCCACTCGGGATCCTCCCAGAGCGCCATGAGGACGCCGATCGCCTCTTCCATCTGCAGGGGCGGACGCACGTCTTCCACCACAACCCAGCGGTCGACCGCGCCGCGGGTCACCGAGACGGTCACTTCAACCACATCAGCCACCGGACCTAGCAGGAGCACTATGCGAACCTGCCGGTCGAGCACCACATCCTCGCCCCGATCGTGGGCGCGGACGAGGTCCTTCGGCGGGTCGCACAGACCCACATAAGCAAAACGGACATCACCGTCGGGAATGCCGGCTCGGCCGCTTTCCAGCACAATCCGGCGGGCGTCGGTGATCTCGTCCTCGCTGAGCGATGACAAAGGGTGGCGGGTTCGGGTGACCATGTCCTCTTGATGTTACGCGGCCAACGACCTCAGGCACCTATCCTGCCCTGATGAGCGATGCGGCGGACAGGGCGGTGCGCACCGCCAGGGAACTGACCCGCCGCACCGGTGTGGAGCATCACCAGGTACTGGTCATCCTCGGCAGCGGTCTGGCGGGCACAGCCGACATCCTCGGCGCCAGTGGTCCATCCATCCCACTGGCCACGCTCCCGTTCTTCCCCCACTACACCGCGACCGGGCACCACGCCACGGCCTGGTCGGTTCCCATCGGACGCAAACAGGTGCTGATATTCGGCGGTCGCTGCCATCTGTATGAGGGCATCGAGCTGACCGAGGTCGTCCACCCCCTCCGTACCGGCGTCGCCACCGGCTGCACGACCGTGATTCTCACCGCCGCGGTGGGTGGGATCCGGGAAGACCTGGCCCCCGGAACGGTGGTGGCAATTGCCGACCACCTCAACCTGACTGGGCGTACGCCGCTCAGCGGTCCCGAGTTCATCGACATGGTCGACGCCTACTCACCCCGGCTCCGGGCCCTGGCCCTGGCCACCCCGGGCATCGCCACTCCGGCCACCGGCATCTACGCCCAGGTGCCCGGACCCCAGTTTGAGACCCCGGCTGAGGTGACCATGCTGCGCACCCTCGGGGCCGACGTCGTCGGCATGTCCATGGCCTTAGAAACCATTGCGGCGCGCCACGCCCGGGCCGAGGTCCTCGGATTGACCGTGGTGACCAATGCCGCCGCCGGCACGGATCACTCGTTGGCCTCCATCGCCGAGGCCGGCGCCTCAGCGGCCAAGGACGTGGCCGACATCATCCGGCACGTCGTAATGTCTCTGCCGTGAGCCTCATCCCCAACGGCGTCGACCATGTGGCCCTCAACGTGCCCGATGTGCCCGCCGCCATCACCTTCTACACCGAGGTCCTCGGGCTGACCCAGAACTTCACCCGACCCGACTTCGGTTTCGCCGGCGCGTGGCTGGACGCCGGAGGTCAGCAGGTCCATCTCATCGAGCTCCCGGCGCCACCCAACCTGGGGCAGCATTTCGCATTGCTCTACGACAGCGTCGACGTCATGGTGGAATACCTACGGGGATTGGGTCTTGAGGTGACCGATCCTGTCGTCAATGGTGCCGGACGCCACCAGGCATTCGTGAGCGATCCCTGGGGCAATGGCATTGAAATCCACCAGCTCCCAGACTGAGGGTCCGGCGACCCGCTTTTCCTAGGCAGGCAGGATGTCGACGTGCTTGCGGCCGCGGCGGGCGCCGAACTTGACCACACCGTCGGCGGTGGCGAACAAGGTGTCATCGCCACCGAGGCCGACGTTCTTGCCGGGGTAGAACTTGGTGCCGCGCTGGCGCACGATGATCGAACCCGCGGTCACCACGGTGCCGTCGAATTCCTTGACCCCAAGGCGCTGAGCCCGAGAATCACGGCCGTTGCGGGTTGAACCGCCACCTTTGGTCTTTGACATTGTGAGCTCCCTTGCGCCGAGCAGTCAGCCGGCGGCCGTAATGGCCGTGATCTCCAGCGTGGCGTAGTGCTGGCGGTGGCCCCAGCGGCGACGCTGGTTCGACTTGTTCTTGTACGTCATGGCGTTGATTTTCGGACCCTTTTCCTCGCCGACCACCCGAGCGGTCACCGACACGCCGGCCAGCTGTTCGGGTGTGGCCAGGACGGTCCCACCATCGACCAGCAGGACGGGCTGCAACGAAACCACCGAGCCGACCGGCTCGCCCAACAATTCCACGCGCAGGCGCTGGCCCTCGGCCACACGCTCCTGCTTTCCACCGGACTTGATCACTGCGTACATGAGGGTGAGACCTTAGCGCAGAACCGAGTCGTCCAAGGTCACGCCCCGGCCACCGCACACGGCGCATTCGGTGGAGAGGGTCTCAAGCAGGCCCTCCGAAATGCGCTTTCGCGTCATTTCGACCAACCCCAGCTCGGAGATGTCGAAGACCTGGGTCCGCGTCTTGTCCCGGGCCAGCGCCGTCCGCAGCGCGCCGGCCACCTTGTCCCGATTCTCCCGGATCTCCATGTCGATGAAGTCGATGACGATGATGCCGCCGATGTCGCGTAACCGGAGCTGGCGGGCCACTTCCTCGGCCGCCTCCAGGTTGTTGCGGTAGACGGTCTCTTCCAGGTTGGTCTTGCCCACGTTCTTGCCCGTGTTGACGTCGATCACCGTCAATGCCTCGGTGCGCTCAATAATCAACGACCCGCCCGAGGGCAGCCAGACCTTGCGATCGAGTGCCTTATGGAGCTGCTCATGCACGTGGTAGCGCTCAAATATGGGCAGCCCCTCAACCGCGGCATCGTAGAATTCGACCCGGTCCGAAAGCTCGGGGCTGACCGCGCGCACATAGTCCCGCACCTGCTCAAAGAGCTCCCGGTCGTCAATGACCACACCCCGGTACTCGGCGTTCAGCTCCTCCCGGAGTATCCGCACCGACAATTCGGGCTCGCGGTACAACAGGCCGGGGGCGTCAGACTTCTTGGCCTCGGCCTCAATCACGTTCCACTGTTCGAGCAGGGTCTCGACGTCGCGCTGCAACTCATCGGCAGACACTCCCTCGGCGGCGGTGCGGATGATCATGCCGTGCCCCGCCGGCTTCACCTCATCAATGATGCGGCGCAAGCGGCGGCGCTCGGTGTCACCCAGGCGCTTGGAGATTCCGAAGGCGCTCGAATTGGGCACCAGCACGGCAAACCGCCCCGGCAGGGACACCTCCTGGGTCAGTCGGGCGCCCTTGGCCCCAATGGGGTTCTTGGTGACCTGGCACAGGATCGTCTGACCGGCCTTGAGCACGTCTTCAATCCGTGGTTGGGCCGCTGAGGAACCGCCTCCACCACCCTCAATGTCCTCCCTGTCGTACCGCACGTCTCCGCGGTACAGCACGGCATTTTTCGGAATCCCGATGTCGACGAACGCGGCCTCCATGCCGGGCAGCACGTTCTGCACCCGGCCCCGGTAGACGTTCCCGTCAATCTGGTTGGTGTCATCAGCCGCCCGTGAGACGTAGTGCTCCACCAGGGAGCGGCCCTCCAACATGGCGATCTGCGTCATTCCCGGCTGCACATGCACGCAGACCAGGTACCGACCGACCTGCTTGCTCTTGCGGTCCCGACCCGAACGGCGTCGACTCCGGGTCCGCTTGCCACCCGCCGCACCATCATCATCGGACCCTTCGACCTCGTCGCCCTCATGTGGAGCGGGCAACGCCACTTCCCGCACTGTTGGTGGGACAGGAACGGCCGCAGTGGGAGCAACCGCGGTCACGACCGGCACAGCAGGAGCCGGCCTGGTGTCGCCGATCTGTGGTCTTCGGATTTGGTGCTGCTGAGCTGCCAGCGGGGTTGTGGGCGGGCTATCGCCCCCATCTACCTCCGCTACGTGACCCTCGTGGGTCTGGCTGATCTCCGATTCGGACATGAGGGAGAGCCCTCCTTGCGTCGTTCATGAGGCACGCCCGGCGGCGTGTATCACGACGGGGTCGGTCCCGAGCCCACCTACCGAAAGCGGCTCGAACCGTGCGCCGTCGCGCTCGATCCATTGATGCGTTCTACAAGCCCGCGCCAACACCACGTCGGTGCCAAACGCTGAAAGCAAATCGCCCGGACGGACGCCACGCGGGTGCGTGGCCAGTTGGGCCCGGAATCGACCAATCGGATGTTCCCCCTGCTCCGACCCACCATCGCGGGTAAGAGCAAGCGACAAAATAGCTGGACGGATGTCGTCTTCGGCTTGACGACCCTTCCGTTCACGTTGCACCGTGAGGCTGGGAGCAGCGAGCACCCGCTCAATCCGCTCCTCCAATTCCTCACCGATCACGCCGAGCACCTCCAGCTCCCAATCACACGATGCTACCTCTTGTTGCAGTGACCCTTCGGCCATGCCAATGGGAGCCACGGCCTGCACCGTCATCCCATCAGGGAGCAGCTCTGTCAGGAGCTCAGGCAGTTGAGCAGGAAGAATCTCGTCCATCCGGACCTCATCGAGGCGGGCGTCCAGATACTCCCCGTGGGATTCGCAACCCGTCGGCAAGGCCAATCCGAAGCTCAGGAGCGGATGCGGGGAGAAACCCTGGGAGAATGCCACTGGCAAACGACTCCGCCGCAATGCCCGTTCCCACATGCGGGCCACGTCGCGGTGGCTGGTGAATCGGATCTTCCCGGTCTTGGTGAATCGGAAGCGGTACCGGCGCTGCGCATCGAAGTCGCTCATCCGCGGGTTCCCCCCAACCGCACCGGAATCCGGCCACCGGCCGCCAAGTCCTGACCCGTCCCCTGACTGCCCCCGGCCGGCGGCACCGGAGAAGCCACCACATGCTCCAGCCCGAATTCGGTGCAGGCGCCGCAGTCATAGCAGGGGGTCCACCGGCAGTCCTCGACGGCTGCTTCAGCCAGGGCGTCCTGCCAGTCCGTCCACAGGAAATCACGGTGCAGACCGGCCGATATGTGGTCCCACGGGAGCGGCTCGTTCTGATCACGCTCCCTATGGGCCACCTCGCCCAGGCTGAGCCCCTCCGCCGCCAGAGCCGTCTCCCACAATGAGAGGTCGAACCGCTCGGACCACTCCTGGAATGTCCCGCCGGCCCGCCACACCCGTTCGATCACCGCGCCCATGCGGCGGTCCCCCCGGCTGGCCACCCCTTCGGCGGCCGAGGCGGCCGGGTCATGCCAGCGGATGGTCAGACCCCGGGTGGTCCGGGCCGCCTCGCGGAGCAGAATGACCTTGCGCTCCAGCTCGGCCACCGTGTCCTGGCCGTACCATTGGAAGGGCGTGTGGGGCTTGGGCACGAAACCACCCACTGATGCCGTCACCGTGACCGACTTCTGGTGGCGGCGCCCGATCTCGACACAGTGGGCGCCCAGCTCGGCGATGCCGAGGACATCCTCGTCCCGCTCGGTGGGCAGGCCGATCAGGAAGTACAGCTTGACTCGCCGCCACCCCTGGCTGAAGGCGGCATCCACCGCGCTGTAGAGATCTTCCTCGGTGATCAGTTTGTTGATGACCTGGCGCATGCGCCAGGTACCTCCTTCGGGGGCGAAGGTCAGACCCGTGCGCCGCACCTTCTGGATCTGCGCCGCTGTCCCGACCGTGAAGGCGTCCACTCGTAACGACGGCAGGCTCACCGAGACGCGGCCCTCGTGGACCGGGTCGTCAATGATGTCGCGCACCATATCCTCAATGCCCGAGAAATCGGCCGTGGACAAGGAGGTGAGGGTCACTTCGTCGTGACCGCTCCAGGCCAGGCCCTGGCTGACCATCTCCTTGACCTGCTCGGCCGGGCGCTCGCGCACCGGGCGGGTGATCATGCCGGCCTGGCAGAAGCGACAGCCCCTGGTACAACCCCGGAAGACCTCGACGTTGAGACGGTCGTGCACCACTTCGGTCAGGGGGACCAGGGGGTGTGCCGGGTAGGGCCAGTCGGCCAGGTCGTTCACCGTCCGCTTGGCCACCGTGGTCGGAACGTCCGGCCGCAGTGGCACGGTGGCCACCAGGCGGCCCTCGGCATAGGTCGACTCATACAGGGCCGGCACATACACGCCTTCGATGGAGGCCAGTGCACCGAGCAGCTCGGTACGGACTCGTTGCGCCGCCGGCACGGCCAGCCAGCCGGCCATCGCATCGTTGATCTCCCCGACCACCTCTTCGCCGTCACCGAGCACGAAGGCGTCGATGAAGTCGGCCAAAGGCTCGGGATTGAAGGCACAGTGCCCACCGGCGATGACCACGGGGTCTTCGGCACCCCGGTCTTCGGCATGCAACGGCACCGCCGCCAGGTCGATGAGGTTGACCACGTTGGTGTACACCAGCTCGGCCGAAAGGTTGAAGGCCAGGACATCGAAGGCCCGGGCCGGGTAGTGCTGTTCCACGCTGAAGAGCGGAATACCGGCCGACCGCATGGCTGCCTCCATGTCCACCCAGGGGGCATACGAGCGCTCAGCCACCGCGTCGGGACGTTCATTGAGGATTTCGTACAGGATCTGCAGTCCCTGATTGGGCAGCCCTATCTCGTAGGTGTCGGGGTACAGCAGCAGCCAGGCCACCTTGCCCGGACCGTGCTCGGGGTACTGGGCCCCCTGCTCCCCTCCGATGTAGCGGGCCGGCTTGGACACTCCGAGTAGCAACCGCTCAATCTGTGGCCAAAGGGTCTGCATCGCGCGACAACCCTACGGGACGCTCAGCCACCACCCGGCGTCGTGGTCGTGGTGGCGCCCGGGACGGTCGTCGAGGTGGTGGTCGTGGTCGCCGGCGAGTTGGGTTTGGGGGCGGTCAAGGTGGGCGGGCTGGCCAGCGTGGGCACCCTCACCGGACCGAGCGGGTTGGCCACGATGTAGTCGAAGATCTTGCGCACGAGCGGGGCAGCCGCCTGGGCCCCGTAACCACCCTGATCGATCACGGCCAGGACCTCGTAGGTGGGGGTGGGCTGGGGACCGAAGGCCACGAACCAACTGTTGGGCTCGTCCTGGCCCGGGTTGGTGGCCGTCCCCGTCTTGCCGGCCAACACGAAGGAGGAGGGAAAGCCGGTGAAGTCGCTGTAGGCCGTTCCCTTGGGGTTGTAGATGACACCTTCGAGGCCCTGCAGAATGGGCTGGTACACCGCCGGCGGCAGGCTGACATGGCCCGTGACCACCGGAGGGATGGATTCGACGATCTTTCCGGAGGTCGGATTGACCACCGTCGAGGCCACCTCGGGCGCGTAACGGGTGCCGCCGTTGGCGAAGGTGGCATAGGCCACCGCCTGCTCAATCGGGGTCAGCGCGGTGGCCCCTTGGCCGAACGCCATCTCAATGTTGTCGCCGGTGTACCAGGACGTGTTCGGGTAGACGGCGGGCTGCGCGGCGTGCAGCTTCTCCCTCTCGGGTTGGCTGTCCACCCGACCCTGCACCTCATCGGGCAGGTCGATCCCGGTGATCTCGCCCTCCCCGTACTCGGCCGCCACGTTCTGAATGGCCGTGTTGCCGAACTGCTGACGCGTGGCCGGGTTCCAGAACAGGTAACCCAGGTTGTAGAAGTACGAGTCGCTCGACTCGGCCAGCGCCAGCGGGAGATTGACCTCGCCCCCGGAGTCGCCCACGTCGTCCTTGAAGACACACCCGGCATTCACACCCGTGCAGCCGGGAACGGTGAACTTCCCCGTGTCGTTGTAGTACTGCGTGGCGCTGATGACCCCGTCCTGCAGGGCGGCCGTGGCGGTGATCAGTTTGAAGGTCGAGCCCGGGGTGTACTGGCCCTGTATGGCGTAGTTGTTCTCCGCCCCGCTCATCGCCAATGCGTTGGCGTTGGCATACGAAAGGCCACCCACCCACTCATTGAGGTCATAGGTGGGATACGACGCCATGGCCAGGACCTGGCCGTTCTGCGGGTTCATGACGACGACGGCGCCATTGATCGCCGGTGGGAGCCTGTTGTCGTCCTCACGGTCAGGAGTCTTGCGGTCAGCCAGAATCTGGAAGGCCAGGTCGGTCTCCACCTCCTTTTGCAGGTTGGTGTCGATGTTCAGCACCACCGTGTCACCCAGCTGAGGTGCCGTGCGGGAGAGGGTTCCCACCACATTCCCGCTGGCGTCGACCTCCAGCGCCTGGCGTCCGGCCACCCCGCGCAGGTAGGGCTCGAACTGCTCCTCAATCCCCGACTCCCCCACAATGCTGCCCTGGGTGTAGCCGGCACTGGGATTGGCCGCCAGGAACTTGGCAGTGATGTCGTTCAGATACCCCAACACGTGCGGAGCCGTGGTCCCTCCCTGGGGGTAGGTGCGTTGGGTGATCGTCTGCACGCTGACGCCGGGGTATTGCGATTGGTGGATCGACAGGTACTCCACGGTGGACTCGGGCACGTTGATCGCCACTGGGATCGGCTCGTACGGGCTGTAGCGATCGTTGTTGATGGAGGCCTTGACCTGCGCCGGCGTCTGGCCGATCAGTGCCGCCACCATGCCGACGATGGCCGGATCCTGCACGGAGGCGGCATGTGACAACAGAATTTCCTCCTTGGGCACGTTCGAAACCAGGACCGTGCCGTTACGGTCGACGATCTCCCCTCGGGGTGCGGGCACGCTCACGACTCTGACCTGGTTCCGGGTCACCGCGGCGGCGTATGTCTTGGCGTCGATCACCTGCAACGTCCACAGCCGGAGCACCAGAATGCCGAAGAGGACGAGAACGGAAATACCTACAACGCGCAGCCGAAGGTTGGGCCGCGATGGCTCGTCCTCGGGCGAGCCGACAAGCGACGCCACGTTGACGCCCTTACGTGGGCGCATCCGCGGCTGGCGCTGATCGGCCCTCCATGACCTCTGGCGCGCCGGGCGGGTCGACGGCTTGGGATGGAGGCGGTCACCCCGGATGGGATGGCGGAGGGAGCGCTTCACCACAACCCGCTCTCGGCCGGTTGCGCCGATACCAGCGAGCGACGGTGTGCCTCCGATGTCACGGCCCAACGCATGAGCCGATTAACCGGGAGAACGAGGATGATGCTGGAGACCGCGATGACACTGAAGAGGGACAGGAAGTCGATCTGCACCATCTGTTGCTGACCGAGCACGGCACCGAGCACGGCAAAGAGCATGTCCGCCGCGACGCTACCCATCAGCGCGGCCACCGGCTTGAGCCAGACCGCCCGCTTGTCGACCGCAGCCGTGGCCGCTCCCACCGAGTAGCCCAGAAGGCATCCGACCAGGGCGGAGAGGCCGAAGGGGGTGGGGAGCACCAGGTCGAAAGCCAGTCCGGCCCAGAACCCGACGATGGCCCCGGTCTGAGGTCCGGCCAGCAGCGCGGCGGTGATCGGCAGCAGCCACAAGAGATCGGGGTGTGCCCCGTCGAACCGGAGGGGCAGCATCACCGTCGACTGCACCAGCAGTGCAACGAACACGACAAATGTCAGCCGGACGATGGAGCGGGCACTCATGGTGCGTTCACCGGAGACGGCTCCGGCTCCCATTGCACCACGTCGACATACGCCAACTGATTCAGGTCAGCCTGCGCCACGACCGTGATCGACTCCTGGCTGGCCCCGGCGCCGGTGTGGAACGTCTTGACCGTGGCGACGGGAATGCCGGGCGGGAATGACGCCGCATCGAGGCTGCTGGTGTACATGATCTCGCCCGCTTTCAGCGACGTATGCGGCGGGACCAGATCCGCCGTCATGGCCGCGGCCGGACCCTGACCGTCGACGATGCCCGTGTACCCGTTGCCGAATGTGACCCCGACCCGTGATTGCCCGTCGGTGATGAGGCGGACGACGGAGGTGTAGTGAAACGATTGAATGACCTGCCCTATCAGTCCCCCCGCACCGATCACCGGCATGCCGACATCGACCCCGTCGGCCCTCCCCTTGTCGATGGTGATGGTCACCGTGAAGTTGGAGCTGTTCTCATCCTGCGTCTGTGCCGTCACCGTCGGCAGTGATTGCAGGAAAGGGAGGTTCTGCAGGGCCATCACCTGGCTCAGTTGCGTGTTCTCAAAGTTCCGCTCGGCCTTCTCGGCCCGGAAAGCACCCACTGTGGCCTGGAGCTTCTCATTCTCCGCCTTCAACGATCCGTAGTGCAATGCCCCGGAGAGGAAATTCCCGATGGGGTTCAGCACATCCACCACGCCCTCTCGCAACGGCGAAAAAGCGCCGTTGGCCACCGACTTCACCCCGGAAGTGAGGCTATGGGTGCGGCCGTTCAGGTCGAGGGAGATGATGGACAGTGACACCACGACCAGCACGATCAACGTCAACGTGCGGCGTGACCGCCGAGGTTTGGGCACCCAGGGGAGACCGGACGAACCGTCAGCGTGAGGATGTGGTGATCAGCACCCGTTTGAGCGCTTCGAACTCTTCTAGACACTGACCGGCTCCGATGGCGACACAGTTCAACGGATCGCGAGCGACGACGATGGGCATGCCGGTCTCATGCTGCAGCCGGGCTTCGAGACCGTGCAGCAATGCGCCGCCACCGGTCAGGACGATGCCCTGCTCCATGATGTCGGACGCCAGCTCGGGAGGCGTGCGGTCCAATGTCACCTTGACGGCATCGATGATGGCCGAGACCGGCTCTTCAATAGCCCGGCGGATTTCCTCGGTCGACACGACGATGGTCTTGGGGAGCCCACTGACCAGATCGCGACCACGGATTTCG
>Ga0302325_10028246_pt1 | contig 11609 bp, 10 predicted proteins | sample Palsa_T0_2_FD_201948 | JGI IMG/M metagenome (GOLD analysis project Ga0302325, IMG submission 201948) | Peat permafrost microbial communities from Stordalen Mire near Abisko, Sweden - Palsa_T0_2 | ecosystem: Environmental > Terrestrial > Soil > Palsa > Peat permafrost | place: Sweden: Abisko... | reverse complement strand
GTCAGCACCGTCTGGCCGTCGACGGCCATCTGGCTGAACAACTGAAACGCGCGCGCCGTGGGAGACATGGTGCCGATGGGGCCCCCACCCGGACAGGTGCTATCCGAGGGTCCATCGGAGAAGACGTTGTAGGCTCCGAAATCCTGCCATCCATAGAGAGAATTACTATCGTTTCCGTTGGAGCCGTTGCAATTGCCGAAGCCAATCCACCAGGTCAGGCGCGAGACTCCATCGTTCATCATCTCGCCCAGAACCTGGCCGGCATACAACCCCTGGGTAATCGACCAGCTCTGCTTGCCCGGATTGCTGTAAGGCCCTCCGATCTCGCCCACGTAAATGGGAGTGCCCGGAGTTCCCCACTTGGTCAGCTCCGACCTGAGGGTGTTGATGTTCGTGGTCAACTCCTGCGCCGCCTGCTGCACCAGGAAGGTGTCGCTTTCCTCGCCCGGCGTCTCCGGATAGTAGTGATATTCCACGAAGTCATAGGACCCCTTGGCATTGGCCAGCACCGTGTTGTCCCATCCGCCGGTCGTGTTATCCGCGTCCACATCGACGCCGACCAGCGTGTTCGGGCTAGCCGTCTTAATCGACTGGTAGTAGCCGGTTGTTCCCACCACAGCGGCCGCGTAGATGGTGGGGTCGTTCGGAGTCGAGTGCAGGTCGTACTCCCAGCTCCCGTACTCCTCGTTGCCCACCGTCGAATGACTCACGGTGATGCCGTCGGCCAGCGCGGCCGTGACCCAGGCGGCAGCTTCGCTAGGTTCGCCGCCTCCGTTGCAGGTTGTGTTCGAGCCGTAATTCGCCGTCAACGCCACATCGAGGTTAGCGGGAACGGCCATGTCATTGACGAAATTCGAAAACGTGTCATTCGCATCGGCATAGCCGCCATCGCACTCAGAATTGGTGGTCCAGTGGTAGAGGTCGGAATCCGATCCACCCGGCCAACGCACCTGGGTGATGCCGGCGGCCTGGAAAGCATCCACAATTCCGGCCTGATTGGAAACCAGATCGTACCAGACGGCCATGTTCATTCCCAGCAGCTTGTCGGTCACGGCGGGGCCGCTGCTCGCCAGGTCCACCGTCACCGAGGTAGCGACGATTCCCGTTACTGTTACCGGGGCCGTCGCTGTGATCGCTGTACCGCTGGCATTGGTCACGGTGAGGGTGTAGGTGGTGGTCGCCGTGGGGCTCACGGTCACGCCCACACCACTGGTGGCGGTCAGACTGCCCGGAGTGATGACGCCTGTGCCGTTCGCGAAGACTCCTGTCAGAGTCGCACTAGATCCTGTGGTAATGGTTCTCGGAATTGCGATGAAACTGGTGATCGCCGGTGCAGGGTCCACGGTGATGGTGGCCGTTGCCGTCACCGCTGTCCCACTCGTGGGAGTAACGGTCAGGGTATAGGTGGTGGTCGTCGTGGGACTCACGGTTACAGCTACGCCGCTGTTGGCTGGAAGATTGCCGGGGGTGATAAAGCCTGTGCCGTTCGCGAAGACGCCGGTCAGAGCCGCGGTTGACCCATCCGTAATGGAGGCGCGATTCGCGGTGAAACCGGTAATTGAGGGCGGAGGAGGCAGCGTCTGGGTGCTCGATGACCCACCGCCGCAGCCGGTCAAACCTGCCAGGGCCAGGCTGAGAGTCATGGCCAGATGAGTTAGAACCAGAAGACGTTTCATGGGATTCCCCGTGTCTAGGTCAGGTAGAAGCCGGCCCGCCGTCTCAAATTTCCAGGTCGGGTTACAGTGACATAATGGAAGCCTTCTCCGAATCCTGGGGATGGGGCGACGTGTTTACCGCCGGGTCGAGCATGGCGCTCATGAATTGTCCTTGGGCGGCGAGCAACGTTCCGCTGATGTAACCAAAGATCAGTGCGAAGCCCCCAAAAGCACGCCCACGCCAGGGCATAGAACGACGAACTCAAGATTCCGCCGACCAAACTGAGAATCCCTATGCCTGCTCCCACAATGATCGACAGCTGCTTCACCATATTCCCGAACTTCAAGGTCCCCACCGTCACACCGTACGCATCCCGTTAGCGATCCCACAGACCGCCAGGCCGACTTTTCGCAACTCCCAACTGCGATTCCCATTGGAACCTCCCGCGCACAATCTCCGGTGATTCCACCACAGGGGCCCGCGTGATGGTAGTTACCGAGGATACGAACGATCATTCGCTCTGATTCCGAATTGCCAGGTGCCCGAATTACCTCCTCTCACACACACTTTCGCGTTCGACAAAATGATTGCGAAGCGATCAGGCCGTGGGCTGTGGCTGACATAGAACGTAGCCAAGAGCCACAGCGAAAAGACAGACCAGTCCTTAACTGTTGAAACCGTGCGCCGTGAAAGGCGCTGGACTACAGCGGGTGCAACTCCCGCCCGGGAACTGGTTCGCTCCACCGGTAGCAACCGAGGCGGCAGCGGAGGCAACGAAGCTGTCGGAGCTCTCGGTGTAAAGGGCCGCTTGGCGACCCCGCGAGCGTGCAGGCCGTAACGGGAGTGAACGCTGAGCAGGCCCCGAAAAGGTGATTGCAGGAGCCGACCTTACTGTTTCACGGGGAAGGCCGCTGGCAATGGAGACAGACGAGCGAATAAGCTCCATTGAACCTGCCGGGGTAATGGCGATGGCATGTGCCCATAGGAGACCAGAGGCAACACGGGAAGCCCAAGCGGTGATTGTTTTAGGCATCAACTGGCAACTCGCGAGAGACAGGCCGGGCCGTATGGGGTGGCCGAGAGGAGGAAAGGGGCCTTAGTTAAAGAGGAACGCAAGAAGCTACAAAGGACCGAGGGATTGGCGATGAGCCTAACAAACTCCATTCAGTGTTCAGAAGTTGCAGTCGGCATTGCTCGCAAAAGCGAAGGAATCGCTCGACTTTCGTTTCCACGCGCTGCGCCTTGCCAATCCGTTCGTCTCGCGACACATGGATGAGCCATTTTGGTGTATTGTTTCGAAGAACCCAGGAAACCAAAATGGGAATTCCTGGATTAAATTGCCGGCTGAGTTTCATGGGTCTCGACGTGAGAAGGGAGAGTCACGGACATGGAAGATATTTTCGCGTACGCTAAGAAATGCGTGGACAACAAAACCGTGGTGGCGAGAATTGGCCACTCGGCAAAGCTGCATAGTGTTCGCAGCGCAGTGTCTTCGAAGGGTTCAGCGGCCAGCAAGTTATCGAGTCTCGGGGGTGCCGCGATTCGCGCGACGTTGCAGGCCATCCCGCTTCCAGCGGTAGGCAGCCTGCTTGCCTCCGTAGAGGAAGCGGTGGAAAAGGCCGTCAAAAGCTGCCTCCACCGCCGATCCCTCAGCAAAGCCCAAACGACTGAGGAAAAGATTAAGTTTAAATTGAAGGAGCTCGACGTAGAGGAATTGGACCGATATCGCTGGAAAGTGCAGGAGTCGATCACCGATTTCAATAAAGCCATGCAGGGTTTTGGTGCAAACTTGGCCAAAAAGCGTGAAGCAGGAGCTACATGCGACGCCTTCCTTGAAGTGGCATTGGCGGCGGAACAAGCCTCGCGTCGCACCGAAAAGCTCAAGGAGGCGTGCCTGGCCCTGCATGCCGCGATGCTCTTGACGATGAACTGGGTCGAGGAGTGCGAAAACGGCCCGTCCACGCCTGTGGCGGCGGTAGCGGCTCCCCATCGCCAACCACCGACGCTCGGTATTAATGGGCGCAAGAACGACTTCATGAAGATCATGACGGCATTCATCAATCAGGAACTCAAGGAGATGGAAACCCTCACTGATGAGAATAAGGATTGGTATATTGCCAATTATCACGGGAAGTGCGATCGGTGGTGCTGCTGGCGGTTGGCGGGCAAGGTGGACAGCTGGGCGAACTGCAAAGATAATTGCGCTTGGGTATTGCGAACCCTGGCGGATCCCTTCGTGCCGGATAGCTTCAGCAACAACCTGGGGAGCCTCTGGTAGAAAGCGGCGCGCGCTCATGGCTCTGACCAGCGTGGGGATGCTCGAGGCCCGCTTCGCAGGGCGTTACCTAACTTCTTAACTGCAGAAGGTGAGGAACGAAGCTCCGGGTTTCCGGGGCATCGTTCTTGTGTCGGACTCAGCCCATGATCGGGCGGACCATTTCGCACTACCGCATCGTCGAGAAGCTGGGCGGTGGCGAGATGGGTGTGGTTTACAAAGATGTAAGGCTGCATCGCTTCGTCGCTCTCAAATTCCTGCCTGATGATGTAGCCAAAGACGCACAAACTCTCGCTCACTTTCAGCGCGAGGCACAAGCGGCTTCCGCGATCAACGCCAAGACCAGCGATCCGTCAGCCACCTTTAAGAAGAAGACTGGCGACGGAGGCTCATGGCGTTTTGATTACGGCGCCCTCGCTACCCGCATTCAAACAGGGACCCGGAAGCGCGGGACTTGTGTGTTGTCGGTTTGTCGCCAGGCGAGTTCCCGGTTCCACTGTTCGATGTGCTGGCGAAACTGCATCACCATCCGGGGTTCGTTCGTCGGAACGCACCAGGATATGGCAGAAGCGCTCGCCTTTGCTGCCGAGGGCAAGGTCAAGGCCGACATCGAGCTCCAGCCTTTGTCTTCGATCAACCACATTTTCGACCGGCTTGAGCATGTCCAGGTTGCGTCACGCGTTGTGCTCGAGTTCGCGCAGGGCTGAAACGCGGATGATTCATTGTTGTGGCTGAAGATAGAAGCCCGAGCCACACGGTCACCATTCGGGCCCCCGAATGGCGATCCGATTTTGCAGCTTGCTCGCAGGAGTTAGGCCATGTCTTTCGTGGAAGATGTCGTCATCGTATCGGCACTACGGACGCCGATTGGGAAAGGCTCGCTTTCTTGTTGAAGAGAATGCCCTGAACAGCAATAGCCTTACACCTGCTATTGATGAAACCTGTGTCCATTCTCCTTTGTCTTCTGGGAGCGGTAGGCCGGTTTGTGTCTGGCCGGCTCAGGCCGGCACGTTGAAGGCCGATCCTCTCGCGCGTTTCACACAGATGATCGTGTCACGTACTTCGGACTGGAATGCGGTTGAAGGACGGTTGCGGCGATATGAGCGCGACCCGGTTCATGAAAAATCGCGTCTCGTGGCCCGCGTCGACGGAAGTGGTTCATGGACCGATGTAACCTGTGCTTCGATTCCACAATGCAAGACAATTCCACCCGTACGGCTGTCTCACGGGTTCGTCGCGTTGTCGCCCGCAAAGCACTTAGGTCCGGCCGTCCGGCGTGACCCGGCTCACAGTCCCAAGTGGCCACAATCACAGACAGATGAGAGCCACCGAGTGAGAATTTCTTGGATTGTTTCGAGTGAGGAGGAGAAGCGCCATGAAAACCCGGCTGGGGGTCATCCTAGTTCTGGCATTCGCGGCGCTGTCTCCACTCGCGTTCGTCACCCCGGCCCAAGCTAAAGTCGAGTTTCCTAAGTACAATCCCGCGACTGGAACTGTCTTCGAGGAAGCGCTCGAGGAAGTCAGGGACCGTGAATGCGCGGTCAGCGGTGGCACGGGTTCCCCTGTGATCCTCTTGCGCGACGGCGCGACGATCGAAGTCCGCGCGGCTTCGGCCGAGCCCGCCAAGACTTACGAGCTGTCACCCTCATTTTCCCCTTGCGGCAAAGCAACGGACCATAGATTTCCCAGACGTCAACCAGGCAGCAATCGTGGAAGAGACAACGAGCCGAAGAACGCGCCAGCGAATGATGCTCGGCGCCCCGATGTTTTGGCGGTGGCGGTCCCTCGGCTACTTGTATCTCCTACGCACACCAAAGCTCACTAACCACGGATACTGTCGCGCTCGCTGACTTCACCAACACGACCGGCGATCCGGTCGTCTGACCAAAACTCCTGTCGCCACCGGCGCTCTTTAGCGCTCGGCCAGCGCGACAAGGGTCACTTTGTCGCTTTCGCTCTCCACTGCTTGCGTAGCATCGTTGCGGCGCTGAATCCGGCAGCCAGCCTGTCTCCCAGACCTCAGACAGGAAAGCGCGGCCGCCACTGCGGGTGAACACGAGCTTGGGATCGCTGGGCTTCTCGCTGCCCACTACGTCAGTCACGATGGCCTGGTAGAGGCGTCCCTCTGCGCTCCGCACCTCGAGTACGTCGATGGCGGCTTTGCTAGGGACGGACTTCAACAAGGATCGGAACTTGTAGATTCCGTCCGGAAACGTTTGGTTTCCTACGACAAATGCGAAAGGAACCTTAACGGTAAGCGCGGGGTAGTTTGAGGTTTGGGCATAGCCGATGCTTGCGAACAGCGACAGTCCCCCCAGCAATCAAGGAAACAACACTACTTTTTTTCATGGAATTCTCCTCCAATTCGGTGTCGCCTTTTCCTCGCCTACTTCCCTTTGCCTGAAAGCGAGGAACCTGCAACATGCCGTCTACTCTGTAAAGCGTAAGAACGAGAACAATTTGCTCACGGACCGGAAGTTTTTTTCGAAAACTAAGGGTGCACCGTCCAACCTGCTGCGGTTTCTCGGCTCCGTGGACGCTCGTTCGTTTCGATAGTGCGAGATTGTCAAAGAACGTTTCACTCAACGAGCTAGAAATCTTCGACCATCCATACATCACGCTCCTGGTGGCAGCCGTTGATGGCGATATGGCGCCCGTCGGGGGAAGGTATGCCCCAGGTGGAAGATCCGCAATCGACTGCCTGATGCCAGACCGGTTTTATGTGACCCTGTCGATCGATGTGCAGGAGGTTTTCAAACCCGTCGGCCGCGTTTCCCATGGCAAAAAATCCCTTCGAATCGAAGGTCCAGTCCCCGCCATTCAGCCACCGATATCCCTTGATGGCGACGACGCGAGGCTTACCGCCGTGCAGAGGAATAAAGTCGATTTCATTGCTAGTCCAATCGCTCCTAACCACGACCACTTCGGAGCCATCGGGAGCCAGGCTCCATTGGTAATTGTGCCCGCTCTCTTTTGGAACATGAAGCAATTCCTTACGAGTGCCCTGATCAGGATCGAATTCTACAATCAGCATTTCCCGATCGTCCTCCGAACGGGAACCATAGGCGCAGAAACTCGCGGAGCGTGTCGTACATTGCACATTTTCAGGCCTGGGGACGGCGAACAAAACCTGCGGCGTGCCTCCGTCTACCGATACGCGAGACACCTGTTGGGATTCTCTGGGCGAGGCACCTGGGGGCGCACTTAAAAAAATCAGAGACCGGCCATCTGGGCTGAGGCGCGGCACTTCCACGTGACCCGCCGAAGACAGGATGAGTGTTTGAGGGCTTCCGTCCAGCGGTTGTTTGAATAATGCCTCATGTCCTTGGTAAGAGGAATGTATGATCACATCGCGAGAATCCGCCGTCCAGGTCAATGGTATTTGGTCGCTCAAGCTGACGGGATGTACGTTGTTCACGCTTCCATCGCCGACCAAGTCCGCCGCCAGCACTTTGGCATGGCCAGAGCCGCGCTCGTAGGCGAGATACTTTCCATCAGCCGTACCACTGGGATTGGCCGCATAAAATCCGGTAAAATTCGTGAGCTGGACCGGTTGCCCTCGCCGCTCGCCAGTCTCAGGGTTGGCTCGCACCATCCACAAATCTGACCCGCTGCTATAGATCAATCTGTCCGGAAACACCCATCTTAGGTCGGATCCAATTTTGTCATCGGAAAAGATGCTGGTTTTGTTTGCGCCATTTCCGTCACAACTCTCGATAGAAATTTGAACTTTGCCCGGCTTACGGGTCGCCATCAGGTATGCCAGGCGCTTTCCCTTGGGCGCCCAGGTGAAAGCAAAGCTCACAAAGGAGGAGTCGCGTGGCGCCGCCACTATCTTGTGCGGGGCTTCTCCCTGCAGTCCCATTACCCAGATTTCAGTCGGCCCCATGAAGCCATGACCCTGGGTGAACGCAATGAGGGAATCTTGCGGGGCAACTGCTGCTCCTCCCCAAGGCGGCAGGTCTCCCTCGAACAGCTTCCGAGGGGATCCTCCAAGAATGGAAATCGACCAGAAACTGGCGGGGTGTGCGAGTTCGCCTACGTCTTCGGCGATAAAGCTCGTGGAGTCGGGGTACCAGTCGGCGAAGCCCCAGTTGGCGGGCTGACCCACGGGAAGTGAAACGTTCCGTGTCTCGCCCGTGGAAACAATTTGTATATGGACGCCTTGAATGTCGTCGTAGCCGAGATACTTCCCGTCAGGTGAAATGAGGGCGAAGTTTACCGGTACATCTAAGCCCTGCCTGGTCAGCTGGCGATGCTTGAATTGCCGCACCTGCTCCGGGCGATTCGTGAGCCACCAGGCGATTCCCACGATCCCTGTGACAACCACGGTTGCAAGCACCCCTCTAAGAAGCGACAGTCGCCGCTTCGGTTGGGCGACCGTCAGGGCTTGTGCCTTACTGCCTGACCCTTCATTGCTAATAGGTTCCGGGGCCGGCAATGACTGCTCCGCGATTGGGCGACTCGACGTGGTGCCTTTTAACAGCCGCTTGAGTTCGCTGCGCACATCCGCGGCGCTCTGATAACGCAGTTCCGGATCCTTCTCCAGCAGCCGGTTGATGATCCGTTCCATCTCTGGCGGCAAGTCAGGATTTAAGCGTGTGGGAGGCGGAGGCTCGCGATCGAGAATCGCCCGAAAAACTACGGCCGAAGTCTCGCCCCGAAAGGGCAGCCGGCCAGTGGCCATTTCGTACAGAACCGCGCCAAATGAAAACAGATCCGTGCGCGCGTCCACCCCCTTGCCCATCGCCTGCTCCGGCGACATGTATGCAACCGTTCCCAGCGCTGCTCCGGGACTGGTCAGCAGTTCGTCGGGCATCGCCGATTGGGTGGGCGCACCCGCTTCCGCGACTCCCGTACCCGTCATCACTTTGGCCAATCCAAAATCCAAGACTTTGGCGTCACCTCGTCGCGTGAGGAAGATATTCGCCGGCTTGATATCGCGGTGCACAATTCCCAGCCGGTGCGCTGCCTCCAGCGCATCAGCGACTTCAATCCCCAGCGTCAGGAGTTCTTCCGTTTCCATGGCGCGGCCGGCAAGGCGTTGCCGCAGGGTCATCCCTTCCAACAATTCCATGGCGATGTAGGCCTCACCTGCTTCCTCACCAATGTCGTAAATAGTGCAAATGTAAGGATGGTTGAGCGCCGAGGCCGCCTGCGCCTCGCGCCGGAACCGGGCCAGAGCATGCGGATCCTGAGATACTTCGCTAGGCAGAAATTTCAGTGCGACAAAGCGGTGCAGGCGTGTATCTTCCGCTTTGTAGACCACACCCATACCGCCCCCGCCGAGCTTCTCGACAATGCGGTAGTGCGAGATGGTCTGCCCGATCATGTTGGCTCCCTGCAATGGACGTCAACCGGGGCCCTTGGGTCTTGGGGCTTGATGTTAAGTGCCGCCGGGGAAGGAGTCAATTCGGCAGGCCGGTGTCCGCTTTCCGGACCCCGGCGTTAACCTTCGGGGGGGCTGCCATTAACCGTTGGGTTAGTGGGAATCTGCGACGGCCGGGCTTCCATTCGTGCCGCCAAAATTCACATCGTTTCTTTTCAATCACTTCCGAAACTCAAAGAATCCGGCTTCAGGTGGCAAGGGCCTGTCGCCAGAACAGGTGAGGGCGAAGCAACTTGACGCCCGCACTGACCAGGGAAGAAGATCACCGTCTGAGTCCTCTTTTCCGGTTTGAGGGTTGCTTGCGGGCACGATGAATGCCGCTTGCCTCCTTGGGAATCGATGCCGGATAGAAGGGAGGGGTTCGAATCGACTGAGAAGCACTCGCAGCGTGCCAAGTGATCAAAGAAACACTCAATTGGCTAGATCAATATTTGGGACCGGCGCATTAGGCAGTCTTGGTTCAATCTATGAGCGCGGGCGCGGAACTGATGTAACCAACGATCACGATTTTCAAGCAAGTCAAAGCAGGACGCATCTTATTCCGCATCAGGAATATGCGTAAGGTCTGATCCCGTTCCGTGGAGGAATGGCTGCGCACACAGCAGAAGAGGCTTCTATTTTCGCCTCAAGCGCTTAAAAACGCGCGATGCGGTCGGCGATTTCCGCGTTAAGTTTGGGAAGTTGTTTACACCATTCGGACACAGTGGTTAGTTGCTGGACGTTGCAGTTCGGCAAGCTCAGGACCGAGCGTAAGGTTCCTGTGGATTCGTTGGTCCGAAGGTCAGCTCTTGGTGGCGGAGTTTGCAAGCAGCATTAGCCGCGGACCGAGTTTTGTCAGAGTCGGGAGCTCTATAGAATAGGGTTAGGGTCGTGGCTGGAAGTTGCAGCAGCGAAGCTGATTGTGGCAACGGTCGGAGTGGCCAAGGTAACTGCTTGTTTGGACGAGGCCGTCGGTTGAAACTTGGTTAGCGCGCCATTCGGTCTTTGACAACGGAGAGTCCTGAGATCGTTGGAGGAAGGAAACCTGCATGTTGATTCAGGTCGGCTATGAATTAGTCTTTAACTGTCCACAAACGACGCCGATGATCCTCATGGTCAACGTCCATTATTCCCGTGCCTCGGATATCCTTGTTCCCGATTGCCTGACCACCGATCCGGAAACGCCAATCACGGCGTATCGGGACGGCTTCGGAAACTGGTGCAGCCGGATTGTGGCGCCCATCGGGAGGATTCGCCTGAAAGGCACCGGAGTGGTTCGAGACTCGGGAGAAACCGACGTGGTGACGACCTCCGCTCAACAGCACTCTTTACAAGATTTGCCAGAAGATACCCTGGTCTTTCTGTTGGGCAGTCGTTATTGCGAGACCGATCTACTGTCATGGGAGGCGTGGTCGCGATTCGGTCAGACCACGCCGGGATGGTCGCGCGTTCAGGCGATCTGCGATTTTGTCCACAACCATATCGCGTTCGACTATCAGCAAGCGCGCCCCACACGGACAGCTTGGGAGGCGTTCAACGAGGGTATGGGCGTCTGTCGCGACTACGCGCACCTGGCGATTGCTCTCTGCCGCTGCATGAATATTCCGGCGCGTTACTGCACCGGCTACCTGGGCGACATGGGGACGCTGCCGCCTTACGGGCTGATGGATTTTGCAGCGTGGATTGAAGTCTATCTCGGTGGCGCCTGGCACACGTTCGATCCACGGAACAACGTGCCCAGGATTGGGCGAGTGCTCATCGCTCGAGGCCGTGACGCGGCCGATGTCGCCATCACGACCACGTTCGGCCAAAATACGCTCGAGAGCTTTAAAGTCTGGACGGATGAAATCGCGGAAAATCTGCAGCAGCTCGGCTAGCCAAGGGCATTTCTCGTTATGCTGTGCAGCGCGTGCCCTCAGCGGCTAAAGCTGGAGCGCGGGGTCCGTGGCGGTACGGCTGAAGCCGCTCCCTTCCCGTTCCTGCCTTCCCCACACCGCAAATCGAGATCTGTTCTAGGAATCGAGCGGCTCCATGTCAACGCCGACGTGGAGCTTGTGAGCTCCACCGCCTAGGATTAAGCCGCGCAGAGGGCTTACATCACCGTAGTCCCGACCCCAGGCAAGCGTCACGTGGCCCTTCGAGGGTACAAGGTTGTTCGTGGGGTCCACGTCAAGCCAGCCGACTCCCGGACAATAGGCAGACACCCAGGCGTGGGATGCATCGGCACCCACCAGCCTTGGCTGCCCGGGAGGTGGATAGGTTCGAAGGTATCCGCTTACATAGCGCGCCGCGAGATTCAGGGAGCGGAGG
>Ga0302325_10028244_pt1 | contig 11610 bp, 6 predicted proteins | sample Palsa_T0_2_FD_201948 | JGI IMG/M metagenome (GOLD analysis project Ga0302325, IMG submission 201948) | Peat permafrost microbial communities from Stordalen Mire near Abisko, Sweden - Palsa_T0_2 | ecosystem: Environmental > Terrestrial > Soil > Palsa > Peat permafrost | place: Sweden: Abisko... | reverse complement strand
TCGCCGAAGATCGCACCGGCGCGATCTGGATCGGCGGCGAATCGGGCAGCCTATGGCAATTTGCCGGCGGCCGGCTCGCTCGCGTGTCGCTGCCCACGGAAATGCCCGTTTCGCCAATCCACGCGCTCTACGTGGACGCTTCGGGTCTTCTGTGGATGGGAACAGCCAATGGCCTGATTCTGCGCCAAGGCGGCGAATTCAAGCGCTTCACCGAAGCGCAGGGCCTTTCCGACGGCATGATTTTCCAGATCCAGGAGGACAATTTGGGCTACTTGTGGCTCGGCAGCCGGCATGGGCTTTATCGGGTGCAGCTCAAGTCCCTGCTTGGCTTGGCAGCCGGCAGCACCGGACAAATCAGTTCCGTCACTCTCGGCAAAGAGGATGGCTTGCCCCCCATTTCGCTGCTCGTGAACGGGCAGCCTCTGTCATGGAAGGATCCCGCCGGGACATTATGGTTCACGACTCTCCAGGGCGTCTTGGCGGTGGATCCGACGAAAATTTCAAGCCCGGCCGCCCATCCCCCCGTGCTCGTCCAGCAAACGCTGATCGACGGCCGCGCCCAAGACCCGGCCTCCCCTCTTCGCGTCCCGCCGGGAAGGCATCGACTGGAGTTCCAATTCGGCGTCCTCAGTTATGCCGCCGCGGGAAAAATCCACCTCCGGCATCAGTTGGAAGGCATTGACCCGGCTTGGGTCGAAACGGACGGCACGCGCTGGGTCAGTTATTCCAGTCTCCCGCCCGGAAAATACCGGCTGCGGGCAACGGCCGAGGGAGGCGGCACAGCACTCGATTTTTCAGTGAGCCCGGCATGGTGGCAGACCCTCTGGGCACGCGCCGGCGCGCTCGTGGTTCTCGTCGGAGTACTCGGCTGGGGATTCAGCCGCTACGCCTATTGGCGGCTGCAGCGCGAGCTCCAACTTCTCAAACAGGAGCATGCCGTGGAAGAAGAGCGGACGCGGATCGCACGCGATTTACACGATGAGCTCGGCAGCAGCCTCACCCGGATCACATTCGGCGTCGAGCAGCTCAAGCGCCGCCTTGCAGGGTCTCAATACCATCCGCTGATGGAGCAATTGAGCCAGCGGGTCCGGCGTCATGCGAACGACCTAGATCGCGTGGTTTGGGTCGAGAGTTCCAAAAACGACTCTCTCGATCGTGTCGCTTCCTTCATCGGCCGCTTTGCCCAAGAGTATTTTCGCGACAGTTCCCTCAATTGCCTGGTGCGCATTGCGGATCGGATCCCATCCGAGCGGATCAAGCCGGAGGTCCAGCACAACCTGATTGCCTTCGCCAAGGAGGCGCTCAACAACGTCCTGAAACACGCCCGAGCCACCGAAGTGGTGATCACGGCTGATTTCAATCAGTCCTCCTTTGCTCTCACGATTCAAGACAATGGCACCGGGTTCACTCCCACGAGCGCCGAAGATTACGATCACAATGGAATGAATAACATGCGCGCGCGCGTCGCCGAAATCGGCGGCAAACTGGAGATCTTCAGCCAGCCAGGGGCCGGAGCGAAGGTTTCCGTTCTTTGGGAGCTCGACTCCCGGCTGCGGGCGACACCCGCGTCCGAAATCCTGAAAGTCGGCGCAGACCCCGCCTGAAGCGCCTCCTTCCGGCAAGCCCACCAAAACCCTGTGCCAACGAGCATCGCAATCGTGGAAGACGACGCCGGAATCTGCGAAGATCTGGCCCAAGTGATTAGCGAAGCCGGCGATCTGATTTGCGTTTGCACCTGCCGGAACGCCCGGGCCGCGTTGCACAAAATTCCCAAGTGCGTCCCGGATATCGTCATTATGGATATCCAACTGCCCGACATCTCCGGAATCAAATGCACGGCGAAGCTCAAGCAGCTGATGCCCAATGCTCAAATATTGATGTTCACCGTCCGCAACGATGAGGAACAGATTTTCAAGGCCTTGGAGGCGGGCGCCAGCGGCTATCTGCTCAAGGGCGCCGGGCCCGCGGAGGTCTTGCGAGCCTTGCGCGAAATCGCCGCGGGCGGCGCGCCCATGACCGGCATGGTCTCGCGAAAAGTGGTCCAAAGCTTTTACAAGCCGGTGCAGGTAGGCGACCCCTCCGAGCGTCTCACGCCGCGAGAACAGGAGGTGCTGCGTTTTCTAGTCGAAGGATGTCTTTCCAAGGAGGTGGCTGAACGGCTCTACATCGATATCGGCACCGTCAATTTCCACCTGAAACAGATTTACCAGAAAATGCATGTGCGTTCGCGCACCGAGGCTGTGATCAAGTATTTAAAGCATCACCGGTCAAGATAGGAGCCACTGGTTAAACCGGTGGCCTCGCGTATCACGGCCGACGATAGCGACGATCCGCATCTTCCACGACAACGACCCAATCCTGGACTTTTGATCCGGCAGCCACGGTGTAGACGCCGGGATTGGCAAAACGCGCCTGAATCGTCTGGGTCGAACCCGTCTCCGGACTGAATCCATAGGCGTTCAGCGTGTGGGCGCGAATCGCGGCAGTCCGGAGAGTCACTCTCCGGGGAGCGCTCATATAGGCCATGAGGTAGGTGGCGTCGTCCTCCCCCGGCGTGCCGTCGCGGGTCGTCTGCGTGCGCGTCGTCACGTCGGGGCCCTGCCCCGCCACCACCAAGCTTTGGTCGGGTATGCGCTGGAGATAGGGATGCGAATAAAGCAACGCCTGGATGTGCCGCAGTTGCCGAACGGCCGGAGTATCCAGCGCCTCCCGCCAGTTCGCTACCCCGGGATTCCAGCCTTTCAACATCCAGGGCTGCGCCGTATGCGGAGTCATCTGCCAAAGGGCGTCGTGGCCGTAGGCATACCCGCAGCCGCCGGCGAATACGCATTGATATAAACTACGGCGCTGAATCAGCGGATCTTCCCCCGTGCCGGATTCGTAGCGGTGCTCGCCCATCATGGTCGGCTTGGTCGGCAGGATGCTCCAATCTCCCAGCACCAGAGCGGCGGCATCGTACTCGGCGTTCCCCGGTGCGCTGCCCGATTTGGCTTGGATCAAATAAAAGTCGAGCCACGCGGATGCGGCATAAAACCTGGAACTCGAATTCGGGGACACAGGATGGACCGTGACCAGGTTCCTCGCGGCGCAGCCCGCCTTCAGCGCGGCGCCCAGAGCGTTCACCCGCTCCACCTCGATGTAAGGGGGCGACGCCTCGCCACCGGCGCAGAAAATAACGTTGGGGACGCCGCGATATCGCCGGCCCAGGGCCTCCCCAAGCGCGCTCAACTGCGCTGTGGTGTAGTGATTCATCGTGCCGGCCTTCTCGCCTGCCCACATCGCAAAGAGCATCACCCACAGGCCCTTCGCGGCGGCGCGGCTGACAAGGGCATCACAAGTGGCGAAATACGCGGGATTCAAATCGGTTTTCTCCGCGCCTGTGTATGCGGGCTGGCCGTAGGCATTTCTCTCGCCCGCCTGAGGGGCGAAACTCAGGGCGAACATCACTGTGTTGAAGCCGTTATCCGCCCGGCTCTGCAGATAGACATCGGCTTCTTCGAGCGTGAGCGCACCGAGGTTCCAGGCGGTGTCGGCCAGTATGAACACCGGATCCCCGGTGACCGCATCCACCAAGTAGCGATGGTTGGCGCTGACCTTGAGGCCATCGTTCACCCGGATCTGCGAATGGAGGGCCCCCGGCGCGGAACGACCGGAAGTGGGCGCAAGAGCGAGGATGCCGAAGACCCAAAAACGGATGAGGCAGGCTCTCTTCATAACGGCGGGTGGATTTTTCGCGCGCCGCCTGTAACGTCATTCTGGCGGATCCGCATGAACCATTTCCCCCATTTTAAACTCGCAATTGGCAATACCATTTTCACGGGAGTGGCCACGGAGGCAAGAAGAGCGCCAAGTGATTTTCCCGTGGCTGTCCCTACAACATCTGGCTAGAATCGCCTTCGAAACGCCCCTCAGAAAGTTCCTTGAGCTTTACGCCAGGACTCTCGCGGCGAAAGCGTGCGCAAGGCGGTAAATTCAGGCGGTGGCGAGGCCGGTGATCTCCAAAACATAGGCGTGTTCGCACGGCTTTTGCTTGGGCAACTGCACGACGAGACCGCGGCCATCGTGTTTCCAACCGAGCTTTCCCCGAAAACCGAGGAGTTCGACGTTTTCGATTTTGCCCACAATGTTGGGGCTTTCCGTGGCAAGCGGAGCGATGACGATTTCCTTTTCCGGCCAACCCATGAAGAACGCGAAGAGCGTCGCGCCCTTCGTCGTGAAGCGGACATCGGCCGAAGTGAAGTCCTTGCGTCCGCTTTCTTGGAAACGCTGGCCAGGCTCAATCTTAAGTTCGGCGGCAGGGCCGCTACCGAAAATCTTCCACGGGCGCGTTGCGTAGATCGCATCGCTGTTCACCGCCATCCACTGCGTGATGCCCTCGATCACCTTCAGTTCCTTGTCGTCGGGCATGCCGTCATTCGGGAGCGGGATGTTGAGCATGAGGTTGCCGTTGCGGCTGACGATATCAACAAGCATGTCGATGACGAACTTCGGCGTCTTGTAACGGTTCTCATCGTAAATTTTTTTATGGTAGTGCCAGTTGCCGATGCACGTGTCAGTCTGCCACGGAACCGGTGAGATCGAGTCCACCACGCCGCGTTCGCGATCGAGGATGGAAATGCCCGCGACTGAGTCCTCGCGGCTCTTACTCGTGAAAACGGTATCGGTGGCGCCTCGCGTGCGGCGAGAGCCCGTGTTGTAGAGGTGGGCGACAAGATTCAGACCGTAGTCGCCAAATGGAATTCCGCCGTCGGTGTAGAGCAGATCGGGCTGGTGCTGGTCGACCAGGTCGATCATGCGCCGGTAGTAATTCAATTTCCACGAGTCGGGCGCATCGCGGCTCATCGCCGAGGACGCGGCGGTCTTCGCAAAGTCGGGGGGCATCTCGCCATAGTCGTGATAGAGATCGGACCATTGGGGATCGGCGCCATCGTAGGGCACGCCGGCAAGCGGACCGTCATTGTCGCCCAGGTGCGCGGGAGCGAACCATGAGAAGCTATTGGAGAGATGATCGCTAACGGCGAAGCGCAATCCCTCCTTGCGTGCGGCGTCGCGAAAGAGGCCCACGATGTCTTTCCTCGGGCCGGACTGCATGGCATTCCACTTCGGCTGATGCTTCGAGTTCCACAGGTCGAAGTTGTCGTGATGCACGGCCATCGAGCAGAAGTATTTCGCGCCCGCCTTCTTGTAGAGCCGGATCAGATGGTCGGGATCGAATCGGGCCGCTTTCCACGTGGCGATGACATCCTTGAAACCAAACTTGGACGGATGGCCATAGGTCTTGAGGTGGTAATCATACTGCGGCTCGCCCGGAATATACATCCTGCGGGCATACCAATCGTCATATTCTGCGGCGGACTGCGGACCCCAATGCGCCCAAATGCCGAACTTGGCGTCGCGGAACCACTCAGGGCAGCGGTAGGTGCTCAAAGATTCGCGCGAACCGCGGAACGGTCCATCTGGGATCGGTGGAACTGTCGAGCCATCGGCGGCTCGGAGCAGATGGGCCGCTCTGAACATGGGCGCGGCGGCGGCGAGAAGTTTCAGGGCGGTGCGACGGGTGAGTTGCATGGGCGGGGGTAGGCAGTCGGATAGGTGGAGAAGTCGGTGAAGGGGGTTGGCGGCGACAAGTACGGTTCAGTGTTTTGGCACGTTTGTGCTGGGATCGGCAGCCTTTCCCGTCGAGGAACTAACCGTGCGGAGTGCTCCGGGCTGCCAGTTGCGCGCGAGATCGATGTCTTTTGCAGCTTCGGCGGCAAGTGCGGTAATATCGATCTGTCCGATGCGACTGTAGAAACCGGGGACATACTGAGCGTCGCGGACCGCGGCGTAGCGTTTCCATGCGATAAGCGCGCGTTCGAGATGGACAATCGCACTCCTTTGTCGCTCCGCTTCAGGTCTGGCATCGAAAAGCGCAAGGTCGCACGCGCCGCGGATCTTCTCCGCGTAATAATTGCCGAGCTGCGCCATCGACTCGAAGTCGCCGAGCGTGAGCCGGAGTTCACGGTTCTGCAGCGCGCGCGAATCCCCACGCAACTTGGCGACGAGACGCAGCGCCGTCTCGGCGGACCCAGCGAGAGAGTCCGCCGCATCAAGAGGCGAGAGCGCACCAAGCGGCTTGTCGTCGAGCAAACGCTGACGCCATTCGCGGATATTGAGAATGCCACTGCCGGGCATGGTAATACCGCTCATAAACTCGGCCACCGTGTAGAAATGCGTGCCGCGCACCTTGCGCGCGTTGGCCTCCGGAAACCAACGCTCGTCGATGTCGCCCCAGAAGAAACGCGTCGCCTGCGGGATGATTCTCGATGCCGCGTTTGACGCGGCAAACAGCGCCGCCGCATCCAAGCCGGGAAAATGCGCGCCGAGAATTCTCTCGAAATGCGAATTCGGCAGCGTGGGATCGAAGGCCAGCCGGCCCCAAAGCATGAAAGCATACCACTGCTTCTGCATAACGAGCGGTCGTTGCCGGCCGAGTTCTTGACCCGCAAGTTCGCGATCGAGGAAGTCCCTGCCCCAGATGAAACCGTCTGGTCCCATATAAAATCCGGCGAGTTGCGCGGATGGCGGCAGATTAAGGATATACTCGCGCGCGTAGTCGGGATCGCCCCACCGAAACGAGTAGATGTCGTCGTTGCGGACCGTGAGCCAAGTCCTCATGCCGTCCTTTAAATACGGCATAATCTCCGCAATGAAGGGCGGCTTCGTCGACGAATACATGTGCGCGACCGAATACTTGTAGCTATAGGTGAATGTCGCCGGATAGCCCGGATAGTTTTTCCAGTTGCTCGCAATCTCGCCGGGCGCGGTCTGATGGAAGCGGTGGATGAGATTAAGCGTGCGACTCGGTGTGTCATTGAGCGCATCGCGCACGCCTTCGCCATAGGTCGCCCAGAGCCATTGCTCCTTCGTGAAATCGGGGTTGTCCGGCATGTTTTCTCCGGCGGTGATGCCGATCCCAGCGAGCAATGGATAGGTTTTCACCAGGGCGCGCACGCTCGCGCGAAAATACGCGATGGTGGTGCGGTTCGACATCTCGGACGTGATCCCGTATTTGCCGTTCTCTCCATAGGTGAAAACATTCCAAGTGAAAACATAGACGGCAATGCCTCGGTCCGCAGCCATCTGCATCACGTCGCGCCAAAAGACGATTTTTTCGTCGATCGTGATTTTTTTCACAACTTCGTGATCGGCGAGAAACGCCGGCGGGACATTGTTTTTTCCCGTGCCGTCGAGCGGCACCGGACCGAGCGGGACGCGGCTGCGCCACACGTCGTCGAGCGCGATGTCGGGAAATTCCGGCACGCGCACCATCGATGGGAACGGGTTGAGGCTCCACAGCGAAAGCACGTTATAACGATGTCTCGCCATCTCGTCGAGGAACGTGGCCCAGAAATCGCGGCTCCACATTTCCGGAATGTTGGCACGCGCGTTGTCGCTGCCGTCTGAGTAGCTCGGCGTGCGGAGATCGAGCGGGATGTTAAACTTGATGCCGCGTTGCGCGATGTGCGGCGCATGAACGCGGCTGTCAGCGAGCAAAGCTTCCATCGCGGCGGGACCAAGCCGCAGCGCCTCGGCGACATCCAGCCCGCCATACATCGCGCCGGTGGCGTCGCCGCCAGCCACAACCAACGCGGCGGCAGAACCGCGCTCGATGCGGTAGGCTTGCACGCCGAGCGCCGGATCAGTTTTGAAAACAACCAGCGGTGTGCTGAGCTTTGCGGCAGCCGCCGCCACCGTGATTTCATTTTTGGCGAACTCGACCGGTTGCGCGCCAACGCGCACGAGCCCGGCAAAAGTAATGGCGACCAGGAGCCGGGCAAGGCCATGAAGGAAAGGGTTTTTTAGGGAGGGCATGGCAGGGCAGGACGAAGCGGTTCAGGGCGTCACATCCAAGATGACGCGGCGATATGCGAAGAGGTGCGGGGTGCCATCGTCCTCCGCCTGGAGGATAACGTGCAGCGTGCCGGGTTTCGTCACCGCCGGTAGCTGAACTTTCGTCGCAAGACCCTCGGTGGCCGTCAGCATTGCGTTGCCTCTGAGGCTACCGGCTTCGGTGTAGATCCACCAAGTGATACGCACGGCATTCCCGTCAGGATCACCCGTGCCCTCTGCCGAAAGCGCGACCTCGGTGCCGCCTTTGGCCTGTAGCGTGATCACGTGCTTGGTGGAATCGCCATTGAGGACCGGCTGCGGGTTATGATTCGCTTTCGCAAACTCATCCGCCACGCACCAGTTCATCCGCGCGGCGAAGTCGTTTTGGAAATGCTCGCGCCAGCGCCAGATCGTCGCCTGATCGGTGGTTTCGGTTTTGCCGTTGTCGGCGGTGACGGTGTCGCGGCTGGCCTGATGATTCGTCCAGATCGGCCGCGTCTCGCTCAACGGCTGATAAAGCACATAGCGACCGCCCCACCCGCCGAGCGCCGGGCTCGTCGCCCAGCCTAGCCCGTGGTCAATGAGACCGAGGAAGCTGGGCGTGTCGCCCTCCATGATGTAGGCGAGCCGCGGATAAAGTGCGCCGAGCGGACCATGGTTCTTGATGACGTGTTCCCCGAGCCACGGGTTGTCCACCATGTCAAACTTGTGGCGCGGACCGTTCTTGTAATGGCGGTCGCCGGAAATGCCGGTCCACGTCGCACGGAAATATTCGTTTCCGTCCGGCCGCGTCGGCGAAACGATGTAGAAAAGCCCGGGAAATTCGCGGCGCAGCCACGGGCCGGCGTCGTCCTGATCGGAGATCGAATAAACACGCAGCTTGGTGACGAAGCGCGCGAGCTCCTCCGGTGTCCGCGTGGCGCGCACGTCCCGCAAGGCCTGTGCGAGCGTGTTCGCTCCACCCCAGATCGTCACCCAAACCGGCCGGGGGTCCGGTTTGTCCACGACGTCGATGATCTGTCGGGACCCGGCCGATTTCTTATCCGACCCGACAAGCGCCATGCCATAACCGGGCTGGCCGGTTTTTGTGACGGCCGCGAGTTGCTGGGGTTCAGGGAACCCCGCCGCATGCTTGAGCAAATTGGGCCGCACCTCTGCGTAGGCGGCAATGTCGCGGCGGATCAGATCCTCGCGCGTCTCTTTCTTCAGCCAGGTCGAAGTCGTGGCGACCAAGCCCTCCACGTCGAATTCGTTTGAATAAACGAGAAAGCGCACGAGTGACTCCTCGTCGTCGGGTTCGTTCGAGATGTCGGTGAGGACGATGACGCGAGGCTTGTCCTGCGCCAGAGCGGCCACGGTGCCAAAGCCGAGGACGGCGAAAAGCGTGAGCAGGCTGAGCGCGGCGAAACGTGGGGCTTTCATAAAAAGATAATTCAGGCGGACTCGCGATCGCGGACGTTAATTTTGTCGATCGCCACGGCGAGCAGGATCACGAGCCCTTTGATGACCTGCTGCCAAAATGGCGACACGTTGAGGAGAAAGAGCCCGTTGTTAAGCACGCCGATAATGAGACAGCCGAGGACCGTGCCGGCGACAGAACCGCGTCCGCCGGAGAGCGACGTGCCCCCGATCACGACCGCGGCGATCGAATCGAGTTCGTAGCCGAGGCCGGCATTCGGCTGCGCGGAGTCGAGGCGAGCCGTCACAATGAGGCCGGCCACCCCCGCGAGGGCGCCGGCGAGTGTGTAGACGGCGATCTTGATCCGGTTCACGCGCAGCCCGGTGAGCAACGCCGCGCGCTCGTTGCCGCCGACCGCGTAGAGGTGCCGGCCGAAACGCGTGCGTTGCGTGACCACGATAAACAGCCCGGTGAGCGCGAGCATGATCCACACCGGCAGCGGCATGCCGAGCCACGCGCCGGTGCCAATGAAGCCGAAGCGCGCGCCGAGCTCCGTCAGCGGAAACCCGCCTGTCCACAACATCGTGAGCCCGCGCGCAATGCTGAGCATGCCGAGCGTAGCGACAAACGGCGGCAGCTCGAAACGCGTGATCGCGAAACCGTTCGCCCACCCGAGCGCCGCGCCTGTGCCGAGGCCCGCGCCCACCGCGCCGGTCACTGTAAACTCCAGCCGCACGCCCAAAACAGGCAGCGCCACGCCGTGCTTCAGCAATCCCGCCGCGACGGCCCCCGCGAGCGCCAGCACCGCGCCTACTGACAGGTCGATGCCGCCACTGAGAATCACCAGCGTCATGCCGATCGAGAGGCAGAGGTTCACGGAGATTTGCCGCAGGATATTCCATGTGTTCTCTGCCGTAAGAAATTTGTCGGACAGCGCGTTCAGCGCGACGACCATGAGCGCCAGCGCGAGCAGCGATTGGAAACGTCCGAAAATCTCCTTGGTCAGGCGCATGGTGGATCAGCCGGCGGCGGGCAGCGCGGCGCGCAGGATGGTTTCGGGGGTCGCCTCGCCGCGCGCAAACTCGGCGGTCTGGCGGCCTTCGCACAGCACGAGAATGCGGTCGGAGAGCGTCATGATTTCCGGTAGCTCGGAGGACACGACGATCAGGCCTAGCCCCGCGTGGGCGAGTTCGTCGATGAACGCGTAGATCTCGCGCTTCGCGTTGATGTCAATCCCGCGCGTCGGCTCGTCGAGCAGCAGCACCTCCGGCGCGGTGGCGAGCCACTTGGCGAGAATCACTTTCTGCTGATTGCCGCCGCTCAGGTTCCGGATGAGCTGGCGCAGCGACGGCGTCTTGACGCGAAACCGCTCCAGATGCGGCGACACGTGCGCCGCTTCCCGCGTCCGATCCACGAGCCCGGCGCGCAGCGTCTGGTCGAGGCTCGCAAGGCTGGCATTGGCCGCGACGCTCATCTCGAGCACGAGGCCCTCGCGCTTCCGGTCCTCGGGCGCAAGCGCAAGCCCGTGCGCAATCGCGTCGGCCGGCGTGCGAAAGTCGACGCGTTGGCCCGCGATCCAAACCTCTCCGCCCGCGCGGCCGGCGTGCAGTCCAAACAAAATCTCCAGCAGCTCCGTGCGCCCCGCGCCCACCAGCCCGAACACGCCCAGCACTTCGCCACGGCGCAGCCGCAATCCGACACCGTCGACCACCATCATACGCCCGGCGCCGAGTCGGCGCAGGGTCAGGTTCTCCGCGCGCAAAATTTCCTTCCCCGGGACGACGGGCTTCTTTTGAAAAAACTCTCGCGGCTCCCGGCCGGCCATCAGCCGTACGATCGCGCCGTGGCTGAGCTCGGCCAGCAGTGCGGCGCCGACCACGCGACCGTCGCGCATCACCATGACGTCGTCGCCGATCCGCGCGATCTCGTCGAGCTTGTGCGTGATGTAAACGAGCGCGACGCCGCGGCGCTTCAGATCGGCGATCAAGGTGAACAGGACCTCGACTTCGTGCTGCGAAAGCGAGGATGTCGGCTCGTCGAGGATCAGCACGCGCGCCTCCGTCGAGAGAGCGCGCGCGATCTCGATCACCTGCTGCTGACCCACGCGCAGTGTTTCCACCCGCGCGGTCGGCGCCACAGCGAGATCGAGACGCTGCAACAGCGCCTGCGCGTCCGCGTTCATCCGCGGGTAATCAATCAGGCCCGCGCGGCCGCGGGGCTCGCGGCCGAGGAAGATATTTTCCGCCACGCTGAGCTGCGGGACGAGGCTGAGTTCCTGAAAAATGATCGAGATGCCGCGCGCCCAGGCCGCGCGGGGAGAGTCGAAACGGACAGCCGCA
>Ga0302325_10028243_pt1 | contig 11610 bp, 6 predicted proteins | sample Palsa_T0_2_FD_201948 | JGI IMG/M metagenome (GOLD analysis project Ga0302325, IMG submission 201948) | Peat permafrost microbial communities from Stordalen Mire near Abisko, Sweden - Palsa_T0_2 | ecosystem: Environmental > Terrestrial > Soil > Palsa > Peat permafrost | place: Sweden: Abisko... | reverse complement strand
TCAAACTCATCGGGCAGGAAACCGGCGCCTTTGCGAAAGGAGTTGAATGCGAACGGAACATCCATTCGGATTTCGCGAATCCGCACCTCCAGCACATCCCCCGGCTCCGCACCTTCGATCGCCACCGGGCCGGTCAACAAATGGCCGCCGGGTCCGCGCTCACTCTGCGGTATTTCTTTGTATAGGATCCTCAGGACGGGCGGCACCTGGGCTGCCGGGAGGCCTGCCTGCTCCAGCCGCTCAGGATTTCCGGAAACCGTTTGAATCTCGACCGTATCGCCGGATTGAACGGTCAACACTGATTTTGCGGCCGACCAATAATAGCCCCAAGCGATGGTCTGTGGGGTAGCCTTCAGGACATGATCGGCGGCCGGAAGAAGCGTGCCGCCGGGCAGCATAAGGATGCCGAGCCGAACGAGGAGGCGCGGAAGGGGGCGTAGTTTCATAAGTCATGTTTGCATAAGTGTTCGGAATTGTCTCGGCTTCTTGGTGACAACCAGCGGGGTCTAGGAAGGGATTCGGCGCTCCGGGTTGGAGCTTCCCGCTGTATTCGGAGGGATGGTCACCTAGTGGGACACGGGCAGTTTTCGGACCACCGCAAAAGAACGGTTGAATTCGTCGATTCCAGACCGCGGGGTTAACATGCGTCCGGCGCGCTGCCTGCCGTGCGATCATTCCCAGAAATGTTGCCAAAGGTTCACGCTCTGTGATCCGATGCTGCGCGAACGAGAATCGCGTACGCCACGAGGTGCGGAAGGGCCAACGCGGTGAAGATGGGGATATATCCGACGCGTGCAATGACCTGACCGGCCAGGAGCGTGGAGACGATCCCGCCCAAGCTACCGCCCGTGCTGGCGAGCGCGAGGAGCGTACCGGTTTGCCCGATTGGGAAGACTTCTGAGGTGAGGGTGAGGAGGTTCGCGTTCCAGGCGGATTGAGCGGCGAGGATGACCGCAATGAGAGCCAGGGCAACCGCGGACGAAGGCACGCGTACGGCGATTGCCGCCAACGGCATGACGCAGGCAGCGAACAGGAGCACGCGGAATCGCGCCTGGAGCGGGGAGGAGCCTCGGCGGACAAGATGATCGGACAGAAAGCCGCCGAATGGTCCACCTGCGTCCGCGGCGAGGAAAGGGATCCACCCGAGGATTCCCACCAGGGCCAGCGTGAAGCCACGCGATGTCTGCAAATATTCGGGCAGCCAGAACTGGAAGAAGTAGGGTAGCGGATCGGTGAGGAAGCGGCTGACGAACAACCCGATGCAGAGGGGGTGGCGGAGCATCGCCGTCCACGGCACGGATTTGACCGGAGCCAAGCCGTCCTCCAGAATGACGGCACGCTCCGCGGCGGTGAGCCGGGGATCATCCTGCGGCGCATGGTAGAACCGCAGCCATACGATCAGCCAGGCGAAGCCCATCGCACCGGTGCCAAGGAAAGCGGCGTGCCAACCCCACTTCAGGGCGATGGTGCTGACGATCGGCGGCGCGAGGATCGATCCCCAGAGGAAGCCGTTGGAGAAGATGGCCATGCACAGGCCGCGCTCGCTCTTTGGAATCCATTCTCGAATCGCGCGGGCGCCGGCGGGCACGTTGAGACTCTCTCCGAGTCCAAGCAGGAAACGGAACAGGGCGAGCTGCTGCCATTGGCGCGCCGCGCCGTGGAACATGGCGCTGACAGACCAGAATACGACGGCCACGGACAGCGTGCGGCGGACGCCGAAGCGATCGATCAACGGGCCGAAGGAAGCGTAGCCGATCGCGTAGGCAGCGAGAAAGCTAGCCACCACATAGCTGTACTCCACAAGGCCGAAGTGGAGTTTTGCGCGCAGCGTCGGCGCCAGCACGGAGAGCGTCTGGCGGTCCAGGTAATTGATCATCGATAGAAGGAAAAGGACGATGACGACGATCCACCGGCGATGCTGCCGGAAGATACCGGTCATTTAACCCAGGCCGATTGGATGAGCGCAGCGTCGCGCTCGTCCTCTCCTGTAAGCGAATCGCCGGGCTCCGGATCATGCGCCGGCAGAACACCGATGCGCTCGATCAGTTGGGCATCCGGCTCGCCCAGGCCTTGACCGAGTTCGGCGCCTTGATCGATCAGGCGATTCTGCAAGTCGCGAATGGCGACGTCGCGGGTGCTCCTGTTTGCGCTGACGGCCATGGCTGCTACCGTGCCAACCGCCTGGCCTTGTCCCATGCAGATGGGGATGACGCGCGTGGATGCCACAGCCTCGTGAGTCGCGGAGAGACACTTGCCGGCCATCAGCAGGCCTTCCACACCGCGGGCGGTCAGGCTCCGGATCGGAATCGTGTAGGCCTTGACGTCGCGTGAATGAACCCAGGTGCCGGAGGGATTATGAATGTCCACATGGTACCCGCCCATGCTGACAGCGTCAGGAAACACACGGCCTTCGATGACGTCCGCGGCGGTCATGATATGGTCACCCAGAATGCGGCGGCTCTCGCGCACTCCCATCATGGGGGCGATCTCCCGCAACACTGCATTTTCGCATCCCGGCATATACTTGCGGAAGAACCGGAGGATGACCTGGATTTGCTGGTACAGGCGCGTGTAGGCCTGGCTCATATTGCGCACATCGGTAGGGTCCAGGCCGAGGATGCGGGTAGTGACCACCAGAAATTCGTCGGGGACATGGGTCTTGATGCCGACAATGCGCGATTGCGGGACGTCGAAGTCGCCGGCGCTACGGGCCTTCTCGATAAGTCCGGCAAAGCCGCCGGTGATGAACAGAGGCTCCGAATCGATGCGCTGCATCATTTTGCGCCACAGGTCCGGATGAGGAGAAAGCCACTCGCGATAGTTGTTGGAAGGGTCTTTGCAGCCGGCGACGAAGCGCGGCCGATCGATGCCGCCGATGCGAAAGACCAGCGTGGGCGCCTGGACCAGGCCATCGCCTACGCGGCCTCTTTCCCAATCGGCGCCGCCGCGCGCGGCCACATCACCATCGCCCGTGCAATCGATGATCACGTCGCCGAAAATTTGCTGGCGGCCGGATTTGTGCTCGACGACGACTCCGGTAATTCGGTCGCCTTCGCGGATGGTGTCAACGATATGAGTGTGGAAGAGGACCTCGACCCCCGCTTCCTCAGCCAGTTCGACGGCAAGAATCTTCCAGGCGTGCGTATTGATGCTGACGGCGGAGGAGCACTTGGGATCCAGGACGTAGCGGGACGCCTCGCCCTGTTGCTGGAGACGATCGACGAATTCGGCGGCAATCCCGCGGACCACCTGGCGATAGCGGTTGTCGTGGAAACCGAGCCATCCGAGAGTGGCGGAAATACCGCCGAGAAACCCGTTATATTCGAGCAGGATGGTCTTGGCGCCGTTGCGTGCGGCGGAGATCGCCGCGGCGATTCCGGCAGCTCCTCCGCCGGCGACGACGACTTGACGGTGGATCGAATTGACCGTCATTCGACAATCCGTCCGCGAAGCCCTGCCAGCGTGAACTGCGGTCCCCGTACAAATTCCATTAGTTCCCGCTCGGCGCTCCGGATCGCGGCGACGGCATTGGGGAGGCGTTCGAGCGTGGCGGCGGGGACCTGCACGACGCCATTCACATCCCCATGAAGAATGTCGCCCGTCCGCACGGTCATTCCCAGAATCTGGATCGGAATGCCCACGCGGACGATGCGAAAATTCCCGTGGCTGGCCACCGCGCCGCGGGCAAAATATTGAAAGCGGAGAGCGTGGACTTCAGGAATATCGCGCACGGCACTATCGGTGACCAGACCGCGCGCGCCGAGAGACGTGAATATCGTAGCCATTACTTCGCCGCAGTGGGCGGCGTAATCCGGATTGGCCCCGACTTCCTGAAAAGCAATCACCGCGGGCTTGGGCGACTGTTCGACCAGCCGGTACAGATCGATGAACCGGGCGTTGTCCCCCGGCTCCGTGCGGCTGATGGTCTCCACATGCGCGGTAACGGCATAGCCGCAAAGACGGCCGAGATCCGGGAACATCGCGCGGATCTGTAGCGGAGTGAAACCCTCCTCGTGCGCGCGAACGCCGCAGCTTTCAATGGCGTTGGCGAGGGTCGGAGTATCCACGCTTTCGAGAAACTCGATGATGCCCACGGGCGAGGTGGTTAACACACCCCCAGATTACGGCAAATCGCTTTTGCAATAAAATGATTTGTTCTGAATGAAAGTTCAGGAGATCTGAAAGGTCCAATCATGGAAATCCGCGAACTGCGTAGTTTGTTGACGCTGGCCGAGACCGGCAGCATTATCGAGACGGCCTCCCATCTGAATCTGAGTCCCGCCGCGGTTCACCGGCAACTCAAGATTCTAGGGGACGAACTGGAGGTGCAGCTTTACGAGAGGCGTGGCCGGCAGCTTCGCCTGACCAGCGCCGCCGAAACCTTGCTGCCCATGATCCGCGACCTGTTCGTGCAATATCAATCCACCCTGGAGGCGGCCAGGGAATGGAAGGGGCTCGAGCGGGGCGCTCTGCGCATCGGCACCGGACCGACGTTCGCAACCTACATGCTGCCGAGTCTTCTGGAGAGCTTTCGAGAACGCTACCCGAAGATTGAACTGTTCGTCGATACCGGCCACACGCCTTACCTGGTGGAGAATCTCAATCGCGGCGTTCTCGATGTGCTGTTTCTGGTGACCGAGGCGGAGCCGGCCCGCACATTAACAATCGACGCTTCCTGGAAATTCGAAGTCGTGCTGGTTGCCAGCCCCAAGCTACGATTGCCGTCACGGTGCTCCTTGCAAGAGTTGCGCGACCTCCCGTTCATCCTGTATCGCGCCGGATCTATTTTCGAGAACATCATCGACACATACTTCGGGCGTCATGATTTCCAGCCGCGGGTCGTTATGCGGATGGATAACGCCGAGTCCATCAAGTCGATGGTGCGTTCCGGCTTCGGATTGTCCATGCTGCCCGTCTGGACCGTCCGTGAGGATTTGGAACGCGACGCGGTGCGGATCATCCGGCAAGCGGAGCCCGCGCTGACGACGCAGATTGGCGCGATGCGGCGACCCTCGGGATATGTCCCGCAATCGGTCGGCATGTTCTTAAGGATGGCAAGGGCATGGCGATGGCCGGGAATCGGGCGCCGCGCACCAGGATCCCGGCGTCGCTGACGGTAGAACCGGTTGACGGACTCTTCAGCTTTGCTGAATCTCCTTTCAGAACAAATCGTTTGTCATGAATCGTCACGGAATTTAAACTATTTCCGGAGACTCCGATGATTCCTTCCGTACACCGCGATTGTGTTCGAGTAGCCGCTTGCCTGGCGCTACTTGCGTTGGCTTCGCCGGCAAAGGCGCAGGGGACTTGGGGGCAGATCCTGGGGCACGTCCTCGATCCAACGGGAGCTGCTGTTCAAGGGGCCACCGTTCGAGCCGTCAATGTGGGACCGGCCGTGGAAACGAAGGCGACCACTGGCTCGAGCGGAGACTTTATCCTCTCTTACCTCATCCCCGGGGTCTACAACGTAACCGTGGAAGCCGCCGGATTTGACACCTATTCCCGCGAGCATATTGAGCTCGAAGTGAATAGCCGGATCGCCGTGGACGCGGCGCTTAAAGTGGGCAGTGCCCAGGAAACAATCAGAGTCACGGAGCAGGCGGCTATCCTTAATACCGCGGACGCCTCCGAGGGTGGAGTGATCGACAGCCGCAAAGCGGCGGAGCTGCCTCTGAAAGACGGCAACCCGTTTGTGCTCGAGAACCTCACCACCGGCGTCATGAACCTTACCAACAATCAGACGACCCGCGTTTTTGACGCCGGCGGCACCGCTACCATCACGGTGAATGGAACGGATCAGGGCAACAGCGAATTCAGCATTGACGGTATGCCCGATACCGTCGGGACAAATATGGAAGCGGCGTTCATTCCCCCTCCGGGCGCAGTTCAGGAATTCAAGATTCAGACGCTGAACTTCGATGCCACCAACGGATTTGTGCCGGGCGCGGTGATCAATCTCAGCTTGAAATCGGGAACGAACAAGCTGCACGGGGAGGCCAACTCGTTTATCCAGAACCCCGACCTGGCCGCGAACACTTTCTTCTCGGACAGCGCCAACCTGCCGAAGGTTGCGTACCGTCAGAACCGCTGGGAAGGGATGCTTGCCGGCCCGGTGATCGTGCCGAAGGTCTATGACGGCCGCAACCGGACGTTTTGGATGTACGATTACTCGGGGGTTCACGATTCGCTGCCGAACGTAACCAGTTCGATTGTCACCGTGCCGACGGCGGCGGAACGCAATGGAGACTTCTCGGCTCTCCTCGCGCTGGGCTCGCAGTATCAGATTTACGATCCCGCCACGATTACTCCCGCGGCGAACGGCCGCACCAGCCGCCAGCCGTTTCCCGGTAACATCATTCCTCAGAGCCGCTTCTCTCCGGTGGCCAACGCCATCGTGAGTCAATACTATCCGCTTCCCGACCTCACCGGTAGCGCCGCCGGGGTGAACAATCGTTACGAGCCGACGGCCGAGAACAACACTTACTGGAGCCAGGCTTTCCGCGTGGATGAAGAACTGAGCGAACATAACCGGATCTTTATTTCCGGAGACGCGACCTATCGCAACGCGAACACTCAGTACCAGTTCAACGGAGCCCTCGGCCGCCACGTGATTCAGGAAAATCGCGGCATCGCGCTCGATGACGTGTACGTGTTCAATCCTCGCCTGGTGCTGAACCTGCGCTATAGCTTCTCTCATTACCTGCAACAGGTAGAGCCTGACGAACACGACGCCAACCTGGCGGCGCTGGGATTTTCGTCGCAATTCATCAACCAGATCAATAGTGAGGATCCGCGTGGGGTTCAGTTGCCGTATCTCCAATTCAGCGGGTACGCGAACCTGGGTTCTGACGTCCGGTCCGCATTGTCGCCCAACATTCACAGCTTCGGGGCCGACATGACGTGGGTGAAGGGATCCCATACGGTGCAATTCGGCGTAACCGATCGGATCTATTTAGAAGCCGGCTACAGCATGACGAACTCCTCGGGCAACCTGGTGTTCGGCTCTACCTGGACAAACGGACCACTTGACAATTCGGCGGCAGCTCCCATCGGGCAGGATCTGGCGAGCTTTCTTCTAGGGCTCCCCTCGTCGGGCTCGGCCCAGGTAAGCGCTTCCTATGCCGAAAAGTATCAGGTTGGGGCTTCCTACATTCAGGATTTATGGCGAGTCAGCCGGCGGCTGACGCTAACCCCGGGGCTGCGCTATGAGCGCACCTTTCCTACTACGGAGCGCTACAACCGCGGTGTCGGCACGTTCGAGTTCACAGCCCCCAGTCCAATTGCAGCCCAAGTGAAGGCCAATTATGCCGCCAACCCCGTCCCACAGATCCCGGCGGCCAACTTCAACGTGGAGGGCGGTTTGACGTTTCTGGGCAATGCCGGCGCGCCCCGGGCCATGTGGAATCCGGGGAACCTCGACTTCGCGCCACGACTCGGGGCGGCGTTCCAGATCGACGACAAGACGGTAATCCGCGGCGGCGTGGGCTTATTCTATGAATCGGTGGACCGCGGCGTCGCGCAAGTGATTCAGAACGGCTTCAGCAGTACGACTACGCTTGTGCCGACGCTGAATAACGGAGTGAGCTTCGTGGCAAACCTCGCGAATCCTTTCCCCAACGGATTTAACCCGCCCACCGGCAATTCACTGGGCCTGATGACCTCAGCCGGACAGGCCGTGACCTTCACGAACTCGAATTGGGTAGATCCGCGGAATCTGATCTGGCAGGTGGACATTCAACGCCGCTTCGGGCATCAGACTCTGCTCGAGGTGTCTTACGTCGGGAATAAAGGATACGATCTGGGAGCCAGCCGGAACTATAACGCAATCCCCGATAAATACCTGAGCACTTTGCCGGTGCGCGATCAAGCCACGATCAATATGTTGACTGCCGCGGTGCCAAACCCGTTTTATCCTCTTCTGCCGAGCACCAGCATTTCCGGCACCACGGTGCCCCTTTCGCAATTGCTGCTCCCTAATCCCGAATTCACGACGATTACGGGGCTCACCAACCTCGGATCTTCGATTTATCAAGCCTTGCAGACACGCTTCGAAAAGCGCTTGTCCTCGGGATACATCCTGACGGCGGGATGGACCTGGTCGAAATTCCTGGAGGCCACCAGCTTCCTGAACGGGGGCGATCCGGAGCCTGCCAAGGCGATCTCGACGTATGACCGCACGCACCGGGTGGTCGTCACCGGTCTGTGGGAGTTACCCTTCGGGGCGGGAAAACCAGGGGGATCTTCGGTGCATGGCTGGGCCGGAAAGACGATCAGCGGATGGGCCCTTCAGGGTATTTACCAGGCACAATCCGGTGCGCCCCTGGGTTTCGGGGACGCGATCATTAACGGGAACATTGGGAATGTAGTTCTGCCCTCGGACCAGCGCACCGTTCAGGAATGGTTCAATAAATCCGCGTTTGTCACGGCTTCGGGATCGCAACTGGCGGATAATCTCATTACCTTGTCGCCGCGCTTCGGCGCGGTTCGCGCGGCGGGATTGAACCAGTTCGATCTCTCGGCCAGCAAGAACACCTACTTCACCGAGCACGCCTATGCGCAGTTTCGCTGCGAGTTCCTCAACGCCTTTAATCACCCGGAATTCGGCGCTCCGAATACAACGGTCACCAGTACGGCCTTCGGCACCATCACGACGTTGTCGCAACCGCCGCGGACTATCGAATTCGGACTGAGGCTGGTCTTTTGACGACATTGAAAACCGGAAGGACAAAGAATGCCTGATACACCAGAACACGGCGGCGCAAACCGTCGCCAAGCATTGCGGAAAATGCTGGGAATGGGAGCCGGGCTTGCGGCCGCGCCCGAGATTATCGCTCAGCAGACAGGCAGCCCTCAAAAAGCGGGCTCGCAGCCGCAAGGACTCGTGCTGTTCGCCTTCGACGACCGCTGGCTGCCGTTGCAACATGGGTTGCACATGAGTCTTGTCGGTTATCAATCGAGTGAAGGCGGCCCGGTCACCAATCGAGTGGTCCCGCCCGGCCCTCCCGGGGCTCCGGATAGCAGTGGGATTCTCTATTACGGGACGGTTTGCAAAGTCGGCGACGAATACTGGATGTGGTATTTGGGGCTCGGCGACCATGACGCGTATAAGCGCTTTCGGGTGTGTTTTGCGACCAGCAAAGACGGGCACAAGTGGGACAAACCGAATCTCGGCCTGGTCGAATATGCGGGCAGCAGGAAAAACAACCTGGTCGATCTCGATCAGGCGCGTTTCTCACCAGGCGGCTGCGTCGTCTATTACGAGCCCGAAGATCCCAACCCCGATCGCCGCTTCAAAATGATTTTCACCGGCAAGTATGACGGTCTTCATTTCGGCGTCGCCTATAGCCCGGATGGTGTGCGCTGGAAGGAGTCTCCCAACAACCCCCGTGGGGGCGTGAAATTCGAACCCGCCGGCGGCATCAAGTATCAGGGCGTTTACTATGTGAACGGCCAGGGCGGCAGGCATTGGTCGCCGGACGGTTGGGCGCGATCTCTGGTCACGCACATGTCCTATGATTTTGAGAATTGGACCCAATCCACCGCGATGGGTTTCCGGCGTGACCCGCTCCCGCCGCATCCGCTGGACCGTCCGGCGTCGACGAGTGGGGAGCAAGTGCACATCGGCGCCGGCCTATGGGACCGGGGCAACGTGGTTCTAGGATTCTACGGTCAATGGCACGGAGATACGAATGCCGATCGGCGCTGGGTATCCATCGACACCGGGTTTGTCGTCAGCCACGACGCGTTGCACTTCTATGAACCGATTCCCGACTTCCGTATGATCCAATCCAAGGAACACTTCGATTGGTGGTTGCCGGGAGGAAAGGTCGCGCCCATCTATCGAGCCCCGGCGCTGATGCAGGGGCAAGGATTCGCCAACGTGGGTAACGAGACCTTGTTTTGGTATTCGCTCTGGATCGTGCCGGAGGAAGGCGTTCGAGTCGCACGATGGGAACGCGACCGCCTGGGATACTTGCAGCCGTTCGTCGGACCGAAGGATACGCCCCATTTGATCTCCGCACCGATACCGACGGATGGAAAGCCGGTCGCCATCAGCCTGAACGTTGCGAATCTCAATGAATTAAGCAAAGTGACCGTCTCGGTTCTGGATGAGCGATTTCACGAGTTGGCTGGTTATGGCGCCGCCGATTGCACGGCTCCGCTCCAACCGGGACTGCGGCAGCGCGCTCAGTGGGGAACGAAGGACCGTGTCACCGCAAGCGGCTCTATTCGTGTACGAGTGGATTTCGGGGGCGTGCGGCCGGAGGATTTGAAGCTCTACGCCGTCTACGTGGACTCTCCGGATTAAGGCGATTGGGGCGTGCGCTTAAAATGCGCCCTAATTTTGCCATCCTCCGCCAAGCGCTTTATAGAGTTGAACGACGCTCAGAATTTCATCGCGCTTTAGCTGGGCCAACGTCAATTCGGCTTGGAATAAGTCGCGATCCGAGTCGAGGGCGTTCAACTGCGTGTCGACGCCGCCGCGGTAGCGCATATAGGACAATCGTGTACGATCTTCCAGCGCCGCCACCAGAGCTTGTTGATGAATGCGGCTTTCTCTAACCCGTTGATGGGCGATCAAAGCGTTCGAGACTTCGGCGAAGGCGGTCGAAATCGCTTTTTCATATTGCACCAGGGCGCTATCGCGCTCCGCCCGGGCCAGGCTTACACCTGCCTTCAGCTTTCCGGCGCTAAAAATAGGTTGCGACACCTGCGGAACAAAGCTGTAGGTCGCTTTCGGTCCGGCAAATAGACTCGAGAGTTGAGTGCTCTGGCCGCCGAGCGCCGCGGTTAAGCTGATTTGCGGGAAATAGGCCGCTTTGGCGACCCCGATTTGCGCATTTGCGGCGATCAGGTTCTGTTCCGCCGCCCGAATATCGGGACGGCGTTCCAGCACGGCTGAAGGGATACCGGACGGGACGTCGGGCGGGAATTCCTGATCCGTCAAACTCTTTCCGCGAGCCACTGGACCGGGGTTTTGACCCAATAAGAGCGAGATTCGAATTTCCGTCTGCCCGATTTGCTGCTGTAAGGAAGGAATCGTTTCGGCTGCGCTCTCGACCAGTTGTTCCGACTGTCGAAGGTCCAAATCGGTAGCCACTCCGCCGGTCTGGCGCTGTTGTGTCAATTGCAGAGACTCCTGGCGAGTGGCCAGAGTACGGGTGGAAATATCCAGTTCGTAATCGAGCTCCCGCAAATTGAAATACGCGGTGGCCACATCGCTTACCAAGGTGGTGACGACGGCTTTACGATTCTCCTGCGCCGAAAGCAGGCTGGCGCGCGACGCTTCCGTGGCACGCCGCAGACGGCCCCAAAGGTCCAGCTCGAAGGAGAGCATCTGCAAGGACGCTTCGCCCCAGTTGCGATTCTGATTCGGTACGAACGAAGCGGGCAGCGGGAGCGAACCGTCGCGCGAAAGGCGTGTCACGTCGAGATCGCCGCCTGCACCGATATGCGGGATCTGGTTCGAACGAGTGATGCCGAGGTTCGCGCGCGCCTGATCGATGCGAGCGACCGCGTCGCGCAGGTCATAATTCTGCGCCAGTCCGCTGCGGACCAGTTTTTGCAGCTCCGGATCTTTGAAAACTTCAAACCACTTCAGGTCGGCCA
>Ga0302325_10028241_pt1 | contig 11610 bp, 7 predicted proteins | sample Palsa_T0_2_FD_201948 | JGI IMG/M metagenome (GOLD analysis project Ga0302325, IMG submission 201948) | Peat permafrost microbial communities from Stordalen Mire near Abisko, Sweden - Palsa_T0_2 | ecosystem: Environmental > Terrestrial > Soil > Palsa > Peat permafrost | place: Sweden: Abisko... | reverse complement strand
GCCAGTACACCGGCACCCCGGACGACGCATACGACACCGCCGCCATCGTCCACCTCACCGAATACGAACAGTAACCAGCAAGGCCGACAGCAACCAGGAAGGGACTACTGAGCGGCTGCACTAGTCCTCATTAAGCGCCAGTGACGCGAGCCCGCTAGCCCGCCCTGCCGGGTCCTAGTCGCCATCTTCGCGTGGTTCGAACGGGGCGCAGCACAGACTGCAGATGAGGGGACCGTCCTCGATCTGCTTGGGTGTGAGCTGGATGCGGCGGGGCTTGGGGTGGCAGGCGCACTCAACGGCGACCCGCCGCCCGCCCCGCTTCGCCGGACGGCCCGGCTCGCCGTCGCCCTGGTCCCCGCCGCCGTCTCAGCCGGGACGGGCCGGAGTGGCCAGGCCGACCAGGAACGGGAGCTGGGCCCGGTCGATCCCGGCGGCAACGTCGGCATAGGCGTCGTAGGCGGCCTGCCCGGTCAGGGTGCAATCCGACCAGCCGGTTACTTTCTCCGGCACGTCGGGCCCGCGCAGGCCAGGCTCGCCGGCCCGGGCCACGAACCGCTTGTTGTGATAGCGATTCCCGGCTGCGCTGGTGTCCTTGATGTCGCGCCGGGTGGCGAGAGCGCGGGCGGCGTCATGCAGCATGACCTCCACCACGGCCCGGCCCCAGCTGACAGCAGCTCCCCGGCCACGAACAGCTCCGGCGCCCGGTCCGCATCCTGGCCATTGAGGACCCACCGTTCCGGCCAATGGTGTCCTCGCCGCTGGTACCCCTCCGGGGTACCCTTCTGATTTGATCCGGCCCCGGTCACGATCACGACATTAGGCACGTCCGGGCGTCGGTCCTGGATTGCGGCCCAGGCGCGCTCCAGTTCGGCGATGATCCGGCTTCCGTGTTCTGCGATGGCCCTGGATTCCGTCATGACCACGTCCTTGTCGTTAGCGTGTGCACGCTGAGCGGGCGGCCAGGCTCAAGGGTGGGGGCCTCGCGCCCGGCCGGGGCAGGTCCCGCCTGCCCTCAATGCCTGGCCCAGGGTCCGCAGAGGTCTCCGCGCGCAAGGGTGGGTCCCGAAGATGCTTTCCGCGGAGCGGTTGGAAAGGATCTTGGGGTGCCCTTGCGGGTGGAGGGGCGGGCCCGTAACCCGCGAGGCCCACACCCGGCGCGGCGGCCACCACGGCACCGTCGAGCGCGGTCAGAGTCATGACGGGAAATTATCTCCACACCCACCCTCGGGGAAGGTCAGTGATCACTGAGGGGCGGCTACCTCACGACAGTTCGGCACAGACGGTGGCCTTTCTCCTGTCTGCGCCACGTTTGTATCCGTCGAGGCACTAAGCTCAATGCCGAGATGAGCGAGATCACACCAGATGCACCAGAGACCGCTCCCTCTGACGGAGCAGTCGCCATGTCTGGGCTCTTCACAGGCTTCGAGGGCTACGCCACCCCTACGGCAGAAGATTATCGCCGGGTATTGACAGGTGGCGTCGTTGTTCCTGATGCAAATGTGCTCCTCAATCTATACCGTTACACCGCTGCGGCCCGCGATGATCTGCTAGCCGTCCTTAACCGTCTCGGCGATAGGCTGTGGGTGCCTCATCAGGCACTATGCGAATTCTGGCAAAGTCGGGCAACTGTGCTCCGTGACCCGCGCGGTACGGAAAAGACTCTGTCAGACCTCACGGGCCTCCGCGATCGCGCTGCCAGCACGTTTAGGACGTGGGCCAACCGGGTCTCGTTGCCTGCAGCACAAATGGAACACATAACAACGCTTCTGAGATCGTTGAATGATGACTTTGGTGCATTGATGAGCAACATAGCCGAATTCGCCGACGATACTGCGGTTGAGGCGGCGCGTGACACTAACAAGGATCAAGTCCTTCGTGCCCTTGTGCCTATCCTTGCGAATCGTGTCGGCCCTGCGTTGGACGAACACTCCTATGCCCAGGCCGTTACGGAAGGTATGCGGCGAGTAGAGGCTCGCGAGCCGCCCGGTTACATGGACAAGAAGAAGAACGATACTGGCGCCGCTGGTGACTACCTGGTGTGGCTACAGGTGCTGCTGGAGACTGAAAAGCGTCATTGTGATGTCCTATTCGTCACCGGTGACGTGAAGGAAGACTGGTGGCGCGAGGAGCACGGTGAGCGGCGGGGCCCGCGCATTGAGCTTGTCGATGAAGTGCGCCGACGTGCCGGGACACAGCTATTCATGCTTCGACCAACCCAGCTGCTCGACTATGCGAGAACAGCATTGGCGGTTACGGTCCGGGAAGAATCGGTGCAGGACGTAGATCGTGTCGATACATTCCTATCACAACCAGAAGAACAGCTTCCTCAAGGTGGCTGGGACCCAAGCTCTGTGCGCAGATGGCTTAGGCAGTTGGAGCTAGAAGCACCCGTACAAGCCGCCACCATCAGCGCGGCAGCACGGCAAAATGGCTTCGTAAGCCGCGACCAAGTTTATGCCATCGGAAAGTATCCGGAAGGCCGGAGCCTGAAAGGGTTTACGCGACCGATTAATCGGATCACGGAACTGTACCGAGACCAAGGCTTTGTACCGGCGAAGGCCGTCGACATTATCTGGGCGGTCAACAACGAAGACTCTCCCGAAGCCGGCCAAGCAGCCGGTTTCCGTATTCACGAAGACGTCCTCCCGCTCGTTATAGCTGAGTCCCAAGGACCGCCGGGCTCAAACGCCTAGGCCAGTAACGTCATTGACTACTGTCATTGACACCAGTTTCTCTAGTTGACGTCTTGGCGCGTGACCGTTGGCGCGTGACGGGCTAGATAGCCGATCCGACCGAAAAGGACGGCACGGTTAAGGTAGGTGTTGAAATAGCGGCAGCTGGGCTCGCCAATATGTAGGCACGCAAAACAAGCTCCCGCGCCCCGGGAGCATCCCGGATCGAGCGCGCAGCGATGTTCTCCGTCTACTGCCGAGTTGACGAGCGAGCTAAGGTCTGCTTCGAAGACAGCTTGGAGCCCTCCAAGGACGAAGTCTCCCCGCGCTGCTGCATAGATGAAGAATCCCAGATGGAGCGGGACCAAGTATTCGGCGAGCGCGTCACGGTCGATTCCCGCGTACACTGCAGCCTGCCGGATGAATCGGTGGGCGTAGGAGTGCACTAGGGTGAGCAAATCGCTTCCGACCGTGGCTGTTGGCGGCTCATCTCCGGCTAGAGGTATTTCCGCGGACCCTAGGAGCGCGATCCTGGCCCGACGCGGATCCTCGTCCTCTGCCGTGAATCCCGTCAAGGTGTGGCCGCGTCTAATTAGCCAATGGGCGACACGTACAGGATCGAGCCGGAAAAATAGGGCCTCTGTTTCGGATAGGCTACCGTGCAGACGGTAGCCGCCACGGGCACGGCGGAATGGCACCAATCGCGATGTTGCCGCATCGCCGCCGCCACGAGTGTATCCGTACATGATATTTAGGACAGGGAAGCGCTCCACGAGATCAATTCCAGCGAAGCCCGCATGCGTCAGAGCGGTGGGATAGTCGGAGGCATACCTCGTGGCCAAGACCCCACCGGCGGATGAAGACCCAGCGAGCTCCACTGTTGACATGTGGCCCTCGGCCAACGCCATGGCGATGTCCACAGCCTCATGTTCCGCTTCCTCACGGTGTGACACTGGCAGGAGATCGATGTCATCCTTTCCATCCTCCGGCGCAAGCTGACCGCTCTCGTCGGCGAACGTGGCCATCTTTTCCGCGAAGTCGGGATCCATGCCTTGCCGGAGGAGGTTAGCTATAAAAGTGCCTCGGGTTGGTTTTCCCTCCATCGACGCCGGCGATGACGCAGATATTCCGTCTACGAGCCAGGACAACGCCTGACGTGCGCCCCCCGCTGCAAGGAGGTCCCTCATTCGTTCGGGCCGTGGCGGATTGACAAGAACGGCACCGCGCGGTACATAAACACTGCGCGCTTTATGTACATTCCAATTTATATTGCCTTCCCCGCAAACACACTTCCGGAAGCCCAGCCCTCGCATTAGCTCCAGCTTACAGGCCGGGCAGACGAAACGGATATCCTTGGCCTGAGCCGATCGAGGGCTGATCAACATTACATCGTCGTGCTGTGGGCATCGCTTGATCCATGGCTCCACGAGGGCGCCGCAGGAGTGAAAACCGACGAAATGTAGTTGGCCCCAGCGCCTGACACCGCATCGGCAATTTTCCTGGCGCCGCCTCCCAATCCGCCGGCAGGCACGGCAAAGCCATACTTCTGGGAATTGCTGGGCTTCGACACCGCGTCGATCATCCAGTTCGACGACTTCGACACGGGCACCGCTTCGCAGATCTGCGGCGAAGCCGTTGTCTGTGTGGGCGCGCGTCCATGGCATAATTTCCCGCAGGAGACGTCGGCAAATAATATCTTGGTCAACATTTATAAAAGGCGCGCCGGTCCATTCAACAACCTTATAAATACCGCCCTTGAGGTCCGCGGTCTGTTGCGGTAGGAAAGTCCGCAGTATCTGACTTGCGCTGCGGGTGCCGAGTTCGGTCATGTGCGTTGCCTCAGTCGTGTATCGGAGCGCTGGGTTCCACGTCGCGCAATGACCTCATTGGCGGCGTTGGCCCTAGCTGGTTCGGCCATTTTATGCTCGTCGCCGGGTCCTCGAGGTTGGCAAACCATGTCGCCAGCCACAGCCGGATCTCGTCGCGTAGCAGCCCGCTGGTTTCTCCAGAGAACCCGAGTAGCGATGCAATCCTGTCAGTCTGATCCTCTGCGGTGATAGCAGAACTGGATACGAAGGTACGAAGCTTCTCTAGCGTCGTGAGGCGCTGGCCAATCGACAGTGGCTCCATTAGCATCAGGCGTCGCGCTTCCACGATACCGGGCATCGTGAGCTCCAGCACACGTCGACTACGCCGGGTGATAGGAATTGGCTCGACGAACCGGTCGCCCTGCAAGATGAAGCTTGCGAAATGCCTGAAACCTTCCGCGTCACGTTCTCGGCCGATTTTATGCAAGACATGGACCAGGCCTGGGCCGTTGCGGCCTACGCGCGCGCTCGTCTGGATGAACTCTGCGGTGGTCAGCGGAAGACCGAGCATCATCATGACGTTGAGTCGGCTGACGTCTACCCCGTGGGAGAGCATCGAGCTGGCGGCTATAAACTGGATCCGATCGACGAAGTCTGGCTCAGGATTCTCAAGCCGGTCTAGGATTGCGCGAACATCATCGAACGCCGTCTGGCCCGTGAGCTGCTCGCTATTGATCTGAACAGTCGCGTTGCTGTCTAGGCTTCGCTGTGCCGCTTCTACATCGTACAACGTGCTGCCGTAGACAACATCCGTCCCGTACATAGAAACGAGAGCGTCGGCGTGCACGGGATCGATACCAGCGTCCTGCAGCACTTTCTTCCGCTCATTCTCATGGAGAAGCAGGCGGACGCTTTCCTGAAGAATGTTAGTCGTCCGGTCACTAACGAACTCAAGCGTCACACCTCGTGGGGCAATCGCCACAAACCGCCGTAGCACTGATGTTGTCGGCTTGGACCAGAATGACTCGCCGGCGCGAGGTCCGGGCTGCGGAAACACCCTCGCTTGGCGACTGTACAGGACATCAACTTGCCTGTCGTATCCGGTGAGGGTCGCGCTGCTGGCAGCTATCTTCCCATTCGATGCTCCGAGCTCATGCTGCAAGTGATCCAAGATGCTCTCGTAATGACTGTCGACCGCGCCGAGGCTGTCCCTGAGTAGATGGAGTTCGTCTTGGAGGCGAAGCGAGGGCGCGAAGCGCTCGGAGGGCATGGGAAGGTCCCGCCGCGTGCCGGGACAGTCTGGAACGAGGCACCCGTGCGGGAAACTCTTACGGGGCGCATAGCAGAATCCGTGCCCAGGTCGATCGCACATCCCCAGAGGTGGCCCAACCAGGCCCCGCATCGCCGCCTGCATCCCAATAATGGCGGCCTTGTCGAGCGTGCCAATTACGACGGTCGGCAGGAACCGATAGATTTCGTCATCGACGACATAGAACGGCAGAGCGCGCTCCGGCCATGGACAATCCGCGTGAGGACACTCATGTGTTAGCTGCCACAGTTGTCGGTCCATGCGCATTCTTATATCTTTGCGACCGCAAAACGGACAGGCGCGGAGCACTTTGTATCGCTCTGGCATCGATTCGTCGTCTGGGTCAGGACTTCCTTCCCTCGCCTCCACCGGGATGCGGTTGGGTGTGCTGGAGGAGCCGACATAGAACCCCAAGCTGATAGGAGCGCCCTCGATTCCCTCCGCGCGCCGTGCGAGTTCGGCTCCTGCCAGCGCTTCGGCGAAGCGCTGCGTTTGCTGCAGACTGAGCATCCGTAGCGGAAACCGCGACCAGGCAGACACACCTGTCACCTTGCCGGTGAGACGGTCATGCAGAGCGGTCGTCACCAGCAATCCGAGGTATGTCTCGGTTTTGCCGCCGCCGGTGGCGAACCACACGGTGTCCACAACGCCAACCTCATTTGTTGGGTCTGACAGGAATGGCAGTGCCTGAAGGAGAAACCCCACCTGGAATGGACGCCAGCTGTCGAAGCCGCGACCCTTTGCGCTGTGTAGGATTGCGCGATTCATAAGCTGGAATGCACGCCGCAGAACTGAATCGCAGCGAAGTAGGTCCAGGCCACATTGAAGGCGCGCGAGCTCCTCGAAGACGTCCTGCGCAGCTTGATCCGCTCGCTCCCGCATCGCGGCGTCCCATCCTTCGCTAGACTGCCGCTCATTGAGAGCACGGGGAGACCAATGTTCGTTATCGTACGCAGACAGTGCGATCAGCAGCTCTCTGATAGGCTGAATCGGCTCCTGCGCCAATCGCTCAAACCGAAGGTCGGGCATCGGCAGGGAGCTATTCCAATATTCAGGCCTGTGCGTCTCGACAACTATAGAATCCGTAGTGCGGAACGTGTTGGCACGGTCTGATGCAGCCTCGACTCCAACATTGATTCCGTAAGCGGCGATGCGCCGGTCGTAGCGGAAGCTGTCGGGAAGCGATTCAAGGAGGAATGGCCTGGTGGCTAGACCGCTGATTTCCAGCTTCGTCTCGTACAGATGGGAGTCCTTAAGGCCTCCGCCATCGGCGGGGCTGGTATTGACTAGCTGGACCACCAATTCCGGCTCTGACTGCCATTCCTCAAGCTCGACACGAATCTCGGCTGACAACCCCCGAGCCCCGGCACGCGTGAATGCGTCGGCAATTTCTTGTCTGCCAGCAGCCACTTCGACCTCGTCAGGCGAAAGCCGCACTGCGACACGCACGCTGACACAGTCGAGGCGATGCCACAGACGGCTTGGATCCAGGGCCACCTTCTTGTCAACCTTTACCCAAGCCCGCAATGCGACTGTCGCGGTCAGTGTCCATGGGGGCGGGCCCGCAGGCCGAAGTCGTATACCGATAGCACAGGGGTCGAGCCGCTCGCCGCGATCCCCGATAGGATTTTGCCGGACCTCCTCCTCAGAAGCTAGACGCCCGAGCCAGAAAGTTGATGCAGGATCTACGTCGAGCCAATCGCTCTCATCGCCGCGCCCAGCGATCAGAACGCGATTATCGAGCCACCGTACAAATCGTTCAGATGCCGATGAGAAGGTCTGCTCATGAATCGTAGCTGACGTACTGCTGAGTTCTTTCATAGGTCGGGTTCCAAACCATAGGAAGCTGCCGGGACACCTTGCGGTTTTTGATGGTTGCAGTCCTCACCGTTTCTAGGAGTTTCGCACCTTGCGCCGTTTCTTTTCAGGCTTGGGCCATCCGTCGGATGGCTCGGCGTTGACGTCGTCTGTCTCGTTGACCAGGTATTCGTAGAGTTGCCGAGTTGTGGGACTGACGCGTAGGGTTTCGAGCGCTTTGGTTTCTAGCTGCCGTACGCGTTCCCGCGTGAGGCCCACTTGGTCCCCGATCATCTGAAGTGTTTGTTCTGGCCGCCCCCCGATACCATACCGATTGCGGAGAATTAGGGCAGCGCGAGCGTCTAGAAGATCGTCCAGAACTTGCTCGGTGTCGCGTTGGCGAGCAGCCGATAGCACGATGTCGGCTGGGTCGGTCCGGCCATCGATATCTGTGTCAGCGGCCAGTAGGTCGCCGAGGGTCAGATCACCCTCGTCGGTGAACACTGAGTCGATGCTCACGGTCGGCCGCGCCCAGTCCAATACGGCCTGTGCCTCCCCGGGATCCATGCTCAATTCCTCGGCCAGCTCGCGGAGGGTCGGCTCGCGATCATACCTGGCGGCAAGGCGCCGCTTCATGCGCAGAACCTTCAGCAGCTTCTCGTGGAAGTGTACGGGCAGTCGAATCAATCGACTGCGGTCTGCAATTCCGCGTTCGATGCTCTGCCGGATCCACCAGGTTGCATATGTCGAAAATTTGTAGCCGAGGGAATAATTAAACTTGTCCGCTGCTCGCAGTAGGCCAATATTGCCGTCCTGGATGCGGTCGATAAGATCTATCCCGCTATGCGCGTATCTGCTCTTTCGGGCAATTGAAACGACCAAACGTAGGTTGCTTTGCACCAGATCGTTATGAGCGCGGCGGCCGGCTTCGCTCGCGTGCTGGAGACGAGTCAACTCGCCAGCTGCTAGGTCGCAAACGTCCCCATTAAGAACGCGATCGGCCTCTTGCCCTGTTTTGATCAGTCGGCCCAAGCGCACCTCGTCCTCAGCCCACAAGAGCGGATAACGCCCAATCTCCTTCAGATAGGCGCCAAGAGCATCGCGCTCAACATAGGTCGCCTCCTCCTCGGCCACCCCGCCGTCCCTGTCGGCATCTTTAGGAGTCTGCGGTGATGCACGATCCAGCCCGATCAGTGCTACGCCAACCTGTGCGAGCGCCTCAAGCAACGCGGCGAGCTGGCGTCCATCAAGACCGCGTTTGGTGGTCATGCGGGTGACATCGTCGTATGAGAGCTGCCCGCCCTTACGCTCCCAGTCGTCCATGAGATCGCTTAGGCAGCGAACGACCAGTTCGTCGGCGGGCCGAGGCGGTGCAGCCTCCGGAGCGAGGCGATCCGCGCCGTCCCACCACACGCCCCCGTCACCTTGCGAGGCGGCGGTAACGAATTCGTCCTCATCATTGACCGCGAAATCGACGCCTGTGACCTCGCCGGTCGGGTCGGGCGACGCTATCTCTGCCGCTGGCATCCTCACATCCCCTGCCACCTGTACCATGCACTGGAAGATTGCAAGGACGGAAGGGCTGGAAGGCCCAGGCTAGCCGGGTCCCAAGGCACTAAATTCACCTCGACACCTCGGCTCGAATCCAACCAGTCGTCCGAATCGGAACCCCCATCCCAGCGTGCAGCACTAATCCAGGCAATCCATATATGACTTCTTTGACCGCCCAGCCTCGCCTCAGCCACAGCCGACAGATACCTGCGAACTGACAATATTCCACACCACATTAGGACGCATCAGGACAGCAAAAGGTTTGCTCGCCGGGCAACTGCGGCCAGGCGGCCAGACGCACGCCCCGGCCTAGTCCCTGGAGACTAGCTGAGCACGAGGGATAACAGAACGACTGATCCGCTCAAGGAGAATCAGACAGAACGAACCAACATGTCACTCTGGGCGCGCCTCAGCTTCGCCGTATCCGCGGACTTCAGTGCCGATCGGCCGCTCAGAACCGGTGTACTAGGGCTGGTCTAGATCACAAGCCTCACAGACGAGTTCGTTGCCGTCAGACCGGCGGCTTGCGGGTCTTACAGCGGATGGCGTTACGATCACATCTTCCGGGCGGCGCCTCCCACCCCACGACAGGGATCTATGGGAACATTCGTTCGTGTACCACACAGCCATTGACCCCGAGGATCCGACATTCACAGTAGTCGGCCTGTTCGCCGGCATCGGCGGCCTTGAGCTCGGGTTCCGTGCCGCAGGCGGTCACACGAGGCTGTTGTGCGAGCTGTGGAAGCCAGCCCAGACTGTATTGCGGGAACGCTTCCCAGGAGCCGAACTCCACGACGACGTCCGGACCTTGGACACACTGCCATCGTCTGACGTTGTTGCCGCGGGCTTCCCGTGCACCGACCTGTCCCAGGCAGGGAGGACTGCAGGAATCCACGGGCGGGACTCTGGTCTTGTCAAGCAGCTTTTCAGGCTTCTCAAAGATGCACGTCCGCGCTGGGTCGTCATCGAGAACGTCCGCAACATGCTGGTCCTCGATGGCGGTAGGGCCATGGGCTACCTGGTCAGCCGTCTCGAGGAACTGGGCTTCCGCTGGGCTTACCGGCTTGTGGACTCCCGCTTCGCGGGTGTGCCGCAGCGACGTCAGAGAGTTCTTATGGTCGCCTCTCGCGAAGACGACCCGCGTACGGTCCTGTTCGCCGATGACGTCGGCGAACCGGACGACTGTTGGTTCCGTGATGACGCTTATGGGTTCTACTGGACCGAAGGACTGCGCGGCCTTGGCTGGGCCAGGGATGCGGTGCCCACGCTCAAGGGCGGATCGGCCGTCGGCATCCCTTCACCGCCAGCGATCTGGATCCGGGACCAGTTGCCAGGCAGGGCAATCGTCATCCCGAGCATCGCAGATGCTGAGCACCTGCAAGGCTTTCCGAGGGATTGGACACTTCCGGCGCTAGCCCACGGACGGGCTGGTCAACGATGGAAACTGGCCGGGAACGCTGTCACAGTGGGAGTGGCCGCGTGGCTCGGCGGCCGCCTGGCCACGCCAGGCGAGTTCGATGATGCTGGCTGGATCAACCTTGGACTGGGGGCCAAATGGCCGATGGCAGCCTGTGGCCATCAGGGCCAGAGATGGGCTGTGCCAATTTCGATGTGGCCGCAGCACCACTCCTATCAGCACCTGCTGGACGTGGTTAATGCTGATGAGCTGACCCCGCTCAGCCGGAGCGCCGTGGAGGGCTTTCACAGCAGGATGGAGCGGAGCGGGCTGCGGTTCGATGAAGGCTTCAGGCTGGCGATCAAGAAGCACGCTGAGGCCACGCGCCTAACGGAGTAACGGTGAGTAACGGTAGCCGACCTGTGGCGTCCAGTCCTGAGGCACTGGCACGCATGGTCAGTCAGCGCCAGAGGGACACAGGGCCGGAGATAGCCATCCGCCGTTTGCTTTTCGCGCGGGGTTTCCGGTACCGCGTTGATGCCGTTCTCCCAGGGATGCGACGCCGTGCTGACCTGCTGTTCCCGTCCGCACGGGTCGCGGTATTCATCGACGGATGCTTCTGGCATGGGTGCCCCGAGCACGGCACGCGCCCGAAGAGCAATGCCGGTTGGTGGGCTGAGAAGATCGAAGGCAACATGCGCCGGGACCGCGACACCGACCAGCGCCTTGCTGCGGCCGGCTGGACGGCCGTACGGGTGTGGGAGCATGAGCCCCCCGACTGCGCTGCACACAAGGTTGCCAAGGTCGTGCGCGAAGGACTAGGTCAGTCGATCTAGGTCCCGCTGGACGCACTCACTCCTCGGCGGGCTGCTGGCATAACAAGGTCGGGAGAGGTTGCATGGAAGTTGCCAGAGTGTCACTAGGCGCCTCAGCGTGTTGGGCGCAGCACAAGGTGGCGTCCGGAATCCGGTGTAAATCGGCGGGCGTGGTTCCCGGCTTCATGATCAGGTTAGGCGACGGTGCTGACAGTTTCGGGGCTGCCGGCGCCGGGGCTGGTGGTGACAGTGTGTGGCCGCA
>Ga0302325_10028239_pt1 | contig 11611 bp, 12 predicted proteins | sample Palsa_T0_2_FD_201948 | JGI IMG/M metagenome (GOLD analysis project Ga0302325, IMG submission 201948) | Peat permafrost microbial communities from Stordalen Mire near Abisko, Sweden - Palsa_T0_2 | ecosystem: Environmental > Terrestrial > Soil > Palsa > Peat permafrost | place: Sweden: Abisko... | reverse complement strand
ACCCAAAATCTTCCGCTTTCGTGGACGATGGTAGATTCCGATTATGAAGTGAAGAATTTAAAAGTTTAGGCCAGGGACTCTGAGATAGGTCCCAGAATACCAAAGACGGCCTCCCAGTCTAATTTGTTTAGTGGCCGACACCCACTTACGGCTTCCATTCCACTCTCTTGCCGAGTAAGGAGGAAATCAGACACGCGTCAAGAGTTTTCTCATACCCAGAGACCCATTGTCTACCTCGCGTCAGCTTCTCCGCTGCACTCAGCTACCTCCGCCTATAAGACAATTACTCATCAAAATACCTCGGCTGCCATGGAAGGTCCCTGCCAACGAGAAGGGTCGCCATTCTAAAGAGCGCAAGCTTGGCGTAAGTGCGATTCTTAGGTTGCTAGCAGTATGGCGTGAGGAAGATTGTCACACAATATGAGAGCGCAATTGAGGCAAGGCGGCTGTTATTGCTCTAACAAGTGAAATTGTGAGTATAGCGCCTTCCGGAACTCGAGGACATGGCCTTCCAGCACTATGGCTCTTGTTAGTCCAGGTTAAACGAGCCTCTTTGGGCTTACGCGAGGATATTTCTACTTGAAAGCTAGGCGGCGGAGGCAAGGACTTGGGTGAAGTCTCGGGCGGATCATGCCCTCGTTTGTGTTCCTGAAGTCGGTAGTTGAAGGCAGAGATCTGAGAACCAGATAGGACCTCGAAAATGGAAAGAGTGTGTTTGAGATCCAGGGTATCGAGGAGGGCGATGTCGACTCCTTGGGTATATCTCTTCGGTGTCGATGCTGATAAACACAAAGCTTTGATACTTTTTCGTACTGTTGTCATCTCTACTTTCTAGTCAGGAATGGGTCTACAGGTTTCTGTTGTATTTTGGGCTCCATTTTCAGTGATTGAGATTAATCCCTAATACGAGATATTCTTGGGTTGTTAGGGAATCTACTGTCTTTAGTGGTTTAAACAATACCTCGATGCTTAACTGGTCCCGGCAGCGTCGTAACAGTCATTCAATAGATTTTTATTGACCTCTGGTAATTGAAGACGAAAAATACGTACCAAAGCTAAATGCCATGAAGCCACTTCGGTAGCCTAGCACACAAAAGATTAGAGACTCTATTAACTGACCTCCAAAGTCCATTCAAGTATCTTCGCAACTCCAACAATGAATCAAAAGTTCCCTGAAAGCCCTGCTGATCTTCAAATCCAGGTTTGAATTCTTGATTAAAAATTGCCCACCTACCTCACGGACGAAGAAAAAGATCCTAAATACGCTCGCACAGAAAGAACGCGCCAAGATACTCAATCATCATGAACCGAATCCATTAAATCCTCTAAGCGAGCTATTCATGCCCCTTCTACATCGCAGAGTATGGGGATAACAAGTTCCTGGTTAATTATTCCACTGAGGCTAAAGACCTGCTGATACCCTCCAAAATAAATGTCAAGCTTGTGCCGCAGTACCCTCAGCGTACATTTGCGTCGCAACCTTGCCCGCGGAAGGGTCCTCTTACCGAGAATCCCAGCAGGCAACCAGACCACAGAATAACTTGCTTACAGTGACAGCAGTAAGACCATATTTCTCTACCAGCAACTAGTCACCAACTCACTCCTCACACCTCTGCAAAGATCACCTTAAGGTTGACATACACCAAGGTTCCCCCCTCCCCCACATCTCATCCTACCTATTACCATCATTTCTCCTTCCGTCCCGTCTAAAAGAAGCAGTACCCCAATTCTCTATTATGTTCAGAAGATAGCTGTCCTGCCCTGCATCTCAGAGTCAAAATACTACCTCTTCAAGCTAGGGAATACATTTGTGTGCCGAGGGTCATGCGATACCATACCTAGCATCAATGAGGTAGCACTTTAGCTCCACTGAAGACAACACAACCTCAAATCCAAGCCGGGAGTGCTTCAACACGTTTGACTTGACATGAATCCAATGCAGCGGACCCTTTGGAGGCACCCAATGGCCGAATGCCTTGAAAGCATTCTATCTTAAACTCGTACCCTCCCAGCTGCGACCAATCAGGGAGACATTTGTTGTAGCACAAGCCGTGAACAAGCTCACCACGCACCCGCAATCAGGAGAAGAGAGCGTGGAAGTGTAAACATTTTCTGTATTCCTGTTCCTTCATAATCTACTCCGTTCCATTCTCGATTATCTGTAATGCAGTTGACGCTGCAAGGAAACATGCAAGCATGATATCGTCTTCCCTGTTCATCTCTCCTCATTATTCGTTATCTGATCGCGCTATCAACATACCACCCCTCCCCATACCCAAATGCAACTCGTCGTCGAGAATGTAATAACCCCCAACCATGCAGGCAATCTATCCACCCCACGCCAAATATTCATATGCACAGCAAGCCGTAAGGTCATTTTGTCGACAAAGGAGAGATATTAGTTAATATCGAGACCGGGACCAGATGCATCCCATGCTATGCTGTGCCCAAAACGCCGTGTGTATGCTGATCTTCTGAACTGTGAGAAAGAAAAAAATTCGCCGCATCGTTATAATGCACCGACTACCATGATACAACCCAACGCTCCTAGTACACCATTGATACCCAAGGTCTTTCCAGATTCAGCGGAATTAGTCTGCACGCTCGCCCTTGCAGTACTGGATGATGATCCAGCTGATGTCTCGCCCTGAGCGGCTGGCACGACGGTAACACTGGTGACTGTGCTCACGCCGCCGTTTGATAGGGTTGTTGTATAGAGAACTTGCTGAGTGACGGAACGAGAAGCCGCAGGTGAGGTTGCTTTGCCGGAGGGGGAGGATTGAACTATAGCATCGTTAGTCATATACCTAGCTGAGATGATGACTGGGAGAGTGGGAATCACCCTGCGACCCAGAAGAAGATAAAGATTGAGAAGGAGAGCTCGTAGAAAGAGAGCCGGAGGATATAGAAGAGGTAACGCCTGAACAAGAGTTAAAAATAGAGCCCGAGGGTAAAATTGAAGAAAAATTGCTTGGATAGGGATAAGGAGGAGTAGCAGAAGAGATAATCGAGCTGCTGTTCAAAATAGCTGGAGCAGCCGTCATTGAAGGAGATGTTGAACTGCAAGAGCTGCTATTCAGAAGGTACGAAGTAGGCGCAATCGACAACGTTGGGACGATGGAAGACGTCGAAACGATCGAGCTGCTGTTCAGAGGAGATAGAGTAGACACATCAGACGACGTTGGGACGATGGAAAGCGTCGAAACGATCGAGCTGCTGTTCATAGCGAATGATGTAGACACGATTGAAGAAGATTCTGAGCTCTGGGAAAACTGGTATGCTGAGGGCGAAGGAGCAGTAGACGACGCCGCCGCAGTCATGGAAACGCTGGAATTCTGGACTGGAATATACGCTGACGAAGAAAGAGGGGTTGGAGACGACTCCGACTCCGACGAGGCAGGAGGAGCAGGAGGAGCAAAAGGATAGGCAGCCGGGCCGCCGAGAAACGTACCATCTGTTGGTGAAACCGCTGGCGAAGATGTTGACTTAACCGGGGACGACGTTGTCTGTTGATTTGAGGTGGTCGGTGGAGCAGTAGGTGAGTTTGACTGTGATGTTGAGGGAGGTGGAGAATTGGCCGAGGTTGTGGGAGGGTTGCCTGTCTGTGTAGTAGCAGTTGTCGTAGTTTCCGTAATGGTGGTCGAAGCAGTGCTTGTAACAACAATGGTGGTGCTACTATTCCCAGATTGTCTCTTGGCTAACTCAAGCAGGCTGTGTGCCACCACGGCATTCTCTTGATGAACGACCTCCATTGCGTGCTTGTCCTCCTGGTAGACGCCGTGCTTGTATCTGTCCTTCATATGCTCATGCAAGACCTCGTGGAGGGAGTTGGGTTCGACCGAATTGAGCAGCTCCTGGAAGTGGAGCTTCTCTTTAGCAATGGCGTCCGAGAGGCCATTGCCTTGCTGGCTCGAGGTTGCAGAGACAATCGTCAGACCGAGGAGGGCGAGGATGAGTATCGCGAAGAAGAAGTGCTGAATCCGTGACATATTGTGAGGCTGGGAGTTGGCCTTTGCAATGTTCAGAGATTGCTTCTCAGGATCTCGAAGATTTGTAGTCGGACGGAGAGTAGCGTTCTTGGGAGCCTCGATCTTGTCGACATTAGCTGGATGCATCTTGGTAGCTTCTAACCAAAAATGTGGTCCAGACGGTCTTGGACGGGGTCTTGTGTATGGAGGAGAGAAGGTCGGTGGGGCCGGGGGTCTTTCGAGGAGGCGACCCAGCTGGAAATGGCACAAGTTGAACGAATGACTATGGCAAAGCCAGATGCACGACGATGTGCTGAGGAGGAGGGCGATTGGATGTGGGAGAAGGATGGAGAGGGAAAGAAGAGGTCAGCAAATGCCGGCTGGCCTTCTGCTCATGTTCGTGTTTGCTGTGCTTGGCTGCGCTTGCCTTGGCTTGATGTGGTGGACTGAAGGTCGAGGTCGTGTTTGGCTGCTGGCGGTGGCTGGGCGCTGGGCAGAGAAAGCTGCAGAGAGCTGCAGAGAGGGAATGTGACGTGCGCTCGCGCAGGGGCCTATCCCTGCAACTCTGGCTGCAGCAAGGGCCACAACCTCGATTTTGCCTCCAAGTTCCAACTCTAAGCTTCACGATACCCGATAATGAGAACACCTTGTACTTACTAGACAACTCGAGTGACACGTAGTCGTTTGGATCTGCTTTTCTTCCTGGCAATAAATGGATGAGAAAATCCGGATTTCAAAAGATGCGCATTCAATAAGAGAGAAATCAACTAAAGGCGAGCTTGGCCATGTCTCTCCAAGAAACAGAGCGCGTTTCTTGACTTCTGAATACGAGCCCTACGCAATCGTCGAGTGGAGAGGTCTTAGCATGCGACGACGACTAGCATTTTACGAAGTATGCTTTGGTAGAAGAGCTCAGAGGCTGAAGGCTGCGCTGTTGCTCTCTAGAGACGCTTTACCACCATCTACAGTACAAGCCAGCAGTGCCTCGTCGTTCAACGCAAAACTCGGGGTCCAAGAGATTAGGCAAGTCATCTTTCCGTGCAAGCCAAGACTTCTACATATTCCTGTTCTTGGAAATTGTAGAAAACCGGATGAAGAGTCTTCTTATTATCATTATCCGATACTGAGCAGCACATCTGCCTGATGCTACAGTATTTGTGCCACTGATGGGCTTTTGGATATTCTGCATCCGAGCTGGCCCCTGCCTGCCACTTCACCGCCCTTGCAACCTTCGTCAGCCCACACTGTCCTTGCTTACTCAGAGCTGCGTACTTCCGTACATGTACCGTTCGTGCCGGTAATTTTTCGTTTCTCACATGTTCGTCAGTCAATTGACATCGTAGAGCTTCACCTCTTGTTTGTAGATTGCGAATATCAAGTCTTACTTAACCTGTTCTGATTTCACGTTCGGATGTACACAAAAGCCGCATCCCAGCCACCAAGCTTCCCTTGTAACTTTGCAAGCGAAAAAGCTTATCGCTCTTCTTATCCGTACGTCACGGGAAACATTCATCCCCGGCACAGGTCTTCCAGCAATTCTCACCAGACATCGTTACTCGTATGCAGTACATCCGGAAAGGTTTTTCTTCGAAACATGAAACACTGTCGCCACGCGCTCTCACCCCAATGCCGTGTTCCCAAGAAGCAAACCCCCAAAAGCCTCTGATCAGCATGCGGTCGAGGCGGGGTATCCACCTATGCAAAAGGCCCCTGTTCACTTAGCGACTTTGTGCGAGAACTACTCTATGAATAGATTTATGCAGCTCGTTCCGTCGCCTCCTCCTCCAACAACAATTTCTATTCGCTACCTTAATCGGGCAAGAGCCAATCAAGAACATTGAAAGACGGCAAATCGCCCGATACGAACCTTGAAAGTGGCTGTGGGAGGATCATGGTCTGAGCCTGTCCCAGCGTAGCTTTACTGCTCCTAGGTGCATATCCAGAAACATTCGCCTCCCATCATATGGAAAGTCTCCTAAGGCTGGATTGGTCTGTAGGGCTCAGCTGCTCTCGGTTGCCTCCGGGATGGACGGACTATTATTTTAACCTTGAACTCGGGCCACTCCCGAGGGGAAGTAAGTGGAAGGATCTACACGAGATGCATGTATGCAGAGAAGGGCGTTGCTTGCTGCTGATCTCTGCATCTGATATTCGCCTCTTGGAAGAAATTCTCCGCGGCAGCTTCCAAAGCCAACGTCCGCCTCGATCCCCTTCCCACCAACAAGACATTCATGTACATGTTCTCGTACCTACAACTTCAACCTCTTTCGCACGTCCCAGTTATCTCCTCTCCACTACCAAAATAAAATGGTGGGAGTTTTATGTTGAGTGCAAGCGACAAGGCGGAAAGCATGTCTCACTCCAGCTCTCGGTAGCTAGATCTGCCAGTTGGCAAGAATTTGAAACCTCGGTGACGATTTCTTGAGACATGCATATTGACCGTCTTTTGGATTATTTTAGGCTATTATGTTTGTGAAAACCATAGAGCTTGTGTGCATAATCCCCTTGAGATTGAGAACTAGGAAGATAAGTCTAAAGTTACGTACGAGCTAATGATGTGGGGTGGCGTTCGTGGGAAACATGTGAGACGCGAAGTGGGGAGTCAAGGGGAGAGATATAGGAAGATTGGGATCTGTAGTTTGAGCGGCTTGAGTTTTGGGAAAGGGCTGCGGTGGTAATATTCGAGGATTTGTAATCGCGAGATGGACCACTCTTCGTAACATACACACCCCTTTCCCTCGCAGGGCAAAATGTCTGGTACCTGCACGACGGGCTTTCTTCCCAGATACGCTTCTCGCTGGCCTCGTATACCCCCCAAACACCAAGTACCAATAACCACAACACAAAAGAACACGAGCCCTCCATCCTCCCACCTCCCATCCCCAGCTTCGTGTTATCCAGGTCCAATTCTCGGCCTGTGAGGGACATGCCATCAGTATCCATATCCCAAAACGAAACCCAAGAAGCAAGGGGACATACATATCATGATGCTCCGAAAGATTCGAAAGATACTTATTCAACTCCTCCACTTTTTCTTTATGCGTCTTAACCCCTTCTTTCTGCAATCTCTCATGTAACTACCCTCAATATCAGTGCCTGCCTCGCTTCCGGGAATCCAGAACGGGGATAGAAATACATACCCTCTTCCTCCTCATCTCCTCATATGCCCTCTCACTCGCCGTCTTGCCATCGTTTCCTCTCTCCTCTAACTCCCTATCCCCTTCCTCCGCTAGCTGCCCATCCGCATCACCATCCTCCATATCCTTTCCCTTGCCTTGAACTTTGCTTAAAGCATAATCTTCATCCTCTAAAGCCTTCTGCAGCGCATCCTTCTTCCCCTCCCCAACCTCTCCCTCTTTCTCCTTACTCTTCTTCTTTTTCTTCTTTGTGATACCAGCTGAACCCTTCAGCTTTAATCCGCCGCGCACAACGGAAGAATATGCATCGGATGGCATGGTATTTTTTTCGCTGGCGGTTTCGGGACGTGGGGGAGGGTTAAAGGTGGATGCTGGCAGAATAGGTAAGGTGGAAGGGAAAGCGGTGACGGTTTGGGTTTGGGGTGGATTATGTAATTTGATAGGGGTTCTAAGCGAGGCTGGGAGACATCACTTCTTCTTTCTTCGTCATAGACGCTGGGAATTGATCATCATAGTGGCGTTCTCTCGTTTGATCATTTTTATTTGGCTTTAAAATGTTTTGGTGAGGTATCTGAATAGTTTTCTGGCTGATCTGGGATGCTCTACCAAAAAGGATATATCCATCCAGTCTCCTATGACAGCATCAAGACGATCTTCAATGCCCTCTTCTCAAATAGTCAAATGTTAGAGGCGATCTCGGTCTATTATCCTCCATCAGTGTTATCACTGAGCTGTAGCCATCCTTAAGCTACGATCCAGACATCAAACTCGACTTGTGCTGCTTGCGCTTTGTATTGACATTTTCTGCTTTTTGCTTCTTCCTCTTTGGACTACTGCTTCCTTATCTATCAGCAGTCTGTTGTAATTCTATTTATCTGTCCATCTATTTTGCTTTTCATCCTCTTTCGCAACAGTCAGAGACTCTCACGTTATGATAAACTGGAAAAACCACACTCTTGCCAATCATGTCAAGGGTGGGGCATTCCTTCCTTTCTTGGTCGCAAAGCGCAAGTGCGCACTGCTTAGCTTCAACTAGCAGCGTATATCAGGACACCATAAGTTCATAATTTTATCTATCCGCTTCAATGCACCACCTCTTTGACTCATCGGCTTCAACCGCTCACTTATACTTCGTATCAGTCTGGACTCCAGTTGGCAGTCCTTGGTTCATTGCAGATGTGGTTAGCCGCTAGCTTTGGCTTTAGTGGCCCAGGGCGACGCTAGGATTCTGCGTTGCGTCTTCCATCAGGACAGAAGTCTCCAATTATGGGGGACATTGACATTCTTGCAATTAAACCAGCGGGTAAGAAACAGCTCAATACCCCTTTCAATGACTCTCTCCGCTAATGACAAAGGGGCTGGACAGCTCCTTACAAGACAACCGATCATGAAGATGGCAGCTTGGAAAGTCTCGTCGCCTGGGAGACTTCAGCTCAGCAATATCACTGGAATTACTCTGGTTGTGTACTAAGCTTCGGCTTCGTAAATAGCTTTTCCAGCAGATGAAAAACCACTCCTCAATTCTTGCAGGTTAATACCAACTCTTTACCCATTGGGAACTGTCTCTAACACCCCCTCCAGGAAGACCTCTCAGAGCCCAGGGCGAGAACACAATGGGCAACTGAGAAAGTTCGGAAGTGCGTCAGCTTGTGTCTTGCAAATAGAGAGTCTTCCATCATCACAGAAACAATGTTTTTTCGGCATCGGAGTTTTATATCCCCGTGGGGTCGGTTTTGTTACCGCCTTCTTTGGCGCTACGCCATGGGAAACAAAACCTTCAACCTTCGCGATCTATTCCGTCTTTCCTCTTCAACCTGTTCATAATCAGCGAAGGTAAGTCCACCACGCGTCATCTTCAGTTGCAGAGCCACCAGTGGGTGTCAAACTTCATGACGCAACACTGGTTTTCAATGTACTATGGTTCGAGGGACATTAGGAGCCGCTTTTTTCAATGTTCCTTGATCCAAGGAACAATCTGAAAAGCAGTCGCTCGTCACTTTACGAATGTTCCCTGATCTATGGAACAATCTGAAAAGTAGTCGCTCGTCACTTTCCGAATGTTCCATAAGTTATAGTACATTGAAAAGCAGCTTGCGTCACGAATTTCGACAACCACTAGTGAGTTGAGTTGGTTTCGATCTGATGTCTGGAGCGCGTCGGCTTCACTTGAAGTTTCCTTAAAAGGCGTTGGCTAATGCTCAGTCTTTAGATGCAGGAATTCCAAGAGCCCCTTGACAGGGATCGTTCAGGCTTCCCTATCATGCCTGGCATGATAGAAGAACGGAGTGTCCGTGAAAGTCGGCTTCGGTTCTCTGATAACTTCTCTCAGATGAACATTCCATGTCCAGGCGCTGCCGATGAAAAGGACCAGGCTGAATATCAACCATGTCTTGATCAACAGTACAATGGGGAAGCTCGGGCAGAGACTCAATCAAAAACCGATCAACAACGTAATCTGGAGTCCGAGGAAGACTATCAATCACGCGTTGATCATGAGTACATTTTAGACTTCAAAGCCAGGTTCCAAGCACGACATGATCAACAACTCAGACTGAAGTTGCGTGCAGAACGCCAGCCACTTATTGGCCAACACCACGATAAAGGGGTCGAGGCCCAAGGTCCGTCACGCCTTGATCATGAGAACGGTCAAGATTTCCAATCCAGATCCAAAGCACGTCATGATCAACAACTAAAGCTGAAGTTGCGCGCAGAACGCCAGCCACACATTGACCAAGACCACGATAAAGGGGTCGAGGCCCAGGGTCCGTCACGCCTTGCTCGGCAACACAGTTCGGAGTTCCAGACGGCAATTCAAGGATCCCATGTTCAACAATACCCTCGCGAGCTTCAGGCAGAAAGCCCATCGCGCCTGAATCAACAGGATAATTCCGAATCCCAGAATTTTCATCAAGCACGTCAAGCACCGCATACTCAACAATACCCTCGGGTAATTCAGGGCCAGAGTCAATCACGCGTTCGTGAACCTTATAATCCTCACCTTCAGGCCGCTCGTCAGGCGCGTCAAGCACCGCATGCTCCAGAGTACCCTCGGGTACTCCGGGGCGAGAATCAACCACGCGTTCGGCACCATTATAATCCTCCACGTCAGCCTGTTTCTTATCAACCACGCCATCTTCATCAGTACAATCAGAATGAATACCAAGCACCGCATGTTCAACAGTACAGGCCTGAACCCGAGATATCCCTGGCAGAATTTTTCAGGATGGATCATCCGCGGTCAAACGCGTATAGCGACAGCAACTACTCCAACAACCCACCATCCGAGACTGTTGTGGTAGATCGCCGGACCGATCTCTGCGGGTATCCTGTTGTCCCTCAGCCATCCGTGGAGTCTTTTGACCGATTGAGCGATATGCGTCGTAACGCCCATGGCCCAGGCTTGTACGAAGATCCTAAGGTTGCTGCTCAGAGCAACGAGAACAATGAGGCTGATCTTCGACGTGCGGATGCTGGCTTTGGTGCTAGGTACAGCTCGCAGGCTGCTTACAGCAATCCCTTCGACATAGACGAACCGACTGGTTACACCCCTCCCGCCTCTCCGACTGTTCTCAACCCCCCGGCTGGTTCCAACCATTCAGCTGGCTGCAGAAATCCGTTTGATTACCATTATGCAACTAGTCCAGCTGATGGCTTCAATGGAAACCCACTGGTAACAATCATCCCCCCGGCACCAGAGACCCACACCAGCGACTCGAACTCTCGCACGTCAAATACATTGACTTCTCCCACGATGGAAGCGGAAAATGGCGCGAAGAATGAAAAGAAGAAGATTGAGGAGATGAAAGAAAAGGCAAAGAAAGCTAAGGCTTGGCTTGTGAAGAACGCGCGCGAAACCTATGGAAGAAGAGCTTTGTAGATAGTAACAATCAACTTTCCTCCTTGTGGTTTTCAATGTACTATGGCTCAAGGGACATTTAGAGCCTAACTCCCATTTTGCTTTTTTGAATGTTCCTTGATGTAAGGAACAATCTGAAAAGTAGTGGTCCCTCACTTTACGAATGTTCCAGAAGTTACAGTACATTGAAACGCAGCTTTGCTACCTGGGTAGGAAGGTAGGTTACACAAATCACGTGCAACCGAGAGTTATGCACCGTGGTTCAAAAACCCCTGACAGCTCTCCGCATTCAAGAACATCTCGCTTCTGCACGACGCCCGGCTTTGCAGTACTCCCAATTATGGGTACAGACTTAATCTTCCTCTTGTTTCCTGCCCACATTTACACTCTTCCGGCTTCACCAACGTGGCTACCCTGCATCGACAGCAACAGCAACCCACAGCAAAACTGACTCGGTCGCACTACACGCACGAAAATAAACTCAGGCCCATATTTAGCTTTACCAACCTGAGATCCTAGTCGTCTCCAGTGCGTCTGGTCCCGTACAACTATGGAGATTGCCATGCTAGACGCACCAGATCACCCAAGGGCCAAGGCAACAGGCCCAGCATTTATCCCTTCGCAGTCATAGCCGCCAGTCGAATCCAAAT
>Ga0302325_10028238_pt1 | contig 11611 bp, 8 predicted proteins | sample Palsa_T0_2_FD_201948 | JGI IMG/M metagenome (GOLD analysis project Ga0302325, IMG submission 201948) | Peat permafrost microbial communities from Stordalen Mire near Abisko, Sweden - Palsa_T0_2 | ecosystem: Environmental > Terrestrial > Soil > Palsa > Peat permafrost | place: Sweden: Abisko... | reverse complement strand
GGTCCTCAACATCGCAATAGCACAATCAACTTCCCGGGCCGGTCAACGCGTTTGAACGCACGCACGCACACGCTCGTCGTCGGTGGAAGCAAAGGAATCGGGCGCACCCTTGTCCGCGCACTGGCCGCAGACGGTCACGCTGTTTCGATTATCAGTCGAACAGCGCTTACGGATTTCGACGATTTACCGAGCGTCAAAGGGTGGCCGGCTGACGTCGCCGAGGTGAGGCTGCTGCATGCCGCATTGGCCTCTGTGTTGGAAACGCACGGGCCGGTTACGGGGGTGGCGCTGCTTCAGCGTTATCGGGGCGGCGGCGACGACTGGGAGGGTGAGTTGAACACGAGCCTTACCGCGACGCGAAACATACTCGACTGGATTGGCGAACACGGGAGATCACGCGACGACGGAACAGCCGTCGTCGTTATCGGCTCGGCCGCGGGTTCATTCGTTGCTTCCGAACAGCCGGTAAGTTATCACGTCGCGAAGGCCGGAATCACGCAGATGGTACGTTACTACGCCGTCACTTTGGGTCCCAAACGCGTTCGCGTCAATTCCGTCTCACCCGGCACGATTTTGAAGGAGGAGAACCAATCGTTCTATCGCGACAATCCCGAACTCGAACAATTGTATCGCGATATCATACCGGTCGGTCGTATGGGCACGGCGCAAGATGTTGCGAATCTGGTGATATTTCTCTTAAGCGAACGCGCATCATTTTTGACGGGGCAGAACATAGTACTCGACGGCGGTGTCTCGCTGCACTGGCACGAAGCCCTGGCACGCCGCCTGTCGCCGATGAAAGATATGAATGTCGTGCGCCCGATACCGAGAAGCTCGTGAAATCCAGCTTCTCATACCGGAAACGAGTATTCGATGACTAGCACATCGCTGATCGATTTCTATCGACGACATGGCATCTCGCCCGTCCGTCAGCGCATTCCCGACATTGAGGAGCACTTCGCGCGGCGGGCGGGACTCTATCGGCATCTCGGCCTGCTGCCGATTTTTTTGCGCGGCCACAGCGTCATTGAGATCGGCCCAGGCTCGGGTTTTAATTCCCTGTATACAGCAGAGCTTGAGCCCGCGCGCTACGTGCTGCTCGAAGGCAACCCGACTGGTGTCGCGGACATCGAAGCGCTGTTCGCCGATTTTCCCGCGCTCCGGGAGCGCATCCAAATCGTATGCTCGATGGCCGAAGACTATCCAAGCACCGAGCGCTTCGACTTCGTCCTTTGCGAAGGCATGCTCGCCCTTGCGGGAATGCCCGATCCGACGGCTTTGCTCCGTTGCGTCGCGCGACTCACCGTTACCGGCGGCATTCTAGTCATCACATGCGCCGATGCAATATCGAGTTTTCCCGAAGCACTGCGTCGCCTATTCGGGCAACTTCTGATCGACCCCGAGGAATCACTCGAGGTAAAAACAGAGCGCTTAACGCGTGTATTCGGGCCACATTTGTCCACTCTTCCCGGCATGAATCGGCGTCACGACGATTGGGTCATCGATAGCCTCCTCAACTGGGCCTCGATTGGCCCACTTTTACCAATGCCCGACGCAATCGCCGCAATCCAAGGTGAATTTGAGTTCTTTGCTGCGTCGCCGCATTTTATCGCGGACTGGCGCTGGTACAAATCGCTGACTCGTTCAGCTACAAGTTTTTCCGATCTCGCCATAGAGCAATATTGGCAAAACGCGCATAATCTACTCGATTTTCGCCGCACTTTTGCACCACGCGACGCTGACTCAAATAAGGTCTTGTATGCTCAGTGCAAGGCTACAAGAGATCTCATCGCCACATTCGAGACGACCCGCGATCTTCGCCTGATTGAGGGAATTCGCGACGAGCTCGCAGACGTCGAACAATCAATTCGCGTATTTAGCAATGACGTAGCCGATGCCGTGCATGAAGCAAGTTCTCTCCTCGCGCCCCTCCCACTGGATGATGAGGCCGTAGCGTCCTGCAAAACCTTTGCTTCCTGGTTTGGCCGTGGCCAGCAGTATTTGAGTTTTAGCCGCCTTCGCGACACGTGGCTATAGAAGGCTCTATCGGCCGCGGCATTTGACGGGCTGCATGTGAGAGGTTCAGATTTCAGCAGCGCGAAAAGCGTCTAATTGCACTATTGGGAGGGGAAAATCGGTTCCATGGAAATCGCCGACGCGCCGAACGTCGCGGCCAACGAACGGCTGAAGACCCAAGCAAGCGTCTCGGTAATGGTCGTCGCTTTCAACGAAGAGCAGGACCTGCGCGCCACGATCGCTACCACGATCGCGGCCGTATCGGCCATCGATGATCTTGATGTCGAGATTGTCATCGTTAACGACGGTTCGAGCGATGATACGGCGAACATCGCGAATGCGCTCGCGAGGGAATTCCCCCTTGTCCGATGCGTACACCACGAGACAAATCGGGGCTTCGGCGAGGCCTTTCGTTCGGGGCTTGCTGCCGCAAGGAACGAATACGTTACCTTCATACCAGGCGACAATCTTGTTTCTGTCACCATGCTTCGCGAAACGCTTAGGCATATCGGTCAAGCCGAACTCATATGCTCCTTTCCCGTCAACGTCGAATGCCGGCCGCGCTTACGCCGAGTAATATCGTCGATCTTCTCATTTTTGTATCGCCAAACGTTCGATCTTCCGCTCCGCGCCATTCATACAAACTCAGCGTATCCGGTGAAACTATTGCGCGAGACGAACCTGCGCTCCCAGCGCTATAGCCTCGCATCCGAGATCATGGTAAAACTGCTTCGCCAAGGCTGCACGTTTTTGGAATTGCCCGGATACCTGAATCTCTCACAAAACAAAAGCTCGGCGTTACAGCTAAAAAATCTTGTCGAGGTCATTACAAGTTATCTTCAACTGGTAACTGAAGTGTACGTTACCGAGCGCGCGACCTATTCTCGGCCGCCTGTCCGCGTCATTCCGGAAGATCTGCGCGCGTAGTCGCGCGGTGAAACCTCGTCACGTTAAACCGACGAGCTGCATCGTCTTGATATTGTAGTACCGCGGATCGTTCATCGGATCTGGAATAAGACCGCGCTCGTACGCGTCCACTAGATCGTTCACGGCCGATGCCACATCGCGCTTCGGCTCGAAGCCGATTTCGCGACGGATTAAATCAGAATTGACCCGATATGAACGCAGATCGTTCGTTGGCTCAACGTTAATCTTCACGTCCTGTCCAACGACGTCGCGCGCGGTCTCTGCGATCTGATTGATGCTCAAGTTGTCATATCCGGCATTATATATTTTGCCATCGGCTTTTTCGCTCGGAAGCGATATGGTCTCGACGTACAGATCCGTCATGTCTTCGATGTGGATATTGGGTCTCACTTGGCTGCCGCCGAAGACGCGAATCACGCGGTTATTAATGGCGTGATTCGTCATGATGTTCACGGAGAGGTCCAGCCGTAGGCGGGGCGCATAACCACACACCGTCGCCGGTCGCAGAATCAACGTCTCAAAACCCGGCTCGCGCAAATCCATGAGGACATCTTCGCACATGGCTTTGAACTTCGAATAATCCGTTAGCGGCTCAAGGCTGAGATTTTCCGTGACGTGTTCTTCTTGCTTGACGCCATAAACGCTCGAAGATGATGCATAAATAAAGCGGGTGACTCCCGCGTCTTTTGCAGCCTGAACTAAGCCGGGAAAGCAATCATAATTGATCGACTTCCCAAGGTCTGGATTAAGTTCGAAGCTCGGATCGTTGGAAATGCACGCGAGATGAATGACCGTATCGGCGCCCCGCATGGCGTGGCGCACGGCGACCGGGTCACGAAGATCGCCGTGAACCTCGCTAAGCCGCTCGTTTCCGCGCACGTCTGCCAGTGCGGAGTCGCCATACAGGTACAGATCAAAAACACAGACTTCGTAACCCGCGTCAAGCAGTTTCGGGACGAGACGGCTGCCGACATAGCCGGCGCCGCCGGTGATCATGATCTTACGAGCTTCGCGATCCACTTTTTCGTGCGCTTCCTTCACTTGAGTAGTGATTCAATAAATTTGAACGTGGCAACCCGATCGACGGCACTGCGGTTTCCGACGATTTGCGAAGCCTGTCCGCCAACGACGTTTGCGACAAAGGCGATCATTTTGCCCGGCAGGCCGGCCGCTGCCATCGGCGCCGTCCATGACAAAACAGCATCTCCCGCTCCGACACGGTCCGTCACGGTCCGCGCGAACGCCGGGCCGCTGGACCAGCCCTCACCCGTTCGGTAGAACTGTACACCCGCTCCGCCGCGGGTGATAAGCGTATTCGCGACGTTGAGCCGTTCTACGAGCTTCAGCATCAAGGGCTCGACATCACCTAAGCGGGATCTGAAATCAGACCGAAGTTCCGACTCATTCGTGCAGACGAAGTCGGCACGGGAATAGCGGGAAAGCGTATGGTACCCGATGTTCGCCGCGTTCTGTTGCGTATTAATTGCCAAGAATTTCGCGCTATCTTGAAGTGTCTTAATCGCCTTGGGCGTCAGAATGCCGTGCCCGTAGTCCGCAGTCACGACCAGATCGTAGTCGCCCGCAATGATCGCGAGCTGCGAACTGAACGCATCGTCGTTCTCGACATTCAAGAATTCGTCATTGATAACGTATACCTCGAACAACTTCTGCAGCAAATTTCGCTCGATGTACCGGCGTTTGACGATCGTCGGCGAATCTTTCTTGTAGAGAAATGTCGGCTTCACGTTCGGCGCAAGATGCTCGCGAACGAACGATTCTCGAGTATCTCGCGTACCCAGAAACGTGACGAGGCTTACTTCGTCAAGAAATGCGGCCATATGGTTTGCGATCGCAAGCACGCCTCCGGCAAACTCCTCCTGCGAAGCGTAACGCATGGCCAGAACCGGCTCTTTAGACGCCTTCCCCATCTGATCGACGTAGACGTACTCGTCGATGATTGTTTCCCCGACAATGAGGACCCGTAACTTGCGCAAGCTATCTAGCGCCTTATGAATTTCCGCGATACTGAATGTCGCCCGCAAGTCGGCCAGGTAGTTTTCCACGTCCTCTGAGTTTGACGACAAATGCCGGTTAATGAGGTTCGAACTGGAGAACGTCAGATCTTCTGTATAATAGATGCGTCCACCACGCTTGCGAACGGCAGCTTCTTCTTCACCAATCTTACCGCTAACGTCCTGATCGTGGTCCTTGTAATCGGGCCCCTTTGCGTAAACATCTGGCCCAACCGTTTCGAGCATTTCAACGGCACTCGGCCATTTGTTGATCGCTACATAATCCACGATCTCGAGCGCGGCAAGCATCTGCGCGCGGTACGCTTCCGTAAACGTCGGCCGATTTGGTCCTTTGTTCACGTAAACATCGGGCGTAAGCGTCACGACCAAGGCATCCCCTTGACTGCGCGCTTCCTCGAAATGAAGCAGATGTCCATAGTGCAGCAGATCGAAAACGCCATGACAGAGCACGACCTTCTTCCCTGCCGCTTTCATTTCTGCAACACGCTCGGCAAACTGATCGAGCGAAACGACCTTATCTTCCGCGCGCGATGGATCGAGCGTTTTCATGCCGGCGCCGTCTGGCCGAGATATTCGAACCACGCTTTCGTTGCGCTCGCAATCGTGGCAGCATCCCAGAGCGGAGCATCGCGCCAATCATCGATATGCTCGAGCATGATCCGCACGCCGTCCTCGAAAGGTGTCCGCGCCTCCCAACCAAGCAAGCGCTTAGTCTTGCTCGTATCAGCAAATGTGCAGTCGGGCTCGCCGGGGCGTTTTGGAATATGCTCAATCGCTCCACCGAGCAAATAGCAGAGGCGATTGACGCTATACGTCCCGCCGGATCCCAAATTGAGGATCTCGTCACGCAATCCGCTCCGCGCAGCGGCAACAATCCCGTCGACGATATCCGTCACGAAAGTAAAGTCACGCGTTTGTTCTCCGTCGCCGACGACGGTAAAGGGCTTGCCGGCGAGTTTTTGCGCCAAAAAGACGCCGAAGACTGCACCATACGTGCCCGATGTTCGCGCTCGTGGCCCGAAAACGTTGAAGAACCTGAGCGACACGGTCGGAATATCGTAGACGCTGCCCCAGTGCAATGCAATTCGTTCGCCCAAATATTTCGTGAGCGCATACGGATACTGCGGTTTGATCGGAGCCTCTTCCGGTGTTGGGTAAATGTCGGGAATGCCGTAACACGATGAGGACGCTGCGTAGACAAAGCGGCGGACACCGGCTGTGCGCGTGGCTTCAAGGACATTAAACGTGCCGTCGACGTTGGTCGTAAAATACTCCGTCGGCTTCTCAATCGACGGAACGATATCTGCAAGTGCAGCCAAGTGGTACACCGTGTCAATTCCATCGAAATGCGCCCGAAGCGCTTCGCGCTCTCGGATATCCACCGAAGCAAAGGCACAGCGACCGGATTCAAGCGCTTTTGCAAGATTCTTTTCGCGACCGACCGCCAGATTATCGAGGACGACGACTTCCTCGCCATCCGCAAGGAGCCGCTCGACCAAATGGCTTCCGATAAAACCCGCCCCGCCTGTTACGAGCGAGCGCCGAATCTGACTCATAGCGTTACGGCGATACGCTCACGCAGCGCAAGAGCAATCGCGTGATTAAGAATCAGATGGCCGTCCTCTTGGTGGCAGATACTTTCGGCGGCAACATTCACCACCGCGTCCGCGCACTCGCATATACGACTTCCCGGATTTCCACAAAGGGCAATAACGCCCGCGCCAATCCGACGGGCATATTTTGCCGCGCGAATGATATTTTCGGAATTGCCAGAGCCCGATATTGCGATGAGAACATCCTTTGGACAAAGCAGGTTACGCAGCTGCTCGACGAAGACATCGCTGTATTCAATATCATTCCCGATCGCGGTAATGTACGGCATATTATCCGTGAGCGCAATAGCGCGAAAACGCTGTGCTCCTTCGACCGTGGTCATCTTGTTGAGATCGTTCATCATGTGCGACGCGGTCGATGCGCTGCCACCATTACCGATAATATATGTCGTACGTTGCTCACGCCAAGCGTCAAACAAGCGATCCACGACGACGCGGACGTCCGCTCGCGAGATGGATTTAACGACCTTCTCGATTTCATCCAGATAGCTTGCGACACGGTCGCTGATAGTGCCGTGGTCCATATCCATGCGGCTTTCGGCGACTAGGAGGACGCTTACCTCCTCCCTCCTTGCTTGCATTGAAGTGACGAAATCGTTCCAGCGCGCGCTCGTTTTTCGTCAAGAAACTCCACGCGTTTCATCGCTTTCGGATAAAGTCTGCGCGGCAAACATTTGACCTTCAGCCATCACACTGATATGTAGCAAAGCCCGACCTTCGGTGCCCATCTCGTGGCTGCGTGTCGATCCCGATCGGTGCAGGATGCCGCTCGCGCGCGAGGCACTAATCGAAGATCGGCGCTATTGTGCCGCGATACCCCAGGTTTGCGAACATCGAAGCCGCTCAGTTTACCCACAAAGTGAGGCGGCGGTTCTGTCTTGAAAGGCCAGAAGCCGAAGCATGCACGTCGTTCCCATCCTTCTGACCTGCCTGATTGTCTGCTCCTTGGGGATAGTTGGTTACGGAATCGTAGACGGCCTCGGCCGTCAATATCCGAGCACGCGTCGCTGGCTCCTGATGCCGTTTGCGGGGCTCGCGCTGTATGCAGTCGCTGCCACATTTCTGAACCGCGCCGGCCTCCCGGCAAAGAGTTTTGCGGTGCCGCTGTTGATCGGCCTCTTGGTAGCAAACCTCTCATACGGCGTCATTCGCCGGCCCAATGTTTCGTGGCGGATGGCAGCGCCGTGGTGTGGCGCAATTGTTGCCGCGATGCTGCTCGTTGGCTGGCCGCTGGTGGTGGCGGGCACTAACTGGATCAGCACGGGCAACGGCGATATGACAAACTACGTGCTGGGGGCTAATCACTTTTACGAACACGGCTTCTATCAGCTCCCGTCGCCCAACGAGTTAAATCGCGAGGTGGACCGCAGTTGGAACACTTCGTTTTACTACTCGCTCGGTGAGGTTCGGTCTGCAAGCCAGCTGATACTCGCTTGCCTCATGGCGCTGACCGGACTCAGCGCAGTACAAAATTATATGATTCTAACTGTCGCCTTCCACGTCGTCGCGATAATGACGGCGGCGGCACTGATATGTAAACAACAGTCCCGAACAGGCCTCTCCCTGGCCGTCTTCATAGCGATCGCTTTGTCAGCCAACTTCGCGTACGGCACGTTCATACAACTGTTGCCGCAAGATTTCGGCCTGGCGGCGCTGAGCGCGTCCGCGCTCGTGTTGTTGGAGATGCCGCCCAAAGGTGTGGCTCTGTATACCCGAGCCTGTCTTGGCGGTCTCTTCATTGCCACACTCCTGCTCGCGTATCCTGAACTCTTGCCTTTCCTTGCCCTTGCCATCCTGATCTTCGCCGCAATAGCGCTTTACCGGCGAGAACTGCAGTGGCGGCGTGTCGTGCCTTACCTCGTTCTTATTTGCATTCTAGCGATTCTCTTCACCAACACGAGTCTTCTTGGAATCTCGCATGAGCTCATCGAGGCTCAGGGTGCCGACGCCGGGAACAAGATCGTGAACGCGCTATTCCCCTCCTACCTGATGCCTCTAGGCTTTGCGATCGGATGGGGCTTCCTCCCTTACGGCACGCCCGACGTCTCGTCCGTGCAAGCACAGGCCTACACTCTTGTGGGCATAGCGCTGTACGTGATCGCACTCGTGATCGCGTGCAAGCTGACTTGGCGGCTCGAAGCGGCCGGGATTATGGCCGCTACGATGCTCCTACTGTTCTTCTATCTGTTCGCTACGCAGAACGGCTTCGGGTTGTTCAAGCTCGCAATGTACGCGCAACCCTTCGTTCTTGCCAGCTTGGCGATTGCGATCAGCACCACGCTGCCTTCCGTGTCGAAACCGGCGCAAGCCAAAGTGCCCGTATGACACCGCGTTTTGCTGCTTGGCTTCGCATCGCGTTGCTCGTCGCGATCGCGGCATGGGCCGCCAGGAACGTTTCGACCACCGTCTGGTACGGTATGGCCAGCATGGACTGGGCGGGCAGTGTGACCGAACTCCCGCTATGGACAAAGAACAAGGCGATCGAGCAAATGACCCTTCTCCAAAACAAGTCGCTCGACCACGCCATTATCTCGGACGCATCCGATCAGGTTGTCGCAACACTGGAGGCGGCGCATTTCACCGGCTCGCCGCTCTTTTTCTTCGGTAGTTATCTTGGGCCATTTTCCATCCAGCCGGCGCCTAACCTCAATGCAGGAATCGCACGATTCAGAGCCGCGACGACGAAGGCGCTTGATGAGCACAACCGATTCTACACTGCGAGAGCCCAACTCGTAGGAGAATTGGGTAACGAACGGTGGCAAGATAGTTTTCCATTGGATCCACGCCTGCGGGATGCAGCCCTTCATCCCGATCACATCCTGCTGCTGGAATCGCTGAACACGACGCTATTCAATACTTGGAAGAAGCCGCCGGATTTTTCGGGGAAGATTTTCCTGCGCCCATACGCCGACGTCCGCGACTATCTGGTGTACGTTCCATCTGTCCGCGGGACCTTAGGCATGAGGAATTTCACCTTAGAGACGATGCTTTGGCGTTTTGAGAGTGACTCGGCCGACCCGTCGAAGTCGATGGAGGCCGTCGGTCGGTATCTACTTTTCAATGTGATAAACCCTGTCACGCCGTTTCGACTTGAGCTCAGCGTTACCGCCACTGTGTTGACTGGCGACCGCTCCACGATACCACCGGCATCGGTTGTCGGTACGCGGCGTTTTCTTCTGGCGCCAATTGGACACGGTGCAGCCCGGCTTTTCTCTCCGCCGATTACCCCGCAAGTCATACGTGGGCTATCGTTCATCGAGCTGGATATGGGGCGGGACGGAGCGCCGTTTCCCGACCATCGGCAAGGTATCATGAAGCTTTACGGAACCCAGCAGCAGCTCGATCCTCGAAGGCTCACCGCGTTTATTCGTGACATTTCGATCGTAACCGAAGAGGAATATCGATCACTTCGATCACCTCACGCGCTAACGTCGTTCCCGCGAAGCCTCGAGGATCCAAACCTGGAGTTCTCAGGTCTGTATGAAGACGGCTGGATGGCCGAGCGAGCTGCCGTTTGGCTCTCGGCCCCGGAGCGCGGGCCTGGAACGTTGACGGTTCGAGCGATGCTGCCGTATCAGGCCGTAAAAAAATCCACCGAAGTCACCGTAACGATCGATGGCCGGACGGTCGCGACCGTTCGCCCGGCACCCGGCGATCTCGTCGTGCGCGTACGCGCAAACGACGACGGACGCCGACACGAGATCCAGATCCGCGCAAACACGACATTTCGGCTTCCAAACGATGGGCGCCCAGCCTCGATGTTGATCAAATATCTGGGGTTCGACTGACGTTCTGCGCGGTCGGGTAAGAATGCGGAGTAGCAAGGCATCCGGTTCGCCCGGGCGAATTTTGCACGCATGACGTTTCACGACCGCTTGCTTGGTCAGAGCCTTGAGTCGGGACGAATTGACGATTCAGAAGGGCTTTCGACCAGACTACTTGAGGCCGACGATCTCGACGTCGACGCGATCGAGGCACTCGCGGCGTCTTGCCTGCGCCAGGGACGCACAAGCGATGCCGAATCACTGTTGAAGAGTGCCTTGGAGAAGGCGCCGTCGTGGGGAATGGGCGAGCTCAGGCTGGGTCTTGTTCTGGTCCAGGCGGGGCGACATCCGGAGGCGATTCCGCATTTGCGAAAAGCGACGGAATTGTTGCCCAATTCCGCAGAAGCGTTCTATGAGTTCGGAACAACAGCAGTCTTTAGCGTCGGGACACTCACCCTCATTCCACAAGGTCAAGAGGCGTTACGTAAGGCAGCACTGCTCAAGCCCGACTGGCCGGAAGCGCAGTTCGCTTTGGGGCGCGCGGTTCTTCGCAGCAGCATCGAAGCCGAGGCTGAAGTAGCCCTCAAAAAAGCGCTCGAACTTCGCCCGGATTGGACGCGCGCCGCGTACGAATTGGCCTACGCGATGATGGAACAGGACCGCATCGAAGAAGCAATACCGTATCTCGAGTTTGCTGCAACGGACCCGGAATTACCGGCGGCGAAGCGAGTGCTGGCGCGGCTCGCTCAGCGCAAGAAGTCGAAGCGGACGCCACTCGCGCGTTATCCGCGTTCGCAAAAAGAGTTTGGCGACGTCCAGAAGATCATTCGGGAGTACATCCTGACGGAATTTCAAGACGTCGATCCGCTCATATCCATGTCGGATCACGTCTTCACGATGGGATCCTGCTTCGCCGGAAACATTGCAAGAAAACTTTCCCAATGCGGCGTGGATGCAGAATACGTGAACTTCGCCGAAGAACTCAACAGCACGTACGCCAACCGGTACTTTTTGGAATGGGCGAAGGGCGACACGAGCACGAAACAAACGGCCCGCATTCAAGAAGTGTTCGGCGACGAATATGGCGAGAAAGTCCGGGCGAAGATTCGCGACGCAACGATGATCATCTACTCATTGGGTGTTGCTCCATGTTTCTTCGACCGCGAAACGGGGGATTTCACGCTGACACTTGGCGAAAACTTACATGCTTCCCTGATCGTCAGTCAATTAAAATTCCGGACGACATCGGTTCAGGAAA
>Ga0302325_10028237_pt1 | contig 11611 bp, 4 predicted proteins | sample Palsa_T0_2_FD_201948 | JGI IMG/M metagenome (GOLD analysis project Ga0302325, IMG submission 201948) | Peat permafrost microbial communities from Stordalen Mire near Abisko, Sweden - Palsa_T0_2 | ecosystem: Environmental > Terrestrial > Soil > Palsa > Peat permafrost | place: Sweden: Abisko... | reverse complement strand
AAGAAAGAAGAGGATATTTATAGAAGGTTCGGTTTGTACAAATATTCGAGTTTTGCCGCTCCACACCGCCTACTAGTCCACACGCTAGTACGCGCAACCACGTGACACCAGGAACGCCAACGCCAGAACCGTAACAAAAAGCATATGCTACAAGACGCTTATTTATCTAATAACTTAGCTAGTCGACGAGAATAGTAAACTTAAGCAATAAGACTTAGCTAACTATATCCTTGCTAAATTGCTTTTACTATTTATTGATATGCTATATATCTTTGCGCAAGACTATAAGGGCTTTAATAGAGTAGTAAAGATGCTAGCCGCGTAAATAGTAAGAGGCTCGGCATTAAGCTTGCTTAAAGCTATCCGGCCTTAGTTGCTTGTAATTGCGAGTATACTTGGCAATTCTTTTAACTTTAAAGCTCTTTGTTTTCGTTTAAGGGTGCTCTTTAATCTTAAGTTTTTAAAGTTATTCTCTTTGTTAAAAGTAATTAATCTTTTAAGCACTAGTTAAACGCTTACTTACTAGCATTTTAGTAGTCTATTACAAGTTTTGCAAAATAAGATACATTTAATACGCGCTAAGCAAGTTAATACTTATATACTATTTTTTATAATTTATATTGCTGCATTCTTTGACATAGCATTACATTAGTTTGCTATATTGCTATTATAGACTTTTGATTTTATTTGTTGCGCAAGAGAAGACTATCCCGTTTCTCCTAATTTCTAGCATTATATAGCTACATTTATAAGCTTGTGTTTTAAGCATAAGGTTCCCGATAATATTCTTTAAGACTTTATTACTTTAATAATCGTTCTCGATAGCTTCCCTCTTAATATGCATAATAAGTGCTAACTTTACTAAGAAACGCTTTAGTCGAATTAACTTATTTAAGTGTTTAACCCTTTAAAGGTTTTTTATATATTATACTATTAATATTGCGCCTTAAGTATTTATAACTATGCAAACTCCCGACAATTAAGTAGCGACTTGATTTGTGCAAATATTAAAGCACAAATAATATTTATATTCTTTTATATAAAATATAATAGTTAATCGGCCGCTAAACTTCGTTAGCAAAGCTTAAAGTAAAATAACTAATATTAGTTGCTATTATAACATATTACTTTATACTTCGCTTATCTTTAAAGAAATCTAGAACACCCTTTAAAATGTAGCTATGCTATATGCGACATTTGCGTGTATATCTTCGGTATATTATTAAAGGGGGTAAAGTACTATTATAACCTCGCTACTTGCCTTATTTGCTAAAAAGGGATTTAATTCTAGGCAAGGTTATTGCTATTAACTTGTCAAGTAAGATTAGTAGCATTTAATAGAAGTAATTTAAGAGGTATTATTTTATTAAGATTTATAAAAGAGCTACGTTAAGCACTTGACTTCCTTTACCTTATGCAAGAGCACTTTAATTATGCTATCAAGATAAGCTTAAGTAAGAAGCTGCTTTAAACTTTAGCGCTAAAATGCTAATTGCTTATAAGAGGTATTATAACTATTAGGCTTTTTGCTAAGTATTAAAGCCCGAAGCAATGTCTTAATTTCTTTTGCAAATTTGCAAGAATTATCTTCTTATTAAAGCGTAATATTAAATATTTAATTTATATAATATTTTAGCACATCTTTGCTTTTTATCTTGCAAATGGTAAGTATAATATTATTATCTTAAAAGAAGCTTTAAAGGAGGCGTTTAAATTAGGCTTTATCTTTAATTCTTTAAAATTATAGCTATCGGGGATAAAATTCGCAGTTATAGCAATTACGATATCGGATGCTATATTATGCTTAATCTCGAATTATAATAGTAAAGGAACTCTTAATAGAGATTTAAGTAAGTTAAAACTTCTTTGCTTTACTAATATTAACATATTAAAGTATAAACACCTTCGCGCTAAAAAAGCGACAAATGAGATATTGCTTTAAGAAGCATAAGTGTCTTTAGTCCGTTAATTTGTGCTTGCTAATAATAGGTAAAGCGAGGTGCATAATAGTAGCCCTTATATAAAGTGCTATAACCCGAATAATTTAAGATTAAAGCTAATTAAGCTAGTTTTTTTAAACTTATATATCTCGAGTCTTTTAATATATTCTAAGATAGCGGGTTAAAAAATAATAACCTTGTCCGGCTAAGCTTATTTCAAGTTTGCTGCATTTAAGGTAATATAAGCTACGACTTAGTTCTTTTAATTAGGACCGGCTTTTAGCAAAAGCTCTTGTCGCTAGTAGCTTTAAACGTTTAAAACTTAATATAAGATAGAGCTTTAGCGCGCGTCTATCGAGCCTTTATATAGTTATTATTACTTAATAGCTAACTCAATTAGGAAGATTATTAGCATAAACTAGATAAAGAAGCAAAGAAATAGCACTTCCGCCTTAATTTACTACTTATAAGGCTAAAACCTCGGATTAACAATATAGATAAGATGCAATATCTTTATAACTAGATTTACTATTATTTAAGTGATATAGAAAGCATTATTAAGGCTTTTAAGGCAATGTCTTTCTTTTTTGAGCTTAACGGGCCTTTAATATAAGAAGATAAGCTATTTATATACTATAGCTTTATTTTATCTCGGAGTTTAAATAGCCGGTCTCTTATATAAAGTCTTAAGACTAGTTACCCTTTTGCATAGTTTTTATATTATAAGTCTTCTTTTAAGTTTCTCGGCCTAAATAATATTTGCTAGCTATGCAAGCGCTTTTAAAAAGGGGTTACGTTTCACATACGCTATCCCTTTAATCGAGTTAACATCTAACTAGCATTTAATAAATTATTCCGTTAAAGCATTAGTGGATTTTTATAGAAAATAGAATAGTTTATTAAACGATAAAGATTTAGTGCAAAGTTCAAACTTCTAGATTATTAGAGTAAAATTAAGCGATATCGACCTTTAGCTTGCATTTATAAGCTTTAGCGTTACTATAACACATTAGCTTAAGTATCAAAAAAGAAGCAATCTCTTACTATTTAGATAAGAAGACTTAATAAGAAGCGGCGGTTATAATAAGGAAGGAAATTTGATTTAGTATAGCTCTCTTTAATGCAACATTATAGTTAACTAATTTATTTAAATCTTATATAGTCTTAATCCCTAGTTATCTTAATAAATCTTCCTTTTATTGCTTTTATGCTTATAAGGACAAGATTACACTACTTAGCCTTAAAAATCTTGTATAATAAATTAGCCAAGTGCCTTATCTCTTTATTAATTAAAGTATTAACCCTATTAACTTATCTCGAATATTGCATAATCTTTGCAAGACGTGGGAAAAGTAATTATCCTTACTTATATTTATAGATAAATCCTTTAATATAAGCAAAAATTTGCAAAGCTAAAATTTAATTACTATAAATGCGTCGGAGATAATATATGCTAGAGGCAAATCGATAAATAAAAGGCTACTCTTTAACTTGTGAATTTAGTTAAAATAAAGTTATATAATATTAAAGTAATGCCCTTTTAGTAATCTTTTCTTTAATGCAAGATAAACAATTCCCGGAGGTGTAAACCGAGACTTGTAAGCTTTTAATAGCCTCGCTAGCGTTAAGTATAAGTAAAAACTTTAATCTTAAATTTGTTGCTTTATAGCTTTACGCGTTTTAAGGCCGAGTTTAATAACTATTCTTAAAATTGCCTTTAAATTTAATAAGAGGCTCTTAAGAATCTCGTCTAAAATCTTGTTTTTTGCCTTTATCTTCTTATATTTGCTTTAAGATAAAGCTATTACTATTTTAGAAATGTAGTATAATAGTTTAACGATATTATAAATAATAGCTATAAGGAGTAATATAAGTCTTATTACTTGTAATAATTAGTAAAAGGAGAAAATATTAACTATTACTTCTCTTGTCAAAGGTAATAGCGTAAGCCTTAATTTATATTGCTTTATAGTGTTTGTAAGATAGAAGAGCTTCTTGTATAAGTCGAGGTAATAGTAAGGGGTTTTACTTGCGATTTATTTATTTATTAGATATAAAATCTCGCTATACTTTAAGGGGTTACTATGCTTATATATAAGTGGTTAATTGTCCTCAAAAAAAGAATAATACTTAAGGCAGCTATACTTAGTAGATAATATTAAGTTTATAATAGAGGATAGCAAAAGATAATGCAAAATAGAAGTGTTAAGTGTAATAATAAAGAAGGGAAGTTGAGATGCAAGTAAAAGTGCTATATTTTATATCTCTTAAAGCTTATAAGACGTCGCTTCTCGTAACCCTTTAATCGAATAGTATTATTGCCAAGATTAGCTTTATATGTAAATATTAAACTATTATCTTGCAAGTAGTAGTCAAATCCATTTATTAGCTCGCATTAGCATCTTTCCCTTACTTAGCAAGCGGACTTTCCCAAAAGTGCTAAATCTAAAAAGCTTTAAAGATAGGCTAAATCTAAAAGATAAGTATTTACCTTATCGTATTTATTAATAGAATATTTAAGGGATTTTGCACTAATTGCTTTTTTATAGCTACATTTTCTCCTCGGTAAGGACTTAATTTAAAGCATCCGACTATTTTAGACAATAGTTCTTTATAGCTTTAAGAGCAAGTTAAAGCGGACGCAAAAGCTATTAAGACCGGCTTAATAGGGGTTAAGGTAGTCTTTAAACTTTTACTTAAATTAAGCTTGATTTTTTCTTGCCTTTCTTGCCTTTATTAGACTTAATAAGAAGCATGTTACTAGCAAGTTATTATCTTTTAGCTTGCAATCTTTCGGCTATCTTATTAATCTTATAAGGATGTTTACCGATTTGCTAAAGTTTCGATCTCTTACCTTATTTTAAAATAGTAGCTTGCTCTTATAACTTTAAAGGCTATAGTTAATAAATAGGGCCTTATAGTTAAAGAATACTATTATTTATCTTAACGTCGCTTATCTTATTGCCGTTTTCTTTTAATTTCTCCTTAGCGCTATAATAATTACAAAGTAATTCCTCGAAGGCCTTATTAAAAGTCTTATTTAAACACGGTTTACGCGCTTTCGTTAATGTCCTTAGCAACTTTAAAATTATAATTTCGTCGTCTAAGGGTTGCTATATAATAAAATATTGTCGTTTTTTAAGAAATTTATAAAGTAATATTTTAATACTTTATAGTTTTTATAAATTTTAATTTGCTTACGTGGCGCGATCTTAAATTTTAAATTATTCGAGAAGGTTCTAAAAATAATGCTTCTCAAAAATAATAGCCTTTATATTATTTAAAGGGAAATTTTTGCCTTAATATCTTTATTATCCTTTAAACATTTAATAATATAATTTATAATATTTTAAGATTTTACAAGTTAATAATAGATAAATAAAAATTTGTTATTAGGCAAGTCTATTATCTTAATAATCGCTTAACTAATATTTTTTAGGGCTAAATTTAACTATCTAGCTATTATATATCTCTTTATAGCTTATGGTTTTTCAAATTTGTTATAGTCTTATATTTTTCTTCGCATTAGCCTAAATAGCAAAAAGAATAGATTATAGCTTACACTTACTTTCCTTAACTCCGAATGTGGAAGAAGATTAGCTTAACCCCTTTATAATATAATCCTAAAATAAGCGCTTCTTTTTAGCGCGTGCAAATTGTTTATTAATTTCGTCAAATATCACAAAGTTTGTTATTTATAAGTGTTTGCTTCTTAAGATGTGCTATATTAAACTTACTAGTATTTTTAAGATTAATTCCTTTGTTTGCCTTATTATATTTTACGTCTAGTGATTCTCTTTCTAAAGCATTCGAAGTCGTTTTAGGTGTTAATCGGACTTGGGTACTCCCGCTTTAGTAGTCGTTTTAGGATTTACTTTTAGTAGTCTTTTAAGCTATAATGCTAGGATTTGCGATAGTAGTCGGCAAAAAGACATCTTTTAAGCAAGATGCTAAAAGGAAATCCTAAAAGTTTAAGCTTTTAGTAAATGACATTTTTTTAAGTGTAAGAGTTTATTATAATCTCTAAAAAGAGTTAACTCGACAAGAAGCAACTTTATACTTTAAGAGGGACACCCTTTTATTTTAAGTAAAGTTAGGGCTATAAAAGAGGGTATAGTTAAGTGATACCTTATATAAGCGTAATAATAACTTTTAGCTATTAAGATTCGAATAGTCTCGTTTTACTAAATTAAAGAATAAAGATTAGCTATAAAGAAGGGCTAAACGTTGCGTTATAATAATCTTATAGCTACTCTTAAAGGGTTAATTATTCTCGTATTTGTAATATCGGATTGTATATATTATAAGGTTCGCTACATATATAGCGTTAGTAATCCGGGTAATAATGCCTTGCGTAAGCGAGGTAGTAACTTTTAAATATTAACATTCGAATAGTCTCGTTTTACTAAAGAATAATTAGTTTTACTAAGCAATCACGTGAGCAATAGCCCCTTTTCGGCTTTGTTGCCCTTTATTTATGCGCTAAAATGCGTCGCAAGTCTTTATAGTCGAAAGTAGCTCTCTTGTCATATTTCTCCTTAAAAAGCTTGGCATATAATAGCCTTTAAGAGCGCTTATATTAGTCAAAATCAATTCCTTCTTTTATAATAACACTAATCGATTACTATATCAAAAATATAATATAAGAGATCGGAGCCGTCCTTTAAAGCACGCTAAGCAAAGTAATAGTTAGCTAAGCTATATAGTACTATTATTATTATAGCTAGCTTACTTAAGTGTTTAAGGTTACTTATAGTAGCAAGTATTGCACATTGCTCGTATAAGTACAAATTCCTCTTTATAATCGTCTTTCTTATCCTTCTTTTCAAATCATTTATTGCTTCCTTATAAATATAGCTAAGATTAGAAACTTTAAAGAAAAATTAATAAAGCTAAGAAGTTCTTCTCCTCCTATTTCGAAGATGGCTCCTTTAACCCGAAAGAGAAAGGCTGTAAACGACACTGCTCTTATCTAGCAAAAGAAGCTAGCCAAAAAGGGCAAGGCTATTGTCGATTTTCGCGATAACTATAGTTATATAATTTAATAATTCAAAATATCTGTGTACTATTCTTCTAATTTTACTTTGCAAATGTTATATATACAAAGCAAGTCGATCGAGAGAACGTTAAGCCTACAAAAGTAAACCCACTTACGCTCGGAAAAGATAAAGATACTTAAAACACAAACTAGCTTAAGAAAGAGAAGTTGGTTTATAATAACGCACATACTATTATAAATGCTAATATAGACAAATGCAATACGTGCTCCTAATTGGAAGTGCAAGCCAAGTCGGACGTGGAGCTAAATCGAGTACGCTAAACTAGAGCTAAATCTCTACTATTAAAAGGGGATTACATAGAAATAGTATAGGTTAAGCTTAAAAAGAAGAATATAGAGGGTTTAGTGCAGTGGTATCCAGTTTGCGGAGCTAGAGTAGGCGTCGCTGTTATTGTGAATTTAGAGGGTGTAATAGAGAGCTAGAGGACTTTTGTAGAAGATGATGATAGGGAACAGGCGGGCAAACCGTTCCAAGTGCAAGTCGCATCTACGTTGGCGCATTGTACAAGGTATAGAAGAGTAGAACTTGGGATGCTACCAGATAAGTCAGACTTAACTTCTCTTTCGCTGGTTCCGTTTTAGTGTTTAGACGTGAGCAGCTGCCGCTTTAACCTGAGCCGAGGGTGAGCGTTCCTGAGCACGGCCTGAGCACACGGTAGAGTCAGCCTGAGCATGCACTAAGAGGCCATTTTAGCTCCCAAAGGGGGCTCGTTCTGGCTCCCTTGATGCTCGGCTACACTTTTCTCGTCTCATCTCTAAGCACCGATCCAATTTTGGCTCCCTTTTGCGACCGAGATTCCCCCGGAGCCATTTTTAATTCCACATTCGCTTAGATACACGTGAGAAGTAAGTCAGCCTCATCATCCCATAACGTCTCATTGTTACTGTCACGTAGCAGACGGTTATAGTGGTTGCATTGATGGTTGTCTAATTGGGAGCTCTCAAGGGAGCATCTGAGAGTAAGGGAGAGCGGCTGACTAAGCACCCGAAACTCTCTACCAGCTCTTTTCCGTGACAGTTACGATATGGAGTATAGCTGCTGTCACGTGACTGAGCCACGTGAGTCTCACGCTAAGGGTTTACCCACCTGTATTTTACTCTTGCTCTTTCTAAAGAATAAACCTACTTTGTTTCGCAACTACAGGGGCCTTAGTACGTGACTGACTCACTTTTCTTGAGGCCACGTATCACCTGTACAGTACAGTATCATTTAATTGTTCAGGAATCCTCAGCCCGATTGGAGCCCACCGCGCAACTCAAGTGCTCTCCGAGCCGCTTTGATTTGGCAGGGGCAGTGCAAGCGATTCCGAGTCTTTTCCTCCACCGCAGAGGAGGGTCGCTCCTTACGCGCAACAACAAGCGATGGAGAAAGCGCCTTTCGACCAAAGCCACGAACTCTACCATGGGCTGGAAATCGTGCAGTCTACTACGAGTAGTGCGATCCGGTGCCGCCAACCAGCAATAGAAAACGACGTTACCGTGCAGCAAACCGCCCAAGCTATATACCTACCTGGGGACCCTCGGGCTCAGCTGAACGACCCAAATATCGGCGAGCACCTTCAGAAGGAGCTGATGACCAGTGACCTGAACAAGCTTGCGCCTCACCTCTGGTTGGTTGCCAAACAAGACAGCGAGCACATCGCATCCCTCACAGGCCAAAGCGTCCGCGGGCGCAAGATCACTATCACGGAAGACCCTAAGCTCCACCTGGTCTGGTTCTACGATCGCGTGTTCATCAAGCCGCTGCCCGAATACCTCCTGTCACACGCCTTTTGGGAACACTATCTGGTGTCGGCCCACTCGCCCATCAAGGAGCCGACGCGAAAGGAGCTCGCAGAGGCCGCCCGTGGGTTCTTACGGTCATACGCGCATCTCGTACAACACAAGTCGGACTTCGTCTTGGCCACGGAGGAGAAGACGCGGCTGATTCCAGAGGGCATCGCGTTCCCGGACTTTATCGACTTCATCGTGCGCTGTAAGGTGTCTGACGAGCTGGTCTCGCCTCGCTACCAATTCGGCGAGCTCCGCCTAACGCGCCTGAACTTCTGGGTCAAGATTTTCCTTTTCAAGGCCCATTATCACAAAGTCGAGTGGCAGTACGGCGCCTACTTCGCGCGGTTCTATGCCCCAATCCTGTTCGTGTTCGCTATGTTCTCGTTGCTGCTAAGCGCGATGCAGGTGATCCTAGCGGTGGAAACGATTGTCACGTCGGACAACTCGTGGTTGACTTTTGCGAAAGTGTCGCGCGGATTCTCCGTGTTTACTATGTTTTTCATCGTCTGCGTCATCGCATTCCTACTGCTTACGCTTACGGCCCTTTTTGCGAGGGAATTGATCTACGCTTTGAATGATTTGTATCGTAAGAGACCACCCAGGGGTGGGAAGGATGATCGGGAGAACACAGGGTGTTAATTTCCCGTCTAAGGGGTAGCTGATTAGAATAGACCAGTCTTAAGAATAATCATGCCGTTCTAAATCCTGGCTTACTTGTTATAATAATTAAAATCTTTTATTTTTAAAGAATCTTTTAAAAGATATATAAATAAATAAAAAGTAAAATTATTTAAGCTTATATAAAGTAGTACTTTTATTAAAGATTTAAAGCTAAGGAGGAAAGAAAGAGAAGGAGGGAATGAGCTACGAGTAAGGGGATATAGCTACGAGTGCGTTGCGGGTGTGTTTTTAAGCTATACCCGTTTACGGGTAATCCCTAGTGGACCGTGAGAGTTGTAACGGGCCGTAAGCACGTGACCCTAGAGCGTGCCCGTGACAGTGAGGGTGTGCACAGCGCTAAATTAGCGCATTGACGGAGGCTTTCCAAAGCACTGTAATCAAGATCTAGCTCGCTCCATCCTTTTGCTTTGTAATTCCTCTTTCAGACCTTTTATCCAGACGGGATCACAGAGCTCAGGGGTCACGGGCTCACGCTGCGCATTAATCAAGATTGTGAAATAGCCGCCGAACAAGGGCTTCTGATACGGACATACCATAGTCCAGATCACAAGCCAGACGCTGCGTCCGCATGCCACCCTCGGATTCAGACCTCAAGCCCACAGTCTTATCCGCACCATCACCATGGTAGTGTCAAAACTTCTCATAATGGCCTTTAGTGTATACTTGCTCTGGGCCGTGGTGCTATCTGGCAGCTTCTTCCACCGAGTTTGGAGTGTTGGACTATTCTCTCTACTAGCCATAACTACCGCTCTCTTTTCCCAGCCTTCCTCCGCCTATTCGATTCCTCTTTCCATCCTTGCTCTTCTGGACGTAGCAATGTGCCTTGCTTTATCCCCCGTACAACGGCTTTTCTACAGCCAAGAGTCTCCAGATTCGGGAACACGGGCTCTCGAGATTGTCTCTCCGAAGCTCAACACTCTTGGCAAACCCAGCGGTTTTCTACACTCTTATTTTGCAGAGTCTGTGCCACATTTACTTTATCTCGTTTGCTGTGTTAATATGAACGACTCTAATTATCGCTTTTAGTATTGTTGCCGTTCATGGACTCGCATCGGATCCAAGGACGACTTGGAATGCGCGCAGGTTGTCCCAAAGTGACGGTATACTCGGTTCCGCAACCAATACTATGTGGCTCCGCGACTTCCTGCCAGAAGAGGACCTAAATGCTCGCATAATGACGTTCAATCACAATACACAATGGGAGGGGAATGCGCTCAGCAAGTCGCTGCATCATCATGGGGACGATTTACTACGTGCCTTACGTAGGGTGCGTCAGACACCAGAGGTAAAGCATAATAGCCTAGGCACGTTGCGCCCACACTTTGCTAACAAACATTCAACATGGGTAGGAGAGCAGCCGGCCGATCATCTTCATTGGCCACAGCTTTGGGGGCCTGATAATCAAGCAGGTGAAGCTCTCTGCGTCGCGTTGGTTATGATGTATCAACTGACAGATCGAGGCCATAATGAGTGCCTGTGCGGATACCAATGATGACCTTTGTCGCAACATCCGCGAACATACTCTCGGCTTCATTTTCCTAGGAACTCCACATAAAGGCGCCCGGCTCACTACTGTGGGAAAGATCATCTCTCTTCTCGGCTACTGGAAAGGTTCCAGTACTAGTCTGCTGGAAATCAGCGAGCCCAAATCAGCCGTTAACCGACAACTCCACGATAGCTTTATGAAGTACCTCAGTGGAAACTGTGGGACTCGCAACACGGTGTGCGTTTTCGAGGCAGTGAAAGAATCATTATTTGGTATTCCAATCATGCATGTGAGCGGCTATCTCCTTAAATTAGACGAGCAAAGACTTACACATTCCGTGGTACAGGTGGTGGAAGAAGATTCTGCAATTATTGACGGGTCACGGCAAATCGGGTTTGAGATGAAACATCGGGAGATCCAGAGATTCCTGTCTCGGGACGACGAAAATTACCAGGACATTCTCTTAGCGATACGAAATTGGGTAGAAGACGGTAGGAAGAAGACTCAGGTACAACAAGGTAAGAGCTATTAGAATCTACCAACTTTGCTTCACTCGGTCCTAATGTCGATAAAAAGGCTGCCAAGAACTGCTTCAAACAATTCTACATGATATCAATGCGGATAAATTCTTGAATATACTATCTGTCGTTGATCAAGGTACTTTCGATGGTT